>Ga0315899_10000865_pt1 | contig 35821 bp, 22 predicted proteins | sample LakEriMetagenome_2_FD_203518 | JGI IMG/M metagenome (GOLD analysis project Ga0315899, IMG submission 203518) | Freshwater fungal communities from buoy surface, Lake Erie, Ohio, United States - Buoy 4 MA112 | ecosystem: Environmental > Aquatic > Freshwater > Lake | place: USA: Lake Erie, Ohio...
GTAGATCAACAATTAGTACAAGATGACGTGAGGCTCACTTTTGGCGGTGAACCAACGTTCGTTTCCATGGACGACATGGAAGGCCCGGAATGGACAACGGATGCGGTGGGACCAACCAAGCGGTTGCTGTCTGGTCAGTTGGTCAAACGATTACGAGATCGATTCGCCCCCGGCGCTTTCCTGCACTACGGCGAAGGAAAATGGTATCCAGGCGAATCACTACCTCGCTGGGCGCTAAGCTGCATGTGGCGACTGGATGGTCAACCGATTTGGCAAGACGCGAAATGGATAGCCGATGAAAAGCGAGACTATGGATACACGTTTAAACATGCGAGACTGTTCTCGGAAGCCCTTTCCGAAAACCTGGGAGTTGACTCAAAGTGGTTAGTACCCGCTTACGAAGATGTTCACTATTATCTTTGGAGAGAACAGCGACTTCCGTTGAACGTAAAGCCATGGGACCCAAAACTTGAGGATCCGGAAGAACGGACCCGCATGGCTCGAGTCTTTAGTCGAGGCATCAATAAACCTGTCGGTGTAGTGCTCCCCATCCAACGCCAATGGTGGCAATCACGATTGAAATGGCGGAGTGGACCATGGCCCGTTCGCCCGGAGAAACTGTTTTTACTGCCAGGAGATTCGGCGATTGGATTGAGATTACCCCTCGATACGCTGCCGTACTCTCGATCTCAACCAGGGCAATACCCCACCCCAACAGATCCGTTTTCGCAACGCCCACCGCTGTCCCCGGCTGTTTCCATCGTTCAGCAAAGTCGCCCCCAAGCCGCAGAGCCAATCCGAGCCAATAAGACTGGCTGGGGGTCGCTCGTGGCATTGGATCCCGACGAGGACATAAGCTGGTCCGAAAAGCAAGCGGAGCGACATACCGAGGCTGACATCGATCCTAACGCAGTCGTTCGCACTGCACTCTGCGTAGAACCTCGCGACGGGCGACTCTATGTCTTCATGCCACCAACGGAAACACTCGAAGATTATTTGGATCTGTTGTGGGCCATCGAAAAGACAGCTTGTGAATTGCAAATGCCGATCGCCGTAGAGGGGTACTTGCCTCCCAAAGATCATCGCGTGCAATTGATCAAGGTGACACCTGACCCAGGTGTGATTGAAGTCAACATTCATCCGTCTAAGTCTTGGGCCGAACTTGTTGAAAACACAACCTCACTTTACGAACAAGCTCGCCAATGCCGCTTGGCTACAGAAAAGTTTGATTTAGATGGCAAGCATACCGGCACTGGGGGTGGCAATCACATTGTCATGGGGGGACCAACCCCTTGGGATAGCCCGTTTTTGCGAGCTCCTCATGTGCTCAAGTCCATGATCGCATTCTGGATTAACCACCCATCTCTGAGTTACCTGTTCAGCAACCGCTTTATAGGCCCGACTAGTCAAGCCCCCCGTGCTGATGAAGGGCGACAAGATGCGATTTACGAACTGCAAACGGCGTTGAATCAAATCCCTAGCCGCGGACAAGATTGCCCGCCATGGCTGGTGGATCGTATCCTGCGCAATCTTTTGATTGACCTAACAGGTAACACGCACAGAGCCGAAATATGCATAGACAAACTCTATTCGCCAGACAGTTCAACAGGACGATTGGGGCTCGTGGAATTGCGCGGATTCGAAATGCCACCCCACTCACAAATGAGCTTGGCAACGCAGTTGTTAGTTCGGAATCTGATCGCGTCATTCTGGCGCAAGGAATACGATCAACCCCTGGTGGCGTGGGGGAAAGATCTACACGATCGGTTTATGTTGCCTCACTTCTTGTGGCGCGATTTTGAGTCGGTCATTTATTACCTGCAACAAGATGGCTGGGACTGGGAGGCTTCATGGTTTGCCTCTCACTATGAGTTCCGCTTTCCGCCGGTAGGGCGAGTTGAATACGACAATGTCGAGATCGAATTGAGAACCGCCATCGAGCCATGGTACGTTATGGGTGAAGAACCCGGCGGTGGTGGTACAGTGAGATATGTTGATTCGAGTATCGAGCGGGTCGAAGTAAAGGTTAGTGGTTTTGACAAGAAACGACATCGCGTCCTGTGCAACGGCTATATACTCCCGCTCCAGTACGGCGGCTCGCCGGGTACCTATGTCAGTGGAGTTCGCTATCGAGCATGGCAACCTCCGTCGTGTTTACATCCCACCATTCCAGTGCATACTCCGCTTGTGGTAGAGCTATGGGATGCGTATTCGGGACGCTCATTGGGCGGTTGCACCTATCACGTCGGGCATCCAGGCGGCCGAAACTACGCGACCTTTCCCGTGAATGCCCTCGAGGCGGAAGCACGTCGCACCGCGCGGTTCCAAAAGTTTGGGCACACCCCCGGTTTCAGTCACCCCAGGATGCCGCGACCGAACACCGATTTTCCGTGCACACTCGATTTACGGCGCGAACCTCGATGACATTTTGATCTTAACTACATCTCGATCGGATCATTTTCGAACCAAGTTCGTCGCTGCGTCTTGATTCGTCGACTCACGTCGATGCGTTGGCAAGCGACTACGCCGAGTCGATCTGTGATCCGGTCGATTACTTCGTCGACACTTTCGTCACAGTCTTCGATGATGATGGGATCTTGATCGCGAATGCGAACCTCTATCCGACACGCTTTGTCCACCCCGCCCAAGAATGGGCCATTCGTGTCAATTAATGTGACACTGATTTCACAAATCTTTCCCTCCAGCCGGTCCAAGGCCAGTTCTAGCTTTTGATACGTTTGCTTCTTGATCGCATCCGTCAAGTCAATTCCATGGGTATGAATACAAAGCTGCATAATCTGAATCCTGGTCTGGGGACTTTTTGGCCGATAGATAATATTACGGCTTTCAGATCGTTTGGGTGCATTTATTTGTCTGGCGGGAAAGATTGATTAAATCAACGAATCTATTCCGGCGCTAATTCTTCGTTTGCAATCGGGGAGTGATGGCGGGAGCGATACCACATCCGCAGCCGGCACCGCATTTGCTTTTTTTCATGATTAGTTCTTGTTCGATTTTCAGCGATGTCGGAGTGATGGCGAGGCCGCCGAGAGAGGTGCAGCGATGCTCGCGAGGCATTTTTGAGGCCACATCTTTTGCAGCCCATATGACTTCATCAAGTGGAATTAGCGGGTCAAAGTCAGCCAAAGCCATGTTGGCGCAGCAAAGCGCATTGCTGGCTGCCATAACGTTTTTGCCTAAGCAGGGCGCTTCGACTCGATTGGCGATGGGATCGCATATGAGCCCGAGCATCGATTGAAATGCCAATGACGAAGCTGCAAGAGATTGTTTCAGGCTACCGTTAGAGAGCGTTACTAACGCGGCACCTGCCATACATGCAGCAGCACCTCCCTCCGCTTGACACCCCCCGACCTCCGCCGCGAACGTCCATTGCCCCGTGATGAATACGCCAATCAAACCTGCGGCCAGTAGCCCGTGCGCCATTTGCTCCTCCGACAAGCCCAATTCCTCCGCGACCGCAATCACAGCTCCTGGGAGTGCCGCACAAGCGCCCGCGGTTGGCGCGGCGACAATAACTCCCATGGAACTTTTTACTTCCATGAGGGACGTCACGTAAAGAACAACTCGGTTGAGCATGTTGCCACCGAGCAGCCGCCCTTGTTGCCAACGTTCTTGGAATCGTCCTGACTGATGGCCGAGAACTCGATCATCGTACGAATTCCCTGCGATTCCGCTGGCGATCGAGCGTCTAAGGATTCGAACGATCTCTATCATTTGCGAGACAACTTTTTCGCGGGACAGATTACCCCGAGCACATTCGTACTCAATGGCGAGCTCCCAGAGTTGCAGGTCTTTGCTCTCCGCGTAGTTAACCAATTCCGCACACGTGCGAAACGGGACCTGCATACCCTTATACGACATAACAGGCAGCACACAATCGAGTTGTTTTGTCCAGACGAGAGAGCCAAAGGAACTCAATCCTTGAAGATCTACCGCCCCCAAGAATTGCGATCCCTTGATTTGAATCAAAACTAAATCACCAGACTGGTGTAGGCTGGCTGCATCGGAAGATAAATTTGTCTCGATCCAATCCATCAGTTCTTTAGAATCGAATGTTGGAAGCGGCCTGATTACCGCGAGCGTCTCGCGATAGTCCCCTAACATCGAAAGCTTAAAGCCGTCGATTTCCACTACTTCGATCATTCCACCGCCAGTGGAAATTGCGATGAGCGAATGCTCTTCCTCGTCGTTTGTTAGACGCAGTCGGTAGGTATTCGGGTGTGGATCACCGACATCCACGATTTCAAACCGTATCTCAATACCAGCATCAGACAGATAGTCGTTCGATTGCGGTAACCGCTCATCATCGGCATTCCAACCCAGCAAACCACCAAAAAGTCCCATATCAGAACCTTGGCTATCGTGGGTCGTGGGAAGCGAGCCGTCGCGATCGAATTCCACGAGCACCGCATTGATGTTTCCGCCCATCAGGTCACGGGCCAGTCGACCAATTCTCAGTGCCGCAGCACAATGGGAGCTGGATGGTCCCCGCATAACCGGGCCGATAACGTCGTTAAAAATGCTTATTGGGGTCGTCATGATCAAAGTCATATCAAAAAAACCAGCGATTTATCTAGCGAAGCACTGTTGCTATCAAATCCAAATCAGTAGGCCACTTACGAGATGATGGCTGAGACAGATTACAAAAGTTGTACGTCATTCGATGGGAATTCGCTAGGAAAATGACCGCATAATCATAAGGGAATGCGCAGCACGGAAAACCATTTCCTTGCGTATTGTGGTCATCACGCGAGAAATCTTATTTTTCTTTTGAAATCTTGTCGCCAAGCGAAATGAAAAATCCATTGAGTAAATAGAGGCAGCAAGTCCGAGTCACGGCACGAGAGGCGAGAAACGAAACACAGAATTCAATGAGGCCGGAAGAAACAGAGAAACTACAGCAATTGCTTCGATCTGCATCCAGTGGCGATAGCCTCGCATACGAGGAGCTCTGGGGAATGCTTTATCCCAAGCTCAAAGCGGCGGTGCATCAAAAAGTTGTTTCCATGCCGAGGCTTGTGAATGACGCGAGCGATTTGACGAGCGAGGCATTGCAGAGTTTTTTTCGGCGTGCGTTCGTCGACCAAGAATTTGACCTTAACTGCCCAAACAGTGTATGGCAGCTCCTGAAACTCATAACGATGCGGCATGTGAATGACGTATTTAAAGGGCTCAAGGCTGCAAAACGGGGAGGGGGGGTAGCCCCCTTAAGCCTGGAGTCCGTCGGTAAATTCAGCGGATCGGGGGATGTCGGGACGGATTCCAGCAATGACTTCATGGGGTTGATTCCGGATGTTAAACAAACAGAGCCTAGCGAAGAGATCGAGTGGTCAGAATTGTTGGACCGATTGCTCGCGTCGATTGATGACAAGACAGCTAGAAAGATTCTGCTTCTTAGGCTCGAGCATCATTCCAATTCCGAGATTGCCGACATGCTGCAGATAAGTATTCGCACAGTTCAAAGGCATTTGAAAGTGATCGCTGGATTATGGCGATTGGAGTCAGAAAAACCATCATGACCACAGCAGACACGACCAATGAGACCGTGATAGAGATTTTAGATCGTATTGATCGCGGGTGGCAGAGCCGAAGCCCGGTTCCTGTCTCTGAACTCTTGGCATCAATGCAAAACTGTGGGGATTTAGACTCCGTTTCGGAAGTGTTAGCAGCTGATTCCGAGTGGAGATGGAGAATTGCTGGATTTAACGCGCAAGCAAGTAACAGCTCCGTATTGAAAAATAACTCCGATCGGAAGCCCCACACGGTGGAGCATTATTTGGAGGAGATGCCAGAACTCCGAGAAGAAAAAGAGTGTGCATTAAAACTTATTGAGTCCGAATTCCTGGCGCGAAGTCGCTGGGGAAATCCGCCAACCATCTCAGAGTTCGCAGATCGTTTTCCTGACGTCGAATGTTTAGATCAACATCTGGCGAGGGTTCTAGATGAGCATGCTCCCATTTGGGTATCTCGAGAATCACGTGTTGTTTTGTACACCTCTGTACAGAGTGTTGCCATACAAACACCTCTAGTCATTGGACGATGTACGAAAGAAGAACGAAGTAGCAATTGGTTAACCAACGGTAACAAAAGACTGATTATTGCTGGTAATAGCGAGCGTGGTGTTTCGCGCGAACATGTTCGTGTGACACGTGTCGCCATAGATCGAGTGTTGGTTGTCAACATTAGCTCTCAAAGCGTGTTGGGGATCAATGGAGTTGATATTTTTCCAGGCGTAGCACAGCAGTTGTTGTTACCAGTGTCGCTAGACATAGGCGCCAGTCGCCTACGATTGGCGGTTTGGTAACTAAAAAAAGAATGCCCCTCGCGCCCGACCCCGCTCCGCGTTTACGCACGGCGATGTCTTCGTACTGCGAGAGGGGAGGGGCAGGATCAATCGAGCGGCCTGTGCAAGGAAACTTGTACAGGCCGCTCGGTTTTTGAAGACAGCTAGACTGCGATGTGTTTGTTAGACAATGCCCCGCGGTTCCCAAATTGCCACAAGCCAAACCGACGACCGCCTAGCGAGCCGTTTCAGTAAAGCGAGATTCCCGAACCACTGTCACCTTGATCTCACCCGGATAAGTAAGCTGATCTTCAAAGGCTTTGGCTATATCGCGGCAAATCTTCGCTGCGATTGCATCATCGGTGTTTTTCGCCCCGACGATCACCCGCAACTCTCGACCAGCCTGGATCGCGAACGCTTGTTCGACGCCATGAAATCCTTTCGCAATGGTTTCGAGCTCTTCCATCCGCTTGATGTACCGTTCGAGCGACTCGCGACGGGCACCGGGTCTCGAAGCGCTGCACGCGTCCGAGGTAGCGACGAGCAATGTGTAGGGATACTCAGTGGTCAATTGATCGTGATGGCCCAGGGCAGCGTGCACGACGATGTCGTTTTCGCCGTTTCGTTTGAGGAGATCCGCACCAATTTTCGGGTGCCCACCTTCGAGTTCGTGATCGGCTGCTTTACCGATATCGTGAAGCAATCCAGCTCGCCGAGCTAGCGTGGGATCGAGTCCAATCATTTCTGCCATCATGCCCGAGAGAAAGGCAACTTCGACACTGTGGCGAAGCACGTTTTGCGAATAGCTCGTTCGGAAATGGAGACGGCCGAGCATATTAATCGTGCGTTCGTGTAGCCCTTGGATATTTACCTCCTGAGCGGCTTCTTCACCTTTGCGTTTGATAAAGGCTTCGATTTGGGCTTCGGTGGCGGCAACGATTTCCTCGATTCGCGATGGGTGAATCCGGCCATCTGTAACCAGTTTCTCCATGGACGCTCTCGCGATTTCCCGGCGAACAGGGTCGAATCCACTGACGATAACGACGCCTGGAGTATCATCGATAATCAAATCGCAGCCGGAGATTTTTTCAAAGGCGCGGATGTTTCGGCCTTCTCGACCAATAATTCGACCTTTCATTTCATCGTTGGGAATATCGACGGTGCTCGTCGTGCTTTCCGCGGTTTGCGACGAAGCGTAACGCTGCATGGAGGTCAACAGAATGTCCTGAGTCTTCTGCTGCAATGTTTCGTTCACACGTTTCTCGTGTTTCAAAATTACGGAGCCCATCTCGGATTGAAGGTCCCGTTCGAGAACAGAAAGCAATTGCTTTTGTGCTTCCTCTTTTGACATGCCGGTAACGCGTTGCAGGTCGGCCTGTTGCTGTTGGATCAGTTTGTTGTAAAGATCCGACTTTCGCTGAGCGTCCTCAATCTTCTCCGATAATTTCCGCTGATTGTTCTCAACAAAACGTTCTTGCTTTTTGAGATCGTCCGACGCTTGCTTGAGGGCTGTTTCACGTTTATCGAGTTCGGATTCCTTTTTTCGAAGTTCGTCTCGCTGTTTTTGGTTTTCCTTATCGAACTTACTTTGAAGCTGCAAAAGCGCTTCCTTCTTTTCGATTTCCGCTGATTTGGCCAGGTTGTCGCAATCCAGCTTGGTTTGTTCCAACAGTCGTTTCGATTGCGATTTCGCGTCCTTGCCCATCAGAAAATTGACGAGAAAAGCCATCCCAGCACCAACAGCTAGGCCTACTACCAAAATGATCAAACTGCCAGTCGAGTTCGACTCGGGGTCAGCGGCAATCAGCCACGGGCTCTGAAATTGCCAATTGAACTGGGCTATCCAATTGAAGTCGTACCCAGAAGCAATTTTGGAGGCGAAAAAACTGAGGGGAGAGAACGCATAGGTCACGGTATTGCTTTCTTTTGGGGAGTTTTTTAATAATTCGGAAGTGAATTCGGGCGTTGGTTGCAAACACCAGCCAATGGCTGGGGTTTTCGGTGGAAACCCTCGTGGGCTCTGGAACGCAACTCGACGCTGAGCCATGGTAGAATGCCGTGGACACCGACTCTTCGGTGGGTTTTTGCACCCGCGCCAGCCGGACCAAAAAGATAAATGGTGGCAATACCGCCATTATCCACCAGGTACCGACGAGGAGTAGAAGAGAAGACGAAACCATGATTTTTTCGGCGATTTTTCAACCAGTTAGCAGTCGAGGGGGCAATTTCTCCGATGTTCGGTATCCTACCACAGTACGAGATCGATGAAAACAACGAACTTAGGCCCGCGACGAGTCCTTGCAACAGCCGTTGACATTCTGGACCGGTGCGAGCACCCTTTAAGCTGTCAAACAGCTCTATTTGAGGCAGATTCTATATTCTTTTTTTGATGGTGGCTTCCTTGAACGTACTCGTTGATGTTCCGGATACAGAATTACTAGTCGTTCCGTGTGGTGTTGAGTTCGAAAATGAACTGGCAGACGAATGCGGCCCCAGCAATGGGGAGTTATCTGTAATCCGATGTCCTTTGGCTGTTGAAGGTGGAAAGACCCAGCGAACGGTGGTCGGTCCCGACGCACGGGATGTCGATTGGTTCGAGATGGCTTTACAGACCGAAGCCCCCGTTCCTATCCGTAACGCTTGGGACGATGATGACGACGTTGAAGATGAGCCTGTTGAAGATGATGAAGAGGTCACTCCCGACGCCGAAGAGGAACCAGATCCTTTTGACGATTTCGATGAAGATGACTTTGACGACGATTTTGACGATGACTTCGAAGAGGAATTGGACGACGAGTACGAAATCGAGCCAAAGGATGATGGATTCCCGATAGAAGCTGACGATGACGAAGAGGTCGATCCCGATCTGCTTGAAGATCCGGGAACACTAGACGACGTGTAATTCTTGGGCAACGTTTAGCCAACGTTGGAAATGGGGCGCTCCAACGGAGCGTCTTTTTGCATTTTTGGGTTTCCTCCGATCGAAGCCAGCTGGTTTTATACCGACCCAAGACTGGCGGATAAATTATCGAGTCTATCTATGTTTCGTGCCGTTAAGCAAGACACCAAATTTCCACAGCAAGAAGAACGGATCTTGCAATTCTGGAAAGACAACAAGACCTATCAGAAGAGTCTTGATTTGAGAAAGAATGGCGAGAGCTTTGTTTTCTTTGAGGGACCGCCCACTGCCAACGGTCTTCCACACCCGGGGCATTGTCTCACGCGAGCCATCAAGGACTTGTTTCCTCGTTATCGAACAATGCGAGGCTATCATTGCGAGCGAAAAGGTGGCTGGGACACACACGGGCTTCCTGTCGAAGTTGAGGTTTGCAAAGAACTCGGTATCCACGGCAAAGACGAAATCGAATCCTTTGGTATTGAGGGATTCATCCAAAAGTGCCAGCAAAGTGTCTGGAAATACATGCAAGAGTGGGAGCGTGTCACAGAACGGCTAGGATTTTGGATCGATCTATCCGAGGCCTATGTCACCTATCATCAGAGTTTTGTCGAAAGCGTTTGGTGGTCCTTAAAAAGCCTTTTTGACCGAGATTTGCTCTATCGTGGTCACAAGATTGTGTGGTGGTGGGCACAGGGAGGAACGGCTTTGAGTTCGGGAGAGGTGGGGCAGGGATATCGCCAAGTCGCCGATCCGAGTGTTTATGTTAAGTTCCCGGTTATCGGTCTTGAAAACACGTCTTTGGTTATTTGGACGACGACTCCGTGGACTCTACCTAGCAATCAATTAGTCGCCGTAAATGAAAACCTCGACTATGCATTTTGTGTAGAAGACGGAGTTGATGGCACGGTAATCGTCGCAAAAGAACTGGTCGAGTCCCTGGCTGAGAAAACCAAACGAAACTTGACGGTTTCCAAGGTGGTAAAGGGAGCTGAACTCGTAGGACTTTGTTATGAACCTCCGTTTGACTATTACGTTGCCAAATTGGGTCGAAAACCGGCCGAACTGAAAGCGGGTGGAGCTGAGCAACCTTATTGGAGAGTGGTTTCAGCGAGCTTTGTGACAATCGATTCCGGAACCGGACTCGTCCACTTGGCACCCGCCTTTGGTGAAGTGGACTATGAAGTTCTCGTATCAGAACGGGAACGATTTGTAGATCCACTGGTACCGCAAATGTTGTGCGCGGTGGGATCCAATGGTTTGTTTACTAGTGATTTCCCTGAGCAGCAGGGAGTGTGGGTTAAAGAAGCCGACAAACCGATTCAACGCACACTGAAAGAAAAGGGTAAGCTCTGGCACCAAGAGCAGTACTTGCACGACTATCCATTCTGCTGGAGGGCCAGCGATGATCCGTTGATTCAGTACCCCCGCGAAAGTTGGTTTATCCGGACGACTAAGTTTCGCAATGCCATGTTAGCCAATAACAAAACTATTGGCTGGCAGCCCGAGCATATCGGACCAGGACGATTCGGTAACTTCCTCGAGTCGAATGTGGATTGGGCTCTGTCGCGAGAACGATATTGGGGGACTCCACTTCCCATTTGGGTTTGTAGTAAATCAGGCAAAATGGAAGCCATTGGTTCCTACAATGAGCTGCTATCCAAACCAGGTGTAACCGGCACCGAAGTATGGCTCGAAGCGAAAAAGGCCAACCCAAATCTCGTAGAGGATCTCAAGGTTCATAAGCCGTACATTGATGCCGTAACCTATGATTCTCCATTTGCCAGCGGAGGGCGAATGCAGCGAGTAACGGAGGTTATCGATTGCTGGTACGACAGCGGTGCAATGCCATTCGCTCAGTGGGGGTACCCACATCAGAATCAGGATCGCTTTCAATCTCAATTCCCCGCTGACTTTATCAGTGAAGCAATCGATCAAACACGAGGTTGGTTCTATAGCCAGCTCGCGATCAGCACAATGCTGTTCGGTAACGAAGACGACGCAGATGCTTCTCAGCAACCTGAACGCGCGTACCCTCACCCATTCAAGAATTGTATTGTTCTCGGCTTGATGTTAACGGAGTGGTATGAAAGCAAAGATGGCAAGCAAAGATTCTTGAACGAAGAGGAAGCAAAAACCGCATGCGGCAGCGAATACGTTGTCAAAACGGGCAAGATGTCGAAACAGCTTCGCAATTATCCAAGCCCACAGCAAATCTTCGATAAGTACGGGGCGGACGCATTGCGTTGGTATCTATTTGCCAACCAAGCTCCGTGGAACTCGATTCTTTACAGCGAGCGGGCTATCCGCGACAGCATTTCTGAGTTCATACTTAGGTTGTGGAATTCCTTTAGTTTCTTCTCGATCTACGCGGAGATCGACGGGTTCCGTGGACCGTCCGAGGTCACACATGGTTTAGATCAATTGGTGGGAAATGAGTTTGTATCAGCGCCAAGCTATCGACCGATCTCCAAGAGAGGCGAACTAGACCGATGGATGATGAGCGAACTATCTGCCGCATGTCGTTCCGTGGTCGAAAAGATGGATCGCTACGACAGTTACGGAGCATGCCAATCATTGCACGCGCTCGTCGATGCGATGAGCAATTGGTTTATCCGGCGTAGCCGATCCAGGTATTGGGCCGCCGATAAGCAATCTCCCGACAAGCTTGATGCGTACTGGACTCTTTACGAGACGTTTGTGGTGATCACCAAGCTCATTGCACCCTTTACCCCATTTTTGGCAGAGTCATTGTGGCAACACTTGAAAGGTGATTTGCCTGGAGTGCGAGAGAGTGTTCATTTGTGTGACTTGCCAACAGGTCAATCAAAAGAAGGCTTTGTCGAACCAGACTCAGAACTGAGTGAACGCATGAGCTTGCTACGCGAAATCGCTTCACTCGGACGATCGGCTCGAATGGACTCGAAATTGAAAGTAAGGCAGCCTCTTCAACGAGTCGAAGTTACTCTCGCAAGCGATGCGCACGTGGGATGGCTCAAGCAGCATGATGATATAGTGCGCGAGGAACTCAACGTTGACGAAATCCATTATGCCAGCGGCACAAGCCCGTTTGTCGACTATCAAGTTCAACCGAACTTTAGACGACTCGGCCCCAAGGTGGGCAAACTACTCCCTCGATTGAAGCAAGTATTGGGAGGGGTTTCCGGTGCTGAATTGCTGGCCGAGCTAACGGAAAAAGGCAAGATCACGCTCGATATAGATGGTGCGCCCATCGAGTTAGATGGCGAGGATATCCAAGTCCGGTTGACCGCCAAGGCGGGTTGGGCAGCGGCCCAAGGCAAGCTAGCTGTGGTAGCACTCAATACGGAACTCAATGAAGGCTTGCTCCGCAGAGGTATAGCGAAGGATGCAGTCCGATTGATTCAGGATCTGAGAAAGAAACGCAATTGTAACTTTGTGGATCGCATTCAAATTTGGATCGACGGAGCGAGCGATAGCATCCGAAATGCTATCGCCGAGAATGAGCAATTCATTTGCCAGGAAACCTTGACGAACCGGCTGAATTGGGGAACAAATCCGACTGAGGTTGTGATGGAATCAGTCGAATTAGATGACCTTACCATCCATCTCGGGTTGAAGATTGACGGTTAACAAATCCCCGTTTACGGCAATCATCGAAGGACGAATCTGCATCCAAAGCATCGACTTCCGAATGGGAGAATAGATTCAACATTCGTCGCTCCAGAGATTCGTGCTCCATGATTTCGTCATAGAGAGCTCTCATTTCTTTCCAGATTTCGTATGTCTCTCGATGTAGTTTGCCTGAGTATTCAAAATCGTCACACTTCTCGCTCAACGCGATACAGTGCAGAAGAATTTGCAGATGTTGATTCAGCGCGTTGGTCACGCCTTGGGACTGCGTGATCCCCTCGACAGGTATATAGGCTAAAGTTTCTTCCATGCGGAACTGCCCCGATAGCCTGTCGCGCAGTCGTCGGAGGAGCATGCCCGCATTCTGTTCAATCCAGTCCCCTGAAAAAGGCTCTTGGCCGTACGCACCAAGAAGCAAAACATCTTCCCAGAGCGGCGTATTCTCTTCCTTGAGTTCTTGAAGAAATGCGTAGTTAACTATCTTCGCAATCTGAATCGTCATCTTTCCACCTCGTAGTTTATGGCTGACAAATGGATAGTTGCAGTTTCCTCCAACGATCAAATGAATTCTGGATGATTGCGGCACACAGACCGGTACAAGCTGTACGTATCAAGGTACGGGAGAGGGAAACGAATTGCAAATATTTTTGATTTTTTACGTCGTGACACCCCGGTGGAGGGGCTAAAAAACACAAGCTTTCCGGGGTGATTTTACATTAAAGGCACTGTGCACGATTCGACGCAGGCACCTCGCTTAAACCTAGAAAAAAAGGAAAAACGAGCTACACTTCTGCTCTCGACAACCAATGCATTGCCCAAACTTCAAGGCGACTTTATGAATGCTCCCCTGGCGGTAACTCCATTGCACTCTTGGCACCAAAAGAATGGTGGAAAGCTGGTCGAGTTTGCCGGCTTTGATATGCCAGTCCAGTACGAAGGTATCGTTGCTGAGCACAATGCAACACGAAAAGCGGCGGGGCTTTTCGACATCTCTCACATGGGTCGACTTCGCTTTGACGGACCGCGTGCTGATCAACTGCTTGACCATTTATTGACTAGGCGTGTTAGAGATATGGAGGTCGGTCAAGTTCGTTATTCGTTGATGTGCAACGAAGACGGTGGAATACTCGACGATGTGCTCGTCAGTTGCTTGGAGAGTCCCAGCGGCAAAGTTTATTTCCTGCTCGTAGTGAATGCAGGTAATCACGCCAAGATCAAGAACTGGATCCAGCCCCACCTTGCAGATTTTCCGGACGTTGAGTTTTCCGATTCTACCGCAACGACTGCGATGATCGCCGTTCAAGGTCCCAAGGCAGTTGAGATTACAAAAGGACTATTTCCTGGGTCGATCGATTCGTTAGGGTACTATCGTGCGAAAGTAACCAATCAAATGGGCAAACCGTGTATCGTCTCGCGAACGGGCTACACCGGCGAGGATGGGTTTGAATTGATCGTTCGAGCTGAAGATTCGGAAAGAGTTTGGGAAAATCTGTTGCTTGCAGGAAGAGATCATGGAATCAAGCCTGCGGGATTGGGTGCACGTGACACCCTGCGACTAGAAGCTGGGATGCCTCTTTATGGACACGAACTCGACGAATCCATCGACCCTTACAAAGCAGGATTAAAGTTCGCTTGCAACGTCAAGGATCGAAGCTTCATTGGTTCGGAGCAACTGTCTAGTGTTTCCAAAATGCCGACCTCGCAGGTTCGCGTCGGGCTTACGTTAACAGGTCGCCGGGCAGCGAGACAGGGAGCTGTGGTTCTAGATAGCGATGGTCGTGAGATCGGTTGCGTGACAAGCGGTAGCTTTTCACCTACGCTAGATCTTCCTATAGCCATGGCGTATGTAAGTGCGGAGTGTGCTGCCGTAGGCACAGCCGTTGATATCGATATTCGAGGCAGCAAAGTTGCCGCGACAATTACCAATTTGCCTTTTTACAAACGAGCTTGAGAAAAATGACGATTACTCCTGAGCAATTACTGTACTGCGACTCGCACGAGTGGGCTCACGTTTCCGACGGTGTTGCAACGGTTGGTATATCCGCGTTTGCGGTTGCTGAACTTACAGATCTGGTTTTCATGGCTCTTCCCAAAGTCGGACAGAAAGTGAAAGCAGGAGACGAGTTCGGCGAAGTGGAAAGTGTCAAGGCTGTAAGCCCGATGTACAGTCCCGTCTCGGGCGAAGTCGTCGAAGTAAACGAAGACTTGGTCAACAAGCTCGAGGTACTAAGCCACGATCCGTATAACGAAGGCTGGATCATGAAGGTTAAGGTGGCAGACGAATCCGAACTAGGGCGATTGCTGAGCTACGAAAAGTATAAAGCTCAAGTTGGCTCCTAACCGAAATCGCTCCTGACTGGGATTCCAATGAAAGCCATACTGAGAATCGATGATCCAGCGTCGGGAGCACGCAACATGGAAGTGGACCAGGCAATGCTTCAGCAAGCAGAGCATTGCAAGTCAATGGTTCTCCGTATTTATCGGTGGGAAACTCCTACCCTATCACTCGGTCACTTTCAACGGGATAGTGACATTCCTTCCGATGAAGCTTGGAGCCAAATTGACCGTGTCACGAGGAAAACGGGTGGCGGTGCGATCGTCCACGACCATGAACTCACCTACAGTTTAGTTATCCCGCACGTACAAAACCAACACGACAGCCAGCCTACTGAGATTTCACAACACGCCAGCAGCACCCCCTCGTTTGGAACGAAGGGGCCGAGTGAACTAGTTTATCGTGCCATTCACATCGGTTTGGTCAAAGGATTGCAAGACCTCGGTTTAAACGCTGCCTTGGCAGAAGAATGCACGTGCAAAATAGATGGCGTGCCAGCTAACCAGAGTTTTCTTTGTTTTGAGCGACGATCGCCGGTCGATATTGTAGTCGATGGGGCTAAAGTCGTCGGAAGCGCTCAGCGGCGTAACCAGTTTGGATTACTACAACACGGTAGTGTTTTGCTGAGACGTTCGTTTCATGCACCGCATCTCGCGGGAATCCAAGATTTCTTGGACGCGAACGCCCGAGCCGAGCTGGCGGACTCGTTGGATTGGGGAAAATGGACCTGCTGGCTCACCAAGAACTTGCAAACGTCTCTAGAGAAAGCGTTTGCAGGCTATTGGCTGTTTGGTTAATCCGACTACAATTACGGTGTTCGTCGCGTCCCTCAAAAAGTTAACGAGATCTTAACTTGGTCTTTTCCGTGGTTCTGAAGCAGGACGGCTATGCAAGTCATTCTTAAGGTACTTTCTGGTACACACGAAGGCAAGGAAATCAAGATTAAGGACGATAAGTTCGTAATCGGTCGAAGTGAGTCTTGCCAATTGCGCCCGAAGAGCGATTCGATTAGCCGTAAGCATTGTGCAATCGTTCAGAAAGACGGAATGGTTTTGGCCATTGATTTGAAGAGTCGCAATGGCACGTTTGTTAATGAAAAACAACTATCGACTGAAAAAGCCAAGATCCTCAAATCGGGCGACAAGCTTCGATGCGGACAACTGGAATTTGAGGTTTTGATCGAGGTAGGAATTGCCAGTGCTAAGAAGCCCGAAGTCTCGACCGTCAAGGAAGCGGCTGTTCGAATGACCGAACAAACGAGTTTAGACGCGAAAGAGTCTTTCGACATTTCTTCTTGGTTGCTAGAAGCCGACCAAGTTGACAGATCCAAATCAGGCTCCACGACAACAGAGGGTGAAGCAGACACTCGGCAATTCACCATGGAGGACACCACTCGCGTGGACGCGACGAGTATATCCGCCTCATCTGATCAGGCTCAAGCCCCAGCGGCAGACGAAGAAGAGGGGAAAAAGAAATTCGAGAAGAAGGCTCCGATCAAGTTGCCAAAAGCGACAACCGGCCCAACGACCAAAAACACCAAAGATGCTGCAAGCGAAACGCTAAAGAAGTACTTCGGCGGTCGCTAAATAAACTCCTTGATCGTTACATCTCCACGGGCTTGGTGCTGGTTCTCGACAGAATATTGTAGATATCGATTGTCGATTATTTCGTAGCTATTAAAAGTCTTCGATGAGTTGTTGTGAGATCCACTCATCGGCCCAGCGGAAGTGTTTCTTTTTTGAAACGTCTCGTTCTAGCTGAGACGCTCGAGCCTGATCAATTCGAGCCAGATATCCCACGTGTCCACCTTTCTTAGTCGTCACGACTGTTGTAGAACTCGAGTAAGGGGCATCTTCGAAAATCGAGATAGGAACAATCGGATCATCTTTGTCGAGCAAGAGCCATGTTTTGGTAACAATTTTGCTCAAGTCATTTTTTGACGAACCAAATTCGTAGTAATGCTCTGCACTGTGAAAGCCCGCCAAGACCGAGGTGACTGTATTATCGAACTCCCGAATCGTTTTAAACGAAGCCCCTGGCAATACGTCTCGCCACTGAGGCCATAGTTTCGCGCGGCTAAGAGTTTGTCGTTTAAGAGACCTGAGAAAGTACTTCGCGTAAATCGCATTGAAACCTCGCTCCATGTTTTGGCAACACGCGCTCAAATCGATAGGAGGGGCCACAGCCACGGATCGATCGATGCAGAACGGAGCATTGTTCGAGTCTGTCAGATCATCTGCATGGGCCGACGTAAGCTTGAGCAAGATATTACCGCCGAGCGATACTCCGGCGCCTCGCCATCGACGAATGCCACATTTTTCGGAAAGAAACAGCAGTGATTGCCATACCAATTCGTAGCACGCTCCGTGGGGAGGAAGCGGCGTATGGAGATAGGAATCCCCGGCACCAGGCAGATCAAATCGGAACACCCGGAAACCGCTTGCCAGCAAATTGGCTGCGATTCGACTCATGTAGGTGCCGCGATGACACGATCCTAGCCCATGGAGGAGAAAGACAGCTTTATCGTCACCGAACAGATTGCCGGGCGAATTCTCATGAACCAGCATTTCCCCTAGATTTCCAATCGGAATCTTGTGTGTCACATCCGGAGTAATCGCAACTTTCGGTTTGTAAAAACCGGTCAAAAGGGTTTGAAGATGGCCGCTTTTTAGGTACCAAGGGGGAATAAAGTCGTTGTTCTCGGTCCAGTTGGAATTCACTTAGCGAATGTTGAGGTATCGAGGTTGGAATATGCGGTGGCGGATGCACCTTGGATCGCTATAATCTCGCGTTTTCTTGGGGATAAAGATAGCCTGACTCGGTATCGATAAAGAAAGTTTTTGTTTTCTTTTTTCCTCCCCGAGTTTCGCATCTTGGAAGATTGCGTGGCAATGAACAATACAGCACCAGATCTGATCAGTGAGCGTGTTCTCGTTCTAGACTTTGGCTCCCAATACGCCCAACTGATCGCCAGACGCGTTCGAGAGCAGAATGTTTACTGCGAAATCGTTCGACACGACATCTCTGCCGAGACAATCAAAAAGCGTTCACCATCGGCCATTATCTTTTCAGGGGGCCCATCGAGCGTTTACGAAGCCAATGCACCAAAATGCGATCCGAAGATATTTGATCTTGGGATTCCCATTTTGGGTATCTGCTACGGCATGCAACTCTTATCACAGAGCTTGGGTGGCAAAGTCACCAGTTGCTCGCAGCGAGAGTTTGGTCGATCCCGGCTTCAAGTGAAATCGATGGAGAGGTTGTTTGCAGGATTTCCTCACGAGATCGATGTATGGATGAGCCATGGCGATCAAGTCAACGACCTATCGGAATCGTTCGACATACTGGCGTCAACTCCCACCTGCCCTTTCGCCGCCGTTCGCCACAAAACAAAGCCTATTTACGGGCTTCAATTTCACCCCGAAGTTTCCCACACTTCGCTCGGTAGCTCGTTGATCCATAACTTTCTTTACAACATTGCAAGCTGTGAAGGCAAATGGCATTTGAGCGATTTTGCAAATCGCGCTACGGAACACATCCGCGGAATCGTCGGCAGTGATCGGGTTATCTGTGGACTGTCGGGCGGTGTCGATTCATCCGTAACAGCAGCGTTGCTATACAAAGCAATAGGCTCGCAGCTTACATGCATTTTGATCGATAACGGGTTGCTCCGCAAAGATGAGCAAACGGCGGTCATCTCCGAGTTCACCAACCACTTCAAAGCAGATTTGCGGGTCGTTGATGCAAGCGATCGATTCCTCGGCGAACTCGAAGGCATTAAAGAACCGCAGGAAAAGCGACGACGCATTGGTTACTCTTTTATCGATTGCTTCAAATTAGAAGCTGAAAAGATCAACGGTGCGAAATTCCTCGCCCAAGGAACGTTGTATCCCGATGTCATCGAGAGTGGAGCGGCACCTGATGGACCGGCAGCAACGATCAAGCTGCACCATAATGTCGGTGGCTTGCCAGAACAATTAGGCTTTGAGCTTATCGAGCCATTGCGAGATTTATTCAAAGACGAGGTCCGTAAACTGGGACTGGAGTTGGGCTTGCCCGAGCATTTGGTCTGGCGGCATCCATTCCCGGGTCCCGGGTTGGCAGTACGATGCTTGGGAGAGATCACTCGCGAAAAGCTGGCTATTCTTAGGGAAGCTGACGACATTGTGGTGAGCGAAATCAAGAATGCCGGTCTCTATCGTCAAACATCACAAGCTTTCGCGGTATTGCTAGAGTCGCAGAGCGTAGGTGTAATGGGAGACGCTAGAACGTACGAGCGTGCCGTTGCCGTTCGGTGTGTGAATACCGATGACTTTATGACCGCAGACTGGAGTCATCTACCCTATGATCTGCTCGCCCGAATCTCTACCAGAATCATTAACGAAGTTCGAGGCGTAAACCGCGTTTGCTACGACATTAGCAGCAAACCCCCCGCCACCATTGAATGGGAATAGGAATAACCATGAATCGTCAGTACATATTTCAAATTGAGGACTTAACAAAACGACATGGCCAGAAGGAAGTACTTAAAAACATTTGGTTGTCGTTTTATCCTGGAGCCAAAATTGGTGTTCTAGGTTCGAACGGCGCCGGAAAAAGTACCCTTCTTCGCATCATGGCAGGAGTCGATAAAACTTTTGATGGAGTCGCTCGACTCACCAATGGATTTACGGCTGGCTATCTTTCGCAAGAACCACAATTGAATCCAGACAAAGATGTGCAAGGAAACGTCGAAGAAGCCGTGGCACCTCGCCGAAAAGTACTCGACCGCTTTAATGAAATCAGCTGCATGCTCGGCGATGTCACCGATGACAAACAGATGGAAAAGCTCTGCGATGAAATGGCAAAGCTACAGGATATCATCGACACGCAGAATCTATGGGAGTTGGATCGTCAGGTAGAACACTCCATGGCGGTGATGAACCTGCCGCCAGGAGATGCGGATGTCACCAAGCTCTCTGGTGGTGAACGCCGCCGCGTTGCCTTGTGCAAATTGCTCATTGAACAACCTGATTTGCTGCTGCTGGACGAACCAACCAACCACCTCGACGCAGAAGCGGTCAATTGGCTCGAGCAACACTTGGCCAAGTATCCCGGGACTGTCGTCGCAGTAACCCACGATCGCTACTTTTTGGACAACGTCGCACAGTGGATTTTGGAATTGGACCGTGGATCGGGATTCCCATTTGAAGGTAATTACACATCGTGGTTGGAGCAAAAGCAAAAAAGACTTGCGATTGAACAAAAGTCCGCAGCCGCTCGCCAAAAGACCTTGGAGAAAGAGCTTGAATGGATTCGCATGTCTCCTCGCGCTCGCCAAGCGAAAAACAAAGCGCGGATCAATGCCTACGAAAGCTTGGCAGCACAGCAATTCGAAGAGCGACCAGACGAACTGGAAATCCAGATCCCACCAGGCAAACATCTCGGTGAAGTGGTCGTTCATGCCGATGGGATGAGCAAAGCCTACAACGACAAAGTTCTAATCGACAACCTAACCTTCCGCCTGCCCGCCGGGGGCATCGTCGGTGTAATTGGCCCCAATGGTGCCGGTAAGACAACTCTGTTTCGCATGATCACAGGACAGGACAAACCTGATTCTGGAACGCTGCGAGTGGGTGAGACGGTCGAACTGGGGTATGTTGACCAGTCTCGTGATTCTCTTGACGACAACAACACCTTGTATCAAGAAATTTCCGGCGGACACGATTGGCTAGAAATGGGTGGTAAGCGAATCAATTCTCGGGCTTACGTATCCAAATTCAACTTTAAAGGAACGGACCAAGAGAAAAAAGTAGGAGTTTTGTCCGGTGGGGAACGCAACCGCGTTCACCTAGCGAAACTCTTAAGACGCGGGTGCAACGTTTTGTTATTGGACGAACCAACAAACGATCTCGATGTTGACACACTCCGTGCCTTGGAAGAAGCGATTTTGAGCTTTGCAGGTTGCGTCGTGGTTATTTCTCACGACCGCTGGTTCCTCGACCGAATTGCGACCCACATCCTGGCGTTCGAAGGAGACGGGTATGTTCACTGGTGCGAAGGAAACTTCGAAACCTATGAGCAGCAGCGCAAGGAGCGATTGGGGATCACCGACGATGAACCTCGCCGATTCAAATACAAGAAGCTGGCAACCTAGTGCTACGAAAAACGACCTTTGCAATTAGGATCCGGTCAAACGGCCCATACCAATCCCCCCGGATCTAGCTAAGAAGCCGGGACGGATATAACAGGGTCAGAGATTGTAATGGAGGACTCGGCGATCCGACGATACCCGAATATGTACACGTATGTCGTGTCACTTCTATCGAGCGTGGAGAATTGCACTCCATGCTTCACGACAAACGGAATCGAAAGATCAAATGTTGAGTCGTACTCAGCATAGTCTTGTCGCAGAGTCTCAGCAAACCGGCGTTTAAGGTAGACTTGGCAAGCAACGGCAAAAAACGTTGCTGTAAACATAATCGCATAGAATGCTCGGCGGCCTCCGAATTGATAGGCGACGCGTACCAAAGGTTTACCTTTGAACATTTGCGTACTCAGAGTATGTTCCCTATTTCAAAAGCACCCGTGGAATATACCGAGATCGGTTCAGTGTAACCTAACGATCATGGTAACCAATCAATCACCTCCCCTTTCGGGTTATTGAACGTCTAATAGATACCATTCAAACGTACATTGGGCACTTTTGCCCGATCAAACGTATATTGGGCACTCTTGCCCGATAAAACGTATATTGGGCACTCTTGCCCGATCAAACGTATATTGGGCACTCTTGCCCGATCAAACGTATATTGGGCACTCTTGCCCGATAAAACGTATATTGGGCACTCTTGCCCGATCAAACGTAAATTGGGCACTCTTGTCCGATCAAACGTAAATTGGGCACTCTTGTCCGATCAAACGTAAATTGGGCACTCTTGTCCGATCAAACGTATATTGGGCACTCTTGTCCGATCAAACGTACATTGGGCACTTTTGCCCGATTCTTATCGCTCAAGTCGGTCAAGCATGCCTAACTTACTATTGCCCCATCAATCATCTCGCCAGAGGTGGTAAGCCATAAGACCGACTAGGTTTTCTAACCGCGACAGGTGGCAGGCTTTGCCACCAGGAATCGGCGGTACGATTTCGACATCAAAGGCAAAGAATAAGCCTTTAGCGACTTGGGCTACTACTCCCCCAGGACGATGCATTTCCGAATGAAACCCTTTTAAGGTAAACAGATTCGGAGAATTGGGATAATTGCTGAGATTTTTATGATAACCAGGCTGCTCCGAACTGCGTATGCTACGAAAAACGATTTTTGAATGTTAGACTTATGGTTCGAGTTGTATTGTTAGCCAAATGGCTTCGACTCAACCCATACCGAATGCTTCCTCTTCTTCTCAGTCTATGAACCGTCGAAACATTGCCGCTCCGTCGCTCGCAACCGTATTGGTAGTTAGTTGCATATCGCTTTTAGTCGGTTGTTGGAGCGCTAAGGAAGCCCCCAAACCACCAGCGGTCGACACGAAATGGGTTGACCTCTGGAATCAATCGCTTGCCAACTTAGAGAACAAAGCGTCCGATGATAAAGCGGGTACAAAGGTAGACGCTGCGATCGATGGTTTTCGCAAAATCATTGCACAGTTTCCTAACGACACCGCAGCACAACAAAATCTCGCCGTTGGACTATTGGTACAGATCAGAAAATTCAAAGAAGGTTCCGATCTGTCGCGACTTCCCGAGTTGGAAAAGGACTGTTTGGCGGCTTTGGCGAGGCTAAAGGAATTGCAACCTGATGCAGCCGATCCCATTGTTCTGGAGTCCAGGATCTATGGTCAGCGAGGAGACTATCCTCAAGCAATTAAACTCATGAGAGAGGCTAGCGCCAAGCCAACGGCGACCAAGGATGTTTGGTTCCAATTGGTTGATTTGATCGAACCCGACGCCACCGATTCCGAGTTTGAAGAGATACGCGGACTGTTGGAGAAAGGTCTAAACCAATCCAGCAACAGCCTTGTACTAAACTCATACTATCTGGTGACTCTCGCCAGATTGAAAGACAGCAAATTTTCCGATCAACTAGAGAGATGTGTTGAGCTGTGCCGCTCCCTTTTGCCTAATGAAAAAAGGGATCAGGAAATTGCAAAGCTGCGAGACGCGCTGAGTAAAGGTAATTGGAAAGGTGTTCAGGGTGGAGCTTTTCGTTTAAAGAATAGCCTTCTTCAAGAAGTTGAGTTCATTCAAGATTTGCACTATCTGCGTCGTTACGACCATTTGGAATACGGGGTAGTACAGTCTAATTCATTTCCGGGTACCGCAGTTGGTAAACGATCTGCACCTGTAGCTCGCATGGAATCCATTACTTCCCCAATCGTCTCGCCGGAGCGGGTAAGCTCCATTGCCACGGAAGATGTCGATCTAGATGGCAAACTAGACTTACTAGTCAGTACGTCGAGCGGAATGGATGTTTGGAGCTTCGCAAATCCATCTGAACCAAGGCAAATTGTTTCAGCAAAACTAAATTCGGATATCCGAGGAATGGTGCTCGTGGATTTAGACCGCGACTTCCAACGTAGCCGAGAACAAATTCCACCATCGCCGCTACCATCTGCCATCCCGATCGAGCAACGAAAAAAGGAGAGTGATGGCTTCGTCGACACAGATGTCGATTTGGTCGCCTATGGTAGCGACGGTTTGATGCTTTTTGAAAACGTTATGGTTAAAGAAACGGGGGTTCGCGAGTTTGTAGTCCGCCCGTTGTCCGAAGGCATGGAGAGCTTGAAAGGTATTCGAGAAGTTGTGGCGATTGATATGGATCATGATTCCGATTTGGATCTAATTGTCACATCGGATTCTGGCCTGTCGATTTGGTCCAATCGTGGCAATTGGACATTTGGCAACGTCACGCCATTTTCGAATGTACCAAATTCGGATAAAGCGATCACAAATATTCTTGCGCTGGATTTAGATCGCAACGTCGTAAATGACTTTCTTCTCGGTAGCGATTCCGCGCCAGCCCCGACCATGTTGGCCAGCAATCTGCATGGTCGCTATGCAATGCGAGATATCGCTTGGCCTAACGAGACTGAGGGTAGTTGCGCATTTCTAGAAGCAGTTGATGTCAATCGAGATGCCTGCTGGGACGTCGTAATGGGTGGGGATAAGGGACTTAAGCTCATCACTATGAATTCGTTGGGGCATACGTCTTGGAAGCCCGACCGAGTCACGAAACTATCGGACGACAAGTCAGTTGGACTAATGGTTCTCGACGTCGACAATGACTCGTTTCCTGACGTTGTTTCCTGGGGGCCCAAGGGGATCGCGCTGTATCTTGGTGGGGCAGATCAAACATTAATACGGGACGCAAAAGGGGTCACAATTACGGATCCGATCTCGAAAATGATCCCTCTCGATTTCGATTCGGATCGAGATGACGACCTGATTGCACTTTCAGATAAAGGGGAATTGATTTGGCTCCGGAATCAGGATGGAAACAAAAACCATCAACTGGAAATTGTACTACGAGCCGATGAAGATGGTAGCCAGGCGGTACGAGCTCGCTGCAATATGCACGGCGTTGGCTCGGTCCTCGAGCTCAAGACTAATGGTGCCTATCAATCACAGATCGTTCGTGGCACCAGGACAAGAATCGGCTTGGGTACGAAAAATCAGGCTGACATTTTGCGTGTGATCTGGACCAACGGCATTCCGAACAACATCTTCAATGTGGATAGCCGAGTAACCGTTTTTGATCAACAGAATCTTGGTGGATCGTGTCCTTATCTCTATGCTTGGAACGGAGAACGGTTTGAGTTTGTCACAGACTGTTTATGGGCAGCTCCTATAGGGTTGCAGTTTGCTGCCGGTGTAACCGCTCCGACTCGAGAATGGGAATATCTAAAAATCGATGGTGAATTACTCAAGCCAAAGGACGATTCATACATCCTTCAAATAACCGAAGAGCTTTGGGAAGCAGCCTACTTCGATTCCGTTAAACTCCTTGCGATCGACCATCCACAAGAGATCGATGTCTTTACCAACGAGAAGGTAGGCCCGGCAGAAATCAGCGAATTCAAAATTCGGACCGTTGAAAATCGGTTGTACCCCAAATCAATCGTCGATCAAAATGGAAATGATTTACGAGAGTGGACCAACAAAAGAGATCAACGCTACACGAGAACATGGACCGACGGATACAACCAGGGACTTACCAAGCCACATTGGCTTGAGATTGACTTCCGAGACGACGCATCCAGCACAGCACAGTCTAAGCCGAGCAATGAGATCGTGCTCTATATGACCGGCTGGCTCTTCCCAACCTGCACGTCCCTCAACTTGGCAAGCGACGAGAACCCCCTCAAACCCAAACTCCAACCCCCTTCGATCCAAGTGCCCGACGCGGACGGAAACTGGAAAGAAGTCGTCCCCTACGCAGGATTTCCAGGGGGCAAGACCAAGACTATTGCAATCGACTTAACCGACGTGTTTCTCTGTGACGATCGTCGAATTCGGCTCGTTTCCAACATGGAGCTTTGCTGGGACGAAGTGTTCTACACACGCGGCGAGCGAGAACCTCGTACGGAGTCGTTTGTTATCACGCCCCTCGAATTGCAAGATGCAGACCTGCACTACCGTGGATTCTCCGAATTAATCCCTCAACCCGGCAACGCCCCCAAGAGATACGAATACAACAGCGTGACCAAAGAGCCAATTTGGCCGCCGATGACCGGGGCGTTTACCAAATATGGAGACGTGACCAAACTTATCGCCGAAGCGGACGATTTGCAGGTCGTGATGGGGGCTGGAGACGAAATGACAGTTCGCTTTTCAGCGAATGTAACGAATTTACCCCCCGGTTGGGTCCGCGATTTCGTCATTTACAATGTTGGTTGGGATAAAGACGCCGATTTGAATACAATACAAGGTCAGGATTCGGGGCCGTTGCCATTTCGCGGTATGGCTCGTTATCCTTATGCACCGGAGCAGGAATTTCCCAACACACCCGCCCACGTTGAATTCCTACAACATTATCAAACTAGATACCAAGACGAACCCTCGTTTTGGAACCAGATCAGGGACTTTTAATGATACGATCCATCCTCTCGCCGTTCGTTTCGTTGTGCTGCATTACCCTATGTATTTGGGGGGGCATCGTTTCCGAGCCCTTAAATGCTCAGGAAATGCAGTACCCGCTAGCAGTCGCGAAAGCACCCAGCGGCGAAATTTACGTCGCGGACCGAAATCTACCAGGAATTTGGAAGATTGTTGACGGGAAAGCGTCCATCTACTTCCAAGGTTCCAAAAAATTCCGGACCCCGTTAAACGCCGTCCGCTGCTTGGCAATTGGTGCTGACGGGACCCTCTTTGCAGGGGACTCGTCGACCCGCGAAGTGTACAAATTTGATGCCGAGGGGAAGCCGCAACCTCTCACCAAGGGCTATATCGGGATTCCCATGGGAATTGTTATCGATTCTAAGGGGGACCTTTTCGTGGCAGACCTAGAAAGGCATGCGGTTTTCAAGGTCTCGGCAGGCAGCAGCGAGGTGACCGAATTTGTGAAGTGTTCGGCCCCTCGTGGTATAGCCATCGATAGCAAGGACCGGGTTTGGATTCTCGCCAATGTGAACGATTCGCTCGTGCGGTACTCTCCTGACAAATCGGCTGAAGTCATCGTCAAAGGGACGCCATTCGAGTTTCCGAATCAATTGATTCTCGACGAAGAAGAAAACGCTTACGTGTGCGACGGCTACGCCAAAGCCATTTGGCAGATTAAGCCAGGTAGTCAACCAGAAAAACTAATCTCTGGTGAACCTTTCAAGAATCCTGTCGGTATTACTAAGGACGGTGGCAAGCTCATCGTTGCAGACCCTCATTTAAAGAGTTTGTTCTCTGTCGATGTCGCGGGTAAGTCTGCGACCAAGATTTTTCCCTAATATTTTTAGGGAGCTACTCTCATAAAAATCGCTGTTTGCCAGCATGACCACTTCTCCAGAAAAATCCGTGAGCCCCCCCAAAAAACGAGCCTACGTGCCAGCGATAGGTCCGGGGCTTAAACGTTTGCTTTATGTCTTGTTCGCAATCCTAGCCTTGTTAGTTGCGAACTCACTGTACTTGGCAACGATAACGTTCCTCGAATGGCAACGGGGAGAGTCGTACCAAAACCAGTTTTACATGTACATGTTCCTGGGGCATGTTGGTTTGGGGTTAATATTTCTGGCCCCGTTTTTGGTGTTCGGCATCATCCACTTGGTGACAGCCCGAAAGCGCAAAAACAAACGAGCCATCCGGGTAGGCTACGCTCTCTTCGCCATTAGTTTAGTAGTATTGTTATCGGGACTACTGCTAGTGCGAATCGGTGGCGTCTTCGACCTCAAACATCCGGCGTCTCGGTCAGTCGTCTATTGGGCGCACGTAATTAGCCCATTGGTAGCAGTTTGGCTTTATTGGCTCCATAGACTCGTCGGTCAGAAGATCAAGTGGAAGCTTGGCGTTGCCTATGGAGTTGTGGCGGTCGCATCGGTGGCGGTAATGGTTTCGCTTCACGTTCAAGATCCTCGAGAGTGGAACAAAATCGTATCCGCAGAGGGAGTCAAGTATTTCGAGCCCTCATTGGCACGAACTGCTAACGGAGGCTTCATCTCTGCCGAGAATCTCGATAACGACGAATACTGTCTCAAGTGTCACGAAGATTCGTACAAACAATGGGAGCACAGCGCCCACCGCTTCAGCTCATTTAACAACCCTGCTTACTTAGTCAGCATACGAGAGACTCGTGAGGTCTCTATGAAGCTCGATGGCAACATGAAAGGAGCGCGATTCTGCGCGGGCTGCCACGACCCCGTACCATTCTTTAGCGGCGCGTTCGATAACCCGCATTATGACGATGTCAAAGATCCAACCTCGCAAGCAGGCATTACTTGCACAACTTGCCATGCAATCTCCCACATCAATTCGACACGTGGAAACGCAGACTTTGTTATCGAAGAGCCTCTGCACTATCCCTTCGCATTCAGCAAGAATCCATTGTTGCAATGGGTTAACAATCAATTGATCAAAGCCAAGCCGGAATTCCACAAGAAAACCTTCTTGAAAGATTTCCACAAGAGCGCAGATTTCTGTTCGACTTGCCACAAAGTGCACCTACCCTTCGAACTCAATAAATATAAAGAATTTCTACGAGGCCAGAATCATTATGACTCCTGGCTGCTAAGCGGGGTCTCGGGTCATGGTGCTCGGAGTTTTTACTATCCAGACAAAGCTAAAAATGATTGCAACCAATGCCATATGGAACTGGTTGAGTCCAACGACTTCGGTGCAAAGGTTAACGATGACACTGGCAAACTCACCATCCATGATCACAATTTTGCGTCCGGGAATTCCGGTTTGCCCTTCCTCCGTGGTTACTGGGACTTAGTGGAAGGGAAGCACAAAAAGTTCCTGGAGGGTATTGTCCGGGTCGACATTTTCGGAATCAAAGAGGAAGGTAAGATCGATGGCAAGTTGATCGCGCCGATTCGACCTGAGATTCCCGTGCTTCGGAGAGGGGACTCCTATTTGCTAGAGACTGTTATTCGAACTTTGAAAATGGGTCACGAGTTCACACAAGGGACCGCTGACTCCAATGAAGTTTGGGTAGAAGTTACGCTGGAGAGCGGTGGAAAGATAATTGCGAGTAGCGGAGGAATGGACGAACGCAAAGCGGTCGATCCCTATTCCCACTTTATCAATGTGTTCATGCTGGACAGGCACGGCAATCGAATCAACCGACGCAATGCTCAGGACATATTCACTCCTTTATACAACCACCAAATCCCTCCAGGAGCCGGGCAAGTTGTCCATTATGGCTTCCAAGTCCCTGAGAATATCAGCGGCAATGTGAAAGCTACCGTCAAACTGAATTATCGCAAGTTCGATCATGAGTATATGGAAATCACTCATAAGCGACTGGCGGAATCCAGAACACCAGACATGGAAAATATCGATACCGGAGTTAATGTCTCCAACTCCGGCCTCCAAGCAGACGGAACTTATATCAACAATCTTCCTGTGCTCACGCTCGCCCAAGATACTGTTGAGTTTGCGGTCGAAGGATTCGAACCTCCTCCAACACAAAAAGAAAGAGATATTCCCGCATGGCAACGCTGGAACGATTACGGCATCGGGTTATTCCTCGAGGGTAAAGCCGAGCTGAAACAAGCGGAAGCGGCCTTTAAGATTGTCGAAGGCCTAAACCGATTCGATGGCCCAGTCAATTTGGCTAGAGTTTATTTACGAGAAGGACGCATAGATGAGGCAGGAAACGCCGTTCTTCGAGCCGCCGCAATGACAGAACCCGCCGCCCCCGAATGGTCAATTGCTTGGTTCAGCGGCTTGGTCAATCGTGAACAAGGCCGCTTGGTAGAGGCCGAGTCAAATTTCCGGGCCATAGTTGACAAAACAACTGAAGAGCGAAAGAAACGTCGATTCGACTTCAGTAAAGATATCGAGGTTCTAAACATCTTAGGCCGAACAGTCTTTGATCGCGCCGAACAAATGCATGCGCCGAGCCAAAAAGCGACTCGAGAAGAACTGCTCAAAGAAGCGGCCAAACAGTTCGAGCGTACGCTGGTCATAGATGTCGAAAACGTCAACGCACATTACAACCTAGGTTTGGTGTACACGGCACTCGGCGACGATGAAAAAGCGATAGTACACAAAAAATTGCACGCCAAATACAAACCAGATGACAATGCCCAAGGCGTGGCGGTCGGCATTGCGAGAGAGCAATACCCTGCGGCCAATGCCGCGGCTGAGTCTGTCGTGATTTACTCTCTAAAACCTAACTTAAAACCAGAACTAGCTGAAGCGAATGGCCAGTGATCCATCAAAATCGAACGAAATCAATGAGCCTGGACGCGACCAGGACCAAGATGATGCAGTGATTGGCCGGGCTTTTCTGGGCTCCATTGCAGTCTTCGTTTTAATCGGTTTGATAATCGCCGGCTCTTATTGGTATCTGAAGCCAAAACGAGAAGTTGTGATCGAGGAACCGACTGAGATTGCTAAACCCGAAGGACGAGAAAAATCGGTTGTCTCCGCTCCCAAAGTCATATGGACTGATATCACATCTCAATCAGGAATCAACTTTGTTCATACCTCTGGAGCACAGGGTGATAAACTGCTACCAGAAACGATGGGTAGTGGGTGTGCATTCCTTGACTATAACAACGATGGACATCAAGACATATTGCTGGTCAATTGCTGCCATTGGGATCCCGCTCGGGTAGCCAGCGATCCAACACCGATTAAGCTCTATCAAAACGACGGCAAAGGCTCCTTTACCGACGTAACCAAACAGGCAGGTTTGGAGGTCACTATCTACGGGATGGGGGTCGCGTGTGGTGATTATGATAATGACGGCAACGTGGATCTCTACTTATCGTGCCTCGGCGAGAATAAGTTGTTCAAGAACGAAAACGGCAAGTTCGTCGATGTGACTTCGAGCGCCGGTGTCGCGGGTGATTCGAAAGCATGGAGCTCTGCTTGCGGTTGGTTCGACTTTGACAAAGATAACGATCTAGACCTTTTAGTATGCAATTACGTGGACTGGTCTCGCGAGTTTGACTCCGCTCAAGAGTTCACTTTGGTCGGGACGGGGAGACGTGCTTATGGTCGACCTCAAAATTTCAAGGGTACTTTTCCGACTCTCTATCGAAACGATGGTAACGGACGGTTTACCGACATCTCCCAGCAAGCAGGCGTTCGAGTACTCAATCAGTCAGCAACCAATTCACCTTTGGCGAAATCCCTGGGGTTAGTGTTCGAGGATTTTGATGACGACGGATTCATCGATTTTATCATAGCCAATGACACGGTTCAGAACCTTTTGTTTCGCAACAACCACGATGGTACGTTCGAGGAACAAGGGGCACTGGCAGGCGTTGCTTTTGATTCCGCTGGTCTAGCACGTGGTGCTATGGGGATTGATTCCGCGGATTTTCGAAATAATGGATCTATTGGAGTTGCGATAGGTAATTTTGCTAATGAGATGTCGGCATTGTTTGTGTCGCGAACTCGTAATCTTCAGTTTTATGATCAAGCCGTCTCGTCGGGTTTAGGCCCAGCAACCCGATTAGAATTAACTTTCGGTGTTTTGTTTCTTGACTACGATCTCGATGGACGACTCGATTTGTTCCAGGCCAATGGACACTTGGAAGATGAAATATCGGTTGTACAAGCGAGTCAGTCTTATGAGCAGTCTCCTCAACTTTTTTGGAACGCAGGTCTTGAGAATGCGACCAACGAGTTCCTCAAATGCAGCGAAGAAGAGACCGGACCTGATTTGCAGGTTCCCATGGTCGGCCGTGGCTCTTCGTATGCCGATATCGACGGAGATGGTGACTTAGATTTGCTCATCTCGGGTTGTGGTCAAAAACCACGTCTACTCCGCAATGATCAAGAAACCAAAAACAATTGGGTAAGGCTCAAGCTAGTCGGTAAGCGAAGCAACAAAAACGCGTTGGGTGCGACGGTTGTATTATCGGCGAACGATGTGACTCAACGCAGAATGGTCAGCACGACTCGCAGTTACCTCTCTCAGGTCGAATTACCTCTAACGTTTGGTTTAGGTGCATCGACAAAAATAGACAAAGTCAGCATCGTGTGGCCAGACGGCTCTAGCCAGACTGCAACGAATGTCCCAATCAATCAATTGACGGTCATCGAACAAGAATGATTGATAAACCGAACAAACGCCATATCAGCAAACCCTTCGGCATCAGCGGGAGGACGCTGCTAATAGCGATGTCGGGGTTCTGTGTCGTACTATGGGGATTTGTCCTACCTCGAATTGCCACATGGGAGTCGGTTCGCAATCGTGTGAATCGTTTTTCGGAAGCCGGCATCAATCCCGCCGCCATCTACTACACGGATCATCCCAGCATGCAGGAAATCGAGGCCCGTGTCGCACGGAAATTGAGCCGCTCGGATCTTTTTTCCAAAAACGATTAGATTTTCTCAAACACTTGTCGTGCATTTTTTGATGTTTGCATGGCATCCTAGTTGCACCCTCTGAATCACGAGGGTACTCATGAAGTTCCTCAGGAAATTTGCAACTCTAGAAAGCCAGACAATGGGCCCAAACGACACAGCTATTTGGCACAGCGAACCACTTGAGTCGATTCTGCACAAACTCGATGCAAATACGACAGATGGTTTGTCAACATCGGCGGCTGAAAAACGATTGCTTGAGTATGGACGCAACGTCCTTTCGGGAAAGCGGCAAGCGGGGCCATTGAAGCGGTTTTTGCTACAGTTTCACCAGCCTCTTCTCTATATTTTGATCGGGGCAACGGTAGTCACTTTTGCATTGGGTGAATGGATCGATGCTGCTGTTATATTCGGTGTTGTCTTTATCAACGCAGTGGTTGGGTTTATTCAAGAAGGGAATGCGCTCAAAGCGATCGACTCTTTAGGCAAAACTCTCATCACGGAATCCACTGTTGTTCGGAACGGCGAACGTATTCGCATTGCATCTTCGGAAATTGTTCCCGGTGATTTAGTATGGTTGCAGTCTGGCGACAAAGTACCGGCCGATCTGCGACTCTATCAGTGCAAAGATTTACAAGTGGCCGAATCCTCTTTGACCGGCGAATCCATGCCTGTGCAGAAATCGGTCCAGATGGTTCCTGCAGACACCCCGTTGGCAGAACGCACCAATATGACCTACGCGTCAACGTTAGTGACATACGGCCAAGCCTACGGTGTTGCTACAGAAACAGGCGATCGCACCGAAGTTGGGCGAATATCGCAATTGATTGCGACAGCCGATAATATTCAAACGCCGCTAACGAAAGCTATTGCAAAGTTTAGCAATGTCTTACTCGTCGTTATTCTAGGGTTTGCAGCGGCGTCTATAGCGATCGAGTTATGGCGAGGCAAGCCGATCGTTGATTCGTTTGTCGCCGCCGTCGCATTGGCCGTAGCGGCTATTCCAGAAGGCTTACCTGCAGCGATTACTATTATGCTGGCGATTGGTGTAACACGGATGGCAAAGCGGAAAGCCATTATTCGCCATTTGCCGGCGGTCGAAACCCTTGGAAGCACAACGGTCATATGTTCGGACAAAACGGGCACTTTGACTCAGAATCAAATGACGGTCAAGGAAGTATATGCGGGTGGCCGCTCCTACCATGTCACAGGCGGTGGTTATCTGCCGGATGGTGGTTTTCAGATCGGCGAACAGGATATTCCATCCAGCAAATTGACTTCTGAGAATCAAGCATTCGTAGATTGTTTAAAATGTGGCATTCTGTGCAACGACTCGCAATTACTTAAGATCGATGGAGATTGGACCGCCCAAGGGGACCCGACAGAGGGTGCACTGATTGTGTCTGCGATGAAATCCGGTTTGCATGGAACCATGTTAACCGACTCCATCACCAGGATCGACTCGATACCGTTTGAGTCCGAACATCAATACATGGCGACTCTACACCGTCATGATGGTAGCGACGCACCAGTAACTTATCTGAAAGGTTCTGTGGAAGCGATTTTAAAGCGTTGCGATTCTTACATGAACGCGGCGGGTGAGCGTGTTGCAATTGAGCCTAATTCCATACTTCATCATGTAGAGCGAATGGCCGCTGAGGGGTTACGCGTTTTGGCCTTTGCCCGTAAGGATTTTGATGAGAACACAGAATACATCAATCATACAAGTGTCGACAATGGCCTTACCTTTTTGGGTTTGCAGGCCATGATGGATCCACCGAGACCTGAAGTCGTTGCAGCCATCGATCAGTGCCACAAAGCAGGCATTCACGTCAAAATGATTACCGGTGATCACGTCAAGACTGCCGCGGCCATTGCCAAACAATTGGGGCTCATTGGGCATAATTTCCAGGAGCTCGCAACCATGACCGGTTCAGAATTAGAAGAGATAACGGATGAGGAGCTCAACAAACGGGTTAACAAAATTGCCGTGTTTGCTCGAGTTTCACCGGAACATAAACTACGAATTGTCCGCTCGCTTCAGACCTGGGGACATGTGGTCGCTATGACTGGGGACGGTGTCAACGATGCTCCCGCATTGAAACAATCCGACATCGGGATCGCAATGGGCAAAGGAGGCACCGATGTCGCACGAGAGGCAGCCGACATTGTTCTAACCGATGACAACTTTGCATCGATCGAAGCGGCTGTAGAAGAGGGGCGTGGCGTTTTCGATAACTTGACTAAATTCATTGTTTGGACTCTGCCCACAAACGTGGGCGAAGGCCTCGTTATATTGGTCGCGATTCTTATCGGTGCCGCCTTGCCCATATCCCCGGTTCAAATTCTATGGATCAATATGACGACTGCCGTTCTCTTAGGTTTGATGTTGGCTTTTGAGCCACGCGAAAAAGGGGCTATGTCTCGGCCGCCGAGAAAGCCGAATTCCTCGTTGCTCAATCAAAACCTCGTCAAGCGATTGATGTTTGTAAGTTTATTGTTGCTGGTTGGCTCGTTTGGTGTTTTTCAGTGGTTACATGTTTACCAAGGAGCATCACTTAAAGAAGCACAGACGGCGGCAGCAAACGTTTTTGTCTTTGGCGAGATTGCGTATCTATTCAATTGCCGCTCTCTTGTACGAAGCTGTTTTTCCATCGGGCTATTCAAGAATATGGCAGCGATTTTTGGCTCAATTGGGATGATACTGCTGCAACTCGCTTTCACTTATTTGCCCTTTATGAACAAACTTTTCCACACGGCACCAATTGGTGCAAACATCTGGGTATTTATCATTCTTTATACAGTTGCGATCTTTTTTATCGTGGAAATTGAAAAGTACCTTGTTGGACATACCCTACAAGGGGACACGTTCAAGGAAGCGTTTCATGAATAACATTGGGTTGTCCGCGACTCAGGCCGAAACCGACTTGTCATTTCCGTCCCGAAATTCATAGCCGTAACTGCGTTGCGTTGCGACTTGTTACGGCCGAATCGAGCTCCCGGCTGCATGGCCACCAAAGAACGTGCTCGGTGTATCTAAAGCGGTAATCGTTCTCTTAACCCGGATGGCGACACAACGATCGCTGGACTCTCAAGCTTCGATGGACGATGGGAACCAGTTCGACTTAACAAAGTCTCGCACCGGACTCTTGAGCCACCCTCTGGGCATTGAAGAGTGTTTGTGCACGCGTGTGAGCAGCTTTGAGTTATCGACAATCCAACTACCGCTCCCATCAGCCGATCGTGCGCTAGCACACGGTTGACGCTCTGTGCGTCAGTAGGCGAATAAATGCATCAGCCGATCGTGCCCTAGCACGCGGTTGAAGCGCTGTGCGTCAGTAGGCGAATACATGCATCAGCCGATCGTGCGCTAGCACACGGTTGACGCTCTGTGCGTCAGTAGGCGAATAAATGCATCAGCCGATCGTGCGCTAGCACGCGGTTGAAGCGCTGTGCGTCAGTAGGCGAATAAATGCATCAGCCGATCGTGCGCTAGCACGCGGTTGAATCGCTGTGCGTCAGTAGGCGAATACATGCATCAGCCGATCGTGCGCTAGCACACGGTTGACGCTCTGTGCGTCAGTAGGCGAATAAATGCATCAGCCGATCGTGCGCTAGCACACGGTTGACGCTCTGTGCGTCAGTAGGCGAATAAATGCATCAGCCGATCGTGCGCTAGCACACGGTTGACGCTCTGTGCGTCAGTAGGCGAATAAATGCA
>Ga0315899_10000866_pt1 | contig 35792 bp, 28 predicted proteins | sample LakEriMetagenome_2_FD_203518 | JGI IMG/M metagenome (GOLD analysis project Ga0315899, IMG submission 203518) | Freshwater fungal communities from buoy surface, Lake Erie, Ohio, United States - Buoy 4 MA112 | ecosystem: Environmental > Aquatic > Freshwater > Lake | place: USA: Lake Erie, Ohio...
CTTCTGCGTCGATGGAGTGATATGCGTTCAAGTCTTGAGCCAATTCTGGGGTCCAGACTGCTTTCAACTTACGGGTCTTAGCAACGATTGGTTCGCTGTTTAGTACCAAGTTTACTTCTGGGATACTGATATCAGTATCGATGCTTTGGGTAGCAACGTTACCTGAGGTACCAGAACCTTCACCTGGGGTCTTACCAGCTTCGAAGTCACCACGTAGGTTATCGGTAGGTTGTAGACTATAGATCAACTTAACTTTACCACCTGTACCAGCGAATGCACTGTTAGAAGCGGAAACAATGTATATTGATTGATAGAATGGATCGCCCAAGCTACCAGTGTTGATTGCTTTGCTATAAGTATTCAATACCAAACCACTGCTTTGTAGAGCGGTTGGGGCAGTTGAACCAGAGATCAAGTTGAATGAACGTACTGCGTTCAAATCAGCATTGTATACATATCCGTTTGCAGCAATACCGGAAGTATTGTCGTCGTGATTCAAGATAACCTTGAACAACTTCTTAGCTACAACTGATGCACTCAAATCAGCATCAAATTGAACGTCGTTCCATGATGCAGTTTGAATTGTGTTACCAACTGTGGTTGAAGCAGCGGTCTTTGTCAAAGTAATAGCAGAGCTACTTACTGGACGAACTGAATAAGCATAAGCACCTTGACCATATAGACCACGTACTGCGCTATCAGTTGAACCCAACTTCTTACCTGTACCACCGAACAAACTGTCGTTCAATTGCTTACCTGCACGGGTAGTCTTGGAACTACCGTTGTTCAAGTTACGCAAGTCTTGACCTGGAGCTGTTGTACCATACTTGAAGTCTAGATAGAAGATTAGACCAGATGGTAGGTTCATTGGTTGAACGCTTACGAATTCCTTCGCAGCGATTTCAGCGAACACACGGCGAACCAATGGAAGAGCTACGCCAGCCCATTGTTCAGAACTGGTAGAAGTACCAGTTGTGGTTGCTTCGTCAAGCAATTGTTTTGCTTGGTTTTCCAATAGGATTGACATGTGTGCTTTTTCAACACCTTGGCAACCTTCTAGGAGGCCTGTCTTTTCCCACTTGTTTTGTAGTCCACGTGTTTCTGCCATCAATTTGGCCTGTGGATTCATGTTGTTTGTCAATAGACTCTTTACGTCCATACTCATATTTTTATTTCTTTCTATTTAATTACTGTTAGGTTTTTACTCGCAAACTAATTACTTCTTGATTCCTGCGAGTTTTTGGAATCTTGAAGTCATCACTTCAGCTTGAGGTTCTACAATGGTAGATGCAGGCTTTGTTGATGATACTGGTTTGCTTGCCAAACCTTCGGTGATAGTTTGAGCAGTTGTATTGGTCTTTTTCTTGACAACTGATGCACCGGAATTAATTGATTCGGCCAAAACTGTATATGCCAACTTGACTTCACGAATGTTCTTGGTCAAGTCGAAAGTGTTGATGATCTTAAGTTTTTGATCTTCGGTCAAGCTCTTGCCTTTGAACAACTTGTTGGTATAAAGCAACTTAGCATTCAATAGGTTAGTTTCTGCTAGAACGCCCTTCATGAACTTTACAGTACTTAGAGCTTCTGCCAATTGTTTCTTTAGAGCTTCGTTTTCTTCGTTGATAGCTACTAGAGCTTCTGCCATTTCTTCAGAAGTTACTCCGTCTTCTTCAGCTGCTTCGGCTACTGGAGAAGGAACTTGTCCTACAGCAGGTGCTGGAGCTGGAGCTGGAACAGCGGCTGGATCAACTGGAGCTGGTACTGGAGCAGCAGCTGCTGGAGCAGCTTCTTCTTCTTCCAATTCAGCTAGAAGTTCATCTAGACTTACTTCTTCCATTTCGTCTGAACCTTCCATAGCTTCTGGAGCTTCTGGAGCTTCTTCGGAAATTTCGCTTTCCAATTCGGCTAGAATTTCATCTAGTTCTTGACTGGTTACTTCTGTACCTTCTTCAACAGCTGCTTCTTCTTCTAGAGTAACATCAAATTCTTGCTTTCCAGCAGGAGTTGTGTTTTTGCTTGCAGCTGCAGATGGTTTGGTTGGGTGTTGCTTAGATGCAATGTTGCTATCGTCGGCGCCGATACCAGAAGATGCAAGTTTTTCTTCAATCTTACCTTCTTCGGTTTGGGTTTCTTCTGCCATTTCTTCCTTGAGTTTTTCTGCGAACATTTCTTTCATGCTTGCAGCAAAGTTTTCTTCAAGGAAAGTTTTTGCATTTGCCAAAGCTGTTTCACGTACAGCCTTCGCATCCGCAATGCTTTCTTTTAATAGATCGCTCATAATTATGTTTCTGCCTTTCTTATTGTTATTTGTTGGTGAAGCTATTGAAGAACTCCAAAGAAGATAAATGAATGTGACATCAAAGAATGATGTATTTGAATAATAAATATAATTTAAAATCGAAACAAATGAAAATATTTTATATTTATTGATATATGCCTGCAAAAAGCGAAAAACAAGCAAGACTATTTAGACTAGTAAGAGCACTACAAAAAGGTGGAATTAAATCCAAAGAAGTATCTCCTCAAGTTCGTAAAATGGCTCGTACTATAAAACCAAGTAGTGTGAAAGATTTAACAAAAGTCAAAGAAATTATTCAAAGACTAAAAGAAAGCGAATATAGTTTAGGCAAAATTAAAAAAGTAAGTGGTATAAGTTTCAAAAAACATTTATCTAAGCAAGTTGGCGTACCATTTGATTTAAAAGAACTTCAAGTATTCCAATCAAAAGAAAATGGTTTTAGTGGATTTGGAAAAACTAAATTTAAAGAAAATAAAAGTACCAACGAAGTTTCTACAGAAATTAATAGCAATGGTACAAATAAAAAGTATGTTTTCAAAAAGTTAATTGATAACGACGATAAACAGCATAAATACGCTTGTATTATCCAAAGAACATTTCCAGATAAACCCGACAAAGAAATCATAGATCTTCTAAGTAATAGTTTTGACACTGACGACGTTGCTGAAAAAACCAAAACACTTGCGGATTTCATAGATAGAATTAATACAACATTAGGATCAATGTAATATTATGCCATACAATTTCAATCCAAATTTTAACAGACATTTAAACTTGAAAAAAGATAATTACAAAAACATCAAAAGAACCGGCGATGAAACTCCATATTCCAATCCCGATGTTCGTGCGATGAATAATAATTATAACAATTACAAGAGTCCAAAGTTAATTAATTTTTTAAATAACGATAACTTTGAAGAAGATGTGAAGATGTATAAGTTGGAAGATTTGGATCATCCAAATGGATGGAATTTTTCTGAGTTAGATATGTTGGGAGAAATGAATTTCAGAATAGATGATGACTACAAAATGTTCAGTGAAATTGAAGTTCCATCATTACAATTAGAAAACGAAAAAATAAAAGCCTTCGTCTATAAAACTGACGAAGGCTATGTGTTGGAAACTAACAGAAAATACGTTTTTGAAACGTTCGGTAAAATGTTAGATTATATTGATTCTATCCCAATGAAGCAATACTGACGGAACTTGGTTGATCTTGTGTTTGATAAGATTGCGGAGCTTCATTAACTTGATCCGCAATTTCAAAATATCTCTCTAAACGACGACCAACTTCTTCATACAACATTTCAAGTTGTTTTTCAATAGCTTTCATCTTTTGAGCTTCTTCATACATCTTTGCGGCATCACGCTTGATTTCTTTCATATCACGTTCTACCATTTTAGCTTCCATCCAATCGCCACATTCTTTCAAAGCATATCTTTCGGCTAAATTGACAGCTTCCATGATTTTTTGAGCGGTAGCATATACATTATCAGCTTTTAATCCTTTACGATATTCATTATATGATTTAATGGTTTCTACCATGTTCTTCTTCTCATATACGGTAAGAGGAGTATAAGCGTGTTCAGTGGAATTTTCTAGTAAATGTTTTAATTTCATACTTTATAAATATTATAGTTCTGATAGAATGTTATGGATAATTCTTTCTACATTACCATATGGGTTAATAATTGTTTTGTGTTGATCAAAACTTTCGTTAATCTTTCCTTGTGGATACATGAAAGCACCTTGAGTACTAGGATTGCTTACGAAATCAAATGCGATTAAATCAAAATCATCTTGTACTACATCAGCGCCTTCTCTCATGTCTTTCTTAACACTACCTAAACCACGACTACTAATACCCAATAAAATTCCAGATTGTAGTAGATCTCTAAGAATATTACCGCTTGGCGTAGGTAGAATTTCTACTGTTCCAACTAAATCTTTGCCATCCCAACCCATATCTGTGATGTTATGACTAACATTCTTTAAATTAACAACGCTACTTTCTGGATGGTCTAATTCACCCATAGCACGACGTTGTTTCACGAAGTTTTGCATATATTTGTCAGCTTCACGTTTCAATACGTCTTCTGGATATACGCGTCCATTTTGATTTTTTGCATCTGCACGTTGTAATACGCCGCTTACAAGAAGTTTACCGTCTTTTAATGATTCGTTCAAAGACGTTCTTTTAAATTCAAATGGCATTACATCAATTAATACTTGTTTCATATTATGGTTTTTGTTGTGTAGGAGATTGTTGTGTAGCACCAACCTCTGGTTGAGGTTCAGTTTCTTCTTCATCAGAAGTGATGGTGTTGGTTGGAGTTGCTGATTGTTGAGGTTCAACAAGTGCTTTTGATTTAGCTACTTGATACTTATCTTTAGGTTTTAAATTGTCGGCGGTACCAAGAATTTTAACTTTAAATCCTGGTTTAATGAAGAATTTAGCAACTTTTTGTTTATTTTCTTCTCTTCCTATGATTATGATCACATATCTATCATAATAATAATCAATAGCTACGCCTGTAACATTAATTGTATAGTCAGTTTCAGGTTGTTTGTATCCTTTACTAGCTCTTACAACAATCTTCTTACCTAAAATTTTGTCTTGAATTGTTTTTTGTAAATTATTCTTTAGTACCTCGGTACTATTCTTAAGTTTTGTGTCAAATGCTGTAAAATCAGGCAACACATCGTAACTCTTTATATCAATAGATGGATCTGCTTTTGGTTGTGGCGTTGGAGTTGGAGCAGGTTGAGGCGCAGGTTGAGGTGCTACTTGGTTTTCTTGTTCATATTTTAAACCATTAAAGCCCTCTGTAAATGGTAAACTACCTTGTTTATATCCAATTAAGTTTGGATCCAAGTTGGGGTCGTTATGTTGAACCAATCCATTTTCATCTGTATAAGTCGAACCCAATTCAATAGCTTGTGCTGGACTAGCATAAGCTGGTTCACTATACATTTGATTTTCCAACTTATAACCGGAACTTCTTTTAATTGGTTTAGCTAACTTATACCCAAGTTGTGTATAAGTAGCTGGTCTAGCGCCTCTTTTTGAAAATGCAAACGGCGTTCTAGCAGCATCTCCACCAACTGCTACTGGTCCAGATGCAACTGGACCTGTACCTGTAGTGCTAGCTTCATTTTTAACTTTTAATTTAGTTAAAATGCTTTTAATTTTCTTTTTTAGTTTCGGATTCATTCTTCAATTTGTCGATTTCTTCAACTAATTCATAAGCATTTAATAAAGAAGTTAGTTGATTTTCTTTTACTACTCCAACGATGCTCTTGTTAGAAAATTGACTAACCACTTCGCCTATTTTAATCTTAACTACATCTGAGTTAATAGAGTTAATACTATCTTTCAACAATGAACTTACTCTCTTATATTCTTCATTGACAAATTTAGTAAACTTATTTGAGTTACTAATGTTTGTGATATATTCTTTGAGAAGCTTCTTTTGTGATGGTAACAAATTGCTATACTTGGTATTGAAATTTTCAATCAAAAACTTATATGCTAATAAACGAACTTCTGCACTTTGACTTCCATAAACATCCAAACTTTCTTCGCTATTCTTCTTTTCTTTTGTCAAATTTTCTACGACATATTCTCTCGACTCTAATATCTCATTTACATCAAACTTGACTTCTTGTTCTACTTGATTTTCAAATAATTTATAAACGGAAGCGTATAGTTTATAATTTGGGATTTTGTTCTTTAAAAATTCGTCAATATTATACTTTTCTTTTATCTCTTTAATAATATTATACTTTTGTTTATTCAATTCACGTTCATCCAATTTTGTTCGCGTCTGCAATACTACGTTTAATATACGTTCCGCAGAATTTGCGTCTTTGCTGGCTTGTTGGAGTATGAAATTGTATAGTTGTGCTTCTTTACCAAGTTCTTTACTTTCGTGAAAGTACTTAAACATTAAATTTTTAGTAAACGATTCATCTCTACCCGCCAAAATATCCGCTGTTATTTGACGAGTAAGAAGCTCAAACAATATCCCAGCATTCTTAAATTTTGAATGTTTTGCTTTCTTGTGCATATTATTATTATTTATAAATATATAGTAAGTCCGTAAATATATAGGAATTGTGTCTATTCTTTTATATTTCTTTCATCCATAAAAGATTTTTCATTTCCTTCTCTTAAAATTTTCTTTTCATCTTCCACAGTATTCAACAAATCGGTTAAACCTCTGAGAGATTCCAAAGACAATGGAGATTTATTTTTATACTTGTGCGTGACCGATAAATCAGATCGTCTATTGTTTTCTAATGATCCGAGTGGGTCTTCTCCAAACCTATATTTACTGGCATCTTTTCTACCTGTTTGATCTCTTTCTGCTAATTTTGGCGGAGTTGAACTAGGTTTTGTTTCTGCTGGTTTTTCTTCACCTGCTGGTTTTTCAGGTGGAGTTTCTCCACCTGGAGGAGTATCCGAAGCTTCTGTATCCGCAGCGGCTGCGCCTGCATCAGATTCTCCTTTATCTCCTTCTTCTTTAGATTGTAAGAACTTAATAGCTGGATCGTTACCGTCTTCCTCAATTTGCTTAAATCTATATGTACCTTTAGCATCATCGACAAGTTGTTTTTGTAGATCAATCATGTCTTGATCTGATAGTCCAAAGACATTTTCATAAATCCATTTTTTACTAAAGAATTTATTTTCTTGCATGTCTTTGGAAACCTCGACTTTGCTCTTCCAAACGTCAATCTTTTCTTTTTCAAATATAGTAGATGGATTTGTTAATTCCAATGTAAAGTCAACCAATGACTCATCTCTATATCCCTGACTATATAAATGAATAACTGCAATCTTATTCAACTCACTAACAATAATACGTTGAATACGTTGAATTGTACGAGCGAAACGAATGTCTTCTGCTGCCAATGTAGCTTTACCACTTAAACTTTCATCATATCCCAAAAATGCTTTTGGAATCTTAAGTGCTGCCATCATTTTGTTACGAAGATATTCGATATCGTCTGTGCCAGTCCATTCAAGACCTGGCAAATTATCAATACTCGTACCACTATCACTGCCACGAACAGGCAAGAAGAAATCTTCTACCATGTTTTGTAAATTAAAACGTAAATTGTAATCGCCGGTTTGTTGATCCAAATATGGAGTTTTTTTCATTTGGGTCATGATTCTCTCCATGTGATTATCAACTTCATTTGGAGGAATATTACCAATATCAACTTTGAAAATACGTTTTTCAGGAGCGCGCATGATACGATGAATTAACATTGCGTCTTCCATCAAACTCAATTGTTTCCAAACACGACGGGCACCTTCCAACATACTCTTACCATATGGCAAGAAGTTACTGTCACTCAACAAACGAAAATGTGCAATTTGATAATTTTCCAAATCTTCAATCTTATTTCCGTATGGCAAATTAACTTGGAATTTTACAAAGTTTTTATTAGTTATGTGTGCATTTTCTACACGGGTTACATAATAAGTACTTAGTGGTTCTACCATGTATACACCATATTCAGGACTAATATGCAAACGTAGATAAAAATCTCCATACTTAACCATACAACGAGTCCAACTCCATAAGTTAAATTCTATGTTTAAAATATCATAGAATAAGTTATGCAATATGTTCTTGATTTCATCATTGGTAGATTTGATTTGTAGAATATCTCCCAATTCATTTCTTGTAGTACATTCATCAGCATAAATGTCCAATGCAGATTCAAGAATCGGATCCATATCCATTGTATCATAATCACGAAATAGTTCTACACGACTACTTTGATATGATAAATTGAAATCTCTTGTATATTGATTATAGGAGGTTGTGCGTAATCTATTAAAACGATCTCTTAAACTATTACGATCTGTAGCGTATTGAATTTCATCAGTGTCAATAACTTTTAGTTTCTTACCGCCAATATTGCGGACGATTACGTCGTTCGAAAATAGACGTTTCAAACGTGCAAATAATGAACGATTTCTTAATTCCTGAAATGATTGATCTGACATATATTATTCTACTATATAAGTATTTACAACAACCAAGTTAAACTTTCTTTTTTATCATTTACGGTAAAATCCATTGTCTTATGATGATCGGCAATAGGACTTACATCTTTATGCATAATAACTGGACTAGAGACTTTTGATATCTTTGAGATCATTGCTTTATTATAAGCAATTTGATCATTTCTAAGTCTTAGTGCAGTTTCACGCACCCACAAACCAATGCCCATAGACATCACTAAGTCATCATTATAACCTCTCATTGCCTCGGCTTTAGGTCCGTTCCATATAAACACATTTAGTTCTTCAAACAATCTTCTAGACTTCATAATAACTTGTTTTTGTCTGAAGAATAACTCTAAATTACTTACGATTAATGGTCTGTTTTTACTGGTTGTAGTAAATCCCGCAACTAATTTTTTATCTTGAGTATTTAACTTATTACTATATGATTTCTCTACATCTACAATAGTAAGATCTGTTGCGCTATAAAATGTATTCTGGTAATCTCTATCTATAATTTGTTGAAGTGTTCCCCATCCTACGTTATTATTTTCTACGACCAATAAAGCATTGTTATACTCCGTTGCAACGCTAACCAATAGATTTCCATAATCTTTAGTAGTTAATTGTCCTTTGTATTCAGCAACTTGTTCCATGGTTTCAACATCGATTACATGAAATGCACTGAAATCTCCTCCGTCACCTCTAGCGCAGTCTGCCGTTAATAGATAATTTCTACTATAATTTGGATAATCCCATATCCATAAATCTTGATTGTTACCTCGTTTTTCTATGGGATCTTTCAAATAAGTCTGTTTATAAAACTCAAGAACATCTACACTCACAACTTGATTACCAGATGTACTAAAGTCGCAATCACATTCTTGTGCTGCACCTTTTGCACCTGATAGTTCTGTTTGTTTATCTCTCCAAACTTGGTCTCTTTCTGGATGTAAATGCCATGGCAATCTTATAGTCTTGAAATTATTCTTGCCTTCTTCAGCTTCTACCCACGTTTTATGGAAGAAATTACCTACACCGTTTGGCGTACTCAATATAATAGCTCTACCGCCAGTAGATAGTGTATATTGTGCTGACAACCAGATTTCTTCAATACCATCGATGAATGCAGCTTCGTCAATGATTAGTAACGATAGTGCTGATGAACGACCAGCTGTACCAGCAGAGGATACTGCTTTGATTTGTGATCCATTCTTTAAACGAAGTGACAAACGATTGTCTTCCACACATGGTACTTTTAACCAAGATGGCAAGTTATCGTTAGCAAATCTAACTTTGGTAACAATTTCTTTTGCGGTTTCTTGTGTAATACTAATACAAAGAATATTCTTATCGTTGTGGAATGTCATTAACCACAAACTATAAGCCGCTGTAAGAGTACTAATACCCATCTGACGGCTTTTAAGAACGATGTTTAACTGATTATCAACGAAATCTTGTAAAGCCTCTTCTTGGAATGGATATAGTTCAAATCCAACGGTGCCTCTGATAGGATGTTGGATTTTAACGTATTTTTTCATGAAGTATATAGGATCTTCTATACACTTCTTATATTCACTTTTTATTATTTCTCTTAGATTTGGCTGACTCATATTTCTCTTCGTAATCTTTTATCTTAGCATTAATTTCAGTTAAACCGTCGTTGATTTTAATTAAATCATTGGTTACATCCTCAAGTATTTTAGTATAATCTTGTACGCCTTCCCAACGTTCAAACGAACCATCTTCTTCTAAGAACTCTACCGGTTTACCTTGATTTTCTTGACAAAACTTTTGACTTTCTTCAAACTTTTTCTTATAGTCTTCCAAAATACTACGTTCATTTTTAAGATCTTGAAGTTCATTATATACTTCAAACATTCCCATCATCTTCAATTCGGTTTGAAAGTTTACAAAACAATCATAACAATATCCTGTTTTTGGCCAAACTCTATCATCTAAGTAATTACCCCAACGAACATCCATATTACATTTCTTACAACGTTGTTCGTTGATAATCATCGCTCGTTTTGGAACTCTACGTTTACTACCATTTTTCCAAATCCATTTACGACCTTGACTATCCTCCCATTGTTCACCTTCTTTACGTTTACCGTTTTCCAAATTGGGATCATAACCAACTTGTACGAATGGACGATTACCTTCTAGGTAATCTTTAACAATACCCAGATTACTTTTACCTGATGCTTTTTTCATAACAAATACGTATTTAATTTATTTCTTAAACTTGCTGCCGAGACCTTTTATAATAAAACTTCCTGTAATTTTAAATGGATTTCCGTAAATACTAGAATCTCTTACCACAATTCCTTCGTGTTTATCCAAATCTCCGATTTCACTTGTAGCATTTCTCAACACTTCGTCGCCTAATTTAATTGTGGTTAAATAAACGATTGTATCATTAACTATTTTATTTATATCTTGACCTGGAAAATCCTGGCTAATATTTTTACTATCAACTGCTTTCAAAAATTGTTCGCGGGTAATAAGTGGAGTTTTAAACTTTAATCCTTTCAACCAATCTTTTAGAGACTTAGTTACAGCTTCACCCGTTGGATACAATGTAACTGGTTGTGTTAAAACACTAGCTAGTTTTGGTTCTGATTTGAAAGTAGTGTCAATGCTACCCAACACTTTAAAACCACGTTTCATAGCAACCTTATTTAATTTATTGATATAAGATTGCATTGCTGATTTGTCATATGGTATTTCAACTGCTTCTCTTGATTTAACACTACCGTCTTTACCAAATGTTTTTGGTTTAATTTCTTTTAATCCATGAATAGCTAAAAAGTTTCCAATTTCACCATATCCCAAAACATTGGTTTGACCTTCTACATATTCAACGTTAAATAGTATATTTGGATTATCCAACAATCCTAATGTCTTTAATTCAGATCTTGTAGATGGAATTGCTTCGTCAAATATGTTAATAACATTTGTTCCTATGTTAATAAATCCATGTCCAGTTCCAAATCTTGTTTCTAGATCTTCGGGTCTCATTCCTTTAAGATCCAATGGCTTTGCACTACCACGATCCATCACAAATTGACCATTCACAAGACGAATACTAGCATTTACACCATCAATTTTTACACTACCAGCGCCTTGTTTTAGTGATTTGACTGCTTTTGAAAATACGTCAACTAATTTTGCGCCTGTATTGACAAAATCAAATGGATGTGCCATATGACCTCCGGCACCGCCTTCTTGTATTACTTCATTTAAAATATTATTCAGCTTTATCATATGGTTTTAAAAATGTTTTATCAAATACTCTAATTGCTTTATCATAGGATCGTTTGGTTTCGTCTGTATCATCTTGTGTAAACTGCCAGTTCCAAAATAATTGATCTGGAGTTTGAAATTTATAATATTCACCAAGCACAAATTTTTGTGTATCTACAACTTGTTTTCCGTGCCAGTTTTGACCAACCGCAATAAATCCAGCTTCAATATCTTTTACTATATTCTTTTCTCCCATCGTGGAATGTCTGTTTTCAATCCAAGTCAATCTCTCAATTAACTTTTGGTAGTATCCATTTGCTTGTCCCCATCTTATACTAGCAAAAAATACAACACAGTCACTTTCAAACAATTCTTTGGTAATCTTCCAAAGTTCATCTCCTTTTTCATTTAAACTAGCCCAACAACGATGATATCCACTTGGATTTTTATCTTTATCTTTTAATAAAGCGCCTGCTGCACCGCAGTGATTTCCTCCATATTTCATATTACTACTTACATTACCTTCACATGGAGCTATATTTAAACTGGGTACTTCTATTAGTGTTACTTTCTCTTTACCTAATAGTTCTTGTATTTTAATTGCTAATTGTGTACTCTTGGGAACATCATCTTTATGTTTACTCCATCTATTACTAGTTGTAAGCAATAATACTTTATTTTTAGTTCGTAAATAGTCTATAGTCTTCTTGTATTTACGAGCATAAAGATCCATGTCTTGCTCACTTTGAGGAAGTTTTGCTTCTAATAATAGGTCAGATAAACTAATCATTTGGTTAGATCTTCTAATTTACTTTGCATGGTCATCCCACGAATAACTTCAGGTGTACCGCCATTGTCTCTATTAAAATATCTTTTATAATTACTTAATGCTACGTCTAACTTTGCTTTATCGATGGGTTCGTTTGATATAATATCTTTTATCATCTTTAAATTATTAACAACTAAAACATTTGTATCGTCAATTACTTCATCGATTAATTTTAAAAGAGATGGATCTAATGCTTCTTTAACTTGTGGGTTGGTTAAATCCTCAACGATTCGTGTTAATAATATCATAATATATAAATATACACATCAAACAAAAAACCCCGCTTATTTCTAAGCGGGGTTCATTATTACGTTTAACTCAACTTATGCGTTGAAACTAGCACCTGTTGGTAGAATGTTGAAGTCAAGTATGATGAATTCAGCAGTTCTAGTTGGTTGGATATAGATTTGACCATATAGAATATTACGATCAATCAAGTCAGGAGTATTGTTTTCAGCATCCATCTTAACTTGGAATGCGTAGATACCGTTACGTTGTTGTACCGATTCCAAATATGGATTTACGATATTCAAGAAACGGTTACGTGTAGAAGCAACGTTTTGTTCGAATACCAAGTAGTTGCTTGAACTTGCGATAAACTTCTTCAAGTTGATCAACAAACGACGAACATTGATACGATCCAAAGCGCTTGGTTGAATTTGTAGAGTCTTTTGACCCCAAACTACGATACCTTGGCCAGGGAATGCTGCGATTGGATTTACACGACCTTCATATAGTGTATCACGTTCACCGTGTGTTACTCTATCGAGTACTTGTACGGCTTGTGGGATACCACCACGGTTTAGACCGGCTGGAGCGTACCATTCAGCAGCAGCATTATCGTTAGCAGCATAAACTGCTGGTAATACTACTGAAGGTGGAACACTGATAATCTTGTTGGTATTAGTATCTAGGATTTTAACCCAAGGATAATAAGTGGCAACATAATTACTGTCGATGTCAGCTACACTGTTGATAGCAGCGTCGATCAATCCTACAGTTTGGTTACTTGCTGGGAATACTACGTTATCCATGATGTAGAAACAGTCTTGACGAGTTCCACACATATCAATTACCAATTCGGTAACATAACTGTGTAGAGAACGGAAGATACCAGGCAATACGATCAAATTGATATCAAACTCATCAGCATTACTTAGAGCAGCAATACATTGTTTGTATGCGATACTACCTGGACTGTTGATATTTGTACAATCTAGACCTTGTGTATTACCAGCGGTAATGTTACTACCTACATTGATTGGAATTGCTGGCCATTGACCTTCAAATCCACCTTGGAATCCAATTACGAATTTACGTAGTTTAACATAAGTAGATTCATTTACAGCGTCATATACTGAAGGAATACTACCGCTCAAACTTGGAGCTAGTAGAGAACCAGTACATGCTGAGGTACCTTGAGCATAATATTTAGCAGTAGATGTACCATAAACCTTATCTTCAAGATCGAAGTCGATATTCAAACCATTACTATCAGCACTTCCAAAATATGGTAGTGGGTTGAAGTATTGTTTTGTGTTGTTATCTACACCAACTCCAAAAGAAGAGGTTGGATATAGAGATTGAATTTCTGAATCTGAACCTGGGACGGCGCCAAATACTGTTCCAGATGGATATTTGCCTGGTGCTAATCCATAGATACTAGCTTTGCTATATTGTACATATGGTACATAAATACTAGCTGTACTGTCGATTGGAGTAGTATAAGATTCAAATCCGTATGGTACACATGCAACTGGATAAGCTACATCTGCCATTTCGATTCTAATATATCTACTCAAATTAGCATAAGTGCCATATTGAATAATCTTACCTGCGTAAGTAATATAAGCATATCTATCGCCAATTCTACGTGCAATGAAGTTTGCACTGTCTGGATCAAGATTCAAGTTTTGGAAGATTTCCAAATACTTAGGCTTTTTATCAGTGTCACTGTAAGCACGAACTCCTAGTGTGAATGAACCCCAATCACTGCCTGGTACTGTGCCTGCCAACTTAACATTACTAATTTCAATCTTGTACTTGCGGTTGCTCAATGTACCATCACTCAAAGTATGAGCTTTGAACAATTGGAACTTAGTTGGTACAGCAGCTTCATTTGCACTACCTTTGAATGGAGCAATCTTTTGACTGTATACCCATGGAGTGTAAGCATTAGTAATACCAAATTGACTGTCGCCAGCGTTTAGATTGGTGCTATATTCGTCTACGAATTTAAGTGGTTCGCCTACAATTGCACTACCTGATAGATTATTTGTACCAATTTGCAATTTCCAACCAAGCGCATTAGTCTTTTCAGCTACGAACTTCTTGATACTGTCTTCGAACAGTACATAGTTGTAAGCAGCTTCTACTTTTTGACCCGCAATTTGTTTATCTGGATTTCCAACGGTTGGATCAATTCCAAATACATCTTTGATATAGTTATTATCATTTTCATTCAAACTGAAATCATAATAACCGTATGTACCTGAACTATTACTACCATTTGGATTTGAGAAACTATATCTCAATGCCAAATTGTAAACATTTTCATTTGGATTGATCAATCCCTTATATGGGAATACACTACTTGTTAATTGTGATAATGTACTAGTATTAAATCCATATACTTCATAATCACTGCTAAATTGTGTAGCAGCATTTTGAGTATTTGCTAATACTGACAATATCATATTTTGACGGCCGTCGATATTTGGATTACATGGATCCGCAACGACTCCTGTACTTGGAGTGAATTTACCGGTAAATTTACCAAATGAACCACTTATTACACCAACAACATATATTTGTGCATTACATCCGCCACTTACACGGGATGACGAAATAGCAGCATTTCTTAGATAAATGGTATCAGATGAAATTAGATCCCCATTTGTGCTTTCAATCAAAATAGAAGTTGATCCAAATGAACCACTTATACCAGCGTTTGTTCCGCCGCCTGCTTCAGATAAAGCGTATTGTAATTTTGTAGATCCGCTATAATTCGTACCTTGTACGCTACTAGATACAAATAGTTTACCAGAACCACTTAAAGTAGCTTGTTGTAAGAATGTAAATTGTATTTGTTTATTTGCATACAATGTACTACCACTTGTGGAATTTGGATTCAAAGTTGGATCTTCAGCTGCTTGTACTTGAAATGTACCAAGAAATTGAGATCCACTATTGATTGTCAATATACCAGTAGTAGTATTGAGCGCTGGTGTATAGTTAAATACACTATTTAAATCAGTGGTAGAAGTATAATCTACAAATACATATGATTTAGTTCTTTGTAGAGCACCCGCACTACCAGCACGTTGCCATATACCTGGTTGAGCATATACAATCAATGGATTCTTCTGCCAGTAACCAGTAAGACCACCTACACGAACAACGGTAACGATACCTTGTTGCTGTAGATATTCTTTAGCGGTATATGGTCCGTAGTATACTCCATCAGCTACACCGAATGTACTTTCCAATGTAGAAACATCAGAAATTGTTGCTGGGAAGAATGCTGGACCGTCTGCAAATGGAGCAACTATGGCTCCACCTATGTTTGCGACTCCTTGGGCTAGTGCCGAAAGGTCATTTTCACGGGTAAAAACTCCCGGACTTACTATATTTTGTGTTGGTGCGAATGTTCCACCTTCTTGTATTGGCATAATTTTAATATCCTTTCAAAAGTTATATTTAATCTATAAATATAATCAAAAAATTCGAAGATGAAACTATTTATTATATCTTTTATTATTTTATTATAATTCTCGTATAACTCGGTCGATTTGTTCTTTTACCATATCAAATGTAATCTTTTTGCTGCATTCAAAGTCTTTTTGTCTTGGGCAGTACATCCAACCACTTAATATGCCATCTTTGTTATTTATGGACGGATCGTTTAAACATCCATGGCATACATTTTTATTAATAACTCTATAACAATTGCTTGTAAATTCATTATACTCATCTGTACAGCCTGAAATTAATACTACTTTTTTATTCAATGACCAAGCTAGCCAGCTTAAACCGCTACTTAGTCCTATGAAGAAAGAACAATTTTTTAACTGTTCTATTCTATATTCTATTGGATAGTTGCCTGTTTCGTTAAATGCTTTCTTAGGAATCGTATTCCATTTTTCTTTAGAGCCAAATACTTCATCTTTATCTATGACATAAACATCGTACCCCATTGATTTTAAATACTTGACTACAGAATCCCAACCAGCTGAATTATTCCAGTACTTTAATTGAGCAGTTGAATGTGTACCTATGCAAACGTATTTTTTCTTTTTATTAAACTTGTGTATGCCTGTTTGTTTTATTGTGGGTATAATTTCTTTATATTCTATACCCAATTGATCACACGCTAACTTTTGAATAGGCACGTTTTTGAAATGAAAGTGTATCTCATAATATTTATCGTATTTCATTTCCATTTTAGGATCAACGAAATAAACATTTGAGTTTTCTGATGTTAAGATCTTAAAATACTTTGTTTTTACGTAAACACTTCCCCCATAAATTTTTTGGTATTCATCTGCATATGGCGAAAAAGCAATGCTATCGCCAAGAGCATCTGTGCAAAAATTAATAACCGTGTTCATTTTTTCTATAAATTACCTTATCAATTTGTTCTTTAACCATTTCAAATGTAATTTTAGAAGAACATTCGAAATCTTTGTTTCTTGGACACCAATCCCATTTACCCGTATCAAATTTAAAACTTGTATCATTCCAACAACTATTGCATACGTTTTTATTATGTACCCTATATGGAGTATAGAATTCTGATTTAGGATCTGAAAAACCTGAAATTAGAATGACGGGTTTATTAACCATCCACGCTAACCAAGATAAACCTGATCCCAATCCTATAAAAAATTCACAAAAATGAAGATCATTTATACGTTCAATTAATGGTAGTTCTCCGGTTTTATCAATAGTACCCTCTGGTATTTTATTATGATAAATTCCACTTCCTATGTTATTTCCTTTATCTATGGAAACCACATCATATCCCAAAGAATTTAAATAAGTAACTACTTTAGTCCATCCGTCTTTGTTATTCCAGAATTTTGCTTGCGCTGTTGATAACGATCCAATACAAACATATTTTTTGTCAAAATTGTTTTTTAGATTCGTTGGCATTGTAAATTTAGGTTTCGTTGATAGACAATCTACTCCTAATATATTACTTGCCATTTGTTGTAAACTTTGCGTTCTCCAATCAATTGCGGCTGTTGATCGATCTTCTGGATCAAAACATCCAATCTTGTAAGAAGCAAAATATTCAGAATTGGAAACGTGATTATAATTGTAAAAATTTATATTTTCGTATTCAGATTGAAATAACTCTTTAAGAGGGGAATAGTAATCTACAATGCAATTATGTTTCTTTTGAAATTCATCTACGCATGGAATCCAAGCTATTCCGTCACCAAGTGCTCCGGACTCATTAACAATTTTCACTCGTTTGCCATTTAAATTGAAATTATAAATTGTACAACTATTTGTTTCCAGATCAGTTACTTCAATTCTCCAATCAACAAAATACTTTATTATGGGTTTGGACCACATATTATTGGAAATTGTGGATTCGTATATAACGTTATTATTTTTGTTATCTATAAACCTCACTTTGTATTTTTTAGAATGCGATCCAACGATTTCAACTTTACAGCCATCATTATAATCAACCAAAATCTTATTAGTACCTGTTCTGACGGGTAAATGTTTAATAGTGGTCTCGGTATAAATTTTTAAAAGTTTATCTTTCATATTAACATTAGCATCCATATTATATCCCAATAACAAATTATTTTCTACTATTTTATTCCAATCTTTTTCTTTAGCTGTTTTTAAAGCTCTATCACGAAACTCGCTATAATTGTTTATGACATCTGTGATTCCATTCACAATTACATTTATATCTCTGGTTATTTTACACAATCCATTTAGTTCATTATTATCTTCAAATGTCCCAACTACTGGTAAACCAGATGCCATAGCCTCTAATAAAGTTAAATTTGGATGACCTGCTTCGGAGATAGAAGGATGTAAAAATATAGTATGTTTTCTATATAATTCTGACAATTCTTTTTCGGAAAGATTATATAATATCGTAAGTTTATCGTAATCCGAATTATAAGATTCAAAGAAATGTCTATTATTGTGAGGACCAGCCACAGTGATTGGAAGATTTAATGCTTTAGCCGCCTCAATCGCATAGGCAAATCCTTTTCTGTCCTCTGATTGATTATGTATAAATCCGTTGTTAGCAACACATAACAGTTTATGATTATCGATAAGTTTATTCGATGATTGAAAAGTAAAATTATTGACTCCGTGGCTCAAATATTCAACGTTTGGAAGGTCAAAATACTCAACTAAATACTTTGCTGGAACAAAAGATTTAATGGAATATTTCATCGCTTTACGGTTTAAATCGAATATGTAAGAATCTTTTCCGTAAATGTAAGCGTGATGATCGTGGAATGAAAAGTAGTAGGGAATTTTTCTTTCGTGTAATTCCAATGCTAAATTTGCAAGATGAACGTGTACAATGTCGTATCTATTAGGATCTATGTCATTTAAATACAAAACGTCACACTTATGGCCTAACTTTTCTAAACAACATTTATATTCCCAAATTATTTTTTCAACAGCTCCCCATCCATTTGGTGGTATAGGATGAATCCCAGTATGAACTTGTACGATTTTCATTCTTTATAGTATACTTATGTTAACAAAAAGTGTCAACTTTTTATTATTTTAGTATTCGATTTTCGACAAACTAGTTTCTTTGGTATTCAGATCTGTAATAGTCAATGTCGATTCTGAATTTGAAATCGAATATTTTTTGTAAAAATCTTTCTCTCCATGTTTTATATAAACATAATTGACTGTATCGGCGTTTTCTATGTAATGAACATTCCAACAATTTATACCGCCGGAGTTCATATATAAAGTATATGTTCCTCCATTTTTATAAATGATGTAAAATTGAATCATTAATCCATTTTCATTTGCAAAATTTCTAGAAGAAAGACCCAATCTATTTTGTATAATTCCGTTGTTATACACATAACACACATCTGTTAACAACCCATCTACTAGACTGAAACAGTTTTGATGTACATTAAAATTGGTATCATAATACAAAGAATTTAGATCGGATGTATTGTGATAGTTAATATTTAATTTCTTATCATTTTTATAATATTCGACCATTAAATATATAAATGTTTCTAGCATTGTGCTTTTATTACAAATGCCTAAATTGCACAATTCTTTCTTGTAATCAGATTCGTTTTTTATTTGACCAAAAACTTCTAAAAACTTCTTACAATCGTAGAACATCAAGTGTACAGAAATATCTGTGTAGTAAGAATATATGTTTCTTATTAAATCAAAATCATAACTTTTGTTTTCTAGATCGTGAATTACATTTTTTATATTTTCTATAGATTTAATTCCAAGTATATCATCGAATTCTATTCTCATTATATACTTAATATTATTTAACGATGCTACTTCACATCCTTTTATCATCGATCTCAAAACTGCTAAACCGTGTTTTTGAACTTCTTTAACTCCTAAATACAATGATAAATCTGGAGTCTTAGTGTAATGATACATTACTTCTACATCGGTATAAGAGTCTTCAAATAATTGATTTTCTTTATCATAGTAAAATATATCTATTATGTCGTAAAATTGTTCAGGCAAAATTTTAGGAGAAGTGATTAAAACTTTAAATCCACATTGTTTAATAAATTTGATATTATCATAAGCGATTTGTTCTAAATTGGGTTTATTTAGAAATAAATGTATGTGTACTATTATATTGTCCATTCTATTTGATAAATTATTTTTATATAAGTTGTATCTGTTCAATAACTCATTGCGCATAGTATTGTTTATCTGATTTTTTTCTTCGACGCTTTTTTTAGAAAACATACTATTATTATGTATTCTATAAATTCCGATACAACTATTTACGTCACAAAACGCTTTTTTATCATTTTTTAAACATTCAAAATTAAGCATCCAGTCGGGATAAACAGATCCGAATATATCTTTATTAACTTTTAATCTTCTAAATATTCTACAAAAAGAAACATAATTTTCTGATAAAAGATTTTCAATGGTTATAATCTGTATAGGACTTGTCATCCAACAATTTTCTGGATATATACGACCCTCCTCTATATATCTATACCCACTGCAATATATATTAAAGTCGTTATTATTGTCAAGGAAGTCTATGGCTCTTTGAAAATAATCATTGTCCGTCAAATAATCATCGGCATCAATATGGCAAAAATACTCACCTTTTGCATTGTCCATTAAAAACAGAATATTATTTAAAACTCCTAAATTTTTGGAACAATCAAATACTCTAACCCTACTATCCCCAACATACTTTTCTTTTACAAAAGATTCAGTGCCATCATTAGATCCATCATCTCTGACTAAAATTTCGAACGCAAAATTAGTTTTTTGAGATAATAACGAATCTAAACATTGCTGTATATAATGTTTATAATTATAACTTAGTAAAAGTATACTTAATTTCATTATTATTTTATAGTCTTTTTAGTTTTGAAGACTGTAAATTCGGTTAGATCCCTATATCCGTTTATTTCTTGTACATCTGTAACGTGTTCTGGATAGTTTTGCATTAACTCCAATCCTCTTGCTGCTAAGAGCGGAAACATATACATATTCCATCCACAAAATTCAATATCGTCTTGTTTATAAAACTTTTCGGATCTACCTTCATACCTAGCACGTTTAAACCAATTTACCGCATCTAAATTGTCTGTCAAAATCATACCACCTTTTCCAATCGCTAGTGGCTTTTTAATATGAAATGATAAACACATGAATTGACCTGGGATATACATGTTGCTGGTCAATCTTTTTGCACTGTCCCATATTGGATATGGTTTTAATTGGTAGAGTCCACTCCAATGATTTGATTCTTCAGTTGTATCAAAAATAACATCTCCGCCTGAATGTATGATGGACATAGGCACAGACAAATATGTTTTCGATGGAATTATAACCTCTTTTACATTTAAATATTTACAACACAAAAACAAAGCATTTGTACAACTATCCACGGACACGGCATAAGGCGCACCTGTATAACCAGCTATTTCCTCTTCAAACATTTGTACAACTTTGTATGGATTGTGAATCGTTTTTTTAGTAGACATATAATTTATATAACAGGCTCAAGTACAAAGTATTTAATTTTAAATCCGCATGACTCAAAAAGTTTTAAACTGGGTAGATTATCATATTTTATTTTGGCAAATACATTAGAATTCGTTTTCAAAAATTCACAGACCATGAACTTGGCTATTCCTTTATTTTTATACTCATGATCTGTACAAATTCTTATATCCCCATCTATCTCCCCTATAAATCCAACCGGAATATTTTCCATTAAACAGATCTTATATTTATCACTATATTTTTTCATATATTCGATTTGTTGTTGTTCGGATATATCAGTTGTTTTTACAAAACCCGATAAATTTCTCGGATCGAGTCTCAAAAGACGAACGAACTGCCAATATTCGCTGGTACAATCGACAAGTTTTAAATTATCTATTTTCATACACAAATAAAACATCATCAAATCTATTTTTAATGTGTCTTAGATCAATTAATTTAGAGTTTGGAGTTCTTTCTGCAAGTTTTAAGAAATAATCATATGCTTCTGGTGCAATGTCTTCTATTACCAGAATACCTCCTGGATTAAGTCTGTTTTTAAACAATTCAAATGCTTTAATTTGGTGTTCTAACATGTGACTTGCATCGTCAACTACTATATCAAACATAATCGGAGATAGTATGGATTCATCACAATTATTTATATCTTTACATACTAATGTTATATTATCATGTCTTACAAGATCATAACGTAAATTTTCAAGTGTAATGTCTATACCGTAAATATTCGATTTACTACCAAAATATTCAGACCAAAGTTTTAAACTTCCTCCGTGACAAAATCCAATTTCCAATAATTTTATATCTTTGTTTCTATATTTAGAAAACAAATTTTCATAAGTATCCAAATATGAATGAAGCCAGAGCTTATCAGTGTCAAAATTATTAATAGTTTGTATTTCTGTTAATGTGAGATCATTCACATTTTCATCTTTATGTGCGTAAAGATAACTACAATTTTTGAAAATATTATCTCCAAATTTTACAGAGTATTTTTGATCTTTTAACTTTTTAATTAGTTTTTTTACTCCGGTAGATTTATCCATTGATTGTAAATCATGATACTCAATTATAAAACTATCGACTTTATTAAAAATATCATCATCCATATTTTCTACGAGTTCATATTCCATACCCTCAATGTCAATCTTGATCAAGTCTACTTTGTCAATATTATTTTGAATAAAGATTTGTTTTAGTGTGATAGAATCAACGTCATAAAAGTTAGATGTATTTCTCTTAGCAGAACTTACTAATGTATTATTTGGATCTAAATACAACCTTAACTTATCATTGTTAGTGGATACTGCCAAATTGTTTAAAGATACTGAATTATTATTTTTGTAGTTCTTAGAAAGAGATGCAAATGCTGATTTATTTGGTTCATAACAAAAAACTTTTTTTGCATTTTTACATAACATGTATTTTGTGAATAAACCAACATTGGCGCCTATATCGATGACAACATTTAAATTGTCTAAGTTTAGACTATTATAAATACCGTCTACAAAAAACTCTTTATAGTTCATATAAATTGGCTCTTCGTTAGTGAAATCTACGATTGGCTTATTTACTGATATATCTCTATATTTTATATTTTTCTCAAACACTAAATTGTTTTCTGAAAATATTTGAATTAAATATCCACCAAACGTTGGTTCGGATGCAAAGTGTGTTATATGAAGTGGTAGAGGAATAGTCCAAAAACTAGTAGACGGGTTTATTAATCCCATATTATTAGAATAGATACACGCTCTTGAATCCATATCTTTGATAGATAATAGACAACTATTCAACGATGTTGATCCAAGATAATCTAATACTATTTTATTTTCTTCGTCCACAGTTGCGACTCTGAATAATTCATTAGAACTGTTACGTGTGTCGGGTAAGAATGACTTTATAATCTGAATATTGTCTTCTTCAGATTGTTTTAACCAAGTTATATTCTTGTATTTATCATACATTCCACAATATACTGGTAAATTATATAACAGTAGAGGTAAATTCCATCCTATAGCTTCTCTAATGACCAATGGACTTGTTTCTTTATCGTTTGCCGTGCCTCTGGAAGTAAAGAGAAAAACATCTATTGCATTGTAAAATGTATCTACATCTCTACGTTCTCCCCACCATTTACAATTATGTGGAAAATCTTTCATCAACGGTTCCCAATAAGATCTAAAATTATCAGCTTGATTTCCAACAAAATGGAATTGTACTGGATAATTTAATAGTTGTTTGGCATATCTAATTATTTCTGCTTGATTTTTTCTAGAAGTAAACAATCCGACATTCAAAAAGTGAATTTTATTTGGATCTAAACCCAAATCATTTAATGCTTTAGTTCTATCCGTCTTAGTTTTGTATTCAATTGGATATTCCACAACATCTGATTTAACTCCTAATGGCGACATTAATTCCTTTTGGTATTCGCTTACAAACGCAAATCTATCTGGAATAAACATCTTATTATTCGGATCAAAGCTACTATCATGAGATGTTTCTATAATCTTGTACGTTCTATTTTCAACATATATACGTTTAGCTACTTCGATATCACAAAAATATTCGGGGAGTTCTTCAAAATGAATTACATCCGGATTTATATTTTTAATATGTTCTATTAAAGTAGACTTATCTTCATACAACGTAATCAATTTGGGGCCTAATATTTCTTTGATTTGATTTCTCTGTACAACTAAAACTCCACCTGTAACGTCTGTGTATTCTATACAATACACTTCATTTGAATCCTTTAATTCTACGATTTTTTTAAGAAGATATTGAGGACATCCTCCTGTGGACAAATGTGGTGCTATAAATAATATTTTCATAGATTATACTATTTATATACTACTTTACTAAATCCATTATCTTTTTTTATTTCAATTTGTTCGTCTACCATATCTCTCATCTGATCCAAATGGCTAATTACCCAAATAAAATCAAATTGATGTTTTAAATATGAGAACAAAGCACCCATCTGACCTAAATGATCGCTATCAGCACAGCCAAATCCTTCATCTATACAAATAATATTTGGTCTTGGTAGATTACTAATATTGATTAATGCTACTCTGATAGCCAAACCACTAACAAACTTCTCCATGCCACTTGCCATTTCTAATGGCCAACGTTTATCGTCATAAACGATATTAGTCATTATGTTCTTTCCATCAGTTTGTAGAGTGATGGTAAATTCTACAATCTGTTGAAGAATGTTATTAACTTCTTTCTCAATTTCAGGTAGAGTCTTAGTGATAATTTCATATGGAATACCATCACGACTTATAATATTAGTATACAACTTATATGCCTCATACGAGTCTTCCAACTCTTTTACTTTGTTTAGTTGATCGGTTGTATTCTTGTATTGAAGCTCCAACTTTCCTTTTTCAGTAGAAGCTGAAAACAATCGACTATTAATATTTTTAATATCTGTTTCAATTGATTTTATAATATTTTTAACTTCGTTTATTTCTTTTAATAATTTAGAGTTGTTTTCAATGATATCTTTGTTCTTATAAAAAATATCAATATTGTCCACAACAGTCTTTAACTTATTCTGACGGGTAATCAAAACATTTTCATCACGCAATATTGCAGTAGACAAAACTTCTCTTGATTTTTCCAATTTAACTTTTTCCGAATTAACTCGTTGGCATTCTTTGTAACGAAGATCTATATCGCCAAATGATTCTAATTTCTTCTTGATAGAATTGTATTCGTCAACCAAAACTTTTCCTTTGTTTTTGTCAGATTCAATCTCTTCTTTTGTTTTGATAGCATCTTTCACGAATACGTTATTAACGCAATAAGTACAGTTTGGATCGTATTTATGATCTTCCAACTTTTTAAGCTTGTCGATTTTATTCTTGACAACAACTTTAAGTTTGTCTATCTCAGATGATTTTTTAACTTCCTCATCTTTGCAAGACTTATATTGCTCGTATTCATCATCGATATTCTCACAAGCTTTTAATGATGATGACAAGTTACTCAGCTGTAATTCTATTTCAGCAAATTTAGTCTTTTTTAGACCAATATCGACTTGACAAGAAGAAATACTGTTATCAAGATTTACTTTTTCTTCTTCTAATACAGTTATATCAAAATCAAATGATGCAGTTTTTACAATGTCATTAGACAACTCTAATAATTTATTGTTATGCGTTTCCTTTGAAGTTTCATACTCTTTGATTTTATCATTGCACTCTGATATTTTGATGTTATTTGAATCAATACTACCAGATACATTCTGTAACTCCTCAATTAACTGATCTTTACTAATATTCTTAAGTAGTGTATTTGTTTCTTTGAATTTATCATTCGCAATTGTATACAACTGATCAAATACAGTTAAACCCATAAATTGGCACAGTAGATCCTTACGTTCAGTTTGACCCAAATCAATAAATGACCCAGATTTGCTATTTTGGATACTCAGAACTGTAAGAATAAAATCCTCATATGTACCAACGTAATCACGAATGATATCATTTGTACTTCTACGAGCTTCTCCATTCAATGGAACTTCTTCGCCATTTTCAATTTTATAAAACTTAACATCAACTTTGACATTTCCTTTTTTATCGGCTTTACCATCTCTTTCGATGAAATAATCTACTCCGTTTACTTCAAAGTTGAACTTACAACGAAAGCTCATTTTCTGAGTATTCAATACATGGACTGCTTTATATCCTTTACTGAATTTATCAAATACGCAAAATGCCAAGGCATCCATGATGCTGGATTTACCACTTGCGTTAGGCGCAAATAATCCAATTGTACCCTTTAGTTTGGTAAAGTCAATTACGTTTCCTTCTCCATAACTAAACATATTGTCAAATTCAAATACTTTTGGTTTCCAACGAATGTTCTTTGGAGCTTTATCTTTTGGAATTTCCAAATTAATGGTTTTGTTCAACTCTTTGACTTTATAGACGAGATCAGCGGAGACGTTCTTTGAAAGAAGATTTTCTTCAATTAATTTATTTTGATAATCCACATCAAAAATATTGTGGATGTCAAATATCTGACCAGATTTTAAAGTTAAATCAGTTGTGGGTTCATCAATCCGATTGAATGTAGTTTCGATGATGTCACATTTATTCTTTACTTCGTTAATAATCTCTTTTACCTGAGATGGAATGGATTCACAACAAAGTGTACGAATACGAACTTTCTTAGGGATGTCACTGATGTCAGTTATTAACTTGCCCTTATTGATTTCAATAGTGTAAAATCCATAATCATTTTTTAATTCATAGTGTTTATAGATCTTTCTCTTTAGATCCCACATCAAAAATCCGTGTCCTTTGAGTTCTTCACCATGATTTTGTTGAATCATAGATCCGGCATATACAATAATTGGTTTGTTTTCATTATCATCAAACTCTTGTAGAATCTGATGTTTATGAATATCACCCAACATTGCAATATGATGTCCATCAAACAATTCGTTTGTAATAGCACGATTGCTAACAGTATACCCAACGTCAGTAACTGCATTATTTACCGGACCATGAAATAATGCGATATGATGATCAGTCTCGACACGATATTTAGATGGAATATCCTCGTATCTTATGTACTTATCTGGATCATCAAATACACTAAAATTGTTAAATAGTATGTTTTCAAATCTATAAACTTCTGTGTTCTTAAGATAATATAAATTTGAATGGTTTAAACTATCCACGATTGGAGTTAAACAATCTAATCTAGACTTGTTAGCTAACGTAGCGTCATGGTTACCAGCTGTCAAAATAACAGGAACTCTATCAGCGCAGTTTTTCAAAAAATCACTGCCGATCTTAACGCACTCGGGACTCAAATCTGATTTATTATGAAATACATCACCTGCGATAACTAGAATTGCACCAAGTGTCTTGGCTTTATCTAACGCAACATAAAAACGTTCGAATACGGATGTATATTCATCGTGTCTCTTAGTGAGACGAATATGAATATCCGCAATATGCATTACGCAGTTGATCTTTTGGTCTGTATTTTTTAATACAATCATAATTTATTTGTTAATTTATATCTATACAATAGACTTTCATCTATTCTAACACTACTGTTGATGGTTTGCCAAGTTTTTTCGTGACCAATTTCATTTGGATCTTTTCCATCCAATAAAATCAACCGAGCTTCTATATTGTTGGAAAGTAAAAAGTCACAGATTTTCAAACTAGAATCTAAAGCATCATTGTCCAAAAGTACATTAACATATGGTGGTCTGTAATCGATCAACTTCATTTTTAATTTCTTGGACATGGTTTTGCCAAACAAAGGCACTACGTTATATTTTACAGAAAGTGCGTCGAATGGACCTTCTACAATAGTGATGGGTTTAGTAAAATCTGTAAATAACTCAAATCCTATTATATCTTTGCTGCCGTCACACAGTCTATATTTTAACTTACTATTGTAAATATCTCTACCACAATAAAAGTTTAGATTTCCATCTTCATCATAAGAGGGAATGATTACTCTGTTAACAAATGAACCTGATGCACAGTAACCAATGTTATATCTGACGATTTCATGTACAGTTAAATTGCGTTTAAGACAATAATTTAAAGCATGTTTATATATAATGTCATTAGTAGACTTACAAAGTGGTTTAAACTCTTCCGGCAAAATTAATGTTTTCTTTTCTTCTGTTACTTCATAATTTATTTTGATTTTATTCTTGCACAAGATCTGATAATAATCAGATGTGGCTTTTAATTTCTTAAGTAACGAAGAAAAACTTTTTCCACTAAATCCACATACCCAACACTGATAATATCCTGTTGTAGTATTAATGTTTAGCTTTCGCTTGTGGTGTTTACAGCTAGGACAAAACACAAGTATTTCAGCTCCACCTTTTTGAACATGTGGTTTTTGCTTAAACAACTTTGAGAGTGTTTCTATGACTGAACTGTTAATCATTTACAGCCAGTATAACGAGTAATTTAAATTAAGTCAATCGATTTAATTTTTATATAAACCTGCTACAACAGCATCGTACATATCGCCATTACGTTCATCCCAATTACCTTTTTTATTTTGTACGGTAAATTTAACAACATCTGGAACTAGTGATTCCAATTCTTGTTTTACAAAATCTTTGGATTTTATTCCTTTAATTCTACACTTACCAAACAGTTGTTTTCTCATAGTATTAACTGATAACAAATTAACTTTCTTTTTAAAATGTTCTTCTATAATATATGCAAAAACAGCATTGTGTCTAGCCAATGTAATAATAACTTGTTGACTAGTAAATCCCCCAGCAAAACCACTAAGAGCTGCTTCTAAATTAATCTGATCAAATTTCTCTATTTCTTTTATCTTTTCTAGAACAGATATAACGTGAAACGTTTTTTCTTTAGTTGTTTCTAATTTTTTGGTATCTACGAAACCAGCAGAAAGAATCTTTCCATTTTCACAGAAAGACCAACCAGTTGTAGATGTCGATGAATCTAATCCTAATATAACCATTTAGAATATATATTAACGGCGGAATGAACCGTTAGTATATTTGTTACTATTAAAACCTTTAACGAATCGTGAAAGTTCTAAAGATCTCTGATCTCCTACATCTTTAAATTGAGTGGCACCGAATGAAGCATTCAATCTAAAACCTGGATCTTTAGTATATAATGCATCTTGAAGTGATGATTGACCATTCCAATTTGTAGAAATTTTATTAACTCCGGTAGTCAAAACTGGACCATTAGATGTATTATCACTATATTTTAAATACTTATCGTTAAAATTTTCTTTTGGCTTATTTGGATATGGTCCAGCTACTTGGAATCCTGGATTAATCGTTGACAATGTAGATTGTATACTGCCATTTCCAGCGTCTAACATCGTATTGCCCGTCGATCTATATGCGTCAAATGCTCCCCCCGCTTTTTGTCCAGAGAGATATCTGCCAACCAATCCCGTTTTTAGGGATTCACGATTAATTTTTGTATCTAGTGCCATACGAGTCTATTTTATAATAAATATAATTAAGTGTCCCATTTAACTACAATATTAATAGGAATTTCTCCAGTATTTTTAATTGGTTGTGCTAATTTAGCTATAGCTACCAATTCAGCTCCACTATATAATCCAACTGTTGTAATATATGGGGCTAAATATGATCCAGTTGGATCCAACGAACTACTGTAGTTATAACCAAAAAAGTCTTGTTTGATTAATTTTTTATTGGTTTTACCAGTTTTCTGATTTAAAAACGAAATGATGTCATCATACTTATTACGACGGGCTCTTGGATTTAGATAACTTTGATAATTGTTTATAGTCAAGTCTTGGACAAAGTACTTCCAAATTAATGTGCCATCTTGATAATTAGCTGTTCCATCGTTATTAACATCAAAATTTAAAACACTACACTTCGACTTAAGTTCATTTGTTAATCTATTCGATGTATAATTGGTATAAGAAGATGAATAGAAATTAAATATAGATTCTTCAATATCACCCGAAACAAAATTATTCCACCATTGTTCAGAGTGGTTAACAGTAATTCTTGTATTAATATATCTTAATATTATATCTAAATTGTTAAAATCAAATGTATCTGTATTAATAACCCCGTAATCAAATAGTGATGATGTAACTGCGGATGGATTAGTAGATACATTAAATTCACCAGGCTCCACGGTACATATATATTGTTTTTCGTGTAAAGTTATTTGGCTTTGGTACTTCATGTACAAGTACGTATTATTTGGATCGGTAGGATCCAATGTCAAATTATTCAATACACTGCCCGTGTTATTTATGATCAATTTATTGGTGTTATAGAATACATTTCCAACTTTGAAATTAGTCTGTAAATCAGACATGTTATAAATGTATGATTTTCCAAATATCTTGTTAGATGCGTATTCATACTCACCTTGTTCATCCACAAATACTATCAAATTGTCGCATGCGCCTGAAAATGCTCCTGAAAGTGGCGAACCATCACAACTTAAACAATCTTCCATTTGTAAGTAAACAAAACTAGAAGTTATTGAACAATCGTCACTTTGATATGATGATGTATAACGATATATTGGATCAAATGCACTTCCGGACTCAGTTATTAATGGTGCCGATAAATAAAAATCATCATTTAATGGAATAGGAGCACCTACTACTAAGTTTTCATCTGAAAGAGATACAGAATAGCCATATGCAGTAAATGGTTTACCCACTTCTTTTCTTTTTGAAATTGGATCGGTAGTCATCTGATAAATTACAGATGAGCTAAATATTTTTCCATCTACAATAGATTCAGTTATTTTGTAAAGTAAACTTTGTCCACAATATGTTGATTCTCCAAAGTCATACTGATTAAATGTTTTGTCATAATAATCAATAGAATTTGAAATAAATAACGAACTAAATGGGAAATATGGTTTAGGAGAACCTATTAATACTTTCTTGTTGAAAACAGATACAGAGTATCCAAATAAATTGTCTTTAAATGTTACTTCGTCTCCGTACAATTTAGTTATTAATCGAAATCCACAATTAATATCTTTTGGACACTGTTCGTTATTATAAATATATACAGATCCACGTTGTCTTAAAACGTTTGATCCTGAATATTCCCAGTATACTAAATCATTTGGAGCACCAACTGCCAAAATAGTATCATATAGTGAAACCGCATATCCATATCGCGTATTGTTTTGACTTCCACTTGGAATTAATTCGAAATTTGTATTTTGTATCGTATAATATTGTGAACTTGTATTTTGAGATAATACTTGACTTAATTTCCAATTATTTGAAGATCCCGAATTAAAAAATAAATAGACATTAGATTGAGATAATTGATTGCTTCCAACTACTAATGTGTTTTCATTTTTTTTGTCCAAAGAAATTGAATATCCGAATCCATATTGATTTGGATAGTTAACAGTGCTACAGCTTAATATTGTTTGAAAAGAATAAGTACAATCAGCATCTGTGTATTTGTATATATAAACAGCTCCTCGGCCATTATTATATCCAGGCGATCCGACTGCTAAGTAGTTATTGGTAATTGACACCGATGTCCCAAACTTATCGGAAATAGATCCCGTAATACTACAAAAAGGAATATCACTTATGTTATACTGATCGACACTTATCGAATTTTGATCTGAAGATGGAACGATCCCATTTATTGGATCGAATACATAATTTGGATTTATCTTGAATACGTCTACACACGCAAAATTATTTGAATTTCCCAAGTAAAAACTAGATGAAATTCCTGTATCGCCTACTGCTAAAAAGTATGTGGATAAATCAACTGCAGATCCATAATTTGACTGATTAACTTTTATATTGTCCGTTTCAACAACTATAAAATTACAATTTGAAAGAGCGTCATTCTTAGATCCACTTTCGATTATAAAAGAAGCGGTTAATGCAGCGCTAGAACTTTGTTCGGTATAATAAGGAACTAACGTTCCATTTTCAGGATAAATTCTTTTTTTAAGTATCTTAGAAACAGAATAATTTGATTTAAAGTTATCTTTTTTAATCAAAAAAACTTGACCCACTCTACTAAAACCTTCGCACGATGTGTATGTACTTGATGGGGGATTTCCTATAGCAACAAGATCTCCGTTGGTAACTACCACACTTCCGTAATTTTGGTTATATATATTTTCCAAATTCATATTTTATATACTTATGTAGAAATCGAACCATAATACAAATATTGTCCTAAACCTGTAATTCCATAGTTAACTACGCTTTGTGTATTATTAGTATATACTTCGAAATCGTTGATAAAATAGGATCCAGATAAATATAAATTATTTAATCCGTCATCTAAAATATCAGCTACTATATCACCAGTTTGGTTGTTTATTATTACACTTAATGGTCCGATTTTATCTCCGCTCTGAGTTACGTTTAATGTATAACTTACAAATTTGTCATCCAAATTCAATTCAGCTCTAGATGTATCATAACCATCAAATCCAAAAATGTTATATGCATTATTGTAATTATTATAATACATTTTTTTGATAGTATTATAAACTTGACCTTGATAAGTTCCGTCTAAATTAGTTGGATTGTCTTGTGCATTATAAAATTGACTTCCAACTGGATAAAAAACCGAGCTAGATGGGATTTTTATTCCCAATTGAAATTGTGGATTATTCGGATCATTTATTGGTGAACAAGCTAAAAATCCATTATCATTTACAATCGATCCATCGCAATTTTGATTGTTATTGACGGTAGCAAATGATCCTGTAGATAATGAGTTAAAATTATAGTCACAATCTTCCAAAGGAATAATCAAAGGAAAATTATACGTTCCATCACTTGCCAATAACAAATCTGAAAAGATGTTATTAGCAACTTTCGATTTTGCCACTGCGAACGTAGTGATTTGTATGTCTTGATTTTTGAGAAACTTAATCATCCCAATATAAATAGGAAGATTTAAACTTATTTAGATTAAAAATCAATACGACACTTAATTAACAATTCATTGTCAAAAGACTTTTGAGTTGGTCTGCTTAATTTGCCAACGGCTAATAATTCATTATTAGAATCATACAATCCAATCGTAGTAATATATGTACGGGGATTGCTAATCAACTCTGGATAAATAATGGTGCCTTTTGTTTGTCCGTCTGTACCATCAGATACAAATGTTGGATTGTTGCTATAATTAAATTCTTTATTTTTAACTCTAATAAAGTAGTTTGTAGAAGGTACAAATTCCGACTTACGTACCGCCATATTTTTATTAGACATCTTAAGACTTAAGAAGAATTTACGTAACCAATTTCTCCAATAACTTTCCCAGTTTACTGAATATTGATTGGATGTTCTAGCACTTGTTATTTCAGGTGGATTTCCTGTAATACCAACTTTTGCATCTAACTTTAGAGCGTTCAATACAACAATGCCATTTGTTGGATAAAATAACCCTATACCTTCGTAAACAGCAGAAACAGTTCCGTTTTTAGTATATGGTGTAGGAACTCCGTTTATAATTGATCCTGAGATCATGTTATAAACATTTTGTTGAGTGTTAACAACTTGTGAATCATCAATATATGAAAATTGACCAAGTGCTCCACTAAAATTCAATTGAATTTGACCCGGATCGATTTGATCTTGGAACTTATCAGCTACGTAATTTAATACGAAAATGGCTGAACTATCTGTTGGCGAATCGACACTACCAGATGCAAAACTGAAGAATGTATCGCCTGGTTGTAACAATGTGTTTTTATATTGACTATAAATTATTTTTGTTTCGTTAGTGTAGACTTTTGCTGTAGATTGACCTGTCCAGTCAAAATAGCTACTGCCTGAATTATAATAATCTCCATAAGCAACTGCAAAATATTGGTCTCCTCCACTGTATATATCAATATAATATTGTCCATTTCGTACATCGAACGGACTAGATCCTGTCATTACGTTTGCTTGTGCGGATGATGTTGTGAAAGATGATTGAGCTACTGTCAAACTACCAGTACCAAACATACCCGATGATACTTGGTTAATTCTTCCTGCTACTATATCGTCTGGAGTAAATGGTGTGAATATCATATATTATTAAGTTGTGGTAGGAACACTGATAGTTACGTTGATTGCAGAACTTCCACCGCTTTCGTTTCCAATTATGGTGATGTTAGTTGTAGTTGTCTTAGACAATGAACTGTTTGGAATAAATCTAAACTTATTACCTATCACAACTTGAGAAGCTTGAGAAGCTAAATCTCCTGTAAATGATGGAATCGTTGCGGATGTAGAATTCAAACTATTGGTTTCAGTGACTACTAGTGTACCAACATTTTTATTTGCCAAAATTGCTGTGTATCCAAGAGTCACATTATAAACTGGAGTTGTATTTGGAATAATGTCAATTGCAGCTGTATAAGTACGTGGTACAGAAATTACCGGAGGTGCAATGGTTATTGTTGGCACTGATGTAACACCATCGTTTAAAGTAACCAATTTATACTTCATTGTTTGCGACTCATCTGTGATAGGTTCCATTATAGGAGTATTACGAATAGCAATATCGTAGTAAGCACTACCCATTGGATGGTTTGGGTTAAATTGAGTATAATCTATTTCGTCATCAGCTAGAGCGAATGCTGTAATGTTCAGCCCACCTGTTTTTGCCAATACTTCACGACCTTTTTTGGTCAATATCGCGTTAACAGTGAGAACGTTATTATTAAGGTATGCCATATACTAAATAATTATCAGTTGTTTTAGGTTTTTAATCAAAAATTATATTATAAATTCATAATATACATATTCATACTAGCACTGGTACACGTAGAACATGTTAGTGGTTGTTGTATAAACAAACTGTTTGGTAATCCAACTGATCCAGTTAATGTTCCATATTTAGGGAAATTGTCACTTTCAATATCTACAGATAGATATCCTGGTATTGTTATAATAGGAGATGATCCATTAGGTAAACCTTTACGGTTAACTGTTGTGGTATAATCATTTTGACCTTTAGTATAAGTATAATATGTGAGTTGACCAGGAGACACGGATTTTATTCCGTTAGTTATACGATAAAAAGATCCAGATACAGCTTGATATTTAGCTCTGCTTCCCACACGAACAAATTTGCTTAAGTGTCTTTGTGAATATCCACTATTCATGTCTCCACGATAAATATTCTTTAATGACGTACTTCCTGTAATCTGATTGTTCAATTGACCAGAACCAGATCCAATTGATTGTACGGCGTAATAACTTGATGTAAAAGTTACAACTTTTCCGTTGTCATTTCTAGACTGATAATAATCATTTTCAGGATAAATAACAGTATCTCTAACACTATATCCGTTCTTTTCTACATTAATATACTTTCCATATTTAGCAAATATAAAATCTCTATTGTCAATTTTATCTTTAATTTCAAATCTGGAAAAATTATAAGTATCTCTGTCCGTATCAATACCATTGATAACATCTACGTTTATTAAAGTATTACTTGATGAGTAATCTGTGTTAATTAACGTAGGAGTAAAAAATGGTTTGATTTCATATGACATTAAACTAGATGGATTATTTGGATCCAACGGTGTAAAGTCGGCATCTTTATAATTAAATTTTACACGTTCAAATATAGATGGTT
>Ga0315899_10000867_pt1 | contig 35762 bp, 50 predicted proteins | sample LakEriMetagenome_2_FD_203518 | JGI IMG/M metagenome (GOLD analysis project Ga0315899, IMG submission 203518) | Freshwater fungal communities from buoy surface, Lake Erie, Ohio, United States - Buoy 4 MA112 | ecosystem: Environmental > Aquatic > Freshwater > Lake | place: USA: Lake Erie, Ohio...
TACTTAGAGACAAACTCGTTGACTTTGCCATCTAGTAAATCATATGACCATTCAAGAACTTTAGATGTATGGTTACATTCCACTATGGCACCAACGTTAGGTAATCGCTGTAGCCAGCGTCAATAAGGATCTGCGCTTCTGCGTTGGTAAGTGTATATGCGTGACCACCAAGGTAGTAGGCATCAGCATCTGCCAAGTCATCTTGACTAGGTGTTCTATTCTCTGTCACAGTTGTACCGTTAACGATAAGTGATACTCCACGTGGTACGTCTGTAAGCGATACTGGGATCGTTCCATCTACGCTACCGCCTGTGATACGTCGTCCTGCTAGGCGAGCATAGGGTTCAAAGTTGTTATCAACCCAAGTCTCGTTCTGCCAAGGTGTTACTAGCGTATATGCCATTTGATCCTCCCAAGTGATGGAGGCAGGTTTGACCCTGCCCCCACCGTTGCACAATTAGTTGATTGAAGAAGCTGTCTCGATACGATACAGTGCTGCTTCACGGAGGCGTGCAAAGCCACCCATATAGTACCAACCGATGGTACGGAAGCGACGAAGCGCATCAATCTCTGGTCCGATAACGGTAGAGATATCTTGTGCCTGTGCTTCTGCAAGTGCTTCACGACCAGCAATAACAGCCTTGTAGACGTTAACTGATCCTGAGTTTGCAGCGAAAGGCACACGTGGTGTCTCTACTACAAATGCACCTTCGATTACGCCGACTGCACCAGCCACGAATGGTGTGCGATCTACGTACTGTGTCAATGCCTGGAATCCGCCGGTGCCTGATTCAGCACGGAGGTCAGCTGCCTGACGTGGGTGTAGGTATGCTGCGTACAAATCATTGATACGTGGCACGGCCTTGTTTGTGCGGAGCTGTGTGACAGCCTCGCGGATATCTGCAACAGCCATAACCATTGAAGATGTGACTGTGTTTGTTGTTGTTGCTGTTCCTGCGTAGATGACGTTTGATCCACCTGTGAGGGTTGTAGCAACTACAGAGTCAATAGAATCTGCTGCGTTGTAAGCGATGATGTCAGCAAGAGCTGAGTCAACATCGTTGAAAGAAGTAAGGTTCAACTTCTTTGTTGTTGTTACGGCTGAACCGTACTCGTTAAGAGTTACAGTAACCTGGTTAGGGTTGCCGAGAGCGATTGATGAAACATCTGACTCTTCTGTGAGAGTTGATGTTGCTTGTGCTAGGTCAGAGTAGATTGAGAATACTACTGATGCACCTGGCATTGCTTGCTGTACTGGCTTAACATCTGCGAGACCGCGCATAACAGGGATGCTACGAAGAGCCATACGAACGTATTGATCGTATGCTGTCTGTACGAGTGCAGTAATGTCAGCTGTACCAGTGATTGTACCGCCTGGTAGTGCCATTAGTGTTGCCTTTCGTTAGTGGTTAAATTACATTCCCGACTCGGCAATAATAGAATCCAGTTCTTCTTTGCTGTTGGCGTTCATCAAGCGGCTCATAATGTCTTGTCCACGTTCAGGTGAAATACCTGCATTGGACGCAGCACTAAGTCGCTTGTATGCCGCAGCATCGGCTGGGTCTACATTTGCTGTTGCCTGGTTTTGCTCAAGATCAATACCGAAAACATCGGCATTTTCTGTGAGCCATTTAGACACAGACTCCTCTGAAGGGTCTATATCCTGTGGGATAAATGAAGCTATCTTCTGATTTACCCCGCGAGCTGCGAGGGTGTCCTTGATTGCTCGTTCACGCTGGCCCTTGGTCAAGGTTTCAAACTGGGAACGTAGTTCCTGTAGTTCTTTATCCTTTTGCTTTGCGGCTTTGCGTAGTTGTTTTACAAGGTCATTCGACGTATCGTTTGTGTAATCGTCGTCGTCATCCTCGTACTCGTAATTGGACATAGTCCACTCCCTATCGTTAGTTGATTTACGCGGGCCTCATATCCGTCTGGGGAAACGGTATGGCTCCCACTACTGGTATTGTTATCACTCCACTAGGCCAGTCGTTCTAGTGGCAGGCTTATTTAGATTGAGCCAGCGCGTTCTCTGGCTAGTACTCCGCGACCAGATCTGCCACTAAATTCGGCTTTTTCTAGTTCGGTAAGTTGTTTAGTTTGTCTGATTGCTTCTGCTGAACCAAGCGTATTAAGTACTGCCTGTTCTGCTGTCTGTTGTGTGTAAGGATCTTGGTTATAGATTGAGGCAAGTTGTCCACCACGAATAGAGGCTTCAGCAATAGTAGGCGCTGCCGCTTGATAGCGTGCTCCTGTGATGTTTTCACCAACAAGTGCTTCAGCACCCATCTTAGTTGCTTGCAAACCAGCAGCCCTCTGTGCCGCACCAATCTCAGAAGCACTTACCTTACGCTTAATATCAGATATAGCGTTACTTGGGTTAAGAACAAAATCAAGGAAATCGCCGTCATTAAGATCTGGGTAAAACTTCTTAGCAGTATCTAGGACCAACTTGTTTGCGTTAAGGACCTTCTGGCCTTCCATAATTCTTTCTTCAAAAGTAATTGGATTTATGTTTTTGGCAATGGCATCTTCAAAGTATTGCTGAACCCCTAGTTCACCACGTGTGTAGTACTTCGCTGGTAATCCATAGTTCTGTGCAATTTGCTGGTACTTATCTTCAAGACCTAAATAAGTTGCTTCGTCAATAGCTGCAAATCCATTAGCTACACGCTTAGCGTTAGCAGCAAAGCGCTTCTGGTATGCCTTTGAATTACGCAGTGCTATGGTACGTTCAGACGCTGATTGGCTATTGATAATGCTCTGCTTAACATCTGATACTAGACTTCCTAAACCAAGTTTATCAAACTCTGCATATAGAATATCGTAGGCTGATACACGTCCTGCTAAATTCTTTGCAGCAGCATCGGCAGTAGCAGCGGCAGCAGTGGCTTGAAGCGTACCTTTTCTACGGATCTTTTCTGTTTTGTCATCATATACATCAATGATATCGCCAGTTGTTGGATCGGTGTAGGTAGAGATAATCTTTGGTTCTACGACTACTTTTTTCTCTGGTATGAACTCTTCAGAAGCAGCGATTGGAACTGTTCCATCTTGTGCGACTCCATTGGCATCTACATCTACTGGTCCATTTACAGTCTGGACTATACCTGCCGGAACCCAAGAATTTTCCATTTCAACTTGAACTGGGTTAACAGTTTCATTTACTTTAACTCCAGCAACAACTCCAGCACCTAGACCACCAAGTGGTCCAACTTGTTTAATAGCATTTGCATTGGTTGCAGCCTTTGCTTTTGCTGCCATTTTTGCATCGTACATAGCGTCTTTTGATGCCATTTATTTACCCCTGGAATCCAAAGTCACGTAGCACTTGAAGTGCTACATCTGATACTTCTTGCTTAGCATTTTCTGTATATTGCCAACGATTGTCTGCTTTAAGTTGCTTCTTAAAGTCATACAAATTCATATCGCCTTTATCGGTGATGGCACTACGAAGTAGTGGGTCATTAAGATCAATCTGGTCTGGATCACCAATCTCAAGTACGTTAGCCATAGCTGTTCGGTAAGGCTTAAATACCTGATCCAAGTTATATCCCTGAGCCAGTAGGTCACGGACATACTGTGGCTGTCCTTGTGCTGCCATCTTTCGTGCATCTGAGATGACTCGATTAACGTCAATCTTTCCTGTTGCGATTCCTTGTAGGACTTGGTCTACGCTAGATCCACCAGGGACAATATCTGCCAACTGGAACCCATTATTACGGGCAGCCTTTACCAATTCATTGTAGTTCTGAAGTGCTTGTCCTGAATAACCTTCGGTAGTTTTACCACCGATTGTTCCAGCTACTGCACGGATAGATGACGCTAGGAAGTCATCAATAAATGTTTCATCTTCTTCTTTGTTTGTAAGGTATATGTTTTCAGCAGCCTTACGAAGCGCAACTGGATCTGATGCAGCAGCTGAACCAATTTTAACTGCACGATTTTCAAGCTGACGAACGATGGCTTCAATGTCCTGCTCGTATTGGGTGGTACCTTGTGCTCGACCACTCTCTTGCAGATCACGATAGTTGTAGTACTGAACAAAGCGATCTTTGATTCCTTTTGAGTTCTGCTTGTACCAAACATCGTTACGAATACGACGAACAAATTCGTCATCCGTCATCTTGCTCTTTGGGTTTACATATTCTTCAAAGATTGTTCGTAGGCTATCAATGTTCTTAAATAGAGATTCAGATAGTCCGTACTTTTCTGCAATGTCCCTGACACCGGCTACCTTATCTACAGGAGGAAGTGCGTTAGGTCCGACCTCTACCTTTTCTGGTGCTTCTCCAGTAGCAGGTTTAATATCTGCAACTTTAATTACTTCTCCAGTAACTGGATTACGGGTAGTTGCTTCTGCCTTAACCTTTGGCTTTGCAGGAGTTTCTTTTGCAGGGCCTTGAATTGGAACTTCAGATGGTGTCTCTGCCATTACCTTTGGCGTAGATGGTGGAGTAACTCCAGTTTCAGGCTCATTAAATGTAGCAACCTTTTTGCCTAGGAGCTTTGCACGGGCAGAGACAAGAGACGCTGGACGCTTATTGATTGCTGTAAGTGCGCTTTGGTAGTCATCTACCAGTGCATCTATATCATCTCTAATCTTTTGAGCATCATCACTTTCTGGATCAAGTTGAAGAGCAAGGGCTTCTTCTAATCTTGCATACTCACGTTCAATATCTTTGGCTTTTTCTTTACCTTTTTCTGAACGTTGTTCAGCAACAAAATCGCTTAATACTTTTTTTGCTTCTTTGAGTTCCTTTTGAAGATCCTCAATGATGGCTTCATCAACTTTAAGTTTTGCTAAAGACTTAGCGCGTAACTCTTCTGAATAATCAACACCTTGTGCAAACTTCTTGCTGGTTTTAATTCCGCGATTGACATATGCAATCCTATTTTCAAGACGATTTACTTTGTCTTTAAGACGTTGTTCTTCATTTCTTTGGGTTGGCTGTAGTGGCATTACTGTAGCCCTCCAAGTTCTCTTAGCAGTAACTCATTAGCGCTTTCAGCACGAGTCTTTTCTGCTGCTCCTGTTTGTGAAATCTTCTCTGTAATAAACTGCTCTTCGTTAATGCCACCTGTTTGTACTAGGTTTCCAGATGCGTCATAGCGCTGAACGGTAGGGTTCTGCTTTTCAGCACGACGAATATCTTTTCTGGCTGCTTCTAATTCTTTGGCAGTTGGTCCGTATCCCGTAAGTTTCTGATATAACTTTGTTACAAGAGAATCAATGTCTGTGTCATTGGCAATATAAGTCTGGCTTATGGTTCTTGCTTTTCCGTCACCACCAGTTTCGCCAAAACTGATTTGTTCGTTTAAGAACTCATCGCGTCCTACTGGACGGATAGCAGCGATAGATAGACGATCTTCTTCTGCTCTATCCAAAGCCTTTTGGAAAGCAGGTGTATACTTAGTAGTTACAGGACCTTTATAGTATCCGGCAGACTTTAGGAGCTTAGAATATCCGCTGATAAGAGCAGGGCTTTTAGCAAGAGCCTTCTTAAAAGCACTATATTCGGTAAGTGATGTAGCAGTTGGGCTACCATCTTGCTGAACTTCTACCTCAGATTGTATCTTGGCTATGCCTTTACTTGTTCCTACGCCAGCCATTTAGTCTCCTAACAATCTACCAAAGAGCACGTTGTAGGCACTCTGTGTATTTTCGTTGTACGTTGCAAGTTCTCTCATTTTAAGAATAGTCTCTTCCTTATTCATAGTTGCAAGGAATTGGCTACCACCAAAGGTATCTAGTTCATCCTTTGTTGTCTTGTAATCGTTGTAAAGTTTAAGCATCTCACGAAGTTTATTTGCAACATCAGGTGAAGCTGCGAACGCTGACTTATTAGAAAGCATTTCCTGAAGGTCATTAAGAGCCTTCATACGCTCAATAGCCTTCTTGCCTCCTTGGGCAAGTTCTTCTTGAACTAATGGTCTACCTGCCTTGAAGGTTGTAGCCCAACCTTGGAACTCCTGACGAAGTTGTGAACGCTCGAAGTCTGTGCTTACTGCTTCAAGATTTGTTTCGTACTCGTTCTTCTTTTCGTAGTAAGTCTGCATATCTGCTGCTGTCTGTACTTCACGCAAGAAATCATCTACGCGCTTGTTCTGACGTAGACCCATATCGGTCATAGTCTTGTAAGCATCCCAAGAGTATCCGCCCTTGTGAGGGATAAGGAAGGCTGCTGCCTGTGGATAATCCTTGAACAACTTCTCGTTAGACTCTACAAAGTCGCCAGACTCCTGTGCATAACGGAAGTATGCAACAGTCGAACGGTCTGATTCAGAGATAGTAAATGGCATTTGGTCTGGATAACGCTTGACCCATTCAGCCATAGCAGTATCGTAATCACCATACTTATCTAAAATTCCATACCAAGTCTGCTTGAATGATGCTTCACCATTGTCGCGTACCCAGTCAGCCATATCAGACTTGAGCATTACCTGTGCTGTAGCAGGTGCTGTGAATCCGTAGATAACACGCATACCAAGGATACTCATTGTAGTATTCTTCAGTTGCAAACGGTACTTTTCCAAATCAGCTGCGCTGAATGGGACAGGCACCTTTTCTCCGTTAACAATCTTGTATTCCTGTTGTAGTCCGTGACCTGATGCCTCAAGATAAGTCATAGCCTTACGCATTGCTGATGCGTACTGACCATCACGCTCATCTTTGTTCATAGCAGAGTAGATACGGTTTACGTGTGCTGGCAAGAAAGCAGAAACCATTGGTTGATCTTCTGCATACTTACCTAAAAGTGTAGTTGTAATGCGGTCTGCTGCACCTGGGTTGAATATATTCACTAGGTTTGCTGCAACTTTGATCGAGAATCCAGATAAAGGACCGGCAAGAGTAGGGATAGCAGACTCTGGATTAAGCGAAGGTGTAATCATCTTCAACTTAGCGCCAAACTCTACAGGGAAAGGTACCTTAAACTCTGCTGGTACACCTAACGCTGCCATTGTAGTCTGAACTGCCTTGTAAACATACTGAGTTCCTGGGTATAGGAAGTATGGCTCACCTTGATCGTCGTACTGAACCCAACCTGAGTGTGTTACGCCCTCATAAGTAAGGCTTGCTCTAACGATTGCCTCTGGGTTGTAGCGTACAACGCGATAAACACGACGATAGAAGTCCTCAGTAGCACGATAGAAGCGTGCAAAGTTACGAATACCAAAGGCTAACTGTGTCTGAACCGCAGGATTATCTACATAAGCAAGGGTTTGTAGACGTGCTCGATCTTCTGCGATCTCTGCAAGTTTATATTTAGCGTTTTCTGTAGCACGTTCTAGTGCTTTAGGAGCTGTAATACCTTTAGTATGTGAAGCAATGAAGGCATCTTCAAAACCAGTGCTCTTGAAGTCTTTACGAATCTTAATCATCTCAGAAAGAACCATAGGTTCACGTGAGAAACGGGCATTAGCGTTACCTAACCAGTCCCAACCCCACTCCATAAAGGATGTGGCATAGTTACCTGTATCGGTAATAGGTACTAACTGTGGTCCAACGATGTAGGTTGGTACATCTGCCTCTGCTTTAGGTAAATCATCTAGTCCAAGTTTACCAGTGACACGGTATTCCCCAAGTTCATCATCAAATGAACGCACCTTTGAGAGAAGATTTTGGTTGATCTTGCCATCTTTCTTAACAAAGAGTTGTTTTGCTGCATCATAGATGCGCTTTGCGTGCTCTTCTCTGGAAATTCCACGCTCTTCCATACGGAAGGCTGATACCAACTTAGAGTTTTTAGGATCATTAAGCCAGTTAGCAATCTTTGCAACTGCTGCTGCTTCTCCTGCTGCATCATCTGCTAGGTTAGCAACTGCAATACGACCTAACTTGTCGTTTGAGTAGTAACCAATGCGATAAATCCAAGATACTTGGTTTGCTTCGTTAGCCAATGGAGCCATCTGGGTATATCCAGCCTTGCCTCTGGCAAGAGCAGTATTACCCTTTGGTAGATCATAAGATAGTTCTGCTGTGCGAACCTTGTTTTTACGAGTAAAGTTAACGGTACGTGTGTAAGCATCCATTCCGGTAAAGGCATTTTTGCTACCTTCGACAACATCCATAAGAGCATTGTCTAGGTCGCCGTACTTGATCTGATCGGCTAGTGCCAAACGATCTTCTTTAGTAAATCTTCCAAGCCCTGTGCTTTCATAGAAACGGGCCATCTTGCCTTCATTAAGAGCGTTAGCTGTAATCTCACGGATCTTCTTAATATCTCCGTCTGCTGCTTTAATCAAAGCTCCGTAGTTCTTTGCTTCTCTTTTATTGATAAAGCGCATAACTGAACCAAGTGAGTTTGCGCTTGCCTTGTCAAATTTACTTAAACCTTCTTCAACTTGACGTGCTGTGCGTAGACGGGTTGATAAACCACGTGCTTTAGCCAAACCATATGGTGACTCACCAATAGCAAGGTGTACAAGTAGATCTTCTGTTGCGTTACGGATAGCATAACGTGGACCGGCAAGGGTTGCAAATGACCATAGGCTTGTCATCTTCTCTACCCATTCAGAGTGTGCCAAACCGAACAAACGCTGGACAAGCCCTGAACGAGCTGCTCCTCTATCAATATCTCGGACACTAAGTGTGGTCACGTAATCTGACACATCAGACAAGATAAGAGCAACTTGCTCACCATCTGGAAGCGCTGCTGGGTTATAGCCAGTCACAGGATCTGTAGAAGCAAACACCTTATTAGGACCTAGACGCAAAGGATCGGCAATAATCTTGCCTTCTTTGGTTACGTTAAGTCCACGAATATCTGCGATAGTAGATTGCAGGCCGTAGAAGATTTCCTTCTTGCGTCCTACTTCAGCATTATCAAATGCCTGAGCAATGAGTTTAGAATCGTTCTTAGGCAATACCAAGCGTGCGTAACGGTATACCTTTTGAGCACCATCGGCTGATGTTACATCAAATAGGCTATCTTCAAAAAAAGGTATGATGCTGAACTTAGCCTTAAAGCGATCAATTCGATACTGGACCTGTGCCATTGAAAAACGTGCTGTTCTTCTAGCATCTGCTTGTGCCTTGACGTTTGTAACTATAGTTTCTTTGCCATCAATAATTGCTTTGGCAATACCATCATCTGTAGCAGCGCCTGCAAAGTAATTATCGTCAATAAAGCGTGGACCAATTTTGTCCATATTAAAAACTTTATTTGCTGTAGTTACTGTATTGACACGAGCCTGACGTAAAGGGTCCATACGTGGGATCATCACGCGCTTGCGCCCGATCTGGCCCTTCATCATCTCTTCTACTTGCTTTGCATTTTGAAAAAATGCTTTAGCAGTATCAGCGTTTGTGATAGGTACATCAATATCAATAAATGACTTGATTACCGGATCACCAAACTCTGGGGCTAATATCCCTAGACGCTTCTTGATATCTACAGCTTCTTTTGTAGCACCTTCAGTAATAGCCTTTTTGTAGTTAGAAAGTTCTGCGCCGTACTGATTCCAGAAGTTTTGGACCTGTGGTTTAGCAAATACTTCGGCAACTTTATTACCACCGACAACTACATCTAGTGAGTAGCGTGATATGTCAACTGCACGCTTTATCTTTCCACCAATAATAAGTGGATCTGCAAGAACACGGAAGGCTGCATCAAATGCGCCGGATACTGAACGATAGAAGAATCCTGAACCTTCAACCTCTTCAGGTGTAATAAGGTTAGCAATTTGGCGACCAGGTGAGTACTTAGCTGCCTGTGTTGCATCTAGCGCATCTTGGAAAAAATCATCTTTGTTCTGTGCAGCAAGGGCTGCAATTCCACGTTCGGCTTCAGTTCCGCTACTTGCGATATCGCTTAGTTTCTCACCAGAGGCTACACGCATTGCTACATTAACGCGATCTGTACCAAACTTAGACTTAGCCTTTTCAATACGACCAGTGTTAAATACCTTGTCGCCTTTATCGTTGGCTTCTGTCCAAGCAAATCCTAGTTCACCGCGTTCTGCAATAGGAATAACTGCTGCGCGGTATGCACGTGTTGTAAGATCTGACACTTCTTGTAGACCAGAAAGAAGCGCACCGCCGGTGTAGTGCCAAGCACTTCCCCACCAGCCACGCTGTTCTTTTTCCGCAGGGTTTTGTTCTCCTGCTACACGCTTGAGAGCTGCCTGTTGTTCAGGTGTCTTAGAACTATATGCTTGCTTGGCTACATTAGATGGAAGGTTAGATAGTTCTCTATGAACTGATAGCGTCTTTTGCAACGCTTCCATTGCTTTTTTTTCTTCTGGAGTCAAACCCGCAGCAGCTGAAGCTGCTTTTAGATTATCAGCCATTAGTCACCTCGCGCAACTGCTTCTGAATACAAGATAGCAATAGAACCATCTGTGTCAAAAGGTAAAAGTTTTGCTAAAGTGTCGGAAGTCTTAACTGCTGATTTTGTCATCATTAGTGCTTCTGATCCTGGGCCTGGGCCTCGATCTAAGCCAGCAGTAATAGGACGTACATCATTAGACATTGCAAATAATTCTGTAGGTTGTGCAGGTGCAGGACGTAATCTATCTTGTGGTTCTGCTACTGCATCTGGAGTTGTACCTAGTGGAGCACCTGACTTAATAGCCTGCGTCTCAACACCTTCTCCGTATGCAATGGAACCCATCTTCATTTCTGGCGTGCCAATGTCTGTACGCTTGGCATAAACACTTGGGCCAGAAACGCCAGCTATAGGATTTTCAGCCATCTGTTCCCTCCTGTAACTGTTCTAGGTCTGTGGTCATTTCTTCCCACGCTTGCATTGTTTTTGTCTTTTGGTTTGAATGATAAATACTAAGTTCAAATAATTCTGAAAAGAATGTTTCTAATACTTGCGATAAATTGTAAAGAGCACCTGTAAATATAACAAGTAAATCTGTTGGGCGTACAGGGCGTGGAACCCTATCGTTGTGATTCAGCACCCTGTACACCCTTCAGTAAATTAAGCCTTCTTGCCTTTGCGAGCAGCTGGAGCGTAGCCAAACTTGACTTCTCCACCCTTAACTGAACCAGCCTTTGTATCAACCTTAACTGGCTGTACTGGAGCCTTTGCGTGTGTTCCCTTGTTCATAGTGCGCCTCCTTTCCTTTATGCTGCGCCAGTTATACCGGCTAGTAGTTGTGCTATATCGGGACGTTGACCAGCAGCAGGGGCCATACCACCTTGTTCTTGTGGAGGTTGCGCTGAGGCTGGGGCGGGGGCCGCACCTGCTGCTGGAACTTGAGGAGGCATACCTGCCATTGCCATCTCAGGCATAGCAGGAGCTGGAGGTGGAGGTTCTGGCGCAAACGCCTTTTCCACGATTGACTCTAACGACAAACCTTTTTGACGACCCGCGATGACTTCAGCAATGCGAGTAACAGCCTGGGAAGGATCTTGACCTTGCGATGCCATCGCAGGGATGGTTTGAGCGTACTGAGCAACAGCGATACGTAAAGAGTCGCGTAACTCTTCGATATCAACTCGCTGTTCTTCTTGTGTAACATTGATCTCCACTGGTAGTTCACGGCGTACATAGTCGCGGGAAACAAGTTTATCTGAACGCATTTGTAGTAATGCGATAACTGCACGGTTAGGGTCCATACCGGACATAATTCCGTAGCGTACATCTACTCCGTACTCACCCTTGATGTCACGGGAAGGGATGTACTTGAGTGTGTAAGGTGTACCGTCATCGGTTCCCTTAATTGTTTTCTGGATAGATCCGAAGATCTTCTCATCTACCTCAAAGCAAAGACCAATAAGATCTTCAAAGAGGCGTGCAAACTGTGCTTGTGCTGCCTTGATCTGTGTATCAAAGCCTGCCTGTAGTGCTTGTACACCACGTCCTGTAACAACGGAAGCGTTGATCTCACCAGAGCGTGATTCTGGATAACGAGCACCAAGACGTAGTTCACGCTCAAGGACACCGGACTCAGTAAAGACTCCAGGTGGTAGATCTAGTCCTACACGACGGATGTTCTGCGGATTAGCAGAACGCATAATCGCATCAGGTCCGAGAGCAAGTTCTTGCACATCCTGTGGGATAGCAATAGGTGCTTGGATAGACTTTTCTGCTGCTTGGATCTGCAAGATAGCAAAGCGAGCACGAGCAAGTTGTACTGCTAGTACATCATCAAACTGACCACGTGCCTGCTCATCAAGAGACGGACGGATATAGACACGTGCTAAACACTTACCAACTGGGTTAGGTACACGTGAGAGTACCAAGTTGTTGCGCTGTGGCAGATAGATGAGATCTTGGTCTGCATCGTGATAGCGCACGATAGTCATATATGGAGATCCTGGTTGGAAGTTATTCTTCTTCAGGATCGCTTCTGCAAACTCTGGGTACTGTGCTGCGATTGTATCAGCATCAGATACGATCAACTGGCTAAGTGAGATCGTGCGACCAAAGCGGTCCATCTCTGGGTAGCAACCTGTTGGATCAAGTAGGCGCATACGAGGGTTGTTATCCTCATAGTCCATCTCTACCATACCGATAGTCATACCGTAGGTGTTATACCAGTCAGCGTTCTTGTAGTTCTGTAGTGAAAGGTTGGAATAAGATACGTAGTAGTTAGCGATACGAGTGCGGGTATCTGCTGCCTTACGCTGTGCATCAGAAACCATATTGTTTGCAGAGCAGTTAAAGGAAGGTAGAGGAGCACCGGCTTCAGCCAAGTCACGTGCTGCAACGTCAATGAAGTTAGCAACGAGTGGCTTTGGGTAATCCTCGGAGAACATTGATGGGAATACTTTAGACAAGTCTCCCTGACGTACAGAAAGAACGTCGCGCATACGCTGATCGCGTGGAGCGTACTTGGTACGCAAACGCGCTAGCTTCGCGTCAATCTCTTTAACTGATAACAATGGAACTCCTTAGATGAATGTCTTGTTTTGCTCTGCGATAAGTTCATCTATGTTGACGACTACTCGCTTGCCTAGTTCTCTCCTAGACAAAAATGGATTCTTCAAGTGATGGCTTGCATACTGACCATAGTTGAGCATCTCGCGTGCTCGGATCTCACAGAACCACAGGGCCATTACTAAGTCGGTCTTACCCTTAGTAGTGGGAGTCCACGTAATTAACTGCTCAATCAGTGCCTTGACGTTTTCAGTCTGGTCACTAGGTAGGTGGATCAAGTTATCTCGGTGATGCTTACCATCGGACTGCTTAGTTCCAAAGAGTGTAGCCATTGATGCAACACCGAAGCCTGCATCCCACTTGTTCTGACCTGTGTGGTGTTCTTTAAGTAGTACACCTCTAGTAGCAAGGTGCTGCCTAATTCCTTCATCTTGGGTAAGGAAGGCTTGGAAAGCGTTCTTCTCTACTACCCATTCAGAAGGACTGTATAGCGAAGTCCAACTAAAGATCAGTTCGCGGATCTGTGCCGGAGACGGACCAGTGATCTTGATAGCATCAACAATGTAACGTTTATTGGAACTTCGATCAATAGCATAGCAGATCGCAGCAGTATCACCGACCATAGCAGGATCAAGACCACAGATAATACTAAAGCCAGAAAGATCTTTCGGATGACCTGGATAACCTGGTTCAAGACGACCTGACTTTCTCATCCCGTCAATAGAACCTTTAACACAGACGGGATCAAAAGCTGCGTTCTCAGATATATCTTGTTGCTGGTAGACCAACGCCCAGGTAGATGTATCCATCGCTTGGCGTTCGTTGTATAGGTTACGACCAGACCAACGTGGGTATAAACCTTCTTCGTTCTTATCGGCTTCTTCTTGCCCATCAAAGGGCATATCCGAATAAGGCCAAAGCGTAACCCACTTGTCAGGGTCCTCATCTGCTTCCAAAAGCGCCGGCATAGCCAAGTACTTCCAAGGAACTAGCCCACCAGGGTAGCGGTCCTCAGAGCGTAGCTCGCGGTAGAGATCTACCGAGGCCACACGGGTACCAATAACAATCAATTTACCTGTAGGGTTCAAACGAGATCGCACGTCTTGGGTCAACCAGCGGATCTGCTTCTCAAACTCATTAGCGTTCTTTAATGTCACAGCGTCGTCTACGATAATCATATCTGCACGCTTACCGTAGATCTGACCACCGATACCGACGGCCTCGATGTTCGGGTCCTTTTCAGATGACTCACGGAGTTCATCACCGAAGGTAACACGGGTTGCCTGCCACGAAGCAGACTTAGAGTTAAACCCTACGCCAGCAGCATACGCAGTCTGTAACTCTTGGTACATTGGGTGCGTCAGACGTTGCTTGATGGCGTAGAGAAAGTCGGCAGCTAACTGCTGCGTTTGGGAAACTATCAGTACTCGAAAGTTAGGATTCCTACATACCTGCCACGTCACGTAATCCACCGTAATTGTGATGGACTTGGCGTGGTTTGGCGGGATGTTGATAAGCACACGGTTTGAGGCCAACCCTGGTTCAAACTTCATAGAGGGGTGTAACCACCCTGGTTCACGACCTTCAATCACATCTACGATGTTCTGCTGATGTGGGAAGGTACGGCTATGGAGGAACTGCTGGCGGAACTCTGGAAAGGTCATATCGTGGACATCGGATGAGGCAAAGGACTTATCCTTCAAACCTAGCCGTGTCCGGTCAATCTTGTCTGCAAAGATCTTATCAGTGCGACGGTAATACTCGTAGGTCTTAATAGACTTACCTGCGCTGCCACAGGCAGCTTCAATGGTCATACCTTCTGAGACACAGCCTAGGATGATTCGCTTGGCGATGTCGGCGGAATTATCTGCCACGTAGTGTCTCCTTAAAGATTGTGGGAAACGGCACGGGCCGGAATCAGATTCTCTTATGGTGGGTTAAAGCGATTCGATTTAGTGGTGGGCTAAATATAACTATCCCCACTAAAAGGTGCCGACAGCAACGGGCTTAACGCCCGAGCGAAGCCACAGCGAGTGAGGGGTAAGTTGGAACTCGGCCTAGGGGCCTCGCCAGAGGACCGCGTAGGGGCTATCCACACTGCCGCCCCTACTATATATAAGGCAGGAAAAAAAGGCCATTTCCTGTTTTTACGGTGTGACGTTGCTCACATACTATAAAAGTCCTGTTCAGACGGGGTTTCACTTTAGCAAATATATTTTTCTGGGGAGTACAGGGACCGCCCGTGCTGGGATTCAATATGAGGGGTCTCGTTCTGCGCGGTCTGCGGTCTGCCCTGCATACTCTCGGTCTAGCCCTGCGGTCTAGCGTTGATGTCTAGTATTTTTTGAGGGGCTGACTACCGCTACGGCTAACCCTTAACCCTTAACCCTTACCTAATTAAGTAACCGATACAGCTAACCCTTGCACCTGCTAACCCTTGCAAGGTCTAGCCCTACCCGCTAACAGCTAACAGCTACCCGCTAACAGCTACCCGCTAGCCTATTGCCTAGCCCTATAGCTGGCCTCTCTCCTATCCTTGCCAGCTTGCGACACGATAGAAAATAATCTTGCTTAGGTCTTGTCTATGGGGTATAGGTAGGTATACACTCACACTAGCGAGATCAAGCTCGCTACCTAATGAGAGGCAAGAAAAAATGACTACAGCTACAGCACTAGATCTAGACTCAATGACTACAGGCGAGGCTAAGCTCGTACTAGATAAGGTTATTAAGCAGATAGCAGAACAGACAGGCGAGATTCTAATTGCTAGTGATGATGTAAAAATTATCGCTTACGCAATAGAAAATAATTTACAGCTACGCGATTACCTTATGGGCTTAACTAGCGACGGGCTAAGCGTTGAGAGTGTGGCTAACATTTTGCGCGTAATGGTAGTTCTACTTAACAGCGCAGAATTGCCAGCCTATCCGGTCGAAACTGTTCTCGCTAGTTATAAGTACCGACTAGGAGACAGCGAGGCTGTTCTAATGCTCGCTAATGGTCTAGCCCGTAACTACTCACTAGCGCAATTATTGCAACGCGTTTTCAATGCTGGCTGGCCTGTTGAGTCATTTGAGAAAATGTCTAACGAGCTACACGCTAAAGTATTAGCAGAATTGACGCGTACTCAAGAACTAGCTGTAAATGAGGCTAACCGCTAATGAGTGAGCTGTTCTACGCGCTTAGCGTATGGCTCGCGCTGGCTGGCTGTGTTCTTGCTGGCTGTGTTCTATGGGCTGTAATTGAGGCTGGCTACTTTATCTATTGCAAGGTGCGCGGGATAGATTACTAGCTAGGGGCGTACTGTAGGGCTAGGGGAGAGATCTCCTAGCCTTACGGTCTGCAACTAGGCAGAATTGAGAGAGAGGTAAGGCTATGGCTACGACGCTACACCTAGGCGATTGCCTAAATAATTGCATAATCTGTGAGCACAGATATCACGACGGGCAAGAGGTCTGCGATACCTGCGGGAGAGATTTTAGATCTAAAACAGAATGGAGAATAGGCTAATGAGCGAGAGAGTACAGCTAACAGCTACCCGCGACGGTAACGCCTACCTAGGCAATTTCTACCGCGTTAGCGCGTGGAGAGGTAACAGCTACCTAGGGGAGAGGATCTACGCGGGCTATAGTAAGCGAGACAGCCTACGCCTAGCGCGGGAGATCATAAGAGAGAGAGGCGAGCTATACGCTAGCTAAGGTCTGGCGTATAGGGTAGGCTAACCTAGATCTGTTTATTATCTCTCACTCTCTCCTAGCTGTAGCGGGAGAGGGTGAGAGAGGGTAAATAGCCCTAATTTGAGAAGAGGAAGAGGAAGAGGGCGAAAATGTCTGCATTTATGGTGAACGAGGACACGCTAGATCTATTGGCTAGCGTTGCGGTCTGGTCTAATCACGGGCTGTTTATCTATGCGAAAGAGGGAACACTACCGCCACGCGGTGAGCTTGAATATGCGGGAGAGGGCGAGAGTATCTACTACCGCGCTAGCCACTTAAAGAACATCAAGGAAGAACTACGGCTAGAAAATATAGCGAGTTTATGGGCGCGCTACCCTAACGACGGGGGAACTATGGCGGGAGAGGGCGCACCCTTTAAGGCTATTTACCGAGATCAGGCTACATTTAGCGAGGTGCTAGGCGCGCTAGCTTGCTACGAGTATCAGGCTTGCGAGAGTGAGAACTGGCCAAATAGTTATGCTCACCTATTATGCGTAGGGATTCGTAAAGCTATCTGTGGGCTTATATCTGACGGCCAATGGGAATACGAAAGACCGGCAGGGCAAGCACAGCGCGTTGATCTTATGGATATTTTAAGCGATTAAGTAGGCGCGTACTGTAGGGCTTAGGGTTATCTCTAAGCCTTGCGGTCTGTACCTAACAGCTAGGGCAGACCTCACCCGTAAACGCGGGAGAGGGAGAGAGAGAGGGCAAGTAATGACTAAAATTAAAATAGAATTTGAGTGCAACGGTGACGCTAAAGAATTTTTTAACGGAATCATTCAAGATTACTATTACTCAGTAAAGAATAGTGAAGATAAAGAATTAGCAACGCAATATGAAACACTTAAATACAAGATAGAGGGAGAGTAATGACTAAGGCAATAGACGCATCTAATGCGTACATAGATTTTGAAGAGGCGATAGGGCTAGAGGAATTGTATGCCCGTACCCTAGATCTCATCATTGAAATAGCCACCGAGGAAGAGGGCGAGTACGACGACAAGGAAGCCGTCATATACATTGAAAGACTTATTGGGTACGCTAACCGATACGCTAAGGAAGAGGGAGAGGTTAAGTAATGACTGATGTAATGGAAGATGATTCAATTTCGTGGGGTGAGCTGGCAGAATTGACTCACGCCACGCAAGTAGAACGATTCGGGTGGTGCATATGCGAGGATACCGAAGATCAAGGGCAACTAGCTGATGATTGTCCAGTAGAGAAAGAGGGCAAGTAATGAAAAGATATACATATAGCGTAGAGCAGATCATAAGAGTATCGGCTAACTCTGAGGAGGAGGCGAGAGAACTCTTGCCTATGTACCCTAGTGGCTTTGAGGGTCAAGCATATTATGTAAAAGAGGAGATCATTGAATTGGTAAATGAATTGGAGATTAAGTAATGAGAGTAGGAGAACTATCAGGAGAATTGCAAGCACCTAATAAGTGTTGCAACGACTATGATCTATGGGCAGATTGCGATAAAGAGGGTCATAGTGAGGGTTGCTTTGCAACCTATTGCGATAAGTGCGGAACTATTAACTATCGAGATTGCGAGGGAGAGAGTAATGAATAAAGAATACCTACAAGCTAAGGCAAATCTATGCTCAGAATTAGCGCAGGAGCAACTGACCAATGGAGACAATGAGAACGGGGTCAAGAACCTCAAGCGTATGATCCGTGCGCTGGAGGAGATCAACCTTATCAACTACCTAGAAGAGAGAAGAGGGCGAGAGTGAGTAAAGTATGTAAAGATTGTGGATACCCTGGTTGGTGGGTAGATAATGGTTGCAATAAGTGTGGATTTGAGGGCGAGAATGGGTAACTTCTATTCAACTAATGAGAAGCTGATCTACCTTTATGAAGTCACCGACCCGCAGGGCGTAGCCCTATGGGGAGGGGAGAAGATTGAGGATATGTTCGACTGGTTCCGGCGATCACCGCAGGGGGCGAGGGTATTTATCTCCACTTGGGAGAGTGATGAGGAGGACGCTCACCTAATGGGTACGCCTATCGAGATCACCTCTATCGTGGCAAGCAAAGCGGGTGAGGGCAAGTGAGCTATACCTTGGGGATACTGGCAATTTTACTGATAACATATGCACTTATAGTAACGGAGGATAAGTTTAACAATGGAGATAAATAGAAGGATCGAGTCTGCTAAGCGTAGCGCAGTAGGCTATCGCAACTATCGGAGGGCGAGGGATAGGGCGATGACGCGTCTATCCAATGCTTACCCTGAGACATACAAAGAACTGCTTGAACAGGAGAAAATTGTAGATGAACAGATGGGTAAGAAGTGGCTTGATATTGACGGCAGTACTGACCAGTATATGGATACTAACACCAGCTCATCACCTTCGGGTGGAGGAGAGGGCGACAAAGCCAGCTCCAGTGCAGACCAAAGCAACAATGGAGGAGAAGCGTGAAAACAAAGCACTTGCGATTAGTTACTTACGAGCACTCGGTTACGATGGGCAACAGAGAAAGTGTGCCATCACCCTTTGGACCCGTGAGAGCAGGCTTGACCACCTCGCAGATAACCCAAGATCAACGGCTTTCGGAATTGCTCAGATCCTTAGAGAGCGTAGTAGAAAACCTGAACTACAAATCCTTCACGCTATACGATATGTTGAACACCGCTATCGAGGAAATTTCTGCAGTGCTCTCAGGCACAGTGATCGAAGAGGATGGTACTGAATGAAGCTTATATTAGATCCAGCCTCATCTACGAGATCCTTTTACTTTAATAAGAAGGATGATCGTGTTCTCTTTGGTGATATACGGGTAAAAGAATCTTACTTGCTAACCAATGGGCAGACTATCCATATAGAACCTGATGAGGTTATGGACTTTCGGGCTATACCTTACCCCGATGAAACGTTTAAGGCGGTAGTCTTTGACCCACCACATAGGATCAAGCTAACAACCGAGTCTGATTTTATTAAGAAGTATGGGGAATTAAATAAAGATACTTGGCGAGAAGATTTAGCTCAAGGGTTTGCTGAATGTTTTAGGGTTCTTAAGACTAATGGCACTCTCATATTTAAGTGGAGTGAAGTATCTATCAAGCTAAATGAAATATTAAAACTTACAGATCAGAAGCCAGTTCTTGGACATCCTTCGGGTAAGCGTATGGGAACACACTGGGTACTCTTTATTAAAACTGAAGAAGATATGCTACAATAATAGCGTTGCCTTCCAGCACAACCTAGCCCTCGCCGTTACCTCTTTCCGGCGGGGGTTAGTGCTTTCTAATCCAGACTTGTTGGTTCTTTACAAGCAACTTATATTCTCCCTCGTGACGATCTAAGAACATATGAATACCCAGCTTAGGTGCGTGTATATCAACGCCGTCAGGGTGAGTCCACTCATAGTCATCAATAGCCATCAACCCACCGGACTTGAGCAGCGGCCAAGATAATTCGCAGTCTAGTAGTGCAGAAGCTGAGGTGTGGTGTGCATCCACATAGATAAAGTCATAGAAGTCTTTCCATAGATCCTCATTAAGTAAGAAGTCTTGTGTTGTGCTGCGCTTGCGGTTGATCCGCATACCTTCAGTCTTAGCAAGGTAAGTATTGTAGACATCATCGAAGTCCATATCAGTCTGGACTGGTTCATTAGGCGCACCTTCCCACGTATCCACATCGGTAAGGTTGGATGATTGTGCAGTAAGAACACTATTGCACATCCATACACTGGCATCACCAGTAAATGCACCTAGTTGCAGGAAGTGTAGACGATCCTCACCTTGCAGTGGCAGTAAAAACTGCTCAAAGTTATGCTGAGCTATCTGCTTAAACCAATTAGGATATTCCATATTACCCTCCAGTAGAGTAGAACCCGCCACCTTTGAAGGTGACACCAGGTGATGACCAGACACGACTCATAGACTGATGGCAACCAACGCAGACTGGTGCTACCTCATCCTCATAGATAGATCTCTCAATAGTGTAGGTGTTGCCACACTTCTCACACTTGTAATCGTATGTCATCCCAGCTCCTTCTCAATAGCTTGAAGAGTAAGGCAGGGATAACCTACCAATACGCTTACCTCAGCACTATATTTGCAGCAAGAAAAGCAGTGGCTTGGGTTAACCTCAGAAGGTCTGTGTAAGTTTGCTACTGCAAACAACGCCCTGTGTGGCAACCTGTAATTGTAATCGTTGAACGAATCTTTAATCTTAGCCAACAGTTCATCGTGCGTCATAACTTAACTGCTTCCTCGATTGCTAAGAACCCTACCAACTTATCTACCTTACGCTTGTTAGCAAACTCTGATGTGGCTGGCATACGCTGCATCCCCCACTCTGGTTCTGGTAGATCAAGAAGGTCAAAAGAATAGACCCCTTGCGGGGTCGAGTTAATATAGTAAGGGATCAGATCCCTCTCAGCCGACTGAGTGATGAGCTTGCGATACTTCATCTCCTCAATTAACAGTGTAGGGTAATGAGTATGGCGACACTTGAGTTCAATGTAGTGACCGGCCTTCTTGCTGATGCAGTCAAAGGAGTCATAGATTCCAGGGCTACGTTCAAGGTCTGGGTATAGACCCATCTTGAGAAAGTCAAAGAGTATTAGTTCATTCATCGGAAGGGTGTATCTCCGCCCAGTTTATTCTGCAACCTACGCAGTGAGGTCATACATCTACGTTCTGCGGTGGATACTGCACACTGATAGATCTCTGCGATCTGTGCAAGGGTAAGTGATTCGTGGTAGCGATAGATCAGTACTTGCTTATCGTAATCTTCTAACTTAGTAAAACAATTCTTAATGTCAATCAGTGCAGCAAGGAGGTTGCCACCTTCTGCCGGACTAGACGATCCTTTAGGTTGACCATCGCGTAGCATCTCTTGTGCCTGCTCAAGGACTGTGCCATCTATTACTGATGCAATAACAAAAGGTAACAGCTGAGCCAAGGTAGCAGTCTCATAGTAGGCTTCATCTACTAGACTGTAACCAGAACGAGTAGCCTTTTCTTTTCGAGCATAACGTTCAGCGTGACGTAGCATCTGCCACGCAACCTTAGACTCATTATGCTGACGCTTCTTAGGTTCTTCCTCACTCAACTCCTGAACAAGCCACGCCTTGCGTGTGATAGCCCACGAGTAACACTCTTGTAGCACATCTTCACGCTCAACATAAGCCTTATACCTACGCCATATGGTATATGCAACCGAAGGTGCAATCTCATAGACGGATGGGTGAAGATCAGTCATTAGGCACGCCTCTAACAATTTGAGCAGCGTGATGATAAGTCTTAGCTCTTACAGCAGTATCATTAAAATTGTAATCGTTACTTATCATTGCGTAAGTCGCTTGTCTTTCCAGCTCTAATGCAAGTTGCTCACGTATCTCTTGCTCAGTCATTAGGCCACTTGTCATCAAGTACCATCATCGCAATAGCACTGTAGTTAAGTAGATCTAAGAATGAATCACGCAAGGACTCATTGGAAGGGTTGACTTCAGAGTCAACAAGATTGTTAATGCGAGCTATCTTGTCCCACATACGTACACGCAGACCATTAAGTGCTCCACCTGGAGACTGAGCAATGTTCTTTGGACCGTAATCGTGGTGCTTACGAATGAGTAAGTTACCTGCTGTATCCATAATACGCCAGACATCTGAAATAAACTCAGGGTCTATCTTGTCGGTATAGGTCGTATCAAGAGAGTCTCGGTTGCCATATCCACTTCGAGGATCTGGAAGCCCATATGCTGCAAAGTCTGTAGAGTCATCTGCCATTCGTCTTTACTCACCCTTCGGTTCACCTACCAGCAAAGCTCGCGTAGCATCAGCCCCGTGTGCTAGGTAGTAGTCGTTGATATCCATACCTGGGGGCAATGTTACTATCTGTGAGTTAAGAATCTCAGAGGCGACACGCTTGCTGAACTCAGCTCCAGGGTTAGTGCCATCTTCCTTAATGTCATTGTCTCCCACTATAAATACTGTGTCATAACCGGTAAATAACTTAGCAAAGTGTGGCTTCCAAGCCTGCACTCCTGGTATTCCAACGGCTGGTATACCCAGCACCCCGCTAGTAATGACTGTATCTAACTCACCTTCGCAGACCACAATGTGCGGTGACATAATCAAAGTATCTTTAACGTTATAGAGGTGAGCCTTCTGCCCTGTAGGGCTACTGTACTTAGGCTTACCATCATCTAACCTACGGAACTTAAAGCCAACGCACATATCGAGAGCAGTCATATAGGGAATGGAGATCCATCCCTCGTACATCTCGTGTCCGTTAATAGGATCAGTGATAGTTCCCAGTTCAAAGCGTGAGGCTACCTCTTCAGATATCCCACGTTCTGCTAGGACGACGAGAGCCTCTGGACTTATCTCCTGTGCGTATCGCAGTGCCGCTTCCTTCAGCAATTTCGATTGCACGTTTGAGGCCATCCTTAAACTCCAAGTTCTCTAGTATGCAGACTATGTTGACTGCGTTGCCACCCTTACCGCAGGTATGGCAGAAATATAAGTTATCTATTGTGTTGATAACGGCAGATCTACGTGAGTCAGTATGTAAGGCGCATCGAACTGATACTGCCCTACCTTCACGTACTTCCCCGCCATAGTGGGCAATGATTGCTGATATGGGTACTGCTTTTGCTAAGGCTGAACCTTTTGGACTACCTGCTTTACGAATCCTGGACCAGTCTTGTGCTGACATACGCATCCTTCACACTTCTCGTGCCAGTGCGCTGCACGCTTGATATGGTTCAGTGAGTTCTCCTCACCTGCCTTCAGACAGTTCTCGCAGATCATTTTTCTACTTCTTCATCTGGTAGGTACTCCTCTGTTGCAACCTCAGCATCAGCTTCCTTGATTGCTTCTTCTAACTTAGATTCATTTGGATCTACTGGACCCGTTGTTGTACTGATAATTCCTTGTGGTACTGGCATTTACTTCTCCTTATATTCTTGGTGAAAGATTCCTTTTTCTTTATGTCTTTTTAGCAGGCTGTGCAAACCCTTTTCAGATGTCCCACCAATAATTATCCCACATTCACATTGAATTGAATATGCTGGAGGTGTATTGACAAAGCCTGGTGGTTCCATAAAACTCATTGCCTCTCCTTTAACCATTGCGTAAGGTCCTGAATGACCCACGACTTTTCTATACCGGAGTTGCGACGCTTAACTATGACATAATGCAGTGGCACTTCCCCAATACCACGAGCCTTAGCATAATTAAGCGCCTCAACTTCGGCTTCGGCCCAGAACTCTGGTAAGGACAGGGCCTTTCTATTCTTGAGTTCTAGTATGTAAGTCTTTCCCGCGACCACGCACACTAGATCTCCTTCATCCTTACTGCCAGCCTTGGTTAATCTTTCTGCAAGAACACCAGGGATTGACCGTAAGAATTTCATTACATCAGTCTCGAACTGAGCACCTTTGCGCCCGTTAGGGTTTGCCATCAGAACCCGTATCGTAGACTGCTTTACCGTTCTCATCGGTAGTTACTTTCAAAATCTTTAGATCTATCAGGACCAAGATAAGGTTACGCATATCGTTACGCAACTGGTTGATCTCATTCTTTAGGTACTGAATCTCAGTTTGCTGCTTCGACATTGTAAGCTCCTCCATAACCATAACGTTGATCCTTGGCGAACATACTACCCCAGACTGGATCATCTGTGATCTGACAAGCTGCATAGTTTACGTAAAGGTTTGCATACCGTGAAGCGTCTGCTGTGTGTGGCCCAAAGCGGTTCTTCACGGCAGCAACCTTTAAGATCGCTTGGTTCGGATCATATCCAAGCGTGAGTATGAGGCTGGGCAACTGGCTAACCTTACCGTGAATGGCACGTCTTGCTGGTGGGTTAGTGGGATTACCGTACTCCGATTGTTCTGACACGTGGTGTAGTACTAAGACACAAGCCTCAGTCTTACGAGCCATATCGTGTAGTTCCATCATAATTGCACGCAGACCTGCCCATTCATTATCAGTTTCTGCTGCAACGTTCATTAAATTATCTATGACAATTAACTCTGGAGCTATGCCATAGAGTTCCACATAAGCCTTGATCTCTAGTTCAATATCATCTAGTGATGGGCTTGAATCGAATACCCACTTTATGTGACCTAAGTTCACAAAGTGGCTATCGTAATGGTGTGTGTTTTGTGCAAGGTTAGACTCAACAGATAACTGTTGGTGTCCTGATAGGTGAGAGGCAGCTCTCATCATCACAGTAGTAGTGTCTGTATCTGCTGAAAAGAATAAAGTAGGAACCTTCGACTTGATCGCATAGACCAAAGCGAACATAGATTTACCGGCGTTAGGTGCTGCTGCAACCATACAGACTTGCCCACGTCGGAACTTGATCTGCTCACTGGCTAGTGGCTTCCACACGTCTGGTAGTGGTGTTGCTTTGGTAAGCACCCCACCCCAAGCACGTGATAGATCAAGCACTCTTCTCCTCCTTCAATGTAATTCTTCTCTGCCTACGAATAACCCTTCGATTACTCTCAGTCAATCCACCCCAGATACCGAAGCCTTCGTTCTGTATTCCCCACTCAGCACATTCTGCTTGGTGAGTACACTGCCTACAGATTGATTGAGCCATAAGCATTTCGGTACTGTTGCTAATCCCGCCTTCCCTTTCAGGAAACCAGAAGTCGCCCCCCACACTTGCACACAATGGAGCCTCGTACTTAGCAGGCTCTCTCATTTAGCGCATAAAGATAGGGTCGCACTTGTCTGCTGCACCCTTTGGTGCAGAACACATATGCGCTCTCCAAGGTCCTCGCTGTGATACGCCTTCACGATAAGCCATCGGTCCGTGCTTACATACTGGCGCGTCCCCTGATACTTGTGTAGCTCCTGGAAATGCTTGAGTAACGGCGGCTAGACCATTAGAGGTGGGAGCCGATTGGCTTTGCCCGCCGCCAAACTCTTTTCCCGTTGACTTGATGAGACTTGCAACCATACCTAGATCTGCAAGACCTGTCTCAAGATCTTTCACATCTGTTGCATAAAGATTGATAAGTGTTCCATCTGCCAACTTGTAGTTAACCTGGAACTTTGTTGATTCTGGTGCTGCCATTTACTTGCCTCCACTTGGTTTGATATTGAGTCTTGCTGTTTCCTGTCCAACACTTACCGGAACATAACCGATAAGTTCTATTACTTTATCTTTGTCAACTGTCTCACGACCTTTAACCTTTGTCCAGCTGATTTCTATACCACTAGGTGTTACGCCAATGGTTCCCTCGAAAGAAGTCTTAAGTGAATCTCTTTCAAATTCCAGCTCTTTAATCTTTGCATCTAACTGTAGATAGTGCAGTGCGTTCTTGTCAACTTCTTCGTCCTCAATAACTACTTCACTAAGGACGATACGTTCTTTTTTTAGTCCAGTACAACCCATCATCCCTGACTCATCGTAGTACTGGCAGTAGTTCTTGCAGAAGTTAGAATCCTTTTCTGGTTCTGGTAGTTCTGTCATTGCCTTGACTTCTTCTAGCCAAGCCATAGCAGTCAGTGCGATCTCCTCAGAGTAATCCTCTGTGTGGACCTTGACGTTCTTCTCATCACCATCACGAGCGATAGCGACAAGGTTAACTGTCTTTACATCGTAGCCATTCTTAGATAGTAGATAGCCATAGAGCTGAACCTGCCAACGCTGTTGTGTTGATGGAAAGTATGAAAGGTTCTTAACCTTAGAAGTTTTCCAGTCAATGACTGCGCCGGTGCTAGGTATAAATAGATCCACGTGTGCTTTCATATCACCGTGTGCAACTTCAGACTCTACAAGGTAGTCCTTGCCTTCTGGATCTAAATGCTGGATAGCATCTTCGATTGCTGCGTGGATAGCAGTACCCATAATCGCTGCTAACTTAGACTGGTTATCGTTGGTATGTGGTTGAGAGTTCAACCGGTACCACACCTTACGACGGCATCCACCTATCTCTGATGGACCTACCTGTGTCTGCGTACTGCGATCACGACTTGCATCTTTAGCGTGCAGTACTGATAGCAGTAATTCTTTTGGGTCTGTAATCATTGCGGATTCCTCACGATAAATGCAGCCTCTGGATAGTTAGCTGCTTCCAACTGTTGTGCTATCTGCTCACGCAGTTCTATCTCCATAAAGACTGGAGCAGCAGATCTACGACCCGACTGGATCGCTTCCTCTATTGCATACTGGATAGTCTTTTCCATCAGTGTTCATCTCTACGTGTTAGCCAGTAGTCGAAAGCATAAGCTGCGACAAAGCCAATAAGCAAACCGAATGTAAACTTCAACATCTTTTTCATCCTCTCATCTGTGTTTCTAATTGAATCGGTGGGCAGGTATTGATGTCAAGAACCGACGCGATCTTTACAGCCTTTTCTGCAACCACCTTTGCCGTGAGTAACTTATTGTAGGACTTAGCCTCTAAGGAATACAAGTACCCAAGAGCATAATTTCCACCAGAGCCAGCAGCGAATAGTCCCATCTCGCTGGCGTTAAAGGATAGATCTCCGCCGATAGAAAACAAGTAGGCGTTAAACGATAGTAGGTAGCTGAAGTTAGTCTCCTTCGGATCTACCTCGTACCCATTCTCCTTAAAGGCCGAGTAGATACTTGGGATGATTCTCTTACCCATAAACTCGACTGGATGGTAGGTGGGTTTATAGGTAGGTGGAGTCCAGTTGTAGGCAAGGATATCCCCAGGTCTTGAGTCACCAGTAATACCTAGTAGGTACTTACCTACGCTGACGATCTTTGGTGTCTGTACTGAGATGATACGTTGGTCGTTATCTGTGATCTGACTATCAGCTGCAAAGACTGTGAAGTCTTTACCTTGGATTCCTACGAGGGTTGTCATAAGGTGGAGTATATCACACGGCGTGTCTTACTCTTCGTGGTGGGTTAGCGAATGTACAATATGAGCCGTAAGGCGAATAACGGTAAGCGGCCCTTATCAGGGCCGAGGCGAAGCCGAGAGGCGACTGACCATAGGAAGGAGCCGTGCCAGACAATGCTGCTCCGTCTACTCTCCCTGCAAAAATACTTAGCCAAGCATAGACCCTACAATAGCCTTCCTGAGCCTTACGGGGCCGATCTGAGGGCTTTAGGCCCTGTCCACGCCTGTACTTGTGGCTGTACTATGTTCAACATTATGGCAGCCTTTGAGGATTATGACATAGCTTGGTGGCACCTTGACGGTACCTGTGCCAACTGCGGTAACTTGGTCACAATTCCTTGCCCAGTGGACAACCCAGAGAATTGAGCTACATTTTTTTAATTGTGCTACAAATGCAAAAAGAAGCCCCCCACCCAGGATTTCTCCTGAGCAGGGGGCTGTTGCCTCGCGCTTATGGGTTAATTACTTAGACCCACGACCAAACTCTGTTGCCTTTGGGTCTAGTGCTTTGAGCAATGGACCTGCAATAGCAGCGATACCTGCTGTTGCTAGGGCTTTTGGATCTGTCACTCCGGCAAGGTATAGCGCAATTACTGACGCTACTCCAGCACGGAGATATGTTGCGAGCATTGATTTCATCTTTGCATTGATTTTCATTTATTCTCTTTCTTCTTAGGTAAAGGTTTAGGGATGTTAGCCTTTACTTTGTTGATAGCCTTTGGCTGGGGTAGCCAAGGGAACCAAGGCGAGGTGTCGTTTCCGCACTCTTCCTTGATCGAAATATGTAGGTGCTTATTGTGTGGGTTGCTACCGGTGTAGATATGCTCACCCTTAGTCTTAGACCAGATCTTGCCTTTGAAGATCAGATACTTCACACGTGGGTCCTTCTGCAACTCTGTATAAATTACTTGGCAGTAGACACCCTTCTCTGGATCGTGGGTGAGATCTACTGCGAACCCGCTATTGTGATCTGAGTTAGGGTTCTGATGTACGTGGGCTGCCGATGGCAGTAACCCATCACTAGCCTTGGCTCTCTTAGGCCAGTGTGCTGTCGCCTGACGTAGTACTGCAATCGCAGCAGGTGTTGCCTTCTTTGCTAATGGGATCATTTGTCACACAACATTCTGTAGATTTCATCTACTCTCGATTCTAAACGGTTGACTTGGTCCTTGATTGAACTGCCTGAGTTGGGACGTAGTTCATTCAAGAAGTGCTTAACTAGCCAGCGTACTGCTGTAGCAAATCCACCAATAATTGTGCATACGGCAACAGCAACTGTTGCATAATCTTGTGCTGTCAAGACACACTCCTGATTGTTACGAGGAGGACACCACCAAAACCATTGAACCTGGTTGATGGAGGTGTGCGGTTGATAAAGTCCATCTCCTCGATAAGTCCAATATAAGACTCACCTGTACGGAAATCTTCAATCTTGATGGTATCTCCTACATTTTCTACCGACTCTAGGGTAGACATACGATCATACGCAGATCCTTCATAACCTACTTCGTTATTGAATCTATCCATCTCGTGGTCATAGCACATCACCGGATACTGGATCAGACGCTGACGTGGGATAGCAGGTAGTGACTTGACTTGGTAGCCAGTAAACAATGGCCCCTTAGTGCTATCTGTAGATGAACGAGCAAGAGTAAACTTAAAGCCAAGGTATTCTTGGGACCCTGTTGGGTATGAGATATTTACTTCAGGAACGTTATCACCCTGAGCAAAGGTACCGATGTTGTACTCATCTCCTGTTGAGGTGATTGAGTAGATGTTAAGAGCACCGTTGGTCGTATCAATACGAGCCTGCATCTGCTTGAAGATCTTCTTCTCAAGGGTGTTGTAACGGATGTAGCCAGTCTGTAGATAGCCTGATGGGATCAGTTCTGTAGCTGACTCAATATATACAAAGCCATTGGTTCCATCTCCAGCATTACAAAATGCTAGACGGTTGGTATCTCCAAGGAAAGCACACGATGTTGTGTAGTGTCCAAGTGCATCATTCTGGTCATATAGATCCCAGGCATAAGGAAAGACCAAGGTAGATATCTCTTGACCTAGATCTATGCGAGTAAGCCCTACTTGTCCTTCGACTCCTGTTGCTGCCCAGATATACTTGTCTCTGAAAGCAAAGTCATAGACTGGTTGGGTTGACTCAAAGAGTAGTGGGCCGTAGTTGATAGATCCATCAGTGTCAGATACCTGTGCCACACGGACACCTTGGTTTGTACCAATAATCATATAGCCCAAGTAGTAGGAGATCTTAAATGCAATCTCGCCCACTGGTAACTCTGCTGCTGTGATGGCAGAGGTCAGCGTAGGCATAGTTCCGTTTGTACTTAGAGTAAACTTTTGAATGGTGGCTTGAATGTTTGTATAGCCAGTAAGGTAGATTGCTGAACCACTAGAGGTAATGCTTGTATAGACAAAGTTATCTGTAGGGTGTGTGTAGACAGCAGTAGGCAAGGTAGTTGCGCTTGTAGCAAACTCATAAACCTTGTTATTTGCAGCCAAAACTAGACGTTCTTTGGTGAACTCCATTACAGCATTGGTTATCACAATACCTGTAGCGTTAAACATAAGCGTTGGAGATACAGTCGAATCATCTGAAAGTAACTTCTTGTAGACGTGCATCTTATTTGCACCGCCTGATGTCTGGTTAGTTACCCAGTAGGCATAGACTCCATCATCACAGATAGCAAAGACTGGATCATCTGTTCCTGCATTGTAGTCAATGAAGTGAGTGACATCTGAGATACAAGTACCGGCTGGAGATACCGCTGTTGAGGCTACGTTAGTTGCTGTCTTAGCATAGGTAAAGGTAGTAGCAGTAGGTACTGTGGTGATTGTGTACTCACCATTGAAGGTAGCATCTACACCAGAGACAGTAATTTCCATACCTACTGCAAAGCCGTGTGCTGCACTAGAGGTCAGGGTTGCTACGTTAGAAGTCAAAGCCTTGTTAGTAATAGAGGCTGTGATGCGTGGGTAGATCTTATCTACATCGTACTCATCTAACATCAATACACCGTTGTAGGTATTAGATGTGGTAGCACCAGTATAGGAAGTCTCTGTCCACTTGATAGATCGCATAATCTGATCTGGACGACCATTGGCATTGATAGCACCAGTAGTGGTATGGATACCACCATCTACATCTTTGAGTAGGGTAGCTTGACCCTTTTCCCAGATGTTTAAGCCCTTTGACTCTGTGTATTGAAAGCGCAAAGACTCATCTTGGATAGGCTCAAAGAACTTGATACCTTGTCCATAGTGGAATGAAGATTGAGAACGTAGCCACCAACCGGTAAGCGTCTGCTCACCTGGTTCACGTGACTGGTCAATCTGTTGCTTACGATACTGCGCTGTTACACGGCGATATGGTTGATCGTCAAGTGGGCTGACGAAGAACGGTAGCCCTGCAATAGCAACGTCATAGGCATAACCACTAGGAGTGTATGTAGCACCTGCTGGATTGGAAAGGGTTAATGGTAAGCCCTCACTGATATCGTCGCCGTATGGCACTGTGACTCCTTAGTTGTTTGTTATTGCTGAGATCTCTTCACCTGATAGTCCAAGTGCTGCTAACTTTGCCTGAGCACTGAGCTTGGCATCAGCCTTTGCTTCTTCGGCCGCATCACGCTCTGCCTTTTCAATGGCAGCAGCTTGAGCATCTATTGCACGCTGTTCGATCTCTTCAGGGGTAAGGTCAATATATGCTGACGTTCCCTTTGATACATCTACTACAAGTTTCTTATCAGCCATTTGTGATTGCCTTCCAGTCGGTTGTCTCTTCATCCCATTGATACATCAAGCCATCTGTTGGGTAGGCAAAAGGTGCCTGCCACTGTGCGTTCTCATCCAAGGTCCACGATGGGAATGGCTGAGGTGCGTGGAACCAATCATTTGCTGGGTCATAGTGGAACCCAATGCCTGCGAAGTTGGCCCTAATATTCCCATTGTAACTGGTCTTAACCCAGGTACCGCCGAGGCTATTCATAAAGGCTTCGCCTTCATCTGGCTCGCTGTTGTTACCAACGAGTACACGCAGAACAATGTTGTTCTCGTCAATCTCTGCCCAATGTGACATTCTATTTCTCCTTATGCTATTGGATATCTAATAATAATAATACCTGAACCGCCTGCGCCACCATCTGCTTTAGGATTTGCAGATGTACCACTTGCTCCACCACCACCAGAACCTGTATTTGCTACACCAGCAGCACCGACGTTGTTGCCACCAATCGCTCCAGCAGTGCCGCCACCACCTGAACCGCCTGCTCCACCTGCTCCAGCAATTTGATTGTAAACACCGCCTCCACCTCCACCGCCGTAAAAACCACTTACGCCAGTGTTAGTAGCGGTAGCCCAAGCAGACTCACTGTTTTTTCCTGCGCCACCTGCGCCACCTGTAGTATCTGAAACTCCTGTTTGTCCAGCAGCACCAGAACCGCCACCACCGCCACCTGGGTAGTTATTAGAAACGCCACCACCATTACCGCCATTGAAACCTTGAGTCCCAGTACCACCAGCAGTAAAACCAGAAGCAGTACCTCCACCGCCTGATGCACCATTGCTACCTGCGTTTCCGTAAGTACCACCTCCACCGCCACCGATAGAAGCAGTTAGCGCACCAAATTGTGATGATATGCCGTTGCTTCCTGTAGAAGTAGAGGTACCACCAGCACCACCTGCACCAATAGTGCAAGCGTAATTAGTAGCACTTGCAAGTGACTGTGATGTAAATACTTGATAACCACCAGCACCGCCACCGCCACCAACGTAGTGACCGCCACCACCACCGCCACCGATAACCAATACGTTAGCAGTTAAGCCTGTCTGTGGCACAAAGTTGCCTGATGAGGTAAATGCGTGGTACCAATAGGTGCCGTCATTAGCAACGATGTTTCCACCTGTAGCCTTGGGTGCAAGGACAGGGGTTGTGCCAAGGGCAGCTATGCCGTACAAGGAGAAGGTAGATCCTGCTGCAAAAGAACCTGATCCAGCAGTAAAAGTAATTGAAGTAATTGCAGCAGTGTTTGACCACAGACCAGCGTTTAATGCTGCAATAGCACTACCACTTGCATTGTTTTCTTGAACACCGTCAACTGACACAGACTTAAAATTAGATGACCTATAGTTTGGAATGTAGGTTTCAGAGTTTCCAAATGTGTTAGCAGTTGTGCTTGTATCGTTTGCCCAGTTACCCCATTTAATACCAGTAGATGACTGACTTAAAGAACCAGCACTACCGCCAAGTCCATAAATCATACGCTCCGAGTAACCAGTTGTTGTGCCGTTGAAAGTCAAAATACCGTCAACGTAACCGCTTCCTAGATTGACAGTTCCTCTTGCTGAGGTAACAATCTTCAAATCGGTGTAACCGCTAGTTGGCAAGTTGTCGAAAGTTACCGAGGCTGCGCTTTGGGTAAGGGCGATTGTTTCCAAAAGAATCATATTGTTTGGCATTATCTATCTCCCTTATTTCGCATATCGAATTACTACAACGCCTGAGCCGCCTGCATTACCGCCACCAAAACCGTTGCCACCATTGCCTGTACTAGCGGTTCCAGGTCCTGTGTTAGATTGTCCATCTCCACCTTTTGCATAAGTTAATCCATTGGAATAAGTAATACCAGGTCCACCAGTGTTTCCAGTAGTGCCACCAACACCAACTCCACCAGCGCCACCACCACCACCAACGTAATAGATGGGAGCGGAACCACCGTTACCACCAGCATAACCTTCTACTGGGGAATAAGAACCCGTATTGCCTGCTGCACCTGCTGCTGCATTATTTCCAGAACCATCAAATGCAGAACCACCACCAGAGCCACCAGTTCCACCTTGTTGAATAGATAGATTAACTCCGTTTAAGTTAGTTTGCGCTCCGCCACCGCCACCGCCAGATGCGTTAATAGTAGTAAAACCAGAACCAGAAAATGACGAGGTGTTTCCAGAACCACCACGAGCGCCAAGTGCTGTTGCGCCATTTGCAGCACCACCAGAACCTATGGTGCAGGTGTAACTCACTCCACTAGAAAGTGACTGAGATGTAATGTTACGAAGTCCGCCAGCACCACCACCAGCACAGTTTCCTTCTCCAACCTGTCTTGAACCTGATGCACCGCCGCCTGCTACTACTAAAATATCAGCAGTAAGCGCTTGCTTAGGAATAAAGGCACCTGATGCACCGAAGGTGTGGTACCAGTATGTTGAATCCTCTGTGATGATACCGCCAGTTGCTTTGGCAGCTCCTTGGTCGGCATTTGCTATGCCGTAGAGTGAGAAGGTTGAGCCTACGCCTATATTTGCCCCTGGTTGTGCTTGTATGTCCCAGCGATTGACAGCCGCTGTGCTTCTCCATAATCCAACTACTGCATCAACTTGACGGCTTGCTGTGTTGCTTCTGCACAATGAAGTTTTATAGGTAGTTGCGTTTGAATAATTCATTAGTTGCACAATTATTGTAGTTGGCTCTGTTGTGGACATACCTGCCGTCCAAGTACCTAAATAGGCTTGAGTATTGGTTACGTTTGAATATCTGACACTTTGTGCCGCAGAACCATTACCATCTAAAAGCGTTAAAGAATAATTTGAACCAGTATCGTTATTCAAAGAATAAGTATAAGAATATCCTGTGACTGTTGTAGTGGCGTTACTTATTACTAAAACTAAATCGGTATATCCTGACGGAATAGAACTAAAGGTAACTGATGATGTTGCCGTAGCAACTGTCTGAGTGGCGAGTGCGACGTATGTGTTTGGCATCTTATTTCACCCCGTATAGTGTGAATTGGCTAGCCGAAGTCCAGTTTCCAGCGCCAGCAATTAAAGTAATTGAATTTATAGCAACACTTGAACGCCAAGCACCTGACGATAAAAGAACCTGACCTGAACCATTAGCATCAAATCCAGATAGGCTTCTTGATGTTTTGAATTTATTGGTATCTTGATAATCTAAAACATCAATAATTGTCACTCCGTAAATTGAGGCCGAAAGAGTTGCGCCAGCCATTTGACCACCTTCAACGTAAGTTGTGTTTGCAGTACCTGTTGCAGTACCCGACCCACTACCAACGCCAATAAGATTATGGGTTGAGTAGTTAGCGGCAGTATCGCTATTAAATCGCATTGCTAATTGAACGTTAGAACCTGCATAGTCTGAACGGCCAATGGCACGAATTTGCAAATGTTTATAGGTGCTAGGAATACCAGCAAAAGTAATAGTTCCTGTCGAGCCACTTGGTGTGACAGTTGCCAAGGCATCATAGGCACCTTGCGGTTCCCATAGACGACCTGAGATCTGGGAAGCCCAGATACCTAGAATTGGACTCATTACTGTAGGTCCCCAATCACGGTGAAGTTATTGCTTGAGGTACAGATAATTGTTGCAGCTGAGTACTGTGCTCTCAACTTAGGAGCAGTAGGGGTTGCACCAGTTGATGTAAGAACTGTAGTTCCATCGCTGATGACAGTAACCTGACCTAGACCAAGTTGCTGAATGTTGATCTGCTGACCTGTGGTAAAGACTCCGTTAGGTACAGTCAGGTTGATAGAACTTCCGTTAGATAGTGTGACCAACTTGTTCAAGTCACTAGCAACTAGCGAGTAGGTAGTACCAGTCTGAGCATTGAATGTTAGATCAGTAGTAGCAGGTGTAGCCCACTTGAGTCCTGTTGCTGTAGTTGAATCAACTGTAAGGACTTGTGAGTTAGTACCAGCGCCTAATCGAGCAGGTGTGGCACTTGCTGTTGCAGTAATAATGTCACCCTTTGTAGTGACCAAAGACTTTGGAATTGCGCCATCTGCTGTAGCAACTCCTGCTGTAAAGAAGGTTGCATCATCACCGGTGAAGACGTGCTTTACTGTGGCTCCTGCCGTATGTGAGATACCGCTAGATCCTGCACGAGCACGAACTACTGTGAGTGTATCGCCAGAGATACCAGTAACGGCGACAATCTCTTCGTTGTTAGTATCTACATCGAGTGCGACGAGGAACTGATCTACGTTACCTGCTGCAAGTGTGACTCCACCCATTAAGGCAGAACCAGTACCTGTAGATACGGTGATCGTAGTAGCTGAGTTTGAGATAGTAGCGGCAAGTTGTGTCGCAACCGAGGTGGTGGAGTATTTGCGGGTCATTATCCTGCCTTACTTTGAGTAGTGGAGACGTATAGGGAATTTGTCTGAAAGTTTGAGTGACTCATCGCTAAGGCGTTGCTGATATAGAGCAAAGATGTAACGTGATGAGTTGGTACCAGCTGCTCCTGGAACCTTGCTATCTGCAAGGTCAGCCTCAGCAGAGGTAAGGTTGATACGACCTGGATCAATGTAGGAAAGTAGTCGGTAG
>Ga0315899_10000868_pt1 | contig 35728 bp, 22 predicted proteins | sample LakEriMetagenome_2_FD_203518 | JGI IMG/M metagenome (GOLD analysis project Ga0315899, IMG submission 203518) | Freshwater fungal communities from buoy surface, Lake Erie, Ohio, United States - Buoy 4 MA112 | ecosystem: Environmental > Aquatic > Freshwater > Lake | place: USA: Lake Erie, Ohio...
GTTTTTCTTTTTTGCACTTTCTATTGGTGCTATGTTTTTCTACGCCGTACAATACGCTGCCGAAGTAGCATGGACAGCGCAGCTCAAGCGCATCTTTGAAGCGATGTGGGCGTATTTGCCAATCGGATTGGGCGTTGTTTTCGTAGTGCTTCTAGCAGCTCAACTGCATGTGAACCATCTGTACCATTGGATGGATCCTGAAGTAGTTGATCCAAACAGTCCTTCATTCGATAAGATTATCGCTAACAAGATGCCTTTCTTGTCGAGCTGGTTCTTCTGGTTGCGCTTTGTTATTTACGCTGTTGTGTTTGTTGTCTTCGCCCGTTTGTTCCGCCAATGGTCGTTGCAGGAAGATACAGCTCCAAGTCTAGAACTACACCTGAAGCAATACAAGCGCAGTGCGTTATTCCTTGTATTCTTCGCTGTGTTTTCTAGCACCATCGCATGGGATTGGTTGATGAGCATCGACGTTCACTGGTTTTCTACCATGTATGGTTGGTACATCTTCTCAGGCATGTGGGTTACTACTATGATTTTTGCGACGCTGCTTTTGATTTGGTTGAAAGGCAAGGGGTACATGCCTGGAGTTAATAGCTCTCACATTCACGACATGGGTAAGTGGGTATTTGCCGTGAGCATGTTGTGGAGCTACTTGTGGTTCTGCCAATACATGCTGATCTGGTATTCAAACATCCCGGAAGAAGTAACGTATTTCAAAGAGCGTTATGATCACTACATGTATGGCATGTGGGCTATCTTCTTCTGCAACTTTGCTATTCCATTTTACACGCTGACCTCACGTGATGCCAAGCGTAATCCGAAGTATTTGACTCGCGTGGGTATTGTCATTTTCATCACACACTTCCTTGATTTATACATGGCGGTTGTTCCCGGCACTGTGCATGGCCACTTAGAGTGGGGATTGGGTGAGCATGGTCACCACATCACTTTCGCATGGTGGTTTGAAATTGGAATGTTTATCGGATTCCTTGGTTTATTTGTAAGCGTAGTGATGAAGGCGCTCAGCAAAGCTCCGTTGGTGCCGGTGAACCACCCGTATTTGAACGAAAGTGAAAACCATTCGATATAAGAAATTGTTGTTTTAGAGAACAGGAGTAAAACGAAAGAGAAATGAAACTACTGATCATTCTGGTAATTGTTTTAGCGATCATCGCTGTTGTACAATTGACCAAAGTCTATGAATTTACGCGTGCGCTGCGTAAATCGAAGGAAGAGGATATTTCCCCCGCTGACAACAAGCTCAATGCGAATTTGATGATCGTGTGGATGCTGGTGTTCTTTATTGGAACACTCTACCTCTATGGTCGTTATGGCGAGTATTTGCCGGAACCTGCATCAGAGCATGGAAAGGATGTGGATTGGTTGATGAGCGTGAACATCTGGATGATCACCGTGATGTTCTTCATCATGAACGCAATGTTGTTCTTGGTCGCTTGGAAGTATCAATACAAGAAAGATCGTAAGGCGCGCTTCTTCGCTCACGACAATCGCCTGGAGATGGTTTGGACACTTATTCCCGGTGTGGCAATGGCATTCATCATCGTATTTGGATTGATTACCTGGAATAAAATTACAGGCCCTGCTTCAAAAGACGCAATGCAGGTGGAATTGTACTCCAAGCAATTTGGTTGGATTGCCCGCTACCCCGGTGCAGACGGAGAGTTTGGTGCAGCCAACTACAACCTTATCAGCTCAGCCAATGAAATGGGTCTTGTTTCAAAAGAATTGATTGCGGCAAAAATTGAAGAGCTTGACAAGGACATTGAAGGATTGAAGGCGCAACTGGAAGAGAATGCAAAACTTCCTGTTATGCCTGAGAGCTATGTTGAAACACTGGAAGACAAGATCTATCGCCTGGAGCGTCACAAGCAACGTATTCTCGACTTGGGAGAATTTAAGGAGCCAAGTGGAAAGAGCAACTGGGAAACCGGTGCCGATGACAATATTGTGAAAGGTGAAATGCACTTGCCTGTTGGTAAAGAGGTGGAATTTGTTTTCCGTTCACAGGATGTAATTCACTCGGCTTATATGCCACACTTCCGTGCGCAGATGAACACGGTGCCCGGTGTACCTACCCGTTTCAAAATGACACCAACCATTACCACTAAGGAGATGCGCGGTAAACTTGGAGACAACAAGTTTGACTATGTGCTTCTTTGCAACAAAGTTTGTGGAAACGCTCACTTCAACATGCAGATGAAAATTGTTGTTGAATCAGAGGAAGAATATCTTGCATGGATGGAAAAGCAAAAGACTTTCGCCGGTGAGCCAGCTAAAGAAGCCGCTCCTGCCGAAGGAACGGAAGCTCCTGCTGATACCACCAAAAACGCTATGAGCCCTATGGCCAAGGCAAGCTTGAAGTAGACTCGTTAAACAAAAGATATTTTAAAAAGAAAGAACGATGGGAAATGCAGAACACACCGCTCATGATCATAGCCACGATCACGGGCACGCACATCACCACGAAGAATCATGGGTTTCGAAATACATCTTCTCGCAAGACCATAAGATGATTTCGAAGCAATTCCTCATCACAGCCATTGTAATGGGTGTGATTGCGGTGATGCTTTCAATATTCTTCCGCCTCCAACTCGGTTGGCCAGGTGAGAAGTTTCAAATTTTGAACTTCTTCTTGGGTGACAAGTGGGCGCCAGATGGTTTGTTAGACAAGAATGCCTACCTCGCAATGGTTACCATTCACGGTACTATCATGGTGTTCTTCGTACTGACCGGTGGTTTGTCGGGAACCTTTGCAAACCTTCTTATTCCATTGCAGGTTGGAGCTCGTGACATGGCGAGTGGATTCCTGAACATGTTGTCTTATTGGTTCTTCTTGCTCTCGAGCTTAATCATGGTAGCATCACTTTTCGTAGAAGGTGGAGCGGCTAGTGGTGGATGGACTATTTATCCTCCACTCTCTGCATTGCCACAAGCAATGCCGGGCTCAGGAACGGGTATGACTCTTTGGTTGATCTCCATGGTGTTCTTCATTGCTTCATCGTTGTTGGGTGGATTGAACTACATCGTAACCATCATTAACCTTCGCACAAAGGGAATGAAGATGACACGTCTTCCTTTGACCATGTGGGCGCTTTTTGTAACTGCCATCCTTGGTGTATTGTCGTTCCCGGTGTTGGTTTCTGCAGCCGTTCTCTTGTTGATGGATCGTAGCTTCGGAACAGCATTTTATTTGTCAGACATTTTTATACAAGGCGAGGCGCTCGACGTAACCGGTGGTTCACCGCTGTTGTTCCAGCACTTGTTCTGGTTCCTCGGTCACCCTGAAGTGTACATTGTACTTCTTCCTGCATTGGGTATTTCCTCTGAAATTATTTCTACCAACTCACGCAAGCCAATCTTCGGTTACAAGGCGATGGTAGGTTCAATCTTGGCAATCGGGTTCTTGTCGTTCATCGTGTGGGGTCACCACATGTATGTAACCGGAATGAATCCATTCCTAGGATCTGTGTTCGTATTTACAACGCTGTTGATTGCTATTCCATCGGCGGTGAAGGCTTTCAACTACATCACCACACTTTATCAGGGTAACATTCGCTTCACTCCGGCGATGTTGTTCTCGATTGGTCTTGTATCGACTTTCGTTACAGGTGGTTTGACCGGAATCATTCTCGCTGACTCTGCGCTCGATGTAAACGTACACGATACATACTTCGTAGTGGCTCACTTCCACATTGTAATGGGTATGTCGGCAATCTTCGGAATGTTGGGTGGTATCTACCACTGGTTCCCGAAGATGTACGGTCGTATGATGAATACCAAGCTCGGTTACGTGCACTTCTGGTTCACTCTCGTGTGTGGATTCGGTGTGTTCTTCCCGATGCACTTCGTAGGTATGGCCGGTGCCCCACGACGCTACTATGATTACTCAGAGTTCCCATTCTTGGATTGGGTAATGGATTTGAATCCGATTATATCCATGTTTGCTATCGTTGGCGGAGCTGCTCAGTTGCTCTTCCTTTTCAACTTCTTCCATAGCATGAAGTATGGTCAAGTAGCAACACAAAATCCATGGGCTTCGAATACACTTGAGTGGACCACTCCTGTGAAGCACATTCACGGTAACTGGCCGGGTGCTATTCCGGAAGTTCATCGTTGGGCATACGATTACAGCAACCCGGATCACGAAGAGGATTTCGTGCCTCAGGTAGTTCCGATGAAACCAGGTGAACACGCACATTAATTGTGCTCGTATAAATACAAGACCCGCTCACGCAGCGGGTCTTTTTTTGCGTTTACTTTTGTCGCTATGCGCTGGCTGATTATCGTTTTTGTTTGGGCTATGACCGTGTTTTCCACTCGGGCTCAAACAATCAATTTGAGCGATTCACTGCGAGCCATTTTTCGGCAACGCATTACGCCCAGCTTCAAATTCGATACACGCAATTCGTTTATTACCGGAAGCACGGCGAAGGTGTATGGCATCAAGGCCGGAATTAATTTCGGTAAGCGATTCAGCGTTGGACTAGGTTACAACTTTATCGGAACTAAACTGCAGGAGGATACCCAGCTTGAGAATAAACTAATCAAGGACGCTGAGATTCGCATGAATTACATCGCACCCTATGTTGAATATGGGTTCTTTCAACGCGGCGCCTGGGGAATTGGTACGAGCATTCAAGTGGGAATTGGTACGAGCTTTCATCGGTATACGGATGGAGATACGCACAGAATCATTCATCGTGAAAGAGTGATTCTTTATGAACCCGTCATGAGCGCGGAATATAAAATACTGAAGTTAATTGGTGTCGGTGCCGGTTTTGGCTACCGCATAATGCTCAAGAGCAATCGTGCGATTGAACAGCAATTCACTTCTCCTGTTTATGCCTTGCGCGTGAGACTGATATTTGACGAACTTTATAGGCGCTATAAAAATTACACTTCGGCCTCAGAGCAAAAGCAACCAATACCATGAGTGATTCATTTAATATACGCGACGAAGCGGAAAGTCCTGAAAGAGACTATGATCGCGTGTTGCGACCGAAAACGTTTGATGATTTCACGGGCCAACGACAAGTGTTGGAGAATCTCGAGATTTTTGTAAAGGCCGCAAAGTTGCGCGAAGAATCGCTCGATCACGTGTTGCTGCACGGCCCGCCCGGATTGGGAAAGACAACATTGGGCTACATCATTTCCAATGAAATGGGGGTGAACATAAAAACAACCTCTGGGCCCGTACTCGATAAGCCCGCAGATTTGGCGGGGCTGTTGACCAATCTAGAAAACAACGACATTCTTTTCATTGACGAGATACATCGCTTAAGTCCGGTGGTGGAGGAGTATCTATACAGCGCCATGGAAGATTATTGCATCGACTTGGTGATTGATACGGGCCCGAATGCTCGTTCAGTGCAAATCAAGTTGAATCCGTTTACGCTGATTGGTGCGACCACGCGCAGCGGATTACTCACTGCGCCGTTGCGGGCGCGCTTTGGTATCAATGCCAGACTTTCCTATTACGATTCGCGCACATTGACCGATATCGTTCAGCGCAGTGCCGACATATTGAACATGGAAATCTTGGAAGATGCCGCATTTGAAATTGCGCGCAGAAGCCGCGGTACGCCGCGTATTGCGAATGCTCTATTGCGTCGCGTGCGTGATTTTGCGCAGATTAAAGGCAATGGAAAGTGTGATCTTGAGATTACACAGTTTGCATTGAATGCCCTTAATGTGGATACACTCGGCCTTGATGAAATGGACCACAAAATTTTATACACCATCATCGATAAGTTCAATGGTGGTCCTGTTGGCTTGAACACAGTGGCAACAGCTGTGGGTGAAGATTCCGGGACCATTGAAGAGGTGTATGAGCCCTATCTCATTCAAGAAGGTTTCATCATGCGTACGCCACGCGGACGTCAGGTCACAGAGTTGGCCTACAAGCATCTGGGAAAGTTGAAAGGTAATCGCGCCGGAGAGCTGTTCTGATGCCTACGCACTCCGATTTAAAAGCAGCTGAAAACGCGCAGCTGATTAAGCAGCTTGCGTTGGAGCTGGGCTTCTCGTTTTGCGGCATTTCGAAAGCGGATTTTTTATTGGAGGAAGCACCGCGACTTGAGAGTTGGCTCAAGCAATCGATGCAAGGCGAGATGAGTTATATGGAGAATCATTTCGATATGCGTCTTGATCCGCGATTATTGGTTCCCGGCGCGAAATCGGTTGTTTCTTTCCTTTTCAACTATTTTCCAAATCCTGAAATCGCCATCGGAAGCGGTGCATTGAAAGTCTCGAAATACGCATGGGGCGAGGATTACCACTATGTTGTGAAGGATAAATTGAAGTTGCTCATGCAGCAACTAACCAGTCGAATCGGAGCAATTGAAGGTCGTGCTTTTGTTGATTCTGCGCCTGTACTCGACAAGGCCTGGGCAAAGAAAAGCGGATTGGGATGGCTAGGAAAAAACGCAAACCTCATCAACAAAAAGCAGGGATCGTTTTTCTTCATTGCTGAACTGATTATTGACTTGGAATTAGAGCCCGATGGTCCTGTTACCGATCATTGCGGAACATGTCGCGCCTGCATCGATGCGTGCCCAACCGAAGCGATTGTAGAGCCCTATGTAGTAGATGGAAGCAAGTGCATATCCTATTTCACCATTGAGTTGAAGAGAGACTTGCCTGCTGAATGGATTTCGAAAATGGATGGTTGGCTTTTCGGATGCGACGTATGTCAGGATGTGTGCCCTTGGAATCGCTTTTCGGTGGTGAATGCGGAGCCGCGATTTACACCACGTGAAAATCTGCTCAACATGTCGTCGGGTGAGTGGCAAGATTTGTCGGAAGAAGTATTCGAGCAACTAGCCCGGCGCTCACCACTCAAAAGGAAGGGCCTCGATGGTTTGCGCAGAAATGCGAGCTTAATCGAAGCAAATTCGATTGGTGGTAAATGATTGTTTGTGGTCATGAAAAATGCAGGTTGCTCTAATTACCTTTGAGCAGTTAATTGACCAAGCAAGGATGACACAGATAAAATCGGCCAAGAGCACATTGCTCAATGCATCGGGCATCACCATTTTTTATAACGATGAGCTTTCGAAGCTTACGGATCTCGACAAACAACAACTGTCGTTTTTCAAAAAAGAAATTGAACAGGAGAAAGATGTTATAACCCTCCAAGAGTTGGGTTTGTACAATTACTATTTGCCTCTCAAAAAGGAATCTGCAAATCCCGAAGCGCTCGAGAAGTTGCGTATGAAGGGAGCATCTTTGCTCGCATCGCTGAACAGCTCTAAATCTTCGGAGGTCTGTATCACAAATTTGACCGGTGAGAAGGAGTTATCACTCGCGCTTGCGGAGGGAATGGCGCTCGCGAATTATCAGTTTTTGAAATACTTCAAAGACAAAAAGAAGCGTCAAAATTCGTTGACCACTATTCACATTGCCGACAAGTATGTAACCGCAAAGGACGCAGAGGCGCTGCAACACGTGGTGGAAGCAACGTTGGTTGCGCGTACCCTCATCAATGAACCTGTTTCGTATCTCTCAGCGGTGCAGTTTTCGAAAGAAATGCAGAAGGTTGGAAAGGAGTCCGGATTTAGTGTGAAGGTTCTTGGCAAGAAAGAAATTGAAGCGAAGAAGATGGGTGGATTGCTTGCTGTGAATGCCGGAAGTATTGATCCGCCTACGTTTACGATCATGGAATACAAGCCCGAGAAGGCGCGTAATAAGAAGCCCATTGTATTGGTTGGAAAGGGAGTGGTGTTCGATACCGGCGGCTTGAGTTTGAAGCCAACGCCCAATAGCATGGATGAAATGAAGTGCGACATGAGTGGCGGTGCCGCCGTGGTGGGCGCTATGATGGCTGTTGCAAAGAATCAGTTGCCGGTGCATGTCATCGGGTTGGTTCCTGCTACCGATAACCGTCCTGGGATGAATGCGGTTTGCCCGCAAGACGTCATTACCATCAGCGATGGAACCACGGTTGAAGTGCTCAACACCGATGCAGAAGGCCGACTCATTCTCGCCGATGCGTTGGTATGGGCGCAGCAATACAAACCGGAAGTGTGTATCGATTTAGCAACGCTGACAGGCGCTGCCGTGCGTGCTATTGGCACGTATGCAAGTGCTGTAATGGGCACAGCTGAGCGCAATGTGATGGATCAGTTGGCTGAGAGCGGCATGCATGTGTGGGAGCGCACCGTGCAGTTTCCACTTTGGAAAGATTACGGCGATGAGATGAAGAGTGATATAGCTGATCTGAAAAATTTGGGAGGTGCTTATGCCGGCCAAATTTCAGCTGCTAAGTTTTTGGAGCACTTTACAGACTATCCGTGGATACACATTGATATCGCAGGACCCGCCTACAGCAATGGCGCAAGCGGCTACCGCACCAAAGGTGGATCGGGCGTGGGCGTGCGCATGCTCTATGATTTCATACACAAGAATTACTGTTAAGCCAATCAAACCGAATGAGTGATCAAAAAATACGCGTAGCCGTTACCAGTGGCGATATCAATGGTGTTGGATTGGAAACCGTGATTAAGGTGTTTTCCGATCCGCGCATGTCGGAGTCGATTACACCTGTGTTGTATGCACATCCGGAGGTCATCAAAGCGCATCGCAAAGTTGTGAACGTCGAAGATTTCCAATACAACACGATAGCAAGCGCTTCTGATGCGATTGCCAAGAAGGTAAACCTTGTGAATGTTTGGAAAGACTTTAAGGGCGCGGTTGAATTCGGAAAGCCAACCAAAGATGCAGGTATGTTTGCCTTCAAAAGTTTGGAAGCTGCCGTTGCAGACTTAGCGAGTAATAAGGTGGATGTGATTGTTACATCACCCATCAATAAAGACACGATACAAAGCGACTCGTTCAAATTTCCCGGTCATACCGAGTACTTGGCGAAGTTTGCTAACACCGAAAAGGTTCTCATGTTTCTTGTAAGTGAAACACTTCGCGTTGGAATTGTTACAGGTCATGTGCCACTCAAGGATGTTTCGCAACACATCACGAAAGAGCGCATCCATGAGAAACTGCAGCTCATGAATGAAAGCTTAGTAAAAGATTTCGGAGTGAATCGTCCGCGCATCGCCGTGTTAGGATTAAATCCGCATGCCGGTGACAACGGATTATTAGGAACGGAAGAGAAGGAAATCATCATACCGGCAGTTCGTGAAGCATTCGACAAGGGTATGATGGTCTATGGTCCGTTTGGTGCCGACGGGTTTTTCGGAAGTGGCGGTTACAAGCGATATGATGCGGTGTTGGCGATGTATCACGACCAAGGCCTGGCGCCATTCAAAGCGTTGGCATTCGAGCATGGCGTGAACTTCACAGCCGGTTTGCCTGTGGTGCGCACTTCGCCCGATCATGGAACGTGCTTCGATATTGCCGGCCAGGGTAAAGCCGATGAGTCTTCCTTGCGCGCGGCTATTTTCACTGCGTGCGATGTATATAAGCAACGCAAAAATTTTCGCGATTATGGTCTGAATCCGTTGCGTCGGCAAGACGTGCGCGATTCGAAAGACGATCAGCGCGAATGATTCAATTTTAATTCTGTTTGAAGATTGTCATTCTCACATTGGGTAAAACGAGCGCTTCGTATTTGCGTGAGGGCATTGCTATTTACCAAGATCGTCTGAAGCATTACGCTAAAGTTGAATACAAGGAATTGCCCGATGTTCCTGCAAAAGGAATTTCTCCCGAGGTGCTAAAAGACCGCGAGGGCGATCAATTCATGAAGCAAATGAAGCCTGATGATGTTGTGTTGTTGCTCGATGAGAATGGCGACTCTTTTTCTTCCCGTGGCTTTGCTGAAATGCTCCAACGCCGGATGAACAGTGGCGCTAAACAATTGGTGCTGATCATTGGAGGTGCATTTGGATTTTCGAATGCTATGTATGCGCGTGCCAATGGCAAGATTTCATTTTCCAAAATGACTTACTCTCACGAAATGATTCGTCTGCTTTTAGTTGAGCAGCTGTATCGCGCCCACACGATTTTGAAGGGCGAGAGTTATCATCATGATTGAGGGGCGAGTGGCGAATGACGAGTGGCGAATCTATTCAAAGGTTTGGGACGTATGGCCATGCGTCCCAACAGTCCCATAAAAAAACCGCCTCCCTTTTGGGAAGCGGTTTAAAATTTCGAATGAATATCTTTTAGCGAATTACGAGTCGTGTTGTCTGCGCTGATTCTCCGCTGCGAATTTCAACTGTGTAAACACCGGCGCTCAATTCCTGTTCGATAGCAACGAGGTTGAGGCCACCGTTTAAATTTTCGTTGGATGTGAAAACGATTTTACCCGACATGTCGAGCACATTGATCTGCGCTGCAGTTGGACGTGATGCATGAGTTTTCACCACCACGCGTCCTTCCGATGGGTTGGGGAATACAGACAAATCAAACTGAATGGCTTCATTTTCTTCCACATTGATAGTAACCAACGACGAGTTTGAGGTGAATGAAGGACACTCGCTGAACTGCTGAATTTGCACACTGTAGTTGCCAGTAGTTGTGAAGTTGTATGTTGCAGAAGTAGCTCCATCTATTGGATTACCATCGAGATACCACTGATAGCTGAGTGCCGGATCAATACACGTGAGTGTAGTACTATTATAAATAAACTCAGGTGTGAAAGGAGTCAGATCTGCGAAGCGGATGTAACAAGGATAGGTAACCTGGTCGATGAATGCATTGCGGTTGTGTTGCTCGTATTGTATGTATTCGTTACGTGTAATTTCCCAGCTGTCAGGCAAATCTTGGAAGTGCCACTGCTTGAGAACGTATTCGTTTTGGCCGTATTGAATTGTAAGGGAAATCTGTTCCGGAAGACTGAAGTCGTTGGCAGCTGTGTTGTTTTTAGCTGCATGGTACATGACTGCGCGTGCAGCATTTCCTTTGAAGCTATCGCGCATTTCGTAGACCGTTTGACCAATGCTGTTTGTCCCGCGTTTACAATCCTGGAAGGTACTTGTAGCATTTACAACGTCTCCATAAGGATAATTACTGCGCACAACATTAACTTCATTTTGTAACACGGGAGAAAGGTTGTGTAGGTCACTCACTTCATATGACTCTTCGAATGTTGTACCACCGCCATATGTCGGCATCCAGCTTTGAGGAAAGTTGTGTTCGCGGCTCATGGTTGTCCACTGGAACCCTGCGTCGAATAGGAAGGGAACGCCGCTGTATTGGCATTCGACCATATTCCGAGCAGTGCCGTTCACGACTGTATCGCGCACATAGAAGTTGTTGATGAGTGTGCTGATGTAGTTACTGTAGTAAATCTGAAAGTAGTTGGAAGGATTCATTAACGCAGTTAAGTCAGATACAAGCGTGGGGCTTTCGAGATTAATTGAGTTGTACAATGAACCGAAGTTGGGTGCTGGAGTGTTTACTGTTGTAACTGTCGGGTTGTTGGTTAAGTAATTCTCGAAACCTTGTTGTCCGTTGAATGAAAATGCTGCCAGGTTGTAGGTGAATCCGGCTTCAATGCCACGAGCATCGAAACTCCCTGCCTCACCTACATAAACGACCTGAGCACCGCCTATCCACTGACCACGCACATAGGTGGTATTGTCGCTTGGAGTTTCCGTAACGGGCGATCCTTTCTTACGCAATACAATGTAGCCGTCTACTGCGGTTGAAGCGGCAGCAATGCTGGTTTGAAAATCCCACGAGCGAATATTCGTAATTGAAACTGCAGTGGGTTGTGCTGTTGGTTCTGTAGCGGCTCCTCCTGAAATCGCGTATAGGTTTACCACATATTCTGGTTCACTTGAATCGTTGCTTGAAATGGTCACAGTGCAGAAATGTGATCCATTAAAAGTCGGGGTGAAATTGATTAGAAGAATGGCTGAAGTATCTGCCTCAATGCTGTCGGGAATAGAAGCGATTGAAAACTCAGAGGCATTTGCGCCCGTGATTGAAATATTAGAGATAATTAGATTGGCCGAGGAGCCTTGGTTCTGAATAGTAAGTGTTTCGCTGGTAGCATTGCCCATAAATACGGTAAATCCGCTTGGAATGTTGTTTGTTCCATCGGTTACGTTGATTTCTTGTGCGGTTCCTGCGGTTGGCGCATTTAACGAGATGTCGTCCAAAGCAACGTTATGACCCGAAATCTTTTCGGTAAAGAACCAACGTATATATCGGGTGTTGGCTGCGGGATTATCTGAAAACAACGTAAATGCAGTGGCAGGTAGCGCACCACCCGCAAGTGAACGAAGCGTGGTGAAGTTTACACCATCGGCACTTTCTTGAATGGTGAATGTGCCTTGAAATGCACCACCGCTATTTTGTCCTTTCAGGTTATAGCTGAGAACTCCAGGCTCTTCGGCAAATTCGAGCAATATAAAATCTCCGGTTAAATCAAGACGACATGCTTGGCCGGTGAGGCCGTTGGCGTAGCGCGTATTACTGGCTCCGAGGGACTCCGACCATCCGGCAGGGGCGTTTACATCGAAATTCCAGGAAGTGGGTAAAACAGCTTGGGCATTGGCTAACGATGTGCAGATTGTCAGAATAGCGGTGCAAATAAAAGTGAGTGTACTTTTCATTATGGTGTACTTAGGTGTGTTTGTTTATCGAATTGTTAGTGTGAGCCCGGCTGTCCAGCGTAATCCCATGCCGTAATATACACCGGCTGATGTGGCGTTGAACCCGGGGTTGTTTTGTGGTCTGTATTCGTTGTTGAGTGCATCGGTGACGAATACCTCGTCAGTAACATTCAAGATATTGATGCGCAGTGAAAGGTTGTAGTCTTTTGAAATGTCGCGACCATAGCCCAGGCTGATGTCGATGGTGTGGTATGCAGGCATTTTCCATGATTGCTTTCCACCATTTTCTCCCGAAAGACCATCGGGGTTGAAGTCGGCAAAGTTGTTGTCGAAATAGGTGATACGCGGTTTGAAATAAAATCCTTTTAACGGACTGTAGCGAACTGCGAAGCTGGTTTGAAATTGAGCAGCGTCGCCCACGCGTATGTTGCGCGCATCGAACTGTATCGGGTCGCCTACCGTGATTCCGTTTTCATCGGTTACGTAGGCGGTTGCTGCCGATTTCCATCGCCAGTCGCCGATAGATAGAACTCCCTCCATACTGATTGACTTTAAGGCATTCCACTCTGCATCTAGCTCTACACCTTGGTGCAGGGCACGCATACCTGGAACGTTATAATAGTAGTTCTCGGTGCCATTGGTTCGTGTACCGGTCACAGGTCGGTTGTTCCAAATCGTATAGTATGCATTCAATGTTACTTTGAATTCTTTCGTGTTGTAATTCGCTCCAACTTCTGCAGAAGAAATTTCTTCATTTTTCAGATTACTAAAGGTTTCGAGACTTGTACTGAAGAAGGTGTTGGACAACATGGGTGCACGCGACAAAAATCCGGTATTCATGAATACAGAAGCGCGCTTGTTGAAGCGATAATTGAAGCCCGCCTTTGCTGTTCCTCCATTGAAGTTTTTCCAGCCGCTCTCGATTTTATTGCCTAGAGAATCGCGAAGAGCAAAATGATCGATTCGGTTGTAGCGACTATTCGAGGCGGTAACGTTCAGAAACGCGGTGTAGCTGTCGCCGGAGTATTCGGCTAAGGCAAACACTCCTGACTGCAGAACATTGCTTGTAATATCGTAATTAATTTTATCACCCTCATAGCGCACAACTTTAGCCTTGGCCGGATTGTCATATTCAGCTGCAATGTTCTGATCCTGTATGTAACGAGTCTCTCCGCTTTTTTTATCGATAAGTGCATAGTCTGCGCCTAGAAGGTCATACACGATTTGATAGCGATCCACTGTGTAGTATCGAATATCAAGTCCTCCGGAGATTTCGAGCTGTTTATTTATTTCAGACTTGAAAGTTGAAAGAAGACCATACCATTTGTGATTGTTGATGCTCGATTGCAGGAAGTAGGACGCCGCATATTTGTTTTTGTCATTGATGTAAGAGAGATTGGCCGGAGTTATAACTACACCTAAGAAGTTGGTTATTGTCTTTGTGTTTTTGTCATACATGTATTGAAAGTCGATGTGGCCATCATCATCAACTTGAGTAGTGTTAGGTCGCATTCCACCACCATTTCCAAATGAAGCATACAACACATTGGAAAGTGCGAATTTCTCACTGGGTGTCCAAAAGTGCTTAAAGTTTACAATGGGTTTGTGGTAGTAGTTGTTTCGACCCGATTGAACTTCTACCGGGGCGTCGGAATCGTAGCGATTCCGCGATAAATAACCCCATTCAGAGTTGAATCGCAATCCGCGGTCAAGTGGAACCTGTTGTGCAAATGATCCAGCGGTATCGACGCCTTGTTTCAAAGCATAGTCCACATCATAAAACGATAGTCTGTTTCTTCCCAAACGTTGCTCGTGTTCTTGCGGGCTTCCCATGGCAGACAGCGAGAATGAATGCTTGTTGAATTGCTTTTGAACCTTTAGAAAGTAAAACATTTGTTCAGAATTCAATTGTTCAACCCAGCCATCGTTGGTGCGGTAGGAGAAGGCTGCTGTAATTCCCCAATTGCCTCGAAGTCGGCCCGAGTTTATACCGAAGCCCTGGCGCATCATGTTATTGTTTCCGAGTTCAGATGAAAGCTTGACGTTGAACTTCTCGTCCATGCCTTGAGTTAGAATGTTGATGTTTCCACCAATAGAAGGCACAGCAAGCTTCGAGGCACCAAGCCCCCTTTGGACTTGAGTTTTTTGAGTTACGTTATCGAGTCCAAACCAATTGCTCCAGTATACCCAACCGTTTTCCATGTCGTTCATAGGGATACCATCGACCATCACAGAAACGTTGCGTTGATTGAATCCGCGGATATTGACACGGGCATCGCCATCACCACCACCCGATTGAGTTGCGTAAACCCCTGGGGTAGTGTTCAGAATCATGGGCAGATCGCGTGATGCAAGCTCCTCTTTAATTTTAATGGATGAGATATCGCTGAAAGCTACCGGAGTTCGGCGACCTATTGCCATGTCGGATATAACGGTTACTTCCTTTAAGGTGATATTCGGGCTTAGTTCAATTAAAAGTCTTTCATTCTGTTTAAACTCTGAAGCATTCAGTTCGATTGATTCCATCCCGATAAATGAAATGGTAACAGTTTGATTTTTTTCAAGCTGGAGCTCAAATTGGCCATCTAAATCTGTCGTAGTCCCGACTGAACCCGCGGCAATCACGGCTCCGATCAGTGGCTCCCCCGTTGTTTGCTCTTTAACTATCCCTGAAATTTTTATCGATTCATTGGAGGCAACGCTTACAGGTTCTTCTTGTTGTTTGATTTCCTTCATGAGTTTGCCGGTAATGAAGTAAGAATACTCGGTTAGGTCATCTTTGTGTGAATACTGTCCAAGTATGCTTTCCCAATTTGGGCCGTTCGTTTCCAGCAGATACTCCAAACGAAGTGATTTGTTCTTTCTATTTAGCCAAACGAATTTCGCGGACAGCTCATTCTCAGACACGATAGCAGAATCACTATAGATGATTTTATAGGAGCTACCTTCAGGAAAAACCTCTAGAACTTTTGAGAATCCGATTGTAGTATTATCAGAAATGTTCACTACTACACGATACGAATTTTCACTTAACCTCTCAATTAATCTTTCGACCAATACCCCTTGATTGTCTTGCGCGCGAGCAAGAGGACACAGCAATATCAGAATGAAAGCAATGATTAATCTGTTTTTCATTTGGCTCAGATATAGAAAAAGAAAGGGGCATTAACCCCTTTCTAAGAATCAAATCGTGTTTGGCTGTTATCGAGCCATAATTTTTTGTATCGCCTTTCGACCGTCGGTATAGATAACTTCAATGAAGTACACTCCCGCTTCGGCTTTCGGAAGGGTGATGTTAGAGTAGGTTACACCGTTCAAATTTTCCTGAACGATAAGGCGACCATCAATAGAAAAGAGCGTAATCGATTCCATCATCGAAGAACTCTTCAGCGCAAAGGTTCCCTGTACAACAGGGTTAGGAAAAATACTGAAAGTATTTACAACACGCTCTTCTACTGAAACAGGGTTACAAATACAAAAATGTTCGCCTAGTTCAGTGAACGTATTCGAGGGAAGGCTATCCCACTCCAACGAAGGGTCAAAAACCTCAGGGTTCTCATTGACACCGCGTGTAACTGATGGTTTTCGAATCAGTGTATGATTCGTTGTCCACCAGCGAGTGTTAGGATCACCTAACGCCCACCACCCCCCCCCGGGATCTTCGCCACTTTTGCCAATGATATCCAATATTTCATTACCATCCTTTACAAGGAAAAACGCATCATCACCATCAAAATACATAGGAGAGTATGATTGTGAGTAAACAGGGGTTAGAAAACTATCAGCGGCTGCAATTAGCTCGGTCGCCAGTGGAACTTCTACACCAGTTCCATTTAGATCGCGTTTATCGAGAGCAAAAACACGCACGCCATAAGGCTGAATAATACCTGAAACCTCCACCAACATAGGCAGGGCATTTCCATTTCTTTCTCGTCCCATGCTGTATCTACCATCTAACAGAATTGGTTGCAATGTAGGATTGTATAGTTCTATAGCCCTATTATTTCCGGTACCTTCCACGTATTCAGATATGAAAATGTCGGAGCAATTTTGAGCGAAATTGTTCAGAACCGCGAGGGCAAATGTTGCACAGAGTAAAATTTTTTTCATTCGGTTAAATTTTAAGGGGCCGACAAAAGTAGGGATTCATTTTCGTTTGACAAGCAGTGAATGTAAACTTTACGTTTCGGCAATCTTAAAATTAAGGTGCGCTGAGAGAAAAGGCCACCCTTTGAAAATTAAGCGTCTGATAATCAGTGGTGCGATCTCTCCGGTGTAGGCTCCCGAAGAGGTGTTGTTTTTCCAATGTTGTAGCTGCAATTTTCTTATTATCTTAGCCACCCTTTGAAAAACTAAAGTGAACACGGTATTTCATTCAAAACGTATGCGTATGAAAAACATTCAATTACTCCTTTCGGTTTGCTGCTTTTTATTTGTCGCAAACGCTCATGCTGCCTGGGATATCTATAAGGCTGGACTGAGTGTGAATGGTGGTTACTACGACTGTCAACTCGATGGTTTGTCGCCCAATTTCCAGCATACCAATTTTGGCCGTTATACCTCCGGTGGAACCATTGAAGTCAACTTTGCTGAGGTGTTGACCTACAAAAACGGCGCTTCCAACGTTTGCTCGGCGACTATGCGATACCGCGTTTACCGCACGTGCGACACTCCACCATCTTTCAGCTCACTGGCATTATCTTTTTGCTGCAACTTCGGTGGTAGCGATTGCTCGGGTGGTGCTTGTGGACCCGATGTAAACAACACCGGTGATCAGAAGTGGAGGGGCGTGCCGGGGGCCGCACTCAATCTTCTCTCAGGTCTTGCGCAGTCTGGATTGTACGTCATTGAAGTGTATTTTGAAGCTACGGGTGATGATTCCGGCGGTTGCACCAACACCAAATATTCGAGCAACGGTGGCTCAAACTTTAGAGCTTATTTCGAATACGATGTGAACGATTATTTCACTGATGCCAATTTCACTTCACCAACCTGGAGTGGCGATGCGGCCAACTTTAGCATAGTCAACAATTCTTCTACGTCTGGCCTTACCGGCAGCGAAGCAACGCGCACTTATACACCAAAGCTGGCCGTTGCATCAGGATCGGGAAGTCAATACATCAGCACTCAGATTGCTACCTGGGATGCTCAGCAAGAATGGTATTTCTGGATGGGTCGCGATGGTGTGGGCGGAGCTCCTTCGGACCTCGATGCGAACAACCAGCAGATGATCTATCTCTACGCGAACGAGTCGAATTTGGAGTCGGCTACTGTCGATGGTTACAGAATTCTTCTCGGCCAGTCGGGCACAAGCTTCATTCGTTTGCAACGCATCGACAATGGTGTGGCAACTACCCTCTTTACTTCCAGCAATGGAATTCCCACATCGCTTACCGATTACGGTATATCCTTCAAGGTAACCCGTTCGCAGTTGGGTGTGTGGACAATCTTCACTTCCACCTTGCCAACGAATAGCGTGAATACTCAGGCCACCCCAACGCCCAACAGCTGTCCGGAGTCGCTTTCTACCGTGAATCAAGGTGGAGCAACCGACAATACCTATTCGCCTGCTGCCAACGGTTATTTCGGCTTTATGGCTGTGCACGACAACACGGCGGAAGCCCGCGCTGCTGCCGAATTCGACAGTTTCCGTTTCCGTGCTTTGCCTCCCAATACGTATGTCGCATTCAGCGGCTCGTTGAGTGGTACAGTGAATGAAGATGCTACGTTGGCGAACAATTACGCAATTGCTGTTGATATTGTCAATCCTTCGAGCACTGCTGCAACCAGCGTTCAAATAGCCTTGACGGGGGATGCAACACGCGCGGGAGGTGGACCGAATCCATCAACCTCTTATTCCTCTAGTAGCTACACCACCCAAACGCTTACCTGGGCGGCCGGTGCTAGTGGTACTAAGTACGTTTACATTGATCCTGCAAACAATGCATTGTGCGACGATGTGGCTCAACTGCTTTTCAGGCTTCAGAATGTCAGTGGAGGCACAAACGCATTCATCGCTGACCAGGATACGTTGACCCTTTCACTCGTGGATGACGATTCAGGTTATGAGACGCTCATCGATCAAGACTTTAACACCGGTAATCTCTCCGGCTGGAAAACGAATGGCACTTCGTGGAGTGCGAATTCTTCCTCCCCAATTGAGGGGACGCATTCTGCGCGCCACAGCACTCAGGGGGTTTCAGGACAGTCTTCTATTTCTTATCCTGTTGACGACGCTAATCTTGTTGGAATTACAACTACTTGGAGTTTTGAAGTGGCTTTCGCCAATGATGCGAGTGCAAATAACAATTTTCAAATTTTTCTGGCGGCAAGCGATTCCAACTTGTTCAGCGCTGGTGTCGATGGATACGCAGTGGTCATTGATCAAAGCTCATTGCCTTCAGCGGGTACCGCTGATTACATTCGTTTGTATCGTGTAACCGACGGAGCGTATGCATCTACTCCAATTATTAATTCTTCAACGGATTGGATAGACAACGTGAATGGAGGAGTGCGCGTGGGTATTCAGGTGAGTTTAGATGAAGCAGGAACATGGAGCTTGAGTGTCGATAATAACGGTGGGTTCAATAACTTGACCTCACTTGGCACAGGCACAGATGCATCGGGAGGGGCTATTACATTCCCTATTGTTAAATTTTTCGGAGTGCGTTTTAAATATCTCGCTGCTGCTTCTGATTTATTCCGCTTCGATGATGTGACCGTTCAACAGTCGGGCTGCAAGCGCCTGTGGTACAGCCAAAGCACAGGAAACACCAATGCCGCTATATGGGCTCCTACAGCTTCGGGCACGCCGCAGACCGTTGTTTCGGGTCGCTATGATCGTTTCCAGATACAGTCAGGGCACAATGTAACTGCAACAGGAACCTGGCTTGTGAACGATATTTCCATTAACGCAGGCGCTACCTTAACGGGCGGAAGCAGCGAGATTCGTGTGCATGGAAATTGGATTAACGAAGGCACATTTACTGCGGGCACTTCAACAGTTGTGTTCAAAGGCCAGACAGCGCAAACAGTGGGTTTTGCTCTTGGTGCGTCTCAAACCTCGTTTAACAATCTGACGATTGATAATGACGGCTCCAACGTAAGTTTAACTCCTTCGTTGGTTTCTGTTACCGGCGTTGTTTCAATGCTGGAAGGAACCTTACAAACCAATGGTAATCTTCGACTCGTATCGAACTCTGCGGGTTCGGGATCGATAGGTGAAATAAAGTCCGGCGCAGCCGTTTCCGGAAACGTTGAACTGCAGCGATATATTCCGTCAATCCCAAGTTCGCAGGGTTACTGGTTCAATCTTGCTTGTCCGATACAAGGGCAAACAGTGGCTTCATGGAACGACGATATCGTAACAACCGGCTTCCCGGGTTCCGATTTTCCAACGTATGGCTTCAACAATGTTCAGTATTACAATGAATCATTGCCTGGACCAACGAATACAGGATATGTAGGCGTGACCAATGTGACCAACTCGCTTGAAGCCAACCGCGGTTATTATGTTTGGTTGGCAGGTGCGGCGCAAAATCTCGACAATACCGGGCTTATTCAGTCGGGTCAGGTGAGTGTGCCGTTGAGCTATACGGTTACTTCTCCGGGAACTGTGTTCGACTACGGATGGAATTTGATTGGAAACCCTTATCCGTCTGAAGTGGACTGGAATCTTGTCTCGGCATCGCTCACAGGACCGAAAGTGTATTATGTCTACGACTTCCAGACCAATACCTACAAGTTCCGAAATGCTACAACCAATACCGGAACAGCTTCACGATACATTGCACATAGCCAAGGATTTTTAGTGAAGGTGAATACTTCAGGACAAAATCTTGTATTCCAGGAAACGCACAAAACCAATACTGGCGCTGCCTTTGAGCGTAGTGAAGATGTGTCGAATGCCCTTGTAGCTGTGCGCTGGGCCAAAGGCAATCAATCGGATGAAAGTTTGATTGTGTTTGATGGTGATGCAGCTTCGTCTTATGACGATTACGATGTCGCTGATCTGCAAAGTCCTTTTGCTGAAGCTGTGGAAATGTCGCTTCAATCCGCGGATGGCGCTTTGTTGGCTCAAGATGCACGTCCTTATTCAGCTGAAATTCAAATTCCGGTTTCTGTGAAAATGCCGGAAGCCGGTGTGTATACGTTTACTGTTCTTGATGCACAAAACCTACCGCTTGGTGCATGTCTCACATTGGAGGACATGATTACGGGTGAAAGAACATCGTTAACACAAGGCGCAATTGTAACCGTTGAAGTTGCTGAGCCCTTCGAAGGTGTGCGCTTCATAATTCGCTCTACGCCTGCTGCGCAATTGGTGGTTACAGGCACATCATGCCATGGAGTTGCAGATGCTTCCATCGATGTTGAGGTGCCATCTGCCGATTGGCATGTTGCGCTGGAATCTGGCGATGGATATGAGTTCATGGCGAATGGCTCGGTTACATTCGACCATTTGATGGCAGGTGAGTACACACTGCAAGTGGAACACGCAACCTGCGGAGTTTCAACGGAAACAATTTTGGTAGAGCAACCATCCCAGGTGCGTGCGGTGGTATCGGGTGTTGAGCCGGTTCAATGCAATACGGGCAGCACCGGTATGATCACCTTTGAAGTGGAGAACGCGAGCTGGTTTAGTTACGAAGTAAGAAATTCACTCAATCAGGTTGTGCGCTCTGCCAATATCGAAGGGTCAAACGAGCTTGTTGAAGGATTGGAAGCCGATGTTTATTCAATTCACGTGTTCACGCCGTGCGGCCATGAATCGTTGGAAGTTGATTTGAGAGACGATCAAGTAAATGCCCTTACAGTAGAGCAAGTCGTTCTTGAAGGACAAGGTGGCAATACCATGGTGCAACTAAACGCTACGGCTACTCAGAACGGCATAATCACCTGGAATTTCTCAAACGGAACTCAGTATGTTGGAAGCACGGTTCAGCTTGAATTACCGAATACGGAAATCATGAATTACACGGTTTCGTGTACCGGTGTTTGCGACGCCACAGCTAGTGGCACTGTGCAGGCAACCAGTCTCGGAATAAACGATGTGAGCATGGAACAGTCAATGGTATTTGCTCAGTCGGCGAATGCAATACAGTTACTTTTCAAGCAGGAAAATACCCATCCGGTGCAAATGCAGTTGTTCGATGCTCAAGGTAGAATAATCGAACAAACAGCGTTTGTAGCAACCGCCGGTTCAATGCATGAATTGTCAACCGAAAGACTGGCGGCGGGCATCTACTCACTAGTGTTATGTTCTGGCGAGCAAAAAGTTTTCACACAAAAGTTTATTAAGTAAAAATATCTCACGTATTTCGGAGACCCCGCCTTCACCGACGGGGTTTCTTTTTTACGATGAAAAGAACGCGATATATCATTGTAGTAGCTGCCGGAACAGGCAAGAGAATGGGTGCGCCATTACCCAAGCAGTTTCTTTCAGTGAAGGGAAAACCTTTGCTGATGCACACGCTGGCGCGCCTGCACGAATTTGATGCAGACATGAACGTTTTGCTGGTGTTGCATCCCGATTACGTTGCCTATTGGAAAGAGCAACTAGCAAAGCACGAACTTCATATTCCGCATGAAATTATAGCCGGAGGTGAAGAACGTTTTCACTCAGTTAAATGCGCATTGGATGTAATTGAAGATCTGAACGCTGTAGTCGGAATTCACGATGGTGTGCGCCCTTTGGTGAGTGTTGACACGCTGGCGCGATGCTTCAACGCCGCCGAGGAACACGGGAACGCGGTTCCTGTTATTGCCGTAAACGATAGTCTTCGCGAATTGTCGGAGCACGGTAATTTCGCCGTCGAGCGAAGCCGTTACCGAATTGTTCAAACGCCGCAGTGCTTTCGAGTGAACGAATTGAAGCCCGCATTTAACAGACCGTTTAGCCCTTCGTTTACTGATGATGCCTCGGTATTCGAGGCGTCAGGACATTCCATCCATCTTGTCGAGGGCAATCGCGATAATCTTAAAATTACTACTCCCGAAGATTTGTACTGGCTGGAATCTCGGTTATGAGCCGGTTGCAGTCGTTGTTGGCTTAATGCCCTGTTCATCGGGTATGCCGAGGTAGCTGAAACTATTCCAGGGCCAAAGACTTTTCTTTCTTGCAACTACAATGAGAAGGACAAACACGGTAGTTGTTGCGCTGTAGAATAGCCAATGGCCGAATAGACTGTCTTCCGGTGTTTCGAGCGTTCCGAAGTATCGAAACATGAAAAAAGCAGAAGCGTTATTGACGAAGTGCGCGAGAATGGACGTCCAGAGACTACCGCTCCAAACAACGAAATAACCGAGCAGGGCGCCCATTATCATGCGAGGAAGAAAGCCATAGAACTGCACGTGAATCAAACTAAACAGCAATGCCGTAATCCAAACCGATGCGTGAATGTTGCGCGTCATTTTTGCAAGCAGGGGCATCATCACGCCTCGAAAAACGAGCTCTTCACAAAACGCAGGAATGATGGCGATACTGAGGAATGCGACGAAAAGAGGCACATTGGAGTTGGGATCCAAAAACAAACGTGTCATTTGCTCTGCGAGCTCTTCGGTCGGTTTGAAGGTACGCTCAAGCCATGAGTTTTCCGGAATGAGCAGACCGTTGATGAAGGCGGAGAAATCGATGAGCGGTGTGGCCGATAGAATTAGGAGTGGTGAAATAAGCAAGAAGATGCCTGCCTGGCGCATTTGTAAATTATGAATGCTGTTGCCGCCAAACAGAACGAAGAATAGAATAACCGGAAGCGCAAAACCCACCAGTTGTGTGATGTTGTTCATCCAAATAAGTGCATGCGCATAGGTTGAGGTCGGCTGTGATAATACTAATGGCAGATCTTCCAGAGGAATATCAAATACCGATGTTCCAACGCCCATTGCCACGATAGTGCCTAACCCGATGCACGTTAGTGTGAGGGCAATGAAAAGAATGAGCTGCGGCGAAGCGCTTAATCCGCGTAATAATGAGTTCATGTCACAAAGGAAGCAAAGTATCTTTGCGCTTGCTTTTCCGAATGATTAAAATTGGTAACATAACACTACCCGATTTTCCACTGCTTCTCGCGCCGATGGAAGACGTTAGCGATCCGCCCTTTCGCTTGGTGTGCAAGGAAAATGGAGTGGACCTCATGTATACTGAGTTTATAAGTAGCGAAGGACTCATTCGCGATGCTGCAAAGAGCCGCATGAAGCTCGACATATTTGAGTATGAGCGGCCCATTGGTGTGCAAATTTTCGGTAGTGATACAGAGACAATGGTGAAGTGCGCTGAAATTATTGAGGCCACGAATCCCGATTTACTCGATATCAATTATGGTTGTCCGGTAAGCAAGGTGACGTGCAAGGGTGCAGGAGCCGGCATTTTGAAAGACATTCCTAAAATGGTTTCCATGACGGAGGCCATTGTAAAGGCCACGAAGCTTCCCGTCACTGTGAAGACGCGCTTGGGCTGGGATGAAGAAAGCAAGAATGTAGTGGAAGTTGCTGAGCGATTGCAGGACATCGGCATTCAGGCCTTGACCGTGCATGGTCGCACGCGTGTGCAGATGTACAAGGGTTCGGCCGACTGGACGTTGATTGCGCGCATCAAAGAAAATCCGCGCATGCGCATTCCCATTTTTGGAAATGGTGATATCGACACACCTGAAAAGGCAGTTGAATACAAGAATAGATATGGTGTTGATGGTGTCATGATAGGCCGCGCGAGCATTGGTTATCCATGGATATTCAACGAGATTAAACACTTCGTGAAAACCGGTGAGAAGTTGCCACCGCCTACGGTTGCAATGCGAGCAGAAGCGTGTCGCAAACATTTTGAATTCTCACTTCAGTGGAAAGGACCGGTGCTCGGTGTGCTCGAAATGCGACGCCATTACAGTAACTACTTCAAGGGCCTACCGCATTTCAAAGAAGATCGTATGGAGCTTGTAACCACGAACGAGGCTGAGGTGGTGCTCCGCAAACTCGAGGAGATAGTTTCTAAGTACGATGGCGTTGATTTTCTTGTGTAGCCCTTGTGGTATTCAGAGAGCAGGGGGATTCAATGGACGCACAGCAGTGCGTCCGAACGATAGGCGATAGTGGCCTTGCGACAATCAAAGGGCCCGCAAATCACGGCCAAGATCGTTGCGGTAGTATTTATCCTTCCAGTTGATTTTACCAGCGTTCTCATAGGAAACACGAAGAGCATCATGAATATCGTTGCCATACGAAGTAATCGCCAATACGCGCCCTCCGTTGGTAACGACGTCATTGTTCACCTGCTTTGTTCCCGCATGAAACACAAGACTGTTCTGTACTTCGTCTAGACCGCTTATCACATCTCCTTTTGCATACTCTTCAGGATAGCCACCGGCTACGAGCATGATGGTGGAGGCAGCTCGTGTATCTTTCTCTAGACTCATGCCTGCGAGTGTGCCGGAAGCAGCTGCATTGAATAGCGGAAGAACATCGTTGGCAATGCGGGGCATGACGACTTCTGTTTCCGGATCGCCCATGCGACAATTGTATTCGATCACAAACGGATCTCCACCGACGTTGATGAGTCCGAAGAAAACAAATCCCGTGTAGCGCATGTTTTCTTCACGAATGCCCCGCATCGTAGGCTTCACGATCCGTTCTTCGACTTTTTTCATGAAGGCATCATCAGCAAACGGAACCGGGCTCACTGCACCCATTCCTCCGGTGTTTAGACCGGTATCTCCTTCACCAATTCGCTTATAATCTTTTGCTTCCGGGAGGAGCACATAGTCTTTGCCGTCGGTGAGAGCAAACACGGAAAGTTCTACTCCTGTAAGGAACTCTTCGATAACCACACGAGCGCTTGCATCACCGAATTGTCCGCCCAGCAGGGTTTTCAGGGCTTCTTCTGCTTCGCTTAGAGACTCAAGTATCAGCACTCCTTTTCCGGCGGCTAATCCATCGGCTTTTAGAACGTAAGGCGCTTGAAGCGTTTTCAGAAAATCGATTCCTTCATCAATAGTCGTCTGCGTGAACGTAGCATAGCGTGCGGTAGGTATGCTGTGCCGCATCATAAACTGCTTAGCGAAATCTTTACTTCCTTCGAGTTGGGCGGCGTGTTTATCGGGGCCGAGAAACTTGATGTTTTTGAGTGCGTCATCAGCAAAGAAAAAATCGGCCAATCCTTCTACCAGCGGAACCTCGGGTCCTACGACTACCAGGTCGATGTTGTTTGTCAATACAGCTGTGCGTATAGCTTCGAAGTCGCTCACGGAGCAGGGAATATTGGTGGCAATTTGTGCAGTGCCCGGATTTCCAGGTGCAACGAAGAGTTTCGAGAGGATAGGGCTTTGAGCAATTTTCCAGGCGATCGCATGTTCACGTCCGCCGGAGCCTAAGATGAGTACATTCATGGGTTTGCTGTGTGCGGCAAATTTCAAGGGAATAGGCCGGTCTATGATTTTGTTTTTACCAACAAAAAACCCCGACCAAACGATCGGGGTTGAATATCTTGTTCGGGCAACTTCGGTTACACGATAGTGCCGTCTTTGATGGCCTTTGCTGTGTAGGCCTTTTGGCGGCGCAACCAGTAAATGATAGCAACGAATGCGAATACAATGCAAACCCAGTTGAAAGGCGTTGCAATAAGTTCGATCACGTTCTTGAACGTCCACTGGAAGCCGTCGGCTATCGGTTGAAGGATGCTTTGAAGGTTCATGGTTGAAAAAATTGTGGGGCAAATCTAAGCGACGTTGTTTAAATCACCTAAGGATACCTTCATTTTTGTTGCCGTTCTATTGTTGATATGATTCTCCGCACTTATGCCTCCAACCAACCGCTTTCGTTGAGCCTGCTTCCGGTGACAACGCTGAGTGTATTGTTTGTAGCCGCGGCGCGAGGAAGACTGGAGGCGCTTCATGCCGATTTTCCGGCAGATCGTCTTTTCGCCGGCTGGTATCAATCACCTTATGCATTGGCTGTTTTGAGTGGGAGTCTTATTTTGCTTGGGGCTTATTTGGCGAATGTCGTTTTTAATAAGCACGAATTTTTTAATGTGCCCGTCTATGTTCCGGCGTTCATCTATGCGCTTTTAGCTACGACGCTGGCGTTGATTCAACTTTCCGTTCCTGTTTTGTTAGCCAATGTTTTTCTTCTAATGGGGTTAAACAGACAGCTCAAAATTTTTCATCAGCCGAGAGTACTTACCGAATATTTTGAAACGGGTTTGTATTTCGGTATCGCGGCGCTTTGTTTCCCGCCTTATCTTACACTGGTGGCCGCAATTTGGTCGGGTACTATGATCCTTAGAGCCTTTAACTGGAGGGAATATCTATTGCCGTTGATTGCCTTCTCAATACCATTTGTTTATTGGATTTCATGGCTCTATTTCCAAGACAATCTGCAAGCAATGGTCTTGTTCCGCAAGTGGATGAGTTTTGATGCACAATCGTTTTTTTCATCTTGGGGAAGGTCGGAAAGGGTATTCACGATTATTGTTTTGATTTCATTGTTGTTCGCGTTACCCCGTTATCTTTTTCTGAATGAGCGTTCATCCAACCGATCAAAGACTATACGCACCTTATTTTTTATGGTGGCTCTTGCCGTTGGAGGCTCTTATTTTCTGGCGTTTTTTCTTACCTGGAAATGGATGATAATGGCATTATTGTTACCGGTTGCCTTCACTCTTGGTTATTGGTTTGCCAATTACAGAGTCTCTCTAGTGGGGCCATTTTTTTTCTACGCCATTTTGGCTACTTCTCTTTGGTGCGTTTTGGCCGCCCTGATTTAATGCGTTAAAGCACACGTTCATTTCAGCTTCAACCGATATTTGGAATTAATTCGAGGTGGAATCAACCAATCTGCATTTCTGCAGGTCTCGATATGGGAATGTTGCATAAACTCCAACATATCATTTTATCCTTAGCTCTGGTGCATTTGGGGCGTTGTGCAATTGCCCAACCTCAATGGATTGAGAATCGTGGACAGTGGCCCGAGCCGGTTGTATTTCAAACGGCTCTTAGTTCTGGGGTTCTGTGGACAGAGCGAGCAGGGTTCACGTATCAATTGTTCGATCCTGCCGGGTTGCAGCAAATGATTGCGCAGCATGGAGCAAATAGTGATGAAATACTTCAAGGGCATACATATAGGATAGAGTTCATCAACGGAAATGCAACTCGCGTGTCTGGACAGAATAAAGCCCAGCATTACATGAATTATTACACCTCGCCTGATAATAACAGACATGCTGCAGGTTGTGGTGTCTATGAGAGTTCGAGACTTCACGAAGTATATCCCGGCATCGATGCAATGGTATACAGTGCTGGCAAAAGTTTGAAGTACGATTGGATTGTGGCTCCCGGTGCCAATCCGAACCAAATTCAAATTGGAATTGAGGGGGCCAAATGCTCGCTTGTTCAGCGTGATAAGGGGACAGATTTGGTTATTGAAACGCTATTTCAAACCATTGTCGAAAAGCAACCGTTTGCCTATCAAGTATTCAATGGAACCATGCAGGAAGTTTCGTGCAGGTATGTATTGCACGCTAATCGTTTGAGTTTTGAATTGGGCGATTATGACGAAAGTCTCCCGCTCGTTATTGATCCGGAGGTGTCTTTTTCCTCATTCATTGGCTCGCCTGCAAGTAATTGGGGTTTCACCGCATGCGACGATTCTCAAGGAAATTTAATTGCAGGTGCGGTGGCGTTTGCTCCAGGCTACCCCACGACTTTGGGAGCGTTTTCTGTGACCTATAATGAGGCGCTCACCAATAGTTTTGACATGGCCATTTCGAAATTCAGTGCCGACGGTACTCAACTTTTGTATAGCACCTACCTGGGTGGTGAGTATCAGGAAACGCCCAATAGCGTAGTGGTCGATAGTCAAGACCAAATAATTATATATGGCATAACAGGAAGCCCCTCTTTTCCGGTCACCCCGGGGGCCTATCAGCCAAACTTTATCGGTGGACCAGCTTTCACTGGTGGTGGGTTCTTCTCAGCCCAGCAGCCAAATGGATGTGATTTGTATGTAACGAAATTCAATTCAGACGGATCGCTTTTAGCCTCCACCTTTATTGGGGGAACTCACAACGATGGGCAAAACAATGGCGACCAATTATATTATAACTACGGCGATGTTTTTCGTGGTGAAGTGAATGTCGATGCCAATGACAATATTTACGTTGCCGCGGTCACTCGCAGTGCCGATTTTCCCGTCAGTTTTGGAACCTTCGGTGGAGGTGATTACGATGGCGTATTGTTCAAGTTGTCACCTTCACTGAATCAAATTTTATCGGGCCGCTTTTTAGGAGGAAGTGGCCGTGATGCGTGTTACGTTATCGAGTTTAATCCTTCGGGCCAGCTTGTTGTTGCCGGAGGTACGCAGAGTATCGATTTTCCGCTTGTATCAGCAGGGGCGCATGATGTTTCGTGGAATGGTGAAACCGATGGTTATGTAGCTATTCTCGACCCTACAAATTTGGTTTTGTTAGCAGGAACATTCGTTGGTACTAATGAATATGATCAGGTCTATTTTGCTCAGTGCGATAACTCGGGTGATGTGTATGTATACGGACAGACAGCCGGCGACATGCCTCTTACACCCGGTGTGTATGGTCAACCGGGAAGCGGGCAGTTCATTTCTAAATATTCAGCCGACTTCTCGGGGTTGCTTTGGAATACTACCATTGGGACCGGTAGTGGAGAAATTGATATTTCACCAACAGCTTTTTTGGTGAGCAATTGCGAGCAGATATACATCAGTGGCTGGGGAGGAGATGTGAATAATAACAACTGCTTTGCGCAACCAGGCTATTGTTATGCTCAGGAAAGCACAACCATGGGCTTGCCCTTATCGGCCGATGCTTTCCAAAGCTCAACTGATGGAAGCGATTTTTACTTGTGTGTTTTAACTCCGGATGCTCAGGATATTCTATATGGATCCTATTTAGGAGGGTCCATCAGTAACGAACACGTGGATGGAGGTACTTCCCGTTTTGATAAAAATGGATCAGTATATCATGCTGTGTGTGCAGGTTGTCAAAACAATGATGACTTCCCTACAACCCCTGGCGCATGGAGTGATAGCAATGAAAGTACGGGGTGTAATCTTGCTGTTTTTCGTTTCGATTTAAATGCGATACAAGCGGAAGTAGAGGTTGATGGACCAGCGGAGGTTTGTGTTGGTGAACCTATCGAATTCTTGAATAGCACAGAGGGCGCCACGAATTTTCTTTGGAATTTCGGTGATGGCTCGACAAGTACCGTTCTGCAGCCAACACACGCTTATGCAGAAGGAGGCCAGTATGAAGTGCAATTTGTTGGTTATGATAATTCGATTTGTATTACAGCAGATACGGCCACCGTCGAGATAACGGTAATTCCCGATGTTGATCCAAGTGTTTCCGGAGACTTGGTGTTATGTGCAGGGGAATCAACACAACTAACCGCCACCGGAACAGACAATGTTCACTGGCTTTCCAGCCCTTCTCTTTCACCTGTCAATGGGCTCAACCCCATTGCTACGCCAACCATCACAACCACTTACTTCGTGGTAGATGAAAACGAATGCGATGCCGAGACGCTAAGTGTCGTAGTAGAGGTGAGCGATTTACTCCTAGAAACGACCGGTGATACAACACTTTGCTTAGGGCAAAGCGCAGAGCTCTTCGCTTCAGGAGGTGTGAGTTATTTGTGGTCGCCGTCAACATTTCTGAGCTCGGCATCTTCTGCAACCCCCATTGCAACCCCAACGGAGAGCATCGATTATGCGGTAACGGTAACGGATCAGTATGGCTGCACAGCCGAAGAAACGATTTCGGTGGTGGTGTCGGATGAAGTGCCGGGCGGGAATCGTTATCCGGATGAAATTCTCTGTGAAGGAGGTTATTTGTTGCTTCAAGCCAATTTCGGCGACACCTGGAGTTGGTTTCCCTCGGCATCTGTAAGCGCTCCGATGGCGCAAGATCCAATTGCCTTCCCCGATGATACAACTCTTTATGTTGTTTTAATTACGAATGCATGCGGATCAGGGTTCGATAGTGTGATGGTGAATGTTATTCATCCCTCACTTAATGTATACGGTGGAGGAAGTATTTGTAGTGGTGATACAATTGCTGCGTGGGCCAGCGGCGCTTTGAGTTATGCTTGGTCGCCCGCAAGCTGGGCTTCTCCATCTGACGAAGCATTGGTATATCTGTCGCCCGAAGACAACACGGTTTTCCAAGTTACAGGTATCGATGCGAACAATTGTGTGGCAACCGCGAACGTTTCAATCAATGTGTATCCGCGAGCGGAAATTGAGGCAGGCCCCGATGGTTATTTTGATTTTCCTGATAGTGTCATGCTGTATGGAAATGCTATGGGTTTCGATTGTTATTGGTGGCCTGCTGAAGGGCTGAGCTGTGACACCTGCGAGCTCACGTGGGCATCGCCTTTGCAACCTACCACCTACCACCTTTCAATTGTCGATGACTTTGGTTGTGTGAATGATGACTCGGTTTTTGTTAGACCCTATTTTCCTTTTTTCGTTCCCAACACGTTTACGCCCAATGCAGATGGAGTGAACGATGTCTTTCAGGTAAGCGGGCAAACGGTAACAGGTTTTCATCTCACCATTTTCAATCGATGGGGCATGAAAGTATTCGAGTCATTCGACATGCAAACACCCTGGGTCGGCGATGCGGGAAGTGGCTACTACGCTCCGAACGATGTTTATAATTGGGTGTTGGAATACGACTCGCTGGAAAGACGCAGCCGACTCGAAGGCCATGTTGTTTTAGCGCGTTAGCGCAAACAGCCGTTTTAGTCGATCGACCGAATATCTTAGCGCCACTTTTTAAAACATTACCCGAATGGCTTACGAAAACATTCTTGTCTCAACCGAACAATCGGTGATGACGATTACCATCAACCGTCCATCGCAACTCAATGCATTGAATAGCGTCACAATTCAAGAACTCAATAAGGCTCTTGCTCTGGCGGATGTTAATTCGGAGGTTCGCGTCATCATCATCACAGGCAGCGGGGAGAAGGCTTTTGTTGCCGGGGCGGACATCAAAGAGTTCGCTGATTTCAGTGTAGAGCAAGGTCGTTTGTTGAGCGCGCTTGGACATAAACTGTTGTTTGATTTCGTGGAAAACATGAACAAACCGGTGATTGCCGCAGTGAATGGATTCGCCCTGGGTGGCGGACTTGAGTTGGCCATGTCGTGCCATATGCGTATCGCTTCGGATAATGCTAAAATGGGATTGCCTGAAGTCACGCTTGGTGTTATTCCCGGTTATGGCGGAACACAGCGTTTGGCCAATCTTGTTGGCAAAGGCAAAGCAATGGAGATGATTACCTCTGCTGCGATGATTACGGCAACGGAAGCTCAAGAATGGGGTTTGGTAAACAAAGTTGTTGCTCAGGCAGAATTGCTTTCTACAGCCATGGAGCTTGCTCAGAGAATCGCGAAGAACTCACCAACAGCGATTTCAGCGGCTATTCGTTCGGTGAATGCCGGATTCAAGCCGGGGGTGAATGGTTATAATGAAGAGATACGCGAGTTTGGACGTTGTTTCGGAACCGCCGATTTCCGCGAAGGAACCACGGCGTTTCTCGAAAAGCGTAAACCTGTTTTCGAAGGAAAGTGATGGCTGTTCAGATTCAGGTTATCAATCGCTCGAAGCATGCGCTGCCTGCCTATGAAACGGAGCAATCGGCGGGCATGGATATGCGCGCCAATATCGATGAGTCTATTTCAATGAACCCATTGGAAAGAGCGCTCGTTCCGACGGGCTTGTTCATAGCGTTACCGCCCGGATTTGAGGCACAAGTGCGCCCAAGAAGTGGATTGGCTGCGAAACAAGGCATAACAGTGTTGAACTCCCCGGGTACGGTCGATGCCGATTATCGGGGTGAAATCAAAGTAATTCTCGTGAACCTTTCCAATGAAATCGTCCATATTCATGATGGCGATCGTATTGCACAACTCGTCATAGCTCGCCACGAGCAGGCGGTTTGGGAAGTAGCTGAAGTCCTTGGCGAGACTGCCCGCGGAGCCGGCGGTTTCGGCAGTACCGGTAAGCAATAGTGTGCTCTTATATCGAATGAACCTAAATTGTGGAAGTTGGTTTCTCCATTACTTTGTCTAGTATAAATTCGCGCAACATTTTTCAACCCAAACCACGCTATGGCAAAAGGTCTTTTTGGAAGCTCGTTGATGAAGAAGTTCTGGATGTCGATTACCGGTCTTTTTCTTATTTCATTTCTCGTAGTACACTGTGCATTGAACGCTCTGATTTTTGCCAATGATGGCGGAATGTTGTTCAATCAAGGTGCACACTTTATGGGAACGAACATCATCATTCGCACAATGGAAATCGTGCTTTTCGCAGGGCTTATCGCTCACGTGGTGGATGGCTTGATGCTCTATTTTCAAAACCGCTCCGCACGTCCTGTGAAGTATGCTTATGAGAAGCCCTCTGCAAGCAGCAAGTGGTATTCACGCAGCATGGCACTGTTGGGCACGCTCATTTTGTTATTCCTCATTTTGCACTTATATCACTTTTGGCTGAGAACACGCATCACAGGATTGACCGTTCAACCAACGCACGTTTTCTTTGAAGGACACAAGTTGGAAGATTTGTACGGTGAGATGAAGTTTGTCTTCAGCCACCTGTGGGTTGTGATTGTTTATGTGCTCGGATGTTTTTCACTCTTCTGGCACTTGTTGCACGGCTTCCGTAGCGCATTTCAGTCGCTTGGTTTGAACTACACCAAATACAAGAACGGCATTGCATTCTGCGGCGATTTGTTCAGTGTTGTTATCCCAACGGTTTTTGCCGCAATGCCGGTGAGCATGTATATGGGATGGGTTCATTAATGAATGTAGATTAAAGCACCTTAAAAAGAATGGAGCTCAATTCGAAAATACCCGATGGATCACTCGATCAGAAGTGGACCAAATACAAGGGAAACGTTCGCCTGGTTAACCCGGCCAACAAAAGAAGCATTGATGTGATTGTGGTAGGAACCGGTCTTGCCGGAGCTTCTGCAGCAGCATCACTGGCTGAGATGGGGTACAGTGTGAAGGCACTCTGCTTCCAGGATTCACCGCGTCGTGCGCACAGTATCGCCGCCCAAGGTGGTATCAATGCTGCGAAGAATTACATGAACGATGGCGATTCTACCTACCGTTTATTCTATGACACGATCAAAGGTGGCGACTACCGTTCACGCGAAGCCAACGTGCATCGCTTGGCAGAAGTAAGTGCCAACATCATCGACCAGTGCGTGGCGCAAGGCGTTCCATTTGCGCGTGATTACGGCGGATTGCTCGACAACCGTTCGTTTGGTGGTACACAAGTATCACGTACGTTCTACGCAAAAGGACAAACCGGACAGCAATTGTTGTTGGGTGCGTATTCAGCGTTGTCTCGTCAAATAGGAAAAGGCACTGTTGAAATGCTCAACCGTCATGAGATGCTCGATGTAGTAATCGTGAATGGAAAGGCACGCGGTATCATTGCCCGCAACTTGGTAACAGGCGAATTGGAGCGCCACTCAGCCCATGCCGTTGTGTTGTGCACTGGTGGATACGGCAACGTGTTCTTCCTTTCTACCAACGCTATGGGAAGCAACGTCACAGCCGCATGGCGCGCGCACAAGCGTGGTGCTGCTTTCGGCAATCCGTGCTTCACACAAATTCACCCAACCTGTATTCCGGTGAGCGGTGATCATCAATCGAAGTTGACACTCATGTCGGAATCGTTGCGTAACGATGGACGTATTTGGGTGCCCAAGCATAAAGAAGATGTAGAGGCCATTCGCGCGAAGCGCCTGAAGCCACAAGATATTCCCGAAGATCGCCGCGATTATTACCTGGAAAGAAGGTACCCTGCGTTTGGTAACCTCGTGCCGCGTGATATTGCATCGCGCGCTGCTAAAGAGCGTTGCGACGAAGGTTTCGGAGTGAACGCAACAGGAGAAGCTGTGTATCTCGATTTCTCTTCAGCCATTATCCGTTATGGTAAAGCGCAAGCGAACGTGAAGGGAATTCACAATGCTACCGAGCAACAAATTATTGACCTCGGAAAGAAGGTGGTGGAGCAGAAATACGGAAACCTCTTTCAGATGTACGAGCAAATCGTAGCTGAGAATCCGTATACAACACCTATGATGATTTATCCCGCGGTGCACTACACCATGGGAGGTTTGTGGGTCGATTATGAATTGATGACGTCAGTACCCGGTTTGTACGCATGCGGCGAAGCCAACTTCAGTGATCACGGTGCTAACCGCCTCGGAGCTTCGGCTCTGATGCAAGGTTTGGCTGATGGTTACTTCGTATTGCCATACACCATTGGTAATTACCTGGCGGATGAAATTCGTACAGGAAAAATCTCTACGCAGTCGCCTGAGTTTGAAGAAGCGGAAAAGAATGTGCGCAAGCAAATTGATTCCTTGTTGAACAACAACGGAACGGAGCCGGTAGACCACTACCACAGACGCTTGGGTAAAGTGATGTGGGATAAGTGTGGTATGGCGCGCAATGAAAAGGGCTTGAAAGAAGCCATCGCAGAGATTCAACAAATCCGCAAAGAGTTTTACGCCAACGCCCGCGTACCGAACCAATCGGAGTATATGAACACGGAATTGGCCAAGGCACTTCGTGTAGCAGACTTCATCGATCTCGGTGAGTTGATGTGCTGGGATGCGCTCAATCGCAATGAAAGTTGCGGTGGTCACTTCCGCGAAGAATATCAAACGGAAGACGGCGAAGCACTGCGCGATGACGAGAACTACAAGTATGTAGCAGCCTGGGAATGGTCGGGAGATCCTTCTGCCCCTAAGCTGAACAAAGAGGAACTGATATACGAGAATATCAAGGTGCAGCAGAGAAGCTACAAATAGGATTGGAGGGGTAAGGATTGTAGGATAATAGGGGAAGGCAAGTTGTGAGAGTTGATTCGAACCTTTTTATGGAATCGTTATACAGCCCACGAATTTATTCGTGGGAGATTGGAAGAATAAAGAGCAAATAAGTTATTTGAAATAGGAATAAGCATTTTAGTATTCGTCTTTTAGCATTGCACAATGAATGCGACAGACAAATACCAATTACCTGTCAAGTCTTACCGGGATTTGATTGTTTGGAAAAAATCAGTTGAATTAGTTCAGGATGTATATGAGCTTACGACTGTGTTTACTTCCAATGAAAGGTTTGGTCTGACAAGC
>Ga0315899_10000872_pt1 | contig 35631 bp, 40 predicted proteins | sample LakEriMetagenome_2_FD_203518 | JGI IMG/M metagenome (GOLD analysis project Ga0315899, IMG submission 203518) | Freshwater fungal communities from buoy surface, Lake Erie, Ohio, United States - Buoy 4 MA112 | ecosystem: Environmental > Aquatic > Freshwater > Lake | place: USA: Lake Erie, Ohio...
CAGGCCGCCGAGCTGGCACCAGCGCACGAAGTCGCCCTGGGCCTCAGGACCCCAGAGCAGCAGCAGGCTGTGGCCCATGGCATCGGCCGGGCTGCTCACCGCAGCGGTGAGGAAATTGCAGCCCTCCAGGTAGGAGCTGGCAATGCCGTGGGTGTACCAGGAAGTAACGAAGGTGGTGCCGGTCAGCCAGCCACCCAGCGCCAGGTAGGCGGTGGGGAACAGGAGCAGACCCGACCAGCCGACAAAAACGAAGCGGTCGCGCTTGAGCCAGTCATCGAGGACGTCGAACCATCCCCGCTGTGGCGCGCGCCCTACAGCGATCGTCATGAGAGCGGAATGAGCGGTGCGGAAAACCCGCGAGCTGAGGGTTACCGGGCGATGGTAACAATGTTCATCCGCGCCGCGAGGCCCGTTTTCCTGCCCTGACACGGCCCGTCACCATTGCGTTTTGGGTATTTGTGCTCAGGTGTCGCCAGGGGCGTGGGCGGCCGGGCGAAGATGGCGGACTCAACGGTTCGCCGCCCTTCATGGCATCGGTCTCCTCGGCCAAGAGTCCTGGTCAAGCCGCCCCGGCCGCCGAGCTGCTGGAGCAGCCCGTGCTCGGTTCCCGCCGGCTCTCGAATGTGCTGGTGGCCGCGGTGGTGAGCACCGGCGGCCTGGGCTTCCTGCTCACCAGCGCCTCCAGCTATCTCGGTACCGATCTGCTGCCCATCGGCCACCCAGCCGCCCTGGTTTGGGTGCCCCAGGGGTTGGTGATGGGTCTCTATGGCCTGGCGGCGATGCTGCTGGCCACCTATCTGTGGGCTGTGATCGTGCTGGATGTGGGTGCGGGCGCCAATCGCTTCGACAAGCGGGCCGGCGTTCTCACCATCACCCGCCGCGGCTTCCGCCAGCTGATCCAAGTGGAGACCCCTCTCAAGGACATCCAGGCCGTAAAGGTGGATGTGCGCGACGGCCTCAACCCCCGCCGTCGCCTGGCCCTGCGGGTGCAGGGACGCCGCGATCTGCCCCTCACCCGCGTGGGCGAGCCCATGCCTCTGGCTGAGCTGGAGCGGGGCGGCGCCGAGCTGGCCCGCTTTCTGGCGGTGCCCCTGGAGGGCGTGTGAGGGTGTTGTTGTCTGGCCTGCGCCGCTGGCGCCCCCTGCTGCTCAGCCTGGCCCTGCTGCTGAGCCCGATCGGGCCTGTGGCCTGCGCCGCCCAGGGGCCCTCCGCCGAGCTGGGCTGCGGCAGCTCCAGGGTGCCCTGCCTCAAGGGTTCCGCCGTGGTGGAGTTGCAAACCAGCAGGGGCGTTGTGCAGGTGAGCCTCGATGGCGAGGCGGCTCCCCTCACCGCCGGGAACTTTGTGGATCTGGTGCGCCGTGGCACCTACAACGGCACGGTGTTCCACCGGGTGGTGCGCGAGCCGATTCCCTTCGTGGTGCAGGGCGGTGACCCCCAGGGCTCCGATCCCAAGGTTCCCGTCGACCTGCTCGGCACCGGCAGCTTCATCGATCCGGCCACGGGCCAACCCCGCTACATCCCCCTGGAGCTGTTCCTCAACGGCGACGGCTCACCCCGCTATGGCGAGATCACGGCGGGACCGGGTCAGCAGAACCGCCTCAAGCTGCAGCACCAGCGTGGTGCGATCGCCATGGCCCGCTCGGAGGATCCCAATTCCGCCAGCGCCCAGTTCTACATCGCGCTCAAGGCGCTGCCGGAGCTCGATGGGCGCTATGCCGTGTTCGGGCGTGTGGTGAAAGGGATGGATGTGGTTGACAGGATCAGCCAGGGCGATCGCCTGATCAAGGCCACCCTGGTGGAGGGCGGCACCCTGGTGAAGAACTGAGCTCAGGCCGGCACGCGCTTGTCGAGGCTGGTGACCTTCAGATAGGCCGTGTTCACGCCTGAGGCTCGCTCCAGGGCAATCCTGCCGGTGCGGGCGATCTCGAGGATGCCGTAGCTCTGGAGCACTTGTTCGAGCGCCACCAGCTTGCCGGGATCGCCCACCACTTCAATCGTGAGGGCGGTGTCGGCCACATCCACCACTTTGGCGCGGAACACCTGCACCAGATCGAGGATGGCGGCTCGATTCTCCGGTGGTGCCGACACTTTCAACAGCATCAGTTCCCTCTCCACGGCGGGGATCTTGGTGAGATCGATCACCCCCAGCACGTTCACCAGCTTGTTGAGCTGCTTGCTCATCTGCTCGAGGGTGCGATCGTCGCCCTCCACCACCATCGTGAGTCGCGAGACGCCGCTCTGTTCGGCCGGGCCCACCGCCAGGCTCTCGATGTTGAAGCCGCGGCGGGCGAACAGGCCGGAAATGCGGCTGAGGGCCCCGGATTCGTCTTCCACCAGCACCGAGAGGGTGTGCTTCATTCCCAGGGCTGTGGCAACGCGGTTCAGGTGCCCAAATTACGTGGCGGCGGCCCCGTTCTGGGTCGGCAGGGCCGTGAGCCAGCGCAGCAGGGTGCGGTTGAAGTGCTCGGGGGCCTCATCGTGGGGGCAATGGCCGAGACCCTCCAGCACCTGCAGTTGCAGATCGGGCTTGTGGGCCGGTAGCCGGTGGCGCACGCCCACCGGCACCAGCCGGTCCTCGCTGCCCCACAGCACCAGCAGCGGCTGCCGCATGCGCTCCAGCAGCGGGGCGGCCGTGGCGGCGCGGGGGCGCAGGGCCATGGCGATGCTCATGGCCCGCAGGGCCCGGGCGGCCTGGGGGCGCAGCGCCGGCCGGGCCACCAGGCGCCGCAGCTCGCCATCCACCGCCGCGCTGGAGGCATAGGCGCCGCGCAGCCCCAGATCCAGCAGGGCGGTGCGGGCGATCAGCGGCACCAGCAGCTCCAGGGGCAGCAGCCGGCACAGCGCCACCACCGTGCGCCGTTTCAGCCGCCGCCGCCAGCGCGCGCGCCGCCGTGGCAGGGGCATCAACAGGGTGGGGTCCGGCAAGGGGGCGGCCACCACGGCCACCACCCAGCCGGGAAAGAACACGGCGCAGGTCACGGCCACCAGGCTGCCCAGCGAGTTCCCCACCAGCACGGCCGGGGCTTGCACCACCTGCTCCAGGAAGCCCTGCAGCTGCCGCGCCCAGAGGCGGTTGTCGAGGGGGTGGTGGGGGTGATGGCCTGGCTGGCTGGAATCGCCGAACCCAATCAGATCGATGGCGTACACGCACCAGCCGGCCTCGGCCAGGCTGCGGGCGTTGTGGCGCCAGTGGCCGCTGGCGGCACCGAAGCCGTGCAGCAGCACCAGAGCCGGATGATCGCGATCCCCCAGCATCCGCCAGTGGCAGGCCTGGTTGCCCCAGTGCCAGGTGCCGTGATCGCCCCAGTGGGATCCGCTCACGGCAATGGCGCCGACGGTGGGCGAGCTGGTGGACACCAACGCGGACTCGGCTGCAGCGGGCTGCTCCGATTCTGGCCAGTGGGTCGCTGGCGGCGGTTCGGCCTCTGCCCACGGAGCAGGCGGATTGCCGATGCTCCATCGCCGATGCTCCATCAGGGTGGGTCCTGGACCTGGGCGAGCGGGGCGTACCGGCGGGGGCGATGGAGAGCGGGGAACAGCTGGTACGGGAGGGGGCGGCCGAGGTGCGGCTGGGCAGCGGCTTCTTTCGGCCGGAATCCAGGCCTTCGCGGGATCTGGGCGTGCTGCTGGCCAGGGTTCTCGCCGCCCGGGAACCCCTGCGGGTGCTGGATCTGATGGCCGGCTGCGGCATCCGCGCCCAGCGCTATGGCCGGGAGGCCGGGGCCACGGTGGTGTGGGCCAATGATGCCGATCCCGATCGGCTGCCGCTGCTGCAGGCCAACCTGGCTGGCGTTGCCGGCCTGCGCACCACGGCGCTCACGGCCCAGAAACTGCTGGCCGACTGCCTGATCCGCGAGGAGCGCTTCAGCCTGCTGGATCTCGACGCCTTCGGCTGCCCCTCCAGCCTGGTGCCCCTGGCCCTGGAGGCCCTCAGCTTCGGGGGTGTGCTGTACCTGGCGAGCACCGATGGCCGCTCCCCCACCGGCCACGACCGCCGTGGCGCCATCCGCTCGCTGGCGGCTTCGGCCCGGGCCCATCCCGCCAGCTGGGAGCTGGCCCTGCGCCTGCAGATCGCCGTGGTGGCCCGGGCCGCCTGGGTCCTCGGGCGCGGCATCCGGCCCCTGTTCAGCTTCAGCGAGGGCCGCACCTTTCGCACCGCCATCCAGCTGTTGCGCCGGTCGGAACCGGGCGAGGAGTGCCAGCTGGGGCTGCTGGCCCATTGCCACAGCTGCGGCGAGCAGCTCAGCCAGAGCCTGCTGCAGCTGCGCCAGTGGCCCCCCTGCGCCTGCACGGCGGCGCCGCCGCCCCTGACGATTTCGGGGCCGCTGTGGCTTGGGCCGCTCCAGCATCCCCCCACCCTGGCGGCGATGCGGGAGCAGGAGCGATTGGCGGTTGCCGCAGGCCAGGCGCCGTCGGCGGCCAAGGCGGGGCTGCGCTTGCTGGAGGGGCTGTTGCGCGATCCGGGAGTGCCGGTGCGGGTGTGGCCGACGGCCGAGGTGGGGCGACGGCTCGGCAGCGGCCCGCCGGCCATGGATCGGCTGGTGGAGCGGTTGCGGGCCGAGGGCTGGACGGCCCAGGCCTCGGGCGTCATGGCCGGACAGTTCCGTAGCGATGCCCCCTGGCCTCGCGTGTTGGAGCTGGCGGCTGCGCTAAATAGGTAAGCCGTTACGGCACAGGGCCATGGCCTCGGAAATCTTCGGTACTGCAGCGCTGTTCTGGATCCTGATCCCCGTGGGTCTGGTGGGCGGTGCGCTGCTGCTGAAGCTCCAGGGCGACAGCTGAGCACCTGGGGATCGTTCCGGCCGCGCTCGCTGAGGGCTCAGCTCTAGGCTCAGGCCTCGCTGAACAAGCCTGATGCAGGTGCTGGTGATCGGTGCAACGGGCACCCTGGGGCGTCAGATCGCCAGGCGTGCCCTCGATGCCGGCCACCAGGTGCGGTGCATGGTGCGCTCCCCCCGCAAGGCGGCCTTCCTGCAGGAATGGGGCTGCGAGCTCACCCGCGGTGACCTGCTGGAGCCCGACAGCCTCGACTACGCCCTGGAGGGCCAGGAGGCCGTGATCGATGCCGCCACCACCCGGGCCACGGAGGGCGGCAGCGTCTACGACACCGACTGGACAGGCAAGCTCAACCTGCTCAACGCCTGCGAGAAGGCCGGCGTGAAGCGGTATGTGTTTGTGTCGCTGCTCGATGCCGAGAAGCACCGCGACGTGCCGTTGATGGACATCAAGTACTGCACCGAGCAGCTCTTGATCCAATCGGACTTCGACTACACGATCCTGCGCTGCGTGGCCTTCATGCAGGGGGTGATCAGCCAGTTCGCCATTCCCGTGCTGGAGAGCCAGACAGTGTGGGTGAGTGGCACCCCCACCCCGATCGCCTACATGAACACCCAGGACGTGGCCCGCTTCGCGGTGGCCGCCCTTGAGCGTCCTGAAACGATCCGCAAGGCCCTGCCGGTGGTGGGGCCGAAGGCCTGGAACACCGGCGAGATCACCCAGCTGTGTGAGAAGTACAGCGGTAAATCGGCGCGTGTGTTCCGGGTGCGGCCCTTCCTGATCCGGCTGATGCGGGGCCTGGCCTCCTTCTTTGAGCCGGGCGTGAACGTGGCCGAACGCCTCGCCTTCGACAAGGTGGTGGGGGGCGGCGCCACCCTCTCGGCCCCGATGGAGGAGAGCTATGCCGCCTTCGGTCTTGATCCGGCCGACACCACGGGCCTCGAGGATTACCTCAAGGAGTACTACGACACGATCCTGAAGCGCCTGCGGGAGATGGAGGCAGACCTCGACAAGGACGCCAAGAAGAAATTGCCCTTCTGAGGCGAGCCATCCGGCCGCCTGCTGGTGCGCTTGTACTATTCCACCTGATGACTGGGTCGCTCTGATGTCCGTTGCGCAGATCAAGAATCTCCAGCGCCGTCTGGGCAACCTGGAGGCGGAGGCCGTGGAGGAGGTGAACCGGGCCTGCGGCCATGAGATCTGGCAGAGCCTCGGCTTTGATGCCCTCGACAGCCTTGAGGACCCCGATCGCCGGGCGCGGGCCAACTACTACTACGGCCAGTTGCAGGCCGTGCGAGAACTGAAGGACGTTCTGGGCTGAGCGGATTCGCCGGAAGCGATGCCCTTGGCCAAGCCCCCCTATCCGCCCCCACCGGCTCGGCCGGATTTCCCCCCGCCGGCCCGGCCGCCGCGTCCTGGCGAGATCCGCTGAACCAGGGTCTGGAGCCGCTTCTGTTCCTCGGCATCCGGCTTCCGCCACTGTCCCGGTGCAAGGCCGGCGAGGGTGAGCGGCGGGCCACCATCCATCAGGTCGATCGCCACCCGCAGCAGTCGCAGCGTGGGGTATCCCACAGCGGCCGTCATGCGCCGCACCTGGCGATTGCGGCCCTCGCGCAGCTCCAGTTGCAGCCAGCTGGTGGGGATTCGGGCCCGCTGGCGAATCGGCGGATCCCGTTCCGGCAGGCCAGGATCGGCCAGCGGCTCGGCGCGGGCCGGCAGGGTGGGCCGGCCCTGGATCTGCAGGCCCCGTTGCAGGTGGGAGATGGCCTCAGGATCGGGAACGCCCTCCACCTGCACCCAGTAGCGGCGCCAATGGCCCCAGGTGGGATCCGTGAGCCGTTGTTGCAGCCGGCCGTTGTCCGTGAGCAGCAGCAAGCCCTCGCTGTCGGCGTCGAGGCGGCCGGCCGCGTACACCCCGGGCACGCTGATGTGATCGGCCAGGCAGTCCCAGGAGCTGCCCGGTTCCGGCGTGAACTGGCTCAGCACCCCGTAGGGCTTGTGAAACAGCAGCGTGGTCAGCGGTGTCGGCGACCCTGGGGGCCGGAATGCCAGGCCAGCCTGCCTCAGGAGGCCTGGCGCGCCTTCCAGAGATTCACAACGCCAATCGAGATCAGCAGCAGGCCCAGATCCATGGAGAGCGGAGGCAGCATCATGGATCTGTCGGGAAGGGGTGGCGTTGGCCGCGACCCTAGCGGTGCGGCTGGGGTGGAACGCGGCAACTAAGCTGATCAGAGCAGTTCGAGTTCTGGCTGGCAGCAGCGCATGATTGAGACCTCCGGCGTCATCGAGAAGGAACAGGGCAACGGGTTCTACCTGGTCACCCTCGAGCAGCCCGCAGGCCACCAATGCCTCTGCCGAGCTGCCGGCAAACTCACCAAATTCCGCATCAAGCTGCTGGCCGGCGACAAGGTGCTGGTGGAGATCAGCCCCTACGACCTCACCCGCGGCCGCATCACTTACCGCGAGCGCAACGCCGGTGCCACCGGCCCCCGTCCGGGCGGGAACCGCCCCGGTGGCCCCCGGCGGCGCTGATCGGCTGATCCCGGTTGTGCCGGCCCCTCCCCGCCCAGCTCAGCTGACCGGGGCCCCCAGCAGCGACTCGATGGCACTGCGGAATTCGCTGCGCTGCTTCACGCCGCGGAACTGCTGCTTGAGCTCCTTCTGGAAGAACAGCTGCACGGTGGGGGTGCCGGTGACGCCCGCCTGCTCGGCGATCTCGCGATCGGCCTCGATGTCGATCTCCACCCCCTGAGCGCGGCCGCCCAGTTCCTCCAGCACCCGCTTGAGCTGGGGTTTGAGCACGTGGCAGGGGCCGCAGGTGGGGGAGGTGTACACCACCAACAGGGGCTTGCTGCTGTCGTGGTACAGCTTGCGCAGGGCGAAGCTGCCCTTCTGCCAGAGGGCGTTGGGGTCGAAGTTGCTCGCGTCGCTCTCGGCGGTGGGCTTCGCTTCTCCCACCGCAGCGGGATCCACGGGCTCGTGGCTCACCGTGACCGCCAGGTTGTGGTGGGTGAGCCAGCGCTCGGCGGCCAGAGCCGCCTGGCAGCCGCTGCCGGCCGCCGTGATGCCCTGGCGCCACTCGGCGTCGGCCACGTCGCCGGCGGCGTACACCCCCTCCACACTGGTTTCGGGGCGACCGGGCTTGGTCACCAGGTAGCCGTGGCTGTCCACCTCCAACTGGCCCTTCACCAGGCGGGTGTTGGGGGTGTGGCCGATGGCGTAGAAGAGGCCGCGCACCGCCAGCTCCTCGGTGGCACCGGTGTTGGAGTCCCGCAGCGTGATCGAGTCCATCCAGTCGTTGCCGGAACAATCGGCCACCTGGCGGTTCCAGTGCACGGTGATGGCGGGGTTGGCCAGCACCCGATCGGCCATGGCCTTGCTGGCCCGCAGCTGCTCGCCCCGCACGATCAGATGCACCCGGCTGCCGTACTTGGTGAGATACACGGCCTCCTCGCAGGCGGAGTCGCCGCCACCCACCACGGCCAGCTCCACGTCGCGGAACTGGGGGGTGGCGCCATCGCAGATGGCGCAGGCGCTGATGCCGGCGTTCCAGAAGCGCTCCTCGCTGGGTAGCCCCAGGCGATTGGCGCTGGCGCCGGTGGCCAGAATCACGGCGTTGGCGAGGATCGTCTCCCCATCGGCGCTGATGCGGAAGGGGCGCTGGGAGAGATCAATGCTGTCGGCGTCGGCCTCCACCAGGCGGGTGCCCCAGCGCACGGCCTGGGCCTTGAGTCGGTCCATCAGGTCCGGCCCCAGGATGCCGTCCGGGAAGCCGGGGAAGTTCTCCACGTGGGTGGTGGTCATCAGCTGACCACCCGGGATGCCGCCATCCTGAAAGCCCGTGATCACGATCGGGCGCAGGTTGGCTCGGGCGGCGTAGATGGCGGCGGTGTAGCCGGCCGGGCCTGAGCCAACGATCACCAGATTTTCGGGTCCTGCGACGGGGGCAACAGCCATGGCCAAAGCGGAGTCACTTCGCCTTTGAGCTTAGACAGTGGATGCCTCGGCGGCGGGCTGGTCCAGCGCGGGTGGACAGGTCGGCCCGTTTAGACAGACCGGCCCGGTTGGGCGGGGCGTGAATCTGTGTTGCGGGCCGTCCACGGCAAGCGATGGATCTAAAGATTTACTTTAGATTTCAAGGATTCCGTCGTTGAGGTCCTCGCTTTCATTGCCCTGGCCTCCCCGTCTCAGTTCGTTGAAATTGGGAACCATCAGCACCTGCTCCGCCAGGAGCTCCGGATGCTCGTCGGCGCAGAGGATCCATTCGCGGAATTCCTCGGTCAGGGCATAGCTGTCCTCGTAGCGCTCGCGCGTGTCGAGGCTGGCGATCCGTGCTGCTGACCAGTTGATCGCGACGGTGAGCCGGCGCTGGATCGAACCTTTCATGGCTCCTGCTCGATGGCCCCACGCTGATCGGCCCTAGGGCCATTTGCGGGGTTGATTCGTCAAACGTCGCACTTTCTGCAGCATTCCGATGTAATCAACGCTGCAGCAGGAAGTGCGGCAGCTGGGGGCCGCGCACGCGAATCACCTCCCCGGCGCCGTCCTCCAGGGCCTCCAGGGGCAGCGAGCAGCCACGGCCCGTCGCAGCAGCAGGCTCCGCCGGCATGTCCCCCGGGCGCTGGCGGATCAGATAGGGCTCGCTCAGCGACCAGGTGCGGGCGTACTGCATCAACAGCGGGTCGGCCGGGGCAAACACATAGGAGGGATGACGGGGCACGGCCTCCGTGGCGCCCCGGCTGCCATCCATGCGCACGGCCCGGGTGATGGCCTGCACGAACCGGGTGCGGGTCACCACGGTGGTGAGGTAGGCCACCACCCGCAGCCGCGGGGCGTCGAAGCCCTCGGCGCACATGTCGATGCTCACGAGCCAGTCGGCCCCGCCGGCCTTGAACGCCTCCATCCGCGCCGCGGCCTCCGGGTCCTGGGAGTGCACCAGGTGCACCCGATCACCTTCCTCCTCCAGCAGGCCGGTGATGCGGCGGGCATGGGCGATGTCGCGGGCGATCACCAGCCCGCCGGCCTCGGGGTGTTCGCGCCGCACCGCGTCCAGTCGGCGGCGGGCATTGAGCAACAGTCGCAGGGCAATGCTGCTGGAATCCGCCAGGCGGATGGCGCGGCGCAGGTTGCGGGCCCGCCAGCTCTCGCGCTGCTCCAGCGACAGGGGCGAGCGCTCGGCCTCATCGGCTTCCCCCAGGCGGCCATGGTCCACCCAGCCATCCTGAAAGCGGAATTCCAGGGGCCGCACGTCGCCAGCCGCAATCAGCTGCCGCGGTTCCACGCTCAGATCCGGCGCGATCTGCTCCACCCAGCCATCCCCCTCGCGCACCTGCACCCGGCGAGCGGCGCAGAAGGCCAGGTTGTCGGCCCGGAAGGGGGTGCCGGTGAGGCCCAGCCGCAGCCGTGCCCCCTGGCTGAGGCTGCTGAAGGCATGGCCCCAGGCGGTGGCTTCCGGTTCCTCCGGATCCACGCCCAGGTGGTGCACCTCATCGGCAATGGCCAGCCAGGGCCCTGGGGCAGCCGCGGCGAACTGCTCCCGCAGGGCGTCGAGATTGCGGCCGGCAGCCTGGTATGTGATCAGCAGGCCCTGGCTGTTGCTGGTGGCCGTCAGGTCGAGTCCTGGCTCCCAGGGCTGCAGCGTCAGCCCCAGGCGCTGGGCCGCCGCCAGCCACTGGCCAGCGATGGAGCTGCGGTGGCAGAACACCACGAACCGCTCCAGCCGCCCCTCGCCATGCAGGCGGTGGAAGCCCAGCAGGGCGCCGAGGGTCTTGCCGGCGCCGGGGCCGGCATTGATCAGCACATCGGCTCCCGGGCCACCGTGCGGGTGCTGCTCCAGGCGGCGGCGCAGCAACTGGATCAGCTGGCGCTGCCACTGGCGCGGCTGGATGCCGCCGGCCGGTGTGGGCCGATCGGCCCGGCTCAGGGGTTGGCCGAGCTGGAAGGAGGGTGCTGCCATGGGGCCATTTTGTTGGGGCGGGGTGAAAAAAGATGCGCACTTCTACCTATTTGCTTGGCCGGCAGCGTCCCTAGCTTCCGGCCATCCCCCGCTCCCGGGTTCTGCCCCGCCAGCCCATGGACGAGCGTTCTGCCTTTGCCCTGACCCCCGATGAGTTACGCCGGCGCTTCGAGCGCTCGCTGGCGCTGGAGTGCGACCTCGATCCGATGATCCTGCGGGCGCGCCACCTGCGCCATCAGGGCTCAATGCCCCAGGCCCACTGCCTAGAACAGGAGTTGCTGCCGCTGTTCTAGGGATGCATCTGGCCGTGAGCGGCGCCTCCGGCAAGACCGGCTGGCGCGTGGTGGAGGAAGCCCGGGCACGGGGGCACCGCGTCACGGCCATCGTGCGGCCTGATTCCGCCCTGCCTGAAGGTTTGAACGGGGCCGAGCTGGCGCGGGTCAACCTCGGCGATGGTTTGGCCTTGCAGCGGGCCCTACGCGGTTGTGATGCCCTGGTGATCGCCACGGGAGCGCGTCCCAGCGTCGACCTGGCGGCCCCCTTCAAGGTGGATGCCCTCGGGGTGCGCCAGCAGATCCAGGCCTGCCAGGCGGTGGGGCTGAAGCGGGTGGTGCTGGTGAGTTCTCTCTGCGCCGGCCGCTGGCTGCACCCACTCAACCTGTTTGGCTTGATCCTGGTGTGGAAGCGTCTCGGCGAGCGCTGGCTGGAGCAGAGCGGTCTGGATTGGACCGTGGTGCGGCCCGGTGGCCTTAAGGAGAACGAGCGGAACCTGGAGGCGCAGCAGCTGATCAGCACCGCCGCCGATCAACAGCAGGAAGGCAGCATCCCCCGCCGCCTGGTGGCGCGGGTGTGCCTCGATGCCCTGGCGGATCCGGCCACCAGCGGACGGATCATCGAAATCACCAGCGCGCAGCCTGAGCCCTGAGGGGCTGCTCTGTGCCGGACTGCGCACATTGCCGTGTCAGTCGTTGCCGCCGGCTGATTTCCGGTCAATCAATGGGAATGGAATGCCTGGCAGGCCAGCCCTTTGATTCGTGTGTTGGTGCCCCGGGAGCGGCGCCCCGGGGAAACCCGGGTGGCGGCCACTCCCGAAACCGTGAAACGCCTGAGCAGTCGCGGCTGCGGCGTGTGGGTGGAACGAACCGCCGGCCTGGCCGCCGGCTACAGCGATGCGGCGTTCGCCGAGGCGGGCGCGGAGCTGTTTGACGGCGACGCCCCCGAGGCGGAGGCCCGTTGGGCCGCCGCGGATGTGCTGCTGTGTGTGCAGGCTCCGGAGCGGGGGGTGGCGGCGCTCCAGCCCGGCGCCCTGCTGATGGGGCTGCTCGATCCCTTCCGCAATGCCGGCCTGATCGAGCAGCTGGAGAACCGGCAGCTGTCGGCGCTGGCCCTGGAGCTGCTGCCGCGCATCAGCCGAGCCCAGGCCATGGACGCCCTCTCCTCCCAGGCGAACATCGCTGGCTACAAGGCGGTGTTGGTGGCGGCGGCGGCCCTCGATCGCTTCTTCCCGATGCTGATGACAGCCGCGGGCACCGTGCAGCCCGCCAAGGTGGTGGTGCTCGGCGCCGGGGTGGCGGGTCTGCAGGCCGTGGCCACAGCCCGCCGTCTGGGGGCGATGGTGAAGGTGAGCGACGTGCGGCCGGCGGCGCGGGAGCAGGTGGAATCGCTCGGGGCCCGCTTCATCGAGCCTCCCCAGATGGAGGCGGCGCCCGGCGAGGTGGGCGGCTATGCCCGCGAGGCCGGGGCCGTGTTTCTGGAGGCCCAGCGCCAGCTGCTGGCGCCGCATCTTCAGGAAGCCGACGTGGTGATCACCACCGCCCAGGTGCCTGGCAAGCCGGCACCGCTGTTGGTGACCCGCGAGATGCTCAGCCTGCTGCGGCCTGGCGCGGTGGTGGTGGACCTGGCGGTGGCCCAGGGCGGCAACTGCGCTGGATCGGAGCCCGATGCCGAGGTGCTGCTGGATGGGGTGCGCTTGATCGGGGCCTCCAACCTGCCGGCCTCTGTGCCCCAGCACGCCAGCGCCCTCTATGCCCGCAACCTGGCGGCCCTGCTGGAGGTGCTGCTGCAGGAGGGCGAGTTGCGGCTCGACCCGGAGGATCCCCTGCTGGACCCCTGCCTGATCACCCACCAGGGCGTGTGCCGCCGCGGCGACCTGCGGCCCAGCCGCCAGGAGGTGCCGGCATGAGCGAAGCGCTCTGGGTGCTGTTGCTCGGCAGCCTGCTGGGCTTCGAGTTGATCGGCAAGGTTCCGCCCACCCTGCACACCCCCTTGATGAGTGGCGCCAACGCCATCAGCGGCATCACCCTGCTGGCGGCCCTGGCGCTGATCGCCCAGGCCCCCACCCCCCCGCTGCAACTGGTGGGTGCCGTGGCCCTGGGCTTTGCCCTGTTCAACGTGGTGGGTGGCTTTCTGGTCACCGACCGCATGCTCGCCATGTTCCGCCGCCGGGGGACCCCGTGACCACAGACCTCATCGCTCCAACGCTGCATCTCGCCCTGGATCTGGCGGCTGTGCTGCTGCTGGCCCTGGGGCTCAAGGGCCTCTCGAAGGTGCGCACGGCTCGCTCGGCCAACGGCCTGGCGGCGGTGGCCCTGCTGCTGGCGGTGCTGGGGCTGCTGTTGCAGCAGGGGCTCGCCGGCTGGAGCTGGATGCTGCTGGGGCTGGCGGTTGGTGGCGGCGCCGGGGCCCTGGTGGCCTACCGGGTGCCGATGACCTCCATGCCCGAAGTGGTGGCCCTGTTCAACGGCTGTGGCGGCATGTCGTCGCTGCTGGTGGCCCTGGGGGCCGCGGCGCTGCCGGCGGCGGGTGGCCGGGGGGCGCTGGATCGGGTGGAGCTCACCTCGGTGCTGGTGTCGGTGCTGGTGGGGGCGATCACCTTCAGCGGCTCGCTGGTGGCCATGGCCAAATTGAAGGAGTGGCTGCCCACCCCCGGCTGGACCCAGCGACCCGCACGCCATGGCGTGAACATCGCCCTGGCGGCCGTGGCCCTGGCCTGTGGCCTGGCCTGGCCCCTGGGCTGGCTCGCGGCACCGGTGGCCCTGGCGGGTCTCACGGCGGCCTCGCTGCTGCTGGGCATCGGCCTCACCCTGCCCATCGGCGGGGCCGACATGCCGGTGGTGATCTCGCTGCTCAACTCCTATTCCGGCGTGGCTGCTGCTGCTGCAGGCTTCGTGGTGGGCAGCCAGCTGCTGATCGTGGCCGGCGCCATGGTGGGGGCCGCCGGCCTGATCCTCACCCAGGTGATGTGCACGGCGATGAACCGCTCGCTGGCCTCGGTGCTGTTCGGCGGCGCCCTGGGCGCCACCACCACCAGCGCCGGCGGCCCGGATGCGGGCTCCGATCAGAGTTACAGCTGCATCACCTCCTGCTCGCCGGAGGAGTGTGCCCTCACCCTGGAGGCGGCGGAGCGGGTGGTGTTCGTGCCCGGCTACGGCCTGGCGGTGGCCCAGGCCCAGCACAGCCTCAAGGAGCTGGCTCGTCTGCTGGAGAGTGCCGGCATCGAGGTGGCCTATGCCATTCACCCGGTGGCGGGGCGGATGCCGGGCCACATGAACGTGCTGCTGGCGGAGGCCGACGTGCCTTACCAGCAGTTGATCGAGATGGACGCCATCAACCCGGACTTCCCGCGCACGGATGTGGTGATCGTGCTCGGCGCCAACGACGTGGTGAACCCCCATGCCAAGAGCGACCCCAGCAGTCCGCTGTATGGCATGCCCGTGCTGGAGGTGGACCAGGCCCGCACCGTGTTCGTGGTGAAGCGCAGCCTGGGGGCGGGCTATTCCGGCATCCGCAACGGCCTGTTCGAGCTGCCCCACACCTCGATGGTGTTCGGCGATGCCAAGGCCGTGCTGCAGCAACTCACCACCGAGCTGCGCAGCCTGGGGGTGGGTAAGGTGCCAGTCGCCGCCGGGCGTTGATGCTTCCACACCCGTTGGGCCTGGGACCCTTTCGGCCCCGGCCCCCCTGGTGCAACGGCGATCTGCAGACCCTCCGCGACACCCTGCGGCCGGTGTTGCTGCCCGCGGATACCGGGCAGCCGCTGGAGATACCGGTGGCTGAATCGCCGCACGCCGCCGGGGCCGATCGGTTGCTGGCCTTTCTCGATGGGCCTGTCGCCCCCCAGGCCCCCCTGGGTCTGGTGGTGTTGCTCCACGGCCTGGGAGGGTCGAGCGAGCGGGAGGGACTGCGGCGCATGGGCTGGGCGCTGCAGCAGGCGGGCTTCGCCGTGCTGCGGCTGAATCTTCGGGGTGCCGGCCCCGGCCGGCACCTGGCATCGGGCACCTATGCAGCCTGTTGCAACCGCGACCTGCTGCCCGTGCTGGAGCAGGCCCGCCAGCTGGCCGAGCAGTTGGCGGCAGGCCTGCCGCTGCTGGGGATGGGCATTTCCCTGGGGGGAACCATGTTGCTCAATGCCGTGCTGGAGGGCTCAGCGCCGCTGGATGGGCTGGTCTGCATCAGCAGTCCGCTGGATCTGCAGCAGTGTTCGGCCCAGATCGAGCGGCCCCGCAATCGTCTCTACCAGCGCTGGCTGCTCAAGCGCCTGGTCCAGCAAACCCTTGCCGACCCCTTCGGGGTGAGCGAGGCCGAGCGGGAGGTCCTGGAGGGGCGCGGCCCCGAGGGCCCGATCCGCACCATCCGCGGCTTTGATGCCGCCATCACCGCCCCCCGCTGGGGCTACGCCTCGGTGCAGCACTACTACGCCGCCGCCAGCCCCTTGCCCAGGCTGTTGGAGCGCCTCTCCGCCGCCTGGGAGGCCCTGCCGCCCACGCTGCTGGTGCACGCCGAAGACGACCCCTGGGTGCCGGTGGAGGCCACCCGCCAGCTGGCGGCTGAGGCCCATGCGCAGGCCCGGGGGCTGGAGGTGCTGATCACCCAGCGGGGCGGCCACAACGGCTTCCACTCTCGCTGCGATGGCCCCCAGGGCAACTGGGGCGACCGGCTCACGGCCCGCTGGTTCCGCCGGCTGGTGGGCGCTCCGCTGGAGCCGGGGGGCGCGGGCTGAAGCCCATCTGGCGGATCAGCCACGGCTCCACCGGCCGGCCCTCCAGCACGTGCTCCCGCAGGATGCGCTCGATCCGCTCCGGCGACACGTCGCCGTAGACGGCGCCTTCAGGCCAGATCAACAGAATCGGACCCTGGCCGCAGATGCGCAGGCAGTCGGCCTTGGTGCGCAGCACGACGCCCTCGGGCCGCCTGGGATCCTCCAGCCCCCACTCGCGCACCAGGCGCTTGAGGGTGTTCCAGCTGGCGGCGCCGAGTTCTGGATCGGGGCAGCAGAGCGCCTTGGCCGGAGTGGCGCAGAGCAGCAGGTGGTGGGAAACCAGCATCAGGCTGGCAGCGCCGCCGGGGCCTTGACGCTCAGCCGGGCTGCAGCCTCACGCACCGCCTGGCGGGCCCAGGCGTCGACGGCCAGCACGTCGGACAGGGAGGGGTTGGCCATGAGGTCGACCCGGTGGCGATCGCACACCCCGTCGATCAGGCGCGGGATATCCAGGAAGTGCACCTGCTCCTCCAGGAAGAGGGCCACGGCCTGCTCGTTGGCGGCGTTCATCACCGCCGGCATCGTGCCGCCGGCGCGGCCGGCCGCGTAGGCCAGCTCCATGCAGGGGTATTTGGCCGGGTCGGGCTTGCGGAAGGTGAGCGAACCCACCTCGGTGAGATCGAGGCGGCGCCAGGGGGTCTCGAGGCGCTCGGGCCAGCTGAGGCAATACAGAATCGGCAGCTTCATGTCGGGCCAGCCGAGCTGGGCGAGCACCGAGGAATCGGCTAACTCCACCATCGAGTGGATGATCGATTGCGGGTGGATCACGATCTCGATGTGGTCGTAATCAAGGCCGAACAGGTAGTGGGCCTCGATCACCTCCAGGCCCTTGTTCATCAGCGAGGCCGAATCCACCGTGATCTTGCGCCCCATGCTCCAGTTGGGGTGGCTGGTGGCATCGGCCACGGTGGCCTTGGCCAGATCGGCGGGGTCCCAGTCGCGGAAGGCGCCGCCGCTGGCCGTGAGCTGGATGCGGCGCAGGCCGGGGGTGGGCACGCCCGTGGAGAGGCGGGCCGTGTCGGCCCAGGGGGTGCCCTGCAGGCACTGGAAGATGGCGGAGTGCTCGGAATCGGCCGGCAGCAGCCGCGAACCGCTCCTGGCCAGCTCCGGCAGCACCACCGGGCCGGCGGCGATCAGGGTTTCCTTGTTGGCCAGGGCCAGGTCCTTGCCGGCCTTGATCGCGGCCAGGGTGGGCAGCAGACCGGCGCAGCCCACAATGCCGGTCACCACGAGATCGGCCGAAGACCAGGCCGCGGCGGCGCAGAGCCCCTCGGAACCGCCCAGCAGCTCCGGCAGGCGGGCTGGCCGTTGCGCCGGCTCCAGGGCGTTCAGGCGCTCGCGCAGGGCCGGCAGCTTGTCGGCATCGGCCAGGGCCACCACCTCGGGGGCATGGCGGCGGATCTGCTCGATCAGCAGGTCGAGGTTGTTGCCGGCCGTGAGGGCCACCACCTTGAAGCGATCGGGGAACTCCTCAGCCAGCTCCAGCGTTTGGGTGCCGATCGAGCCGGTGGATCCCAGCACGCTGAGGGCTTTCACGGGCGAGTCGGCAACGGGTGCCGGCCAGTCTCCCACCGGCGGGGGTTGCTTCCGGCGGCTTAACTGGCCGCAGCAATGCTCGATCGATGGCCCAGCTCCCCCCCTGGCTGCAGCGCTGGAACTTCATCGAGCGCGCCAGGTTGGAGCGCCAGCTCTGGGATGCCTTCGAGCGCGGTGAGCCGATCGAGCAGCTGGTGGAGCAGTGCGAGCCCGGCTTTCAGAAGGAGGTGTGGACCACCACCGCCGCCCGCATCCGCAAGATCGAGAACCTGATGCGCGATCAACGCCAGCCCTGAGTGGCCAGGTTGGCCAGGAGGGGAGGTGACCGTTGCGGCCGCCTCCCGGATTCTGTACAGCCTGTACAGATTTCCGGAGACTGCTCAGGGCCGGCACCAGACCCGGCACCAGACCCGGCGCCAGGCCCGCTTCCAGGCCCGCCGCCGGTTACTCGATGGCCGTGGCCTGGCGAATGCCCCCGGTGGGTGGGCCCTGGCGATCGCTGCCGGGGGCCCAGTGGCGCAGTTGCAGCCGTGATCCGGCGGCCAGGCTCATGCTGGTGCGCCAACCGCTGATCCAGTCGATCACCACGGTGGAGCCGTTCAGGTGCCAGATGCCTCCAGCCTGGTTGTCGATGCTGTTGAAGGCCAGGCCGTTGGAGAGCAGCGTGGCGGTGTAAGGCTTGAGCGCAGCCTGGGCCGGGGGAAAGCTGTACACGCCCACGGCATCGGCGGCGGGGCCGCTCAGCTTCACCGCGGTTCCGAAGTTGAACGGCCGTTCGCTGCGCGACTGTCCCGGCTGCCAGGACGACATGGCCATGCCGCTGGGGCTCACGTAGATCCAGTCGGTCCAGCCGTTGGCGTAGTCCACGCGGACGCCGTTGCCCCAGGGTTCCCAGCGCCCCAGTTCGCGGAACTGTGAGGCGGTGAGTCGGCCTGAACCGGCCATGGGCACGCCTGCGTTGCCGATGGTGCTCACGGCCCGTCCACCCGGGTTGAGGCGCACGTTGAACAGGCTGTTGTTGCTGTCCGTGAGAGCCCAGACCCCGATGTAGCGCTGGCCGTCCCGCTCAGCCGCGGCCCGCTGCAGGCTGGCGGTCTGGGCCGTTGCCGGCGAGGCCATCAGTTGGAGCCCGGCCGGGAGCGTGAGGCCCAGCATCGTGCTGAGGGCAAGCAAAGGAGTGCCTTTGCCCATGGGGTCTGCCGTGCTCAGAACAGGGCCATCTTGATTGCCCCTCGCCGTTTCAGCTCCTCAGCCGCGCAGCCACTCGGTGACACCGCCGGGTTTGTCGACCAGTTCGATGCCCTGGGCCTGGAGCTCGGCGCGGATGCGATCGGCGCTGGCGAAGTCGCGGGCGGCCTTGGCGGCCTTGCGGGCCTCGATCTGCGCTTCGATCGCGGCGTCGCTGGGGCCGGTGGCGGCGTTTGGCTCGTGTTGGAGGCCCAGCACCCCGGCCAGCTCCCGCAGCAGGGCGGCCTGGGCGGCCAGGGCGGGGGCAGCGGCCTCGGCGGCCGCGCCGGCATCGCCGCGCTCGATGCGGTTGGCCAGGGAGCGCAGCGGTTTGGCCAGCTCGAACAGCACCGCCAGGGCCGCGGAGGTGTTGAGGTCGTCGTTCATGGCGCCGACAAAGCGCTCACGGGCGGCGGCGAGTTCGGGGGGCAGGGCGGTTGCGGCATGGGGCTCGGCAGGGGCCCCGGCCTCGGCGGCGAGCCCCAGGGCGGCATTGAGACCTTTCCAGCCGGTGGCGGCGGCATCGAGCCCCTCGGCGGTGAAGTCGAGCGGTTTGCGGTAGTGGGCCTGCAGGGTGAACAGGCGCAGGGTCATCGGCGACACGCCCGAATCCAGCAGGGCGCGAATGGTGGTGAAGTTGCCAAGCGATTTGCTCATCTTCTGGCCGCCCACATTCACCATGCCGTTGTGCAGCCAGTAGTGGGCCAGCTCCTTGCCGGTGGCCGCCTCCGACTGGGCCATCTCGTTCTCGTGGTGGGGAAACACCAGGTCGGCGCCACCGAGATGAATGTCGATCGTGTCGCCCAGTTCTTCGCGCACCATGGCCGAGCACTCGATGTGCCAGCCCGGCCGGCCCGGACCCCAGGGCGAGGGGAAGCTGGGCTCCCCGGGCTTGGCGCCCTTCCAGAGGGCGAAATCAAACGGATGCTGCTTGCGGGCCTCCTCGGCCGAGGCCACACGGCCATCGGCGTTGTGCTGCTGTTCCGAGAGATCGCGGCCGCTCAACTTCCCGTAGCCGGCATGCTTCATCACCGCGAAATACACATCACCATCGGCTGAATAGGCGGCCCCTTTGGCTTCGAGTTCGCCGATCAGCTGGCGAATCGCATTCAGGCTGTGGGTGGCCCGGGGCATGCGATCGGCCGGCAGGATGTTGAGCCGGGTCATGTCAGCCACGAAGGCCTCGATGTTGCGCTCACTCACCGCTTCCATCGAGCTGCCTTCCTGGGCGGCGCGGCCCAGGATCTTGTCGTCGATATCGGTGTAGTTCTGCACGAACGTCACGGCGTAGCCGCTCCAGATCAGGTAGCGGCGCAGCACGTCCCAGGCGATGTAGCTGCGGGCATGGCCCAGATGGCAGAGGTCGTAGACCGTCACGCCGCAGCAGTAGATGCTCACCTTGCCCGGCACGATCGGCGTGAACTCCTCCACACGGCGGCTGAGGGTGTTGGTGAGCCGGAGTGCCATCGGGCCAGCAGTCATTTCGCGTCCATCCAGTTCGGGCCGACGCCGGTCTCCACCACCAGGGGCACAGCCAGCTCGACCGCGCGTTCCATGGTTTCACGCGTGAGGGCCAGCACCGCATCCAGGGCCTCGGGGGCCGCTTCCAGCACCAGTTCATCGTGCACCTGCAGCAACAGTCGGGCCGACAGGCCGCTGGTCGCCAGCCGGTGCTGCAGCTGCACCATCGCCAGCTTGATGATGTCGGCACTGGAGCCCTGGATCGGCGCGTTGGCCGCGGCCCGCAGCTGCTGGGCCTCCATGCCGCCGCGGCGGGCCACCTCCAGGTCGATCTCCAGGGGGTCCTTGCCCAGCAGCCGGCCCAGGCCTGAGGGATCGAAGCCGAAGGGTCGCCGCCGGCCCAGGAGTGTTTCCACATAGCCACGGCTCAGGGCCAGGCGCTCCTGCAGTTCCAGGAAGGCGAACACCTTCGGGTAGCGCTGTTTGTACTTGCTCAGAAACTCCTTGGCCTGGGCCTGGCTGACGCCGGTTTCGCGGGCGAAGCGCTGGGCGCCCATGCCATAGATCACGCCGAAATTGATCGTCTTGCCCAGGCGGCGCTCAGCGGCGCTCACCGGGGCGCCGGGCTCGCGGTCCAGCAGCAGGCGGGCGGTAAGGCTGTGCACGTCGTCGCCGGCCCGGTAGGCCTCCACCAGCACCTCCTCGCCGGAGAGGTGGGCCAGGATCCTCAGCTCGATCTGGGAGTAGTCGGCACTGATCAGGCTCCAGCCCGCCTCCGGCAGGAAGGCCTTGCGGATCCGCCGGGAGAACTCCGTGCGGATCGGAATGTTCTGCAGGTTCGGGTTGCTGCTGCTCAGCCGCCCGGTGGCCGTCACCGCCTGGTTGAAATCGGTGTGCACTCGCCCGGTTTCCGGCTCCATCAGCGCCGGCAGCGCATCCACATAGGTGCTCTTGAGCTTGCTGAGGGTGCGGTGCTCCAGCACCAGCGGCACCACCGGATGGGCCTCCTCCAGCTTCTCGAGCACGGTGGCATCGGTGCTCCAGCCGGTCTTGGTCTTGCGGGACTTCTTGCGGTCGAGCCCGAGGGTGTCGAACAGCAGTTCGCCCAGCTGCTTGGGAGAAGCCAGGTTGAAGTCCACGCCAGCGGCCGCCTTGGCCTCGGTTTCGAGGCGATCGAGGGTGTCCTTGAGTTCGCGGCTCAGCTCGCCCAGGTAGGTGGTGTCGATGCGGATGCCGGTGGCCTCCATCTGGGCCAGCACCGGCTCCAGCGGCAGCTCGACGCGATCCAGCAGCAGCGGCAGCTGCGGGCCGAGCTGCTCCAGCTGGGCCCGCAGCAACGGCGTCAGCCGCCGGGTGAGGTGCACATCCATGCCGCAATAGAGCGCGGCGGCCTCGATCGGCACCGCGGCGAAGTTGGCTCCCTTGGGCACCAGCTCGCTGTAGCTGGTGGGTGAGAAGCCGAAGTTGCGCTCCGCCAGCACGTCCAGGCCGTGCTTGGCGTTGGCGTCGCGCAGGTAGTCCGCCAGCAGCGTGTCCATCACCACGCCCTCCAGGGGCAGCCCGTGGCGCAGCAGGATCAGCCGGTCGTATTTGGCGTTCTGCAGGGTCTTGGGGTGCTGCGGGCTGCTGAGCCAGGGGGCCAGGGCGGTGAGCACGGCGTCCAGGGGCAGCTGATCGCCTCCCTGGTGGCCGATGGGGATGTAGGCCAGCTCGCTCGGGCCCTCGCCCCAGGCCAGGCCGATGCCCACCAGTTCCGCCTGGAAGGGGTTGAGGGCCGTGGTTTCCGTGTCCAGCGCGATCGGGGCGGCGGGATCGGTGGCCGCCAGCAGCCGTGACACCAGGGCCTCCAGCTCGGCTGGGGTGGTGATCAGCTGGGGCTCGAGGGCCGGTGGGGCGCTGGCGGATGGGCCCGTCGTTCCGTCGCCGGCGCGGGCGGTCGCCGTGGCCGGGTCGGTGGCGGCGGTCTCCGGCGGCATCACATCGCCAGCCCCAGCCGCCGGCGCCGGCGGCTGGGCCGAGAACACCTGGGCGAACCGCCCCACCTGGCGGGCCAGGCTGTGCAGTTCCAGCTCCTCCAGGCTGCCGGCCAGGGCGTCCACCTTCACATCCCCGAGGGCCAGCCGCGGCTCGCTCGGCAGGGGGATGTCCACCAGGATCTCGGCCAGCATGCGCGAGCGGTAGGCGTTCTCCCGGTCATCGCGCAGCTTCTGCAGCAGGGCGCCCTTGAGCACGCCCTTCGGGTCCTTGGCCTTGGGCCCGGCCTGCTCCAGCGCCTCCAGCGCCGCGTAGATCCCGTCCACGTGCTCGTAGGCGGCCAGCAGGTTGATCGCCGTCTTCGGCCCCACGCCCTTCACGCCCGGGATGTTGTCCGAGCTGTCGCCCGTGAGGGCCTTCAGGTCCACCACCTCCTCGGGGGTCACCCCCAGCTTGGCGATCACGCCCTCGCGCCGGATCTCCACCGGACCGCTGTTCTTGGCGTAGGGCCCGCCGCCCATGTAGAGCACGGCGATGTCGCGCCCGTCGTCCACGAGCTGGAACAGGTCGCGGTCGCCCGAGAGGATCCGCACCCGCCAGCCGCCATCGGCCGCCCGGTTGGCCAGGGTGCCCAGCACGTCGTCGGCCTCGTAGCCCGGCGCCATGCACAGGGGGAGGTCGAGCGCCTCCACCAGGATCTGCTGCAGGTTGGCCAGGTCCTGGAAGAAGTGCTCGGGCGCCTCGTCGCGGTGGGCCTTGTAGGCCCCATCCGCCTCATGGCGGAAGGTGGGCTCGGCCGTGTCGAAGGCGATCACCACCCCCTGGGGCGCCAGACCCTTGCAGTTGTCCAGCAGGGCCTTGAGAAAGCCGTAGGTCACGCTGGTGGGCACCCCCGCCTGGGTGCTCAGCCCGCCGTCACCGCCCTTGGCGAAGGCATAGAAGCTGCGGAAGGCCAACGAGTGGCCATCCACCAGCAGCAGCAGGGGCCTGTCGCTGCCGGCAACGCTGGAACCCTCTGCTGCCATGGCGATGCGGCTGGTCTGCGCCTGAATCGGCCCAGCCTGGCAGAGGCCCTGGATCGGCCAGGCCCCAGGCGCCGATGTGGTCGCGGGCACACGGGCTGAGCGGGCCCTTGGGCATCGTGCCCCGTAGCACGACCAAGGGCCTGATCCCCCTCAGCCCTGGTCCGCACCCACGCCTCCCGATCGCCCCCTGACCGCTCCCGCCATGTCCCCGTCCTCTGCCGTGTCCCGGCCCCCGGCGTCCCGGCGTCTCCGCCGACGCTCCCTGCTGGGGCTGCTAGCCGCCGCCGGCACCGCGGGCGGTCTGGCGGCAGGCCTGGCCACCGGCTGGGGGACTCCGGCGACGGCCCAGCCCCAGCCGGTGCAGCTCACGCTGGTGAGCTACGCCGTGGCCAAGCCTGCCTACTCCAAGCTGATTCCCGAATTCCAGAAGGAGTGGAAGGCCAAGACCGGCCAGACCGTCAGCTTCAAGGAGTCGTACGGCGGCTCCGCCTCCCAGACCCGCGCAATCCTCGGCGGCCTCGAGGCCGACGTGCTGGCCCAGAACCTCTCCAGCCTGATCACCCCGCTGGTGGAGAAGGGGCTGGTGAGTGCCAGCTGGGAGAAGCGGCTGCCCAACAACGCCGTGCCGGTCACCTCGGTGATGGCCGTGGTGGTGCGCCCGGGCAATCCCAGGAAGGTGCAGGGCTGGGCCGATCTGGCCAAACCCGGTGTCACGTCGGTGTCGCTCAACCCGAAGACCTCCGGCAACGCCCGCTGGGGCTTCCTGGCCGGCTATGGCTCCGTGCTCAAGGACAAGGGCGATGCGGCAGCGAAGACCTATCTCTTCGGCCTGGTCAGGAACATCAAGTCGCAGGTGAATTCGGGCCGGGAAGCCACCGATGCCTTCGTCAAGAACCGGGTGGGCGATGTGCTCGTGACCTTTGAGAACGAGATCATCGTGACCAACGAGGCCATTCCGAAGGATTTCCCTTACGTGGTGCCCAGCGCCAACCTCAAGGTGGAGTTCCCCGTGACGGTGATCGACAAGGTGGTGGACAAGCGCGGCACCCGCAAGGTGGCCGAGGCCTTCACCCGCTTCCTCTACAGCCCCAAGGCCCAGGAGATCTTCGCCGAGGCCGGCTATCGCCCCACCGATCGCCAGGTGCTGCGTCGCTACAGCAACCAGTTCCGCCTGGTGCGCCAGCTGCGCAGCGTCGCTGATTTCGGCGGCTGGACCGCCGTGGATCAGAAACTGTTCAAGGACGGCGCCCTGTTCGAGCAGGCTCAGAAGGCCGCCCGGTGAGCCTGGCCCGGCTGCGATGGGGCCGGGGCCTGATCCCGCTGGCCTCTCTGTACCTGCTGCTGTTGCTCGGCTTGCCCCTGGCGGCGCTGCTGCGGGCGGGGCTGCAGCTGCCGCCGCAGCGGCTCTGGCAGCTGCTCAGCTCCGAGCTGGCCACCAACGCCCTGCAGCTCTCCCTCGGCGCGGCCAGCCTGGCGGCGCTGATCAACACCGGCTTCGGGCTGCTGCTGGCCTGGATCCTGGTGCGCTACCGGTTTCCTGGCCGTGGCTTTGCCGATGCCCTGATCGATCTCCCCTTCGCCATGCCCGGCGTGGTGGCGGCCATCGCCCTGCTGCGGCTCTACGGCCCGGGTGGCCGCATCGGCCAGCTCTGGGATCCGGAGGCGCCCTTCGGCCAGTGGCTGGCGGGGATCGGCATCGCCGAGCTCAATCTCACCGGCTCCCGCTTCGGGGTGGTGCTGGCCATGGTCTACGCCACGCTGCCCTTTGTGGTGCGGGCGGTGCAGCCGGTGCTCGAGGGCATCGAAGCGGAGGTGGAGGAATCGGCCGCCACCCTCGGGGCCAGCCCGGCCCAGACCTTCCGCAAGGTGCTGTTGCCCCAGCTGGTGCCGTCCCTGGCCACCGGCTTCAGCCTCGCCCTGGCCCGCGGCCTGGGGGAATACGGACTGGTGACGATCATCACCGGCAATATCCCGTTCGAGACCCTCACCTCCACCGTGTACGTGTACCAGCGCTTCGAGGAGTTCGACTTCGATGGCGCCACGGCGGTCTCGCTGGTGCTGTTGGCGGGGAGCCTGGGTTTGCTCGTGCTGATCAACGGCCTGGCCCTCTGGTACCGCCGCAGCCGCGCCCTATGAACAGGCGTGCGCCCAAGGGCTGGGGCCCGAAGCTGCTGATCGCCGTGGGCCTCAGCTTCCTCACCCTGGTGGTGCTGCTGCCGGTGGTCACGGTGTTCGTGGAGGCCTTCAGTGCGGGCCTGGCGGCCTACTGGGGGGCGATCACCCAGCCGCCGGCCCTGCATGCCCTGCAGCTCACCCTGCTGATCACAGCCATCGCCGTGCCGGTGAACACCGGCTTCGGCCTGCTGATCAGCTGGATCCTGGCGCGCCGCAGCTTCCGCGGCCAGGCCCTGATCCTGGCCCTGCTGGATTTACCACTGTCGATCTCGCCGATCGTGGCGGGGTTCATGGCCATCCTGCTGTTCAGCCCCGAGATGGGCCTGTTCGCCGAGGCGGTGCAGCGCTCCGGCCTGAGGATCGTGTTCGCCACACCAGGGCTGGTGCTCACGCTGCTGTTCGTGACCGTGCCCTTCGTGGCCCGGGAGGTGTACCCGGCCCTGCAGGAGGTGCCGCGCGAGGAGGAGGAGGCCGCCCGCTGCCTGGGGGCCTCCCCCTGGCGCACCTTCTGGAGCGTGACCCTGCCCCACATCCGCCCGGCCCTGATCTACGGCGTGATCCTCTGCACCGCACGGGCGGTGGGCGAGTTCGGGGCGATCTCGGTGGTTTCGGGAAAGATCATCAACGCCACCAACACCCTCACCCTGCACGTGGAGCGCACGTACCTCGAATACGACGGCGCGGCGGCCTTCGCCTGCGCCTCGCTGCTGGGCTCCGTGGCACTGCTCAGCCTGCTGGTGCAGACGCTGATCCGCCGCCAGGGCCGGATGTCGGAGCTCTGAGGCCGCGTCCTGAGGGCCGCTCAGGTCGATCGGCCTCCAGCGGCTGCACAGGCTCCGGGATTCCTCCGGCCCGGCATCTGCGGCATCCTGAGCGGGCGATTCCCCGCCGCTGATGGCCCGTACCCCCAGCCGTTACGCCATCCACCTGCTGCTGGCCGGCGGCCACACGCAAACCGTGTCGTTCCCCAGCCTGGATGCCTTCCAGCAGTGGTATGGCACGGTGCTCAATGCCGGCCCCGGCGACGCCTTCATCAACGTGCCGATCACCGATCTCGAGGCGGAATATCTGGTGCTGCGCCCCAGCAGCGTGCTGGGGATCAGAGTGGAGCCCATCTACGGCGCCCTCGAGGATTGAATCCGCAACTGCTCTGGGGCGAAGCGTTCTTTGCCGGATCCCTGGCCCAGCTGCTGGCCCGCCTCAGTGGTCTGCCAGCGGTGGTGCTGCTGCTGGCCACGGGCCTGCTGATCGGTCGTGCCGGCCTCGACCTGGTGCAGCCCGAATCCCTGGGCCGGGGCCTTGAACCGCTGGTGGGGCTGCTGGTGAGCCTGGTGCTGTTCGATGGCGGCCTCAACCTGCGCCTGGCCGGCCGTGAGCTGCGGCGCACCGTGGTGCAACTGGTGCTGGTGCGCAGCGTGCTCGGCCTGGCGGGCGGGGCCCTGCTGGCCCATCAGCTGGCCGGCCTCTCCTGGCCGCTGGCCTGGGTGTTCGGCGCCATCGCCCTGGCCACGGGGCCCACGGTGGTGACGCCGATGGTGCAGCAGATGCGCCTGATCCCGGGGTTGGGGCAGGTGCTGGAGGCGGAGGGGCTGATCCTGGAGCCGGCGGGTGCGGTGCTGGCCCTGCTGCTGTTGCAGCGGGCCCTCGGCGACCTCGACAGCTGGCAGGACGTGGGCGTGCTGCTGCTGGTGCGGCTGGGGGGTGGCGTGGCGATTGGCGCCCTGGGGGGCTGGATCCTGGTGGCGATCCTGCGGCGCCTGCCCGCCGATGCCGATGGCCTCAAGCTGCAGCTCTGCCTGGGGGTGTTGTTTCTTCTGGTGAGTGGCGCCCAGGCGTTGCTGCCGGAGGCTGGCCTGCCGGCGGCGGTGAGCGCCGGCGTGGTGGTGGGGCTGCGGCTCGATGAGCAGGCCAGTCAGCTGGATGAACTGATCAGCCAGCTGGCCCAGCTGGCGATCACGGTGCTGTTTCCCCTGCTGGCCGCCGATCTCTCCTGGGCTGAGCTCAGCCCCCTGGGCTGGGGTGGGGTGGCCTGCGTGCTGGCGTTGATGCTCTTCCGCTGGCTGGTGATCCAGGCCGGCGGCATCGGCCTGCCATCGCTCAGCTGGCGCCACAAGCTGATGCTCAGCTGGATCGCCCCCCGCGGCATCGTGACCGCCGCCGTGGCCAGCCTGTTTGCCCTGGAGCTGGGGGCCGCCGGCATCCCCGGCGCCGGTGCCCTCAAGGGCCTGGTGTTCCTCACGATCCTGCTCACGGTGAGCATCCAGGGCTTCACCGCGCCGGTGCTGGCCGAGCGGCTTGGCCTGGTGCAGGCGGCGGCAGGGGGCTCAGAGGCTGCGCTCGATGCGGGCGCGGGCCTCGCCGCTGGGCTGCAGCAGCAGCCAGGTGGTGAGCAGGTCGGGGCCCTGGAGGCTGCCGAGTAGAGCGGCGCGCAGGGTTTTCATCAGCACGCCTTTCTTCACGCCGGCGGCGACCACGGCCTCCCCCAGGAGCGCCTGGGCCTGATCGGCGCTGAGGGCTCCTTCAGGTAGCCGCTCCAGCAGGGCCTGCAGGGCGGGGCGGGCCCCCGCGCTCTCCAGCTGCTGGAGGGCATCGGCCTGGAGCTCAGGGCGCTCAAAGAACGGCCGTGCCTGCTCCACGCCATCGGCCAGCAGGGTGAGGGAGGGGCCGATCAGCTCACACAGCTGCAGCTGCCAGGCGGGATCGGCCTGCCAGCCCTCGGCGGCCCAGAGGGGGGCCAGGTCGGCGAGCAGGGCAGCCGGACCCTGCTCATGCAGCACCTGGCTGTTGAGCCAGTTGAGCTTGTCCCAGTCGAAGCGGGCGCCGGCCTTGTTCACGCGATCGAAGTCGAACACGGTGGCGGCTTCAGCCAGGGTGAACCGCTCGCCCATGCCCTCCGGCGGCGACCAGCCCAGCAGGGTCATGTAGTTGGCCAGGGCCTCAGCGGTGTAACCCTGCTGGCGGAAGTCGCTCACGGAGGTGACGCCATCGCGCTTGGAGAGTTTCTTGCCCTCCTTGTTGAGGATCAGGGGGGTGTGGGCGAACACCGGCACCGGCAGCCCCAGGGCCTCGTAGAGCAGCAGCTGCTTGGCGGTGTTGGCGATGTGGTCCTCGCCGCGGATCACATGGCTGATGGCCATGGCGGCATCGTCCACCACCACCACCAGGTTGTAGAGGGGGTCGCCGATCTGGTCGGCCGGGGCCCGGCGGGCGATCACCATGTCGCCGCCCAGGTCGGCGCCGCTCCAGCGCATGGCGCCCCGCACCAGGTCGGTCCAGGTGATGGTGGCGTCGTCGTCGATGCGGAACCGCACCGTGGCCTGGCGGCCCTCGGCGATGAAGGACTGCTCCTGCTCGGGGCTCAGATCACGGTGGCGGTTGTCGTAGCGGGGGGCGCGGTTCTCGGCCGCCTGCCGCTCGCGCATCTCGGTGAGTTCGGCCTCCGTGGCGTAGCAGCGGTAGGCCTTGCCCGACTCCAGCAGCTGCTGAATGGCGGCCCGGTGCTCGGCGATCCGTTCGCTCTGGATCACGGGCTCGCCATCCCACTGGAGCCCCAGCCACTGCAGACCCTCCAGGATGTTGGCGGTGAACTCGGGTTTGCTGCGTTCCCGGTCGGTGTCCTCGATGCGCAGCAGGAACTGGCCGCCATGGCGCTTGGCGAACAGCCAGTTGAACACCGCCGTGCGGGCCGTGCCGATGTGCAGGGTTCCGGTGGGGCTGGGAGCAAGACGGACGCGCACCGCCGAACCAGTTGCTGCCACCTGGCTGCTCCTCGTGAAGTTGAGAGCGGGACTGACGGGGCTCGAACCCGCAACTTCCGCCGTGACAGGGCGGTGCTCTAACCGATTGAACTACAGTCCCAAAATGTGCTCAATGAGCACCCAGACTGGCTTTTGGCCGAAGCTTCTGGCCGAATCCGTGTCGCCTCGGCGACCTCAAAAGTATCCGCTGTCGCCCTGCCCTTCGTCAACCAAGGGCCCAGGCTCAAGGGGGGGGCGTTGGAGCTGCTGAGCCCTGGAGCTGCTCCTCCAGGAACGTTGCAGCAAAAAGCAGGTTGCAGCAAAAAGCCCGCCGTTGGGCGGGCCGAGGGTCGGGCTCGTGGGAGCCACGATTGAACTCTGTCAGGGACGGAAGCCAGCGGGCTCGATCAGGCGCACCTGGTTTCCACGGGCGGTGAATTCACGACCTTGATCGCTCTGCACCACGACGCGACCACCAGATTTGACGCGGATCACCCGGGCACGAACCCAGCCGAGGGCTGCGGATTCGAGAACCTTGACCACATCACCGGGCTGTAGATCCAACTCCATGTCCGGAACCACCAAGAGACTGCAGGGAGGAAACGCCGAACGCGCCGTGGAGGACTTGAACCCCCGACATCAGGTTTTGGAGACCTGCGTTCTACCAACTGAACTAACGGCGCAGGGCCGACGTTTCCTCTTCCGATCGAACCCGGGGCGAACCCGGATTGCTCGGCCAGGCCATCACGAAGAGCGTCATGGCCTGGAATGTTGAGGCGCTGGGCCTCAGCGATCGAAGCGCTGCTTGACGCGGGTGGCTTTGCCCACTCGGTCGCGCAGATAAAAAAGCTTCGCTCGACGCACCTTACCTCGGCGCTCCACCTTCACGGAAGCCACCTGGGGGCTGTGCAGCATGAACACACGCTCCACGCCGATGCCCTGGAAGATGCGGCGCACGGTGATGGTCTCGTTGAGGCCGCCGTGGCGCTTGGCGATCACCACGCCCTCGTAGGGCTGGATGCGCTCCTTGTTGCCCTCGCTGATGCGCACACCCACCTTCACGGTGTCGCCCACATAGATCTCGGGCAGATCGCTCTTGAGCTGCTCGGCCTCGAAGACGCGCAGCAGCTCGTGGGCGCTCAGCTTGCCCGTGGTGGCCTTGGCGGCGGAGGCCTTGGGGGCTTCCTCGGTGGCGACGGCGCCGCTGGCTTCAGCTGCCTCGGTTGCCGCGGTTTCGTTGATGTCTTCGTTCATGTCCTTGGAATCCGCTGCCATCCCAGCTCCGAAAATCGCCTGGCCAAACAGCGAGTGTACCGGCTCAGGGTGCCGGGCCCTTCGGGGCCGGCCTGGGCATCCAGCGCTGGACCAGCATCAGGGCGCCGCTGCCGAGCATCCACAGCACACCCAGGCCATTCAGCGCCACATAGAACGGTTCGGCGGCCGTGCCCAGCCACTCCCCCTCGTGCAGCACCATCAGCCAGTGCACCTGGTCGCGGCCGAGGCCGCCCCAGTCCTTGAGCAGCCGATAGCCCATGCCCGTGAGCACCGTGATCAGCAGCGGTGCCAGCACGAATGGCGCCAGGGTGGCGTGGGCCCTGCGGAGCTGGGCAAGGGGCAAGGGCATGCCGCTGAGGCAGAACCGAGGCTCCAGGTTCTAACTTGAATCTTCGGCACCGCATAGCCCCGATGAACCTGTTCGCCGATCTGCTGGCGGCCTCCACCAAGGCGCAGGCGAAAGAGGCTGCTCCGGTGGTCACGGCGACCGGCCCGCGCATCCAGAAGAGTCGTCGCGGCGTGGAGATCAAGAGCGCCCGCGAGATCGCCACCATGCGGCAGGCCAGCCGGATTGTGGCCACCGTGCTGCGGGAGATCCTCGAGATGGCCGCTCCGGGCATGACCACCGCCGACCTCGACGCCCATGCCGAGAAGCGCATCCGCGAGATGGGGGCCACCCCCAGCTTCAAGGGCTACCACGGCTTCCCGGCGAGCATCTGCGCTTCCATCAACAACGAAGTGGTGCACGGGATCCCCAGCCCCAAGCGGGTGATCAAGGCCGGTGATCTGGTGAAGATCGACACCGGCGCCTACTTCGACGGCTACCACGGCGACAGCTGCGTGAGCCTCTGCGTGGGCGAGGGCGCCACGGAGGAGGCCCAGCGCCTCACCCGCGTGGCCCAGGAGTCGTTGATGAAGGGCCTGGCCCAGATCAAGGCCGGCAACACCCTGCTCGACATCGCCGGCGCTGTTCAGGACCACGTGGAGGCCCACGGCTACGCGGTGGTGGAGGACTACACGGGCCACGGCGTGGGCCGCAATCTGCACGAGGAGCCCTCGGTGTTCAACTACCGCACCCGGGAGCTGCCCAACATGACCCTGCGTCCCGGCATGACCCTTGCGGTGGAGCCGATCCTCAACGCCGGCAGCAAGGCCTGCCGCACCCTCAAGGATCGCTGGACCGTGGTGACTGTGGACGGCAGTTGGTCGGCCCAGTGGGAGCACACCATCGCGGTGACCAGCGACGGCTGCGAAATCCTCACCGACCGCGACTTCTAAGCCCGGGTGAAGGCCCTGAGGTATAGCCAGCGCGTCAGCGTGGCCAGGGGCATCAGCACGTAGGTGAGCGGATTCGGGCTCACCACCACCAGCCCGCAGTTCCAGCCCACCTGGCGCAGGATCTCGCGGGCCACGAACTCGGCACTCATCAGGCCGATCGGGTTGAGGGCGGAGCGGAAGGGCCCCAGCACCAGGCGGCGAATCCGCAGCTGCGGGCTGGCCAGGTCGAGGCTGCGCAGGCTCAGCAGCTGGCCCTGCAGCCGCTTGCTGATCTCATAGAGCGGGCTCACGGCGCTCTGGATCTCCGCCTCCGAGGTGTTGACCCAGATCTCGCTGGGGCGCGTGTTGGTTTCGGCGAACAGTTCCAGCAGGCGCCAGCTGCTCAGGGCATTCACCTCCAGCGATTGCAGCACCGCCTGCGGACTGCGATCGGTGTGCACGTTGATGCCGTGGTTGATCACCAGGATGTCCACCTCGGCGAGCAGCTCCCGCAGCGCCTCCTCCTCACCGCAGCACCAGACCACCTGGCGCAGCGCGATCGGCTGGCCCTCTGAATCGTGCAGGCTGAGGGGCGCCGCGCTGCTGGTGAGGGCGATCAGCTGAGCCCCCTGGCGGTGCAGCTGCCGCAGCAGGGCCTGGCCGAGGCTGCCGCTGGCGCCGGTGACCGCCACCCTGGCGCCCTGCAGAGCCAGCGGAAAGGAAGGGGTTGCGGCGGCCATGGCGGGTTGGTCGATGGCGTCAGCTTGCGCCATCCTCTGGGGGAGAAGCGCGCGCTGGATGTCTGCGGCCCTGGTGGCTCTGTTCGCGCCCTATTGCGATGGGGCGAACCGCGCCGCCGTGTTGGAGCGGGCCCTGCAACGCCTGACGGCCGGATCGCTGCGGGGCGCCAGGCCCCTGCAGCCCTCGGGCGCGCGCCCGTTCGAACTGCGCTGGAGCGGTGAGGCCTCACCACTGGAGATCAGCCACTGCACCCTCAGCTTTCCCGAGCAGGCCGAGGTGAGCTACAGCTTTGAGCTGCCCGTTCACCAGCTGGTGCTCTGGCTGATGGACTGGATTGAAGCCGGGGGCGGCGATCTGCCCCTGAGCTTCTGGCACTGGCTGCTGCTCGGGGTGAGTCCAGAGGCTCACAACCCCTAGATTCGCCCGATCAGCTCCATCCGCATGGGCCCAGCCAGCGCGTCCCATTCCGGCAGTGCCCCGGTTGGATCCACCCAGGGCGGATCCACGCTCCTGGTGGGTTCCTGTGAACCCTTCAGCGGCAAGTCGGCGGTGGTGCTGGGCCTGGCGCGGCAGCTGCTGCAGCGCGGTGTGCCGGTGCGTTTCGGCAAACCGCTGGCCACGAGTGTGGATGGGGCGGCGGCAAGCGCCGCTGGCCAGCCCCTGATCGACGATGACGTGGCCTTCGTGGGCCGCACCCTCGGCCTGGCGGAGGACTCGCTGCTGGCTTCGGTGCACCTGCTCCAGCAGCAGGGGGCCCGCCAGCGGCTGTTGGCGGGGGATCTGGAGGCTGGAGCCGGTTTTGAGCAGTTGCGGGAGGCCCTGGCCCGCGCCGGCGATGGCCTCAGCCTGCTGGAGGCCGCCGGCAGCATGAGTGAAGGGCTGCTCTATGGCCTCAGCCTTCCCCAGCTGGCCCGAGGGCTGCAGGCGCCAGTGGTGCTGGTGCATCCCTGGCACGACACCTGCAGCGCCGATCCCCTGCTGCAGGCCCGCGAGCAGCTGGGTGGACTGCTGGCCGGAGTGGTGCTGAATGCCGTGAATCCCGATGATGTGCCGGCGCTGCGCCAGGAGGTGGTGCCGGCCCTGGAGCGTCTCGGCATCCCGGTGCTGGGGGTGATGCCCCGCAGCCCGCTGCTGCGCAGCGTGACCGTGGAGGAGCTGGCACGCCGCCTCGACGCGCGGGTGCTGTGTTGCCGCGACCGGCTCGATCTGCTGGTGGAAACCCTCTCGATCGGCGCGATGAACGTGAACTCCGCCATGGAGTTCTTCCGCCGCCGCCGCAACATGGCGGTGGTCACGGGTGCCGATCGCACCGACATCCAGCTGGCGGCCCTGGAGGCCTCCACCCAGTGCCTGATCCTCACCGGTGCCGGTGAACCGCTGCCGCAGCTGATTTCCCGGGCCGAAGAGCTGGAGGTGCCGCTGCTCAAGGTGGAGCACGACACCCTCACCACCGTGGAGGTGATCGAGCGCACCTTCGGCCATGTGCGCCTCAACGAATCCGTGAAGGCCACCTACGCCTTCCGCCTGGTGGAGGAGCACTGCAACTTCGAGCGGCTCTACACCCAGCTGCGGCTGCCAGTAACCGTGTAAACGCTGCTAGTTTCAGGGTATTGGCTGCGGGCGTGCGTTGACCCGGTCCCTCGACCTTCCGTCACTCGATCGAATCGACACGCTGGCCCAGGAGCTCGCCATGCTCCAGGACCGCAGCAAGCGGCGGATCGCCATCCTCGGCAGTCGCCACGTGCCGGTGGTGTCGGTGCATCTGGTGGAGCTGGTGGCTCGCTCCCTGGCCCAGGAGGGCCACAACCTGATCACCTCCGGCGCCCAGGGGGTGAACTCCGCGGTGATTCGCAGCGTGCTCGATGTGGATGCCTCGCGGCTCACCGTGCTGCTGCCCCAGAGCCTGGATCGCCAACCCAGCGAATCCCGCGATCAACTCGAGCGGGTGCTGCACCTGGTGGAGAAACCCGAGCACGATGAGCTGCCGCTGCCCATGGCCAGCAGCCTCTGCAACCAGGAGATCATCAGCCGCTGCGACCAGTTGATCTGCTATGCCTTCCACGACAGCGAAACCCTGCTGGCCAGCTGCCGCACCGCCGAAGACATGGGCAAGGTGGTAAGCCTGATGTTCTTCGACTGAGCGCGCCGCTCAGGCTTCGGGATCGGGGGCCAGCACCTGCAGCCGCGTGCCCTCGCGCCCCAGCACCTGCACCCAGCTGCCGGGGGGCAGCGCCGCCGGACCGTTGAGGCACACCGCCGCCCAGCTCTGGCCCTGCCAGCGCACCCGTCCCTGGTCGCGCGTGCCTTCGAAGCCCTCGATCACCTCCGCCAGTTCCGCCTGGCCGCTGGGGGGCAGCTCCCGCTGCCGCTGCCGCCGCGACCACTGCCACAGAGCCGCCGTTCCGGCGGCGGTGAGGGCCACGAACAGCGCCCACTGCAGCCCGGGCGAGAGGGCCAGCGGCGCCGCCAGGGCCGACACCACCATGGCGGCGATCGCCCCGATCAGGAAGCCGCCGAAGCCCGGCACGATCAGTTCAATCAGCAGCAGCAACCCCGCCAGGGCCAGCCACAGCAGCGGGGTCATCGATGCGCCGGTTTGCTGCCCCCACTCTGGGGTGCCTGGGCGGTTTCGGGAACGCTCCCTAGTTTGTGGGGGTATTCCCTGCGCCGCCGCTGGTGGAAGCTCTGCTGTCGTTGCCAGCCCTGGCCCTGTTGGCCTTGCTGGGTTTTGGCAGTGTGCGGGTCACCAGCGGCGGCCGCTCGATGCTGGTGGAGCGCCTCGGCAAGTACGACCGCCAGCTCAAGCCCGGCCTCTCCTTCGTGCTGCCGGTGGTGGAGAAAGTGGTGAGCCACGAATCGCTCAAGGAGCGGGTGCTGGATATTCCGCCGCAGCAGTGCATCACCCGCGACAACGTGTCGATCGAGGTGGATGCGGTGGTGTACTGGCAGCTGCTGGAGCACCCCCGCGCCTACTACGCCGTGGACAATCTCCAGGCGGCGATGGTGAACCTGGTGCTCACCCAGATCCGCGCCGAGATGGGCAAGCTCGATCTGGATCAAACCTTCACCACCCGCCAGGAGGTGAACGAAACCCTGCTGCAGGAGCTCGATACCGCCACCGACCCCTGGGGCGTGAAGGTGACCCGGGTGGAAATGCGCGACATCGTGCCCTCCAAGGGGGTGCAGCAGGCGATGGAGCAGCAGATGACCGCTGAGCGCGAGAAGCGCGCCGCGATCCTGCGCTCCGAGGGCGAGCGGGAGTCTCAGGTGAATGCGGCCCGCGGCAGGGCCGAATCCCTGCTGCTCGATGCTGAGGCCAAGGCCAAGCAGCAGCTGCTGATGGCCCGCGCCCGCGCCGAGGCGGCCGCCGAGCTGGCCAAGGTGATGGAGGTGCACCCGGCGGCGGCTGAAACCCTGCGGCTGCTGCTGGCCAAAGACTGGATGGCCATGGGC
>Ga0315899_10000875_pt1 | contig 35503 bp, 24 predicted proteins | sample LakEriMetagenome_2_FD_203518 | JGI IMG/M metagenome (GOLD analysis project Ga0315899, IMG submission 203518) | Freshwater fungal communities from buoy surface, Lake Erie, Ohio, United States - Buoy 4 MA112 | ecosystem: Environmental > Aquatic > Freshwater > Lake | place: USA: Lake Erie, Ohio...
ACTTCAAATGGCACCACACCAAATACAACCGTATATAAAAATTACAAATAACAAAACAGATATTCCAGCCCAAGTATAAACAGATTCATTACTTGAAACAATTAAACTGTGCAAGAAAGACCTTATGTTGCTCGTTACATCGTTGGGGAACTTAAAAAACTCCAAAACATACATTCCAGCCTCAGTATAATCAGATCCATTACTTGAAGCAATAAAAGTGCGCAAGAAAGATTCTATTTCGCTCGTTACACTGTTGTGAAACTTTAAAAACTCCGAACATACAGTTTTCAATGCTGGCACTAAAGATTTAAAAACTTTAACTAAAAATTCAAGTTTTTTAGTTAAAAACCTCTTTGTAAAGGTAATAAAGTGTGATTGTCATGAACAAGTGATATCACCCCAGGTGCCTACTATTACAAAAAAGTAATGATATACAGTAAGAAATATTACAGACTCGACCAAAAAACAGTTGGGAACTGGCCCACGGAAACCGGTCAAAAGTATATACAATAGTTCCCACAAAAATATAAAAAATAGTTGAAGTAAAAAAAGTACAGGTTTAAAAACAACTTTCCATAAAATATAACACAGAAGAAAAAACCCTAATTCTGTGAATAATAAGATTATAATGTTTTCAGTAGTCATTACCTTAATTTAATTTTAAGTTGCACCACCTTTAGATTATAAACACGAAAAAAAATTAAAAATAACGCAAAAACAATTGTATCACTAGTAATTGCCGTTTTACCAATACCCCGGTCACCAATAATTAATTCTCTTTGACCTCGCCCAATAGGAATCATCGAGCCAATCGATAAAATACCAGTAATAAGCGATTCTTTAACACTGTTACGCTCAATAATCCCCGGGGCCTTAAGCTCCACAGTCCTATAGACAGTTTTAATTTTCGCTAGCAGCAATAGAAAGAATGGGATTCGAACCCATGAAGATAATATATCATTAGATTTACAGTCTAACCCGTTTGGCCACTCCGGAATCTTTCTTAATCTTATACATTAAGGTTAAACCAACACTAATTTATTATACGATAATAAGTCATCATCTATAAGAAATAAAATTGTTAAAAAATAATTACAAAATAAAAAAAAATAAATTAAATTAAACATATAATCCATTAATGATAAATTTAATTGTGGCATTCATTTTTTAATATAATTTTAATTCAAAAATAAGTTCCAATCCAAAACAAACTAAAATTATTATATAAATTAGATTAAAAGGCAAAAAAATTTGCCACGCGATATCCATTAATTGATCATACCGATAGCGGGGTAAAGTAGCACGCACTAAAATAAAAACAAAACAAATAAAAATTGTTTTAATTTGTAAAATAAATGTCTCTGGTACAAACGTAAAAAAAAACGGCGCTAATCAACCACCCAAAAAAATTAAAGCAAATAACGTAGACATTAACAAAATATTTCCATATTCCCCCAAAAAAAAAAAAGCAAAAATAATAGATGAATATTCCAAATTATACCCAGCAACAATTTCAGCTTCAGCTTCCGGTAAATCAAACGGCGCACGATTTGTTTCAGCAATAATCGAAATTAAAAAGATAATTGCCAACGGAAAAAATAAAAAAATATTCCAACCAGTTAATTCTTGCTCATAAACAATGTCTGTTAAATTAGTAGAGTGTGAAATAAATGCAATAATAACAAAAACTAAACCAATCGAAACTTCATATGAAATCATTTGCGCTGTTGACCTAATCGCGCCTAAAAACGGATATTTAGAATTGGAAACCCAACCAGCTAAAATAATACCATAAACCGCTAATGAAGAAAAAGCATAAATATATAATAAACCATAATTTAAATCAGAAATAACTTCACTGTAACTAAAAGGCATAATTGATCAGTTAATTAAGCTTAAAATAAAAGTAATAGAGGGTGCTAAAATAAATAAAAACCGCGAAGCTTGATAAGGAATAATTATTTCTTTAATTAATGCTTTTAAACCATCCGCAAAAGGCTGTAATAACCCCCAAATACCAACTACATTTGGACCTCGACGACGCTGAATACTTGCCATAACTTTTCGTTCTGCTAAAGTAAAAAATGCAATAGAAATTAAAAGCGGAATTAGCGTCAATAGTGTTATAATAACCGCGTATACTGGCTGAAACAACCAAAAAAAAAATTTTAAAATATCAAAATGCTCCATACTTTTTCTATTAAAAATTTTACGACTTTTTCAAAATATTAGTATCCTGCCGCAGTTTCCACTACGACAACCTTGTTACAACTTCATCCCAATTATCAAATCTACTTTCGTATGTATTATTTAATTACTATTTTAGAATTTAAACATAAAATAGTAGAGCTACAAAACTTCAAGCCAATCCAACTTTCAGAATGTGATGGGCAGTGTGTACGTTCGCAAAAGCTTTTTTTCACCGTAATATGCTGATTTACGATTACTAACGATTCCTTTTATCATAATTCCAAGTTGCAGGAATTAATCTAAACTATGAAAATATTTCTGTTTAAATAAATATTAATATTATTTTTCTTTTTGTAAAATTCTTTGCAGCACGTCGGTAGCCCTGCCACTAGCCATACAGACTTGCCGTCATTCTTTTCTTCCTCTATTTCACAATAGATGTTATTTAGTAGTTTTACAGTCCTTTTAAAATCGTAGAACAACTTCGAGCTAGTCCACTCTGGATAGTGGCGGTCCAAAGGTTTTTGATCTATAAATAAAAAATACTAGTCAGGCCATAATGCTATTATTTTTAATAATAGGGTGACAACTTTACTAAAGTTTTTAATACAAATTAAAAATTTCAATAAAATCGTCTTACTAAAAAATTCTTATTTGTAATTAATTTTTAAACTATTACAATAATAAGCCTAAGAGTTACGTTCGTTAAGAGAAACCAAATTCTACAACTTACGCTACGAACTGACGACAGCCATGCAGCACCCATTACTGTTTTATTAACAACTAAAATACCAACAAAGAATTAGCAACAATAAACTGGCTGGTAAGGTTTTACGTGGAGAATCAGATTAAACAACAAGCTTCACCCGTTCAGATCGCAAACCGTCAACTCCTTAAAATTTACCCTTTGCAGGCATAATCTCCAGGCGGAAAATTTAATGCGTTAGCTGATATCCTAAATTAAAATTAAAATTAATTAAACTTTAATAATCTAAGACAAAATTTTCATCGTTTACTGCTAGAACTACCAGGATAACTACCCCTGTTCGATACTCTAACTTTCGTCCCTCAATGTCAATTAGAAACTAAAGTACTGCTTTCGCATATGGTCTTCTTATAAATATCGACACATTCTACCGTTACATTTATAATTCGATACTTTTCTTTTCTATTCTAACTTAATAAATAATATATACAAACTAAAAAACGTTTTTCTAGTATTTCATATACAATTAAAATAAGCACCTACAGACCCTTTACGCCCAATAACCGAGTATAACGTTTACACCATTAGTATTCCCGCGGCTGCTGGCACTAATTTAACCGGTGCTTTTTTTTTATTTTACATCATTATTATACATACAAAAACAGTTTTACAGTAGCCTGTCGTCACTGATGCGATGTCTCCAGTTTACACTTTCGTGCATTGACCAAAATTCTACTCTGCTGCCCCGCGTACGAGTTTGGACCGTTTTCAGTTCCAATGTGGCTGTCGAAGCTCTCACCTCAGCTAAAGATCGCGGGCTTGGTAAACTATTACTCTACCAACTACCTAATCTTATATCGGCTCACTTTTCAGCGAATTAATCTTTTTTATTTAGAATTTATATTGATTGTCTACAATATTATACTAAACTAAAAAGTAGATTCCAATATTGTACGCACCCGGACGCAACTAATATACTTTTAAAATTAAAATTTCTATTCGTGCTACTCGTCATGAGTTATAAACATCTCTAACGTTCATACAGGACCAGGAGCGAATCCCTTTTTTTCAAAACATGAAACTAAAAATTAACCATTTACTCCAAATGAATTTTACTTGATTTAAATAAAATTATATCTTTGATAGAAACTCGCCCAGTATTTTTAAAATACAAAATAAATAACCCTAACCCAATTGCGGTATCTGCTGCAGCAACTCCCAAAATAATTATCGCTGAAATATAACCAACTGGATTATGCGTTAAGATAGTTACCAAAATAAATAAAAGAACATTTGCTAATAACAATAAATCTAAAAAAACTAGTACCAAAATAAAGTGATGTAAAACTTGCAATAAAAAAAATAATGTAAAAAAAAAAAATAAAAAAATAAAATAAAAAAAAAATGAAAAGTCTAGAATATACATTTTTTCAGTTTGTATTTTACTAATATTCAGAGCCACCTTTTTCTAAATCAACTTCAAAATAATCCAAAAACTGTAAAAGAGTTAAAATACCTGCTAAATCAGTATAAGGCTCATCAATATCTTTTCCTCCTAAAAAAAATAAAATAATCAAAACTCCTAAATCATCATCTTCTTCAATATCTGCTTCAAAATGCTCATCTAAACCATCTACCTCACCAATATCACTAATACTAAACTCAGTTTGTTTATCATCTCAGATAATATCCACCAAAAATAAATCAATGATCATTAAAAACATCAATAACAACCCACCAAATTTATCAGGAGTAGCTCGTAAAACTGCATAAAACGGTAAAAAATACCACTCAGGAACTAAATGAGCTGGTGTAACACTTGACGAAGCCATAATATAATTATCCGGGTGACTTAAATGATTTGGATTAAAAAAAACTAAATATGAAAAAATAATCATTATCAAAAAAAAGGCGAACAAATCTTTAATAAAATAATAATAATAAAATTCTACATATTCATCATCTTCATTTGTTGATTCGTCCAAATGTAACAAACTTAAATGTAACAAAACAGCCGCAACAATCAAAAATGGCACTAAATAGTGGAAACTAAAAAATCGATTTAAAGTAGGATTATCAACCGAAAACCCCCCCCACAACCACTGTGCAATTTCAATACCGATCACAGGAATTGCAGCAAACAAATTTGTAATAACTGTCGCACCCCAAAAAGACATTTGCCCTCACGGTAAAATGTAACCCATAAACGCAGCCGCCATAACCAATAAATAAATAATTAAACCTGATAACCATAATAAGTCATCTGCCTCCGATGAAAAATTATGGTTAATATGAAAATAAATACACATAAAAAACATCGACGCGCCATTACTATGATAATAACGAAATAACCAACCATCATTTACGTCCCGCATAATATGCTCAATACTAGCAAAAGCTAATGTAACATGCGGGGTATAATGAGCCGCTAACAAAATTCCAGTAAAAATTTGAATAACTAAACATAAACCACTTAAAGAACCAAAAGAACTTAAATAACCAACAATGGGCGTTGGATAATCAATTAAATGACTATTAAACATCGAAACTGCCTTCATCCGAATAAAACGCATTTTAATCTTTTTAAGCACCCCAAATATAAACAAAAACAAATAAAAAAATTCAAACAACATCAACAAAATGCCAGTATCAAATTGCCATTTCAAAACCAATATGACGTGTATGAGTAAAATGCCGCGCTCAGTTACGTAAATAACAAACAAACAAAAAAATTGTACCAACTAAAACATGAAAACCGTGAAATCCAGTTAATATATAAAAAACAGAAGCATAAATACCATCATTAATTGAAAACGCTGCAGAACTGTACTCATACAGCTGAATACTAGTAAACAAAACACCTAAAAAAATTGTAAAAAACAACGCTCAACCGACCGCAGAACGATCCGCTAAATTAATTTCTGAATAATATTTTTCATTATTTGCATAAACTTCTACTGGAATTTTTTTATTAGTTTCAAGAAATAATTTTACACCATTATTATCTGAAACATTTTTTAAAGAAACAAAGGTTGTTAAACCATGTACCATAGCTAAATGAGCTCAAGTTACCGTAATCCCAGACGACAATAAAATTACCGTATTTAATAACGGTAATAACCATGGATTCATTGGCTGAATTCCTAAAGGTGGTCACACACACCCAATTCAAATTGTTGGCGAAACACTAGAATGGAAAAAAGCCCAAAAAAAGCCGAAAAAAAACATAATTTCTGAAATAATAAATATTACAAACCCAATACGCAAGCCTTTTTGTACTGCTGTTGTATGACAACCGTCAAACGTAGCTTCCCGAATAATATCCCAAAACCAACTAATAATAGCAATTAAAAAGGCCGGTAACCCTGTAACTAATAATGCAACTAAAAGTAAACATCGTAAATTTAATCAATTATGAAACCAAAAAACAACGTAAAATAAACTAATACCTAAAGAAACTGAAACTAAATACGGTCAAGGACTTGGTTTTACTAAGTGGAAAGGATGCTGTTGATTATTAAATTGTAATGTAGAGTTGTGAAAGTTATTCACATAAGCAAACAGGACTTGCACCTGTATATCCAAAAAAGGAACTTTACTTTAAGTTATTGCCTAGATTGAAACAACAAGTTTAGGAGGGACTTGCACCCCCACTCTTTCGCTTATCAAACGAATGCTTTTCTGTTAAGCTACTAAACCTTTATATTACCATATAACAAAAACCCTAAAATCGGATTTGCACCGATATCTCAAAGTTTGCAACTTTACATATTACTGTTATACTATTTAGGGAACGTAATAACACCCAGTTGTTTTTAAACTTATACTAAAGAATACTGGATGTTACATTATATCCGTTGGTGGTGGTGGTGGTGGTCCATCTCCAGGCCCTCCTCCGTTTTTAATCCAAGCTCATCAAATTCCAAAAATAAGTAATATAAAAAATGCATCTGGGCCGCTCATATTTATTATAAATCTAAAAAATTAGCAGCCGAATCCACAATACGGCCAATTAAAAAAAAACCAACAGCAATTAATAATTCAGCTAGTGAACGTTCAGCGATATCGCCTTGCTCCACATCTCTATCATTACCTAAGACTGACAACCCAGTAATTAATAATTCTAAGTTTAAAGTTACAGCTCGAACTCTCAATAAAGTAATCAGCTCGCCAATGAAACTACTTTCAAGACTCGCCACTCTTGAGACACCATCAATCATAGTTAGTACGAGGCCGACATCCATATCCACATGTTTAACGATCAATCTCACCAAAAACAATATCTTGAGTACCAATAATAGCAACTAAATCCGTTAATAAATGATCTCGCGACATAAAATCAATTCCTTGTAAATGAAAAAAACCAGGCGACCTAATTTTACACCTATACGGTCGATTAGTCCCATCAGAAACAATATAAACACCAAACTCTCCTTTTGGTGCTTCTACAGCCGCATATTCTAAAAGTGGTGGTGTATAAAATCCCTCGCTATATATTTTAAAATGATGAATTAACGACTCCATAGAACTTTTCATTTCAGTACGCGACGGAGGTACAACTTTTTGATCATCTGCGCGAATTAATCCAACTGGAATTTCATCAATACATTGTTTAATAAGTAATAAACTTTGACGCATCTCTTCCATCCTTAATAAATAACGATCAAAACAGTCACTGTTTTTACCAATCGGAATATCAAAATTTATTTTTTTATATAAATCATACGGCTGAGATTTCCTTAAATCCCAAGTGACACCTGTTCCACGTAACAAAACACCAGTAAACCCCCAATCTAACGCTTGTGCATAAGAAACTAAACCAATGTTAACTAACCGCTGTTTTCAAATTCGATTATTAGTTAATAATTCTTCTATTTCATTTAAACGATCTGAAAACTGATCAACAAAAATATTAATATCCGCTATCAATCCAACAGGAATATCCTGCGCTATCCCTCCAGGACGAATATAATTTGCATGCATACGTGCTCCTGAAACGCGTTCATAAAACTCCATTAATTTTTCTCGTTCCTCAAAAGCTCATAAAAACGGTGTTAAAGCTCCAACATCTAATGCATGAGTAGTAATTGCCATTAAATGATTTAGAATTCGAGTAATTTCCATAAATAAAACCCGAATATATAAAGCACGACTCGGCACTCTAACTTTTAACATTTTCTCAATAACTAAACAAAAAGCTAATTCGTTTGACATAACTGAAACATAATCTAAACGATCAAAATATGGTATAGCTTGTAAATAAGTTTTACATTCAATTAATTTTTCTGTTCCACGATGTAATAGACCAATATGCGGATCAGCTTGCTTTACTCACTCCCCTTGTATTTTTACAATTAAACGTAAAACGCCATGTGCCGCAGGATGTTGCGGACCAAAATTTAAAATTAACGGCTTAAATAATTGCATACTTTTATTTACTAAACGGAGGCACTGTATACTCAATTCACATTTTTAAATGTGTTGCACCGTAAAACGTAGGTCATTGAATTAAATCATAAAGAATAAAAGACGAATAACTTGTATAAGCAAGATCCCCAATTCTAAATAATAACGTCCTCGACCGACCATGTCTGTCATAAGGCCCATGAACGATAACCCGAATACCTCGAATATGAGTCTTTAGATAATACAATGTTCGTAAAAGATTAAATATAATGGTTAAAAATGGACGCTGTTTGTAAGAAATCTTAATCTGGTACAAAAAAAAAGGAAAAATAAAATCAAAATTTCCTAAATTGATCGCATAATGAAATAAAAATAAAAAGTCAAAAGATCAATCATACTGTTTTAAATATTTTAACCGCCGCATTAAAATTTTATGTTCAAATACAAACGATTTGTTACTTAACAAAAATTTATACATCGATTTGTATAAAATAACAGCCCGTTGTTTAAAAAAGTGTCAAAAAAAATACAAAAAAAAAAAATTAAAATAAATACGCTTTAAAGTTTTTTTTGTGTTATTTACTAACTTCATGTGCTTATTAAATAGGTGGAAAAAATATTGTCGTTTTTGCCAACCTTGGAAAAAAAAAATATAAGGACCAATACTGAAAAATTTAATACGGCTAACAGAAGCGCGTACAAGATTTCGAATATGTTGTTTTCGTTGTCAAAAAAGTTGATATAAATTTTGTTTTTGAATAAACGCAAATCGTTTTTTTTGCAGCAACTTAAGGTTTCTAAAACATTTATGAGCTTTTAAACGATTTATATTTTTTCCAGAAAAAAAACTGAAAATTCAAGTTTTAAATAAATTTTGATTTAAAAAACGTCTAAGCTTAATTTTTTTTTTTTTGCCACCCCGTGATACCCGAATGGGCGTAGTGGATCAAATTATTTTTCTTGTTGTTCATAATCTTCGGTGACGCAAATGATAAAAAGTACGATAATAATAAAACTGGAATATCATTCGATTAGACAGAAGCCTCAGTTTAGAACAATACAAATAAAGACCATACTTGCGAAAAAATCAAAATAAAAGACGACTAAATAAAATATTTAATCTAAATTTCTCAAAATAATTCAAAGGACTATAATCAATCGGGAAATTTTTTGAATGAAGCCTAAATTCACTTGCACTAATTTTTTTTAACGTTTTCATAAAAACTACCTTTACTTATTTTGTAAATTATTAATTTCATTCTTAGTTAAATGTTTTTTTTTTTTACGTCGTTTTTTTTTTACTTTACAGCCGTTAAAAGCGACTGCACTACGATCAAAAATTGATGTAATCGGAATTTCAACATCCGACATTTCTTGTAACAACATTAACCGTTTTTTATCTATTTTATAACCAGTCTGGTGTTTTTTTTTAAAAACTGAACCAAGACCTTTAAAAATAATAATAACTCTTTGCGGATTATTACGGCGTAATCAATCAGCAACTGCATAAGCAAATTCTTCTAACTGTTCTTTATGCCCTTTCGAATACTCTTCTGTATATTCCTGAGAGCCCGAAGTTTGAAATAAAAATGGTAAATAATACTTACCAATTTCGCGGTACGCATTAAAAAAAATATTTTTTGAGGTAAATGTAAAAAATATAAAAAGACGCATAATTTTTTTTGTTAACTTACAATTTTTGATTTAATCCATTGCCGTGAATAAATATAATCACGACGTGCTTGCAATAATTCAACAGCCTTATAATTCATATTTTTAATCGAATCACTATAAAACAATTCTTTATAACCAGTTACGGGAAAATTTTTTCGTAATGGAAAACCACTAAAACCATAATCAGTCAAAATACGCCGTAAATCAGGATGATAGTAAAATAAAATTCCAAACATATCTCAAACCTCACGCTCACTTCAATTAATACTTTTATAAAGCATATAGACAGTATCTAAACCATGAAAATCACCTAACTGGGAAACCAAATGAATTCGAGTATTATATAAAACAGATAAAAGATAATAAATAACCGTAAAACGGTACCTTTTTCCAGGTTGATCATATACAATTAAATCAATACAAACTAAAAATCGATGAAATCAATCAAATTTTAAAAAGATTAAAACTAACGAAATATTTTTTTTAATCACAAAAAATAATAATTCTCATAGTTTATACCAAATAAAACAAAACCTAGCATAAATAGTTTTTCAAAGAAATAAACATACATAAGAATACTTGACTACCTCAACCTCTTTATAGTTAAACATACTTAAACTTTATAATTTTAACTAAATAAAATTAAAAAACTCATCATTAAGCCAAATAATGCAATAGCCTCAGATAGCGCAAAACCTAAAATAGCATAAGTAAATAATTGTTTGACATGCTCTGGGGTACGAGAATACGCAGAAATCAATGATGAAAAAATAATACCAATCCCAACACCCGTTCCGGCGATTGAAATTGTGGCTAAACCGGCTCCGATTAATTTTGCAGAATTTAATAACATAAATCCACACAAAAATGTTACCAAAAAATAAAACAGACCAAATTAAACAAAAATACAAATACTCCGTGAAGGAATCGCACCTTCGCCTCTGGCTTGAAGGGCCAAAATTCTACTATTAAACTAACGGAGTTATCTTCAGCGAATAAGGAAGACAAATGTTAGGAAGACCTCCAACAAAAATACCTTCTTTATTCAAAATGATACAAAAACTTTACTCTAAAGTATTTTTTTATGTCTATTTTTTCATGAAATTTTAATTTGTATCACTTTCCTTTATTAGATCACTATGTTGGATTTTAATTAATCAATTTTTTATCTCCTTGCGCTTTTCTATTAAAAACTATTTTTAAAAAAATCAACTAACAAAAATAAAATTTATTTTTAAACTTTTTAAGCAAAAACATATAGACAGTTTTTATTGGAAATTCTAAGTTTTCTAAAATCATTAGCTCAGAGGGCCTGGAGTTGCACCAAGATCTTCGGGGAATGAGCCCGACATCCTACTGTTAGACGACCCTCCATAACTTACACTTTTTCTTTAAAAATCATTTTTTCTTATATATTGCCTTCAACAAAAATACCTCCTTTATTCAAAATGATACAAAAACCTTACTCTAAAGTATTTTTTTATGTCTATTTTTTTCATTAACAAACTACTATAAAATAGCTGTTTTTACTGCTGGTGTTGACCTAATTAATCGTTTAACCGCTAATAAAAACATATTCACTTCTTCTTGAAACATTTTATAAGTAAATTTATCTTGTTTGTCATAAATAATTTCTGACAAAGATACAGTATTAAAATATGCTGTGTTTCCGCAAGCCAAAATATTAGAAATTAAACGCTTAAAACAATAAATTTCATATAAACGAGTTCCATACGAATCAAAATAATTATTTAAAGCAGAATACAATGTTACAATTTCTTGCAATAGTGTCATATATTTCACCATTGGTTGTTTTAAAATTTGCATTAACATTGTACCTTTATTTAAAACATTAATAATAGCATCATCTAAAGCATCAGCACCGTAAACTAAAAAGGCCGCAGCTTCGCGATATTGCGCAATGTCCAATCTTAGTCGACCTGCAATTCGTTTCATTAATTTAACTTGTGCCGCAGAACCAACACGACTAACCGATAAACCAACATTAATAGCGGGTCTCTGCCCTTGATTAAACATAGCCGTTTCTAAAAAAATTTGACCATCCGTGATTGAAATAACATTAGTGGGAATATAAGCGGAAACGTCACCGCCTTGAGTCTCAATAATAGGTAAAGCAGTTAGCGACCCACCTCCAAAATTGTTACTCATTTTAGCAGCCCTTTCTAGTAAACGAGAATGCAAATAAAAAATATCTCCAGGATATGCCTCTCGTCCTGGTGGGCGTCTCAATAAAAGCGACATTTGACGATAAGCCACTGCCTGCTTACTTAAATCATCATAAATAATCAAAGCGTGCATTCCATTATCACGAAAAAATTCACCAATAGTACAACCTGTATATGGGGCTAAAAATTGTAAAGTAGCTGAATCAGACGAGGTAGCAGCAACAATTGTTGTATATTCTATTGCGTGTTCTGATTCTAAACGATTAATAATTTGAATGATCGCTGATCGTTTTTGGCCGATAGCGACATAAATACAATACATTTTATTTAATTCATCTATTAAATTTTGATGCCTTTGATTTGCGATAGTATCAATAGTAATTGCCGTTTTACCAATACCCCGGTCACCAATAATTAATTCTCTTTGACCTCGACCAATAGGAATCATCGAGTCAATCGCTAAAACACCAGTAATAAGCGATTCTTTAACACTGTTACGCTCAATAATCCCCGGGGCTTTAAGCTCCACAGCCCGGTAGACAGTTTCAGTTTTCGCTGACAGTCCTATTTTTATTTTTAATATTTATTTAAGCATAAAAGCTCGCATAATTAAATAAATGCAATTTAAAAATGGAATATGAATACGATAAACCGGCATCTTCTCGACGTAGTCTTTCGGGGTGTGCTTTGTAATATAATTTGCTAAACCTACGAAAAGGTGCCATATAAAAAAATAAAGTGGGATAGTTATGAACCAATAATTCCCCGGTACTAACATTTAATAAATAATTTGACAAAAGCCAAATTTTATCCTTATTATAATCAATAAACTGACCCCAATAAACTTTAAAAAAATACTTTAAAAATCATGGATAAAAATAAAATCGATTTTGTTTATAATTCATAATATGATAAACAAATAAAGGTAACTGCACCGCATCGTACAACGATAAGACATAATGTGGATTTGTAATAATTACTTGGTTTACAAAAACTAAACGGTAAAAACAAAGATCAGTAACTAAAAAAAAAAACGGAACTAATTGCGCTTTACTTAATACAATATTTAATTGTAATTCCATTAATATAAATAACTTATAAGCTTGTACTGAGACTAAAGCTTTTATTGATAAATAAAAAAAAAATTTTGAAAAATTGTTTAATTTTTTTTTTCAATACACACTAGTCTTTTTTAGAAGATGCAGACTAGCAACGGACTTTAAAAATCCTTTTGAAACTAATTTTTTTTTATTAAAAAATCTTAGAACCGGTACGGGAAGTCCCGGACGTAGTTGTTTAATTTTTTTTTTTTTTAACCGCGATTCCAACCGAGAGGTTTTTATACGCGGCAATTTTTTTTTTAACTGTTTTAACTTAAAACGAGAACCTAATATTTTTGACTGCTTATTTTTAAATCTTTTTTGTTTCAAATTTTTCATAATTTGAATTTTCTTCATTTTTATTCTTGTTCCCCAGTATAAATTAAAACCAATGTCACTAAAACATATGTCTGCAAAAAAGCAATCAACATTTCTAAAGCCGTAATAATAACAATGATTAAGATGGGGAAAATAATTAAAATTTTCCAAAAAAATAAAATCGAAAAAGCAGCTAATGCAAAACCAGATAGAATTTTTAATAAAGCATGACCAGAAGTCATGTTAGCGAATAATCGAACTGATAAACTAATGATTCGAGACGCATTTGAGACTAATTCAATCAAAATAATAAACGGGACAATCACTAACGGAGAACCTGATGGTAAAAAATGGCTTCAAAAAAAAATTTTATTAAAAAAAAAACCTTGAAACCAAATCCCAAACATCAATACTAATGAAAGAATCATAGTTACTAACAATTGACTAGTAACAGTCTGTGAGTAAGGAATTAAACCAGAAAAATTTGCTAAAAAAATACTAACAAAAACCATATTAATTAGATCAAAAACATTATAATTTTTTTCACTAATTAAATCAATAACCATGCTTTCGGTACTATATTTTAACGAAGGTCTCAAAACTAATTGATTATTATAATACTCAGATAAATTATAAACTAAAAAAACTAAAATAATCGACAAAACTGCTAAATCAAAATCTGATACGCTAATAACCAGGTATGTTAAATCATAGAGACAAGTGAAAGAGCGCTCAGCAATATCAAATTGTAATAATGGACCATAAAGTAAAAAATTAAGCACTACTAGTTTTTATAAAAATTTTATGTGATTTACGGTAAATAAACTTTATATCTACTAATGAATTATTCACAAATAATGTAGGTAAAACTTGGCCAAACATATATCGGATATTCGGCTGCCCATATAATCATATAAATAAACGATCAAATAAAATTTTTAATTTATATAAACTTTTTTTTGTCCGCACAGAACTTGGCGACCGTCTATTAACAAAACGTAGTTTAAACTGCAATCGACGAAATTTTTTTTTTCACTGTTTAGCTAAAAATACAAGTTTTTTTTGGCCAGTTAAAAAAAAAAATTTATAAACAAGCTTTAAAATATACCAATTTGGTAATACTTTAGCTTTTTTATTTTGATAATACTTCTTATAAAACAACTTTAACATTCTAAGATAGTCTGTTAATTTTTTAAAATTAAAAGTTTCCAAAAAACTTTTACAATAATTAAAGAAATACTGCATTTTTGTGTTCGAAAACAAAAAAAAATTTAAATAACGAAAAAATAATAAAACTCATCAATTAGTTTTTTTTCAATCTTTTTCACTAAATAGCTTCATAGATTCTGTTAACTCCCAGCGTGTCTTAGCTAATAAATCTAAACTTTTTTCAAAATCAAAATGTGGCATAAATAACCGTAAACTAATAACTTTAGTTTGTATACGCCTTTTAACAACTTTTATTCAACTAAATTTTTTATATTTCGTAATTTGTTTCGAAAAGAATCTTATTTTTCTACGTATTAACCGTAAAACTACATTAAACTTACTAAAAAACACTTCAAACCGACGACCAAACTGTAACAGCCATTGTAGTTTTTTTGAAACTGAATTTTGGTTCATTATTTTCTTAACCCACCCTAAAAATAAATAAAACTTACGAGTCGGTAATAACAAATTAAAAAAAAGCTTCTTTTGCACCAAACTAGAATAACCAAAATTTAAACTTTGCGTAAAATTTTTTCACCAAAATAATTTTATCCAATATTGTTTTTTACGCGACAATAAACTAACTTGTACCGGGTTAATTAATTTTAATAAAACATTTTTACTTTTTATAAAGGTTTTAGGAATAAGGAAATGTTGAAAAAAAAGAACTATTTTCAACTTATTTTTTGGTTTTGTTAATTTTATTTTCCTAGACAAATCTCTATGTCTTTTTAACCAAACAAAAAATTTTTTTTGTTTACCAAATTTTCTTTGTTTACCAATTTTTTTTTTTTTGCTAAACTTTCAATGTTTAAACCAGGCTTTTTTAGCTAATTTAAATTGCCTACGCCAACGTTTTTTTCTACCAATAGTTTTTCATCGCTTTTTTTTTACATCTAAAAAAAAAATTAATAAATTCCGGGTATAGCGTTTTGAACTACGAAATTGCCTAAAAAGATTTAAAAACACTAAATTTTGCTGTACCTTTTTTATTCTAAATAATTTTTTACTATATAATTGCCAAAGTTTTCAAACACTAAACTTACGATTAGTTTCCCCAAAAAAAAATAAATTTTGTCCAGCTCTTGTAGATATTAAAAATTTTCAAATAAATCGTGAAGCAAGTGCTAAATTAAATTTTTTTCGATTCCAGTAATAATAGGAAAATAACCCATTCTTAAAATAAGAAAAAAGACGCGGGAAAAAACCTTTTTTAAAAGTGTACCAAAAACGATTAAAATAAACTGACGGTGACAAATACCAAGCCAACCGCGATCACCACCAAAACTGCAACAATATTCGTATTTTATAATAATTTTTAACTGATGAAAAAGCCCTCTTAACTTTTTGATCATCAAGATAATTCTCAAACACTTTGAAAGGCTTTCTTAAATAGAATGGCCTTAAACGTCGTGATTTCAATTTGGAATATGACTTAATTAAATTGCTTTTTTTTGCATGTTTATTAGCAGGCACATAGATTGGGTTTCAAGCCCTTGGTGGCATTGCTTGCCGAGATAATAGGGTCGATTCCAATTTATTAAACGCTCACAAAAATCCTCCTTTATTTTTAAAAAACCAAACATGGTGGCGAAGACCCCATCTTCACTTTTTTTTCGCATTTAACTTTAGCAATTCCTGTTTTTTTACCAATGATTTTTTGAATCGATGTTGCAATAACTGATTTTGAGAAAACATAAAAAAAAAACGCGCACTTAACTTTGGTTTTATTATTGCATAATCGGCATTTTTTTTATTTTCTCATAATTTTAAATTTATTTTTCACCGATTTAAACGATTTAAAACATATTTTAATTTTCGAAAAAATTTTTTTTTTTTTCGATAAACAATTGGCAGTAAGCCAAATAACAAAGTCTGCTCACGCTTTAAAAACGGTAATCTACTAAATTGTAAGTCGTAAAGAATACGTTTATCTACGGCCGCAAAGTTATTTTTTTTTTTTTTGTTTTTATTTTTTTTTTTTAACAATCGTACACCAGCACCAATATTAACTTTTTTTTGAATTTGGTCACCAATTTTCTTTAAACTATTAATTAAATGAACAATACGAGCCTTATTAACCGCTTCTTGTAAAATTTTTGTATTCCTAGCAAAATCAGCTGCAGTATATTCTAGAACGCGATTTACTACAACAATAGTGCTACTATAACGTAAGTCAGGATACGCTACTAAACATGTACCGACATTAGCAAGCAACGACCGTCAAATGGTTTTTAAAAAAATACAAAATACTGTCCAATTTCAAGAAACTAACTTTTTTTTTTTTATTATTATATAACAACGAACCATAATATACCTTAAATTTAATAAAACAACAGAATTTACTACTTCATGACGCTTTTGCACAATCACTTTTAAATCATCCGCGCTACTTAAGCAACTTGGATATTTACTGACTTCAAAAAAATTCGGACTGAATACCTCGTTCGGATGAATTTTTAACTCTGAAGTCATTTGAAACAACCACGGATACCGCTCAAATCATAATAAAGCCTCCCGGTAAGTTAAATCTTGATTACGCATTAAAATTGTTACTTGATTGCGGTTATGAAATCATTTTAAAATAAAATCTATATTCTCAAAATCCAGTGACTTTGTTTTTGGTTTTTTACAAAACTCACGTAACTTCCGTTCCAAAACTTGAACATTCCAATATTGAGAAGCTGGATTTGATCGTGTATGAAATTTTATATCATAATCCTGAGAAGCAGTTAATTTTTTTCAACGCAATGAAAAAATTTGTTCTTTATGGACTAATTGAAACAAATTAAAAAAACTTAATTCAAGCGTAGGTTGTGTAAATTTAGATAAAACTTTTAATGGGAAAAAATAAGGCTCAACGTCCGCAACAAATTTTCGGCCTGGACCATATTTGTACTTCAAATTGTATAGAAATTTAGGGAGAGTCCGAACTAATGGGCGAAACCGAACTACCAATTTCGGGCAATACCGACGCATACGTCAATAACGAACGGTATCTCGACGTAATAAATACTGAATACGTGACTCACCAAAAAGATAATTTTTAAAGCTATTTATTTTTTTACGACGATTTAAACTTTTTAATTTTAAAAGAAAACGTTCTCGAGAAATAGCTCGACTTTTTTTTTTTTTTACTTGGAAATTATAAAAAAATAATAAGTTCTTAAAAAACCGAAAACGTAAAATACTACGTTTAAAACACTTTTTTTTAGTTTTCGTTCAAAATGATTTTTTTTGTTTTACAAAGTTTTTTTTTTTTTTTCTCACCTTCATTCTAAATGAAAGAAGTATTTTTCTTGTTTCAATGTCCCGCCTTACATTTAATTTTTTTTTTCTTCTAAAAACTCTTCCTTTATAAAAAATATAAGCAGGTTTATACCCTTTTACTAATTGAGTCCAAAAAGCGTTTTTTACACGGTTTTGTCATAAAAGTACCATTTCACCAAACCACTTGCTAGTCACTGTATTTTTAGAGTCAGGATTAAACCAAATACGTTTTTGGACCCATTTTTTTTTAGGAGTCACAAAAACTTTATTTTGATTTTTTTTTCAGGGTTTTTTAAATTTTTTTTTATTTCAATTTTTATTTTTACCTCTAATTGTAAAATTACATAAGATTAACCAGCAATAAAAAAACAATCAAAACATCTTTAACTTCCTAATTTGATCGATAAAAATTCATAAAAAATTGTTAAAACAATTATTCATTATGCAATAAATAAAAATAATGTTATCCAAACATCTTATTACCAAATAAACATAAAATAAATAATACTAATTAACCTCTTAATTATTTAACTTTTATCAAACGCTGAACGATAGTGCTCATATAAACTGTCATATGAAAGAGGCTTGTTATAAAACACAACATTTTCTGGTGGGAATTTTGCGTTCGAAAAACCGTAGTAAAACTCCTCCTCGCCGGCATTATACGGCCAGAAAAACTTATATGTTCTAGATACAAAACGCATTGGTTCTGAACATGTTAAGCCATCTTTCCAGAAACTATGGTGGAAAGCGTAATTATTATTAAAGTTTTCTAAAACAAAAACTAACGAGGACAAGTCAAAATAAGAATTAACTTCTCACGGTATAGTGATAGCAAACCTATTATCTCACAAATCTTCCACAGTGATTTGATACCTTAAGATAAAAATATCTTGTATAGAAAGATAATCCTCTATAGATACACAAGATAAAGCAAATTTCTGGATTACGTAAATACTATAATTCAATATAGCAGGGTTTTTATAGACATACCAATAAAGCTCAAACGGAATTTCAGTTCCTCCACTAATCTTTGCCTTTCCAGGGTAAAATAAATACGCGGCGGCGGTTTCCGGTCCAATTTTATAAACCTCTTCCCTATCCTTCAACACAAACTCTATCGAAGGCTGATCTATATGTTCTGTCAACACACTTAAATCAACTGCCATACTATACAGAGTTACCTGATCTCATAGTCTTTTTATAGACTCACTAGCAGTTTCTTGCAGACCACGACAACTACTAATAAAAAATCGCTCACCTAACCAAGATTGCGCTTCAGATACCAAAATCAAATTAACTTTAGTTGGCACACCATAAATAAAATTACTTACCACTGCCCCACTAACTAAAAAAATATAAAAAAGAAAACCAAAAAAACCGATGTTAAATACCATTAAACTATATAAGTAAAAGTTAAAAAGTACAAAAATAATATTTAAAATTCAATACTTATTTTTTTGTAATAGTAAACTAGTAAAGTTAAACCGAAATTGAGTAGTCGTAGTCTCAAAATTTTTTACTAACGATAGTTCGATTATAATCTGTAAATAAATGATAGCCATAACATAACTTGAAACCAAGGCCGCCAAAGCAATACCAAAAAAACCAGCCTTATATATATGTAAAAATAAAAAATATTTTATAAAAAAACCCAAAAACGGTGGAAAGCCAGCCAACGAACAAAATAAAATAAAAATAAAATAAAACCATTTTTGACTATAATACTTAACCAAAAATAATTGATTAATATTAACCAAAAAAAAATGCTTTTGTAATACAATAAAAACTAAAAAAAGCCCGCATAAATTTAACACATAGGTTACTAAGTAAACTAAACTGTATTTTAAAGCAACAGGGTCATGAACTAAAAATCCAGAAATAATGTAACCAAGTTGAGAAACAGTTGTAAACGCTATTACAGCCTTTAAGTCTGAACTGCGGTATGCTAAACAACCAACAAACATTGACGGCACAACAAAAAAAGTTAAAAGCGAGCTAAGAGTCCCTTGCAAAAATGTGAGATTATCAATAATAAACATAAACAATTTTAAAAATAATATAACATAGACAAGCTTGTAAACACCCATTAAAATAACTAAAAACAATATAGGTAATTTAGAATAAATTTGGACAACCCAAAAAGAAAAAGGGGCTAAGCTTAGTTTAAAAAAAAATGGGATTACAAAAAACACTAAAATTAATTTAAAAAACACAAGCAATAAATTTAACTCAACAAACCCACCCAAAAAAAATGTTCAAAAATTAATTAAAAACGCAAAATATGATAAGTTTTCAAAACCGCTAATTGGAGTAAAAAATAAAAGCAATGCAATACCTAATAAATAAAAAGTTGAAACAACCAAGTTAAAAATAAAAAATTGAATCACAGGCATTATCAATTTAGCACCAAAAAAAATAAAATAGATTGACATAACAATAACTAATAAAAGCGTAATCGCTTCCATCACTAAAAATAAAAATAATAAATTAAAACTAGCAATACCAACACAAAAAAATCAAAATAAAAAAGCAATTAAAAAAGGAAACTCTAAAATAAAAAAATTCTTAACGACAAATTCTCAATAAGTTAACAGTAAAACAAACACAGCAAAAAAAATCAAACAAAAACGAATGAAAAAAATACTATTATCAAAAAAGAAAATAACTTGATTCATCACAACAATTTCGACTAAAAAATTTGACAGCCTAAAAGCAACAATTAAATAAAATAAAAAAATAAAAACTAAAAAAAAAATATATTCTAAAACAGCCTCACTTAAATTTGGTACGCGTAAAAAATAAAAAAATCCTAAAATAATCAATAATAACAAATAAACATCAATACTGTGGAATAGTATTAAAAAATTAAAATCCGAAAGTAAATTTAACACTGCTTTAGATCGAAAATATTCTAAAAATATTTCAAATAAAAATAGATTCAAGAAAAAGCCTAAAAATATTGCTTTTTTTCGGGATCATAATACACTAAACATTATTTTCAAATCGATATTCAGATTCCCACACTTGCGGATATCATGCTAAAACACCAATATTGACTTCATATATAAAACCTAAAAGAAGTAAGCCAATAAATAATAGCATGAACAAATGCCCCACTAAACTAATTTGATAAAAATTTAATACCCATGGGAAAAAAAACATAATTTCAACATCAAATAATAAAAATAAAATTCCCACGCGATAAAATTGTACATCAAACGGATAATAAGCAAAATCAAAAGGCTTAAAACCACACTCATAAGCCATATTTTTTTCACTATTTGGTTTCGGCGAATTTAACAAATAAACAACTACCAAAATAACTAAACACAGACCTACACTAACAAAAAAATGGATTAATAAAAAATTTAAAGGTTCAAAATAAATCATTATTTTATTTACTAATTTTTGCAAAAATTATATTAATATTTAACTTGCTGGCCCATTATACAAAAGGTACAAAATAATGAAAAACATTTTATAATTGGTAAATTATTATGAAATTTAATTACTTTTCAAACAAGAGCTTAAGAGACCTTAATTTCAACTTTCCTTCGCAGTACTACTTCACTATTATTTATTTATACATATTTAAATTGAAGAAGATGGTCCTCCTTTTTTCAGCCAATATGAGCTAACTGGCTTACCAAACAAATGCTCCAAAAAATGGCCATAGGAATAACTACCTTTTTTATTTTACAGTTTAATGTAACTGGGTCAATTTCCGATCCGCAGATTTTATTTTAGGTTCACTCACCATTACTTCTAAAATCTCTTTTGATTTTTTTTCTTACAAATAATTAGATGTTTCATTTATTTGTATTGCAACAACTTGTTTTCACGTAATAAGACATAAAGCTCTAAAAGTTTTTTTTCTACTTTAAATTTTACTGGGATAGTATTACCAAGTATAAATAATAAGAAAATTTTCCTAACAATAAAAATTTTTAATTTAACCAAAATTATAATAAATTTTTTGTCCTTGACCTCTAGTACTTCGAATTTTGTGCAGCCGCCAAGGGTTTTTTACTCCATATTTTGAACGTGAGCTCCGCCTTCGATAAACCGGATGCAAATCAGTTCGACGTGCACCTCTAATAATTCGATACTTAACAGCTGGAAGATCATTTGGACGGCCGCCACGAACTAATACGGTTGAAAATCGTTTTAAATTATGACGTTCACCTGGAATATGACAAGTAACAACATTACCATTTGATAGTTTTACACGAGCAATTGCACGCCGAGCTGAACAGGGTTTTTTCGGTGTTATAATGTGAACTTTAATACAAGTACCCCTTTTTTGTGGACTATTGGCTAACGCTATTTTCTTTTTTTTTTCGCGTCGTTTTTTACGAGTTTTTTTTTTTGCTATCTGAACTAAATTTGCCATTGCTGTTACGCGACACATAATAAATGACCACCAATTTTATACTTTAAGGCTTCAGTATGAGGTAGCAATCCTTTAACTGTGTTTAAAATAAAATATTTTTGAAAATTATTATTTGAACCGACAAATACACGCAAAGCCGCAAAAGTCAAAAAAATATGCCTAGACGGTCTTGAAAATAAATAAAGACTTTTTCCACCTGGAGGTCTAACGCAAAAAGCAGATAAATAAACCAAAGCAACCTCAAAAAATAAACTTTTTTTCCACAACATCAAAAACTGACGCAATTTAAAAGGAACTAAAAATCACGCTAAAATTACCCCAATTTTCTGCAATATTTTTAAGACAATACACAAAAAATTCTTTGCGATAAAACAAAAAAAAAAATTTTTTTTTTTTTGTAAAGTTTGATTTAAATAATTAACTGTATTATACAGCGAAACTAATATTTTTTTATTTTTTTTTTTTAATAATTTAACTAAGCTAAAAACTTTTTGAATACCAAAAACCATTAAATTAATTTTATACTTTAGATTGCTATTTGAAATAATTTTTGAGCGGGAAGGAATTGCACCTTCATCTTCGGATTCAAAGCCCAATATCTTACTAACTAGACGACCACCCACATTGAAAATTTTATCAAAAAACAGGCGAAACCGGACTTGCACCGATACCAATAATTTTGAAGACTACCGCTCTTCTATTAAGCTATTCACCCTAAAAACTTATCCAAATTAAAAAAAAAATAAACAAAAAAAAATAAAATAGCACAATAACGTATATACTAAAAAGATAAGAGTTCAAAGTTTTTTTGTAAACACTTGAAAACATAAACACTACCTTGACATACACTCAAGAAACGCCAGTCGGACCAAAAATTTCTAAAATACCTTTATCAAACGTTATAAAAATATTTTGATAAACTCAATAAAACGATAAACTTGCAAAAAAATTAAAAAATTCATTAAAATAAAAATTACTAGCGCACAACCGCACAAACTTTTTCCAAAAGTTTGAATGATAAAAAAAATAATATATGTTAAAAAAAAAAATAAGACCACCCCTAGTCAATTGAATGTTTAACGGGGAAGGATACAAAAGAAATAACAAAGGATGTAAAAAAAAATTAAATTTTACTAAAACTCTTTTTAATTTTAAAACACCAAAAAAACAACCGATAATCAAAAAATTTAAAAAAACTGGCCATAATTTAATAAATGGTAAAAAAAATTCCACTTCAAACGACCACGCATCAAAGCTCGTATAATAGACTGACGGTAAACGGCCAATATTAATTCCCGAAAAAAAATCACTAAAAAGATAACCGCTAAAAATACTTAAAATCATTAAAATAACTAAAACAAGCCGAATAAAAAAAGGCTGATTTAAATAACCTACCGAAATAAAATTAAGTGAAAATTGACGTTGGCGAAAAATAATATAATAAACTAACCGACAAGAATAAACAGCCGTTAAACAAGTAGCAAAAGAAATTCCACTGTACAATACGGCAGAACCAATTTTTGAGAAATTCGCATTAAAACCTAAACGACTAACTTCTAAAATTAAGTCTTTCGAATAAAAACCAGCTAAAAACGGTAAACCCATAATAGCCATATTTCCGATAAACAACGCCGAAAACAACAATGGAGCAGATTCGTATAATAAGCCGATTTTTCGAATATCCTGTTCGTTTGCAAAAGAATGAATAATTGCGCCAGCCGTTAAAAATAAAAGTGCCTTAAAAAAAGCATGATTAATTAAATGAAATAAACTGATATTATATTGAGACAAACCAGCCGCAATAAGCATGTAACCCAGTTGGCTACATGTAGAATATGCAATAATCCGTTTAATATCGTATAAAAAAACCGCAGTTAGAGCTGATAAAAAAGCAGTAAACATGCCTAAGCATGTAGCGGCAGCACAAATAGGCGGACTTAATTCAAAAAAAAAAGAAGTTCGAATTACCAAGAAAATTCCCGCAGTTACCATCGTTGCAGCATGAATTAATGCAGAAACAGGCGTAGGGCCTTCCATCGCAGCCGGTAATCACGTATGTATACCAATTTGTGCTGATTTAGCTACTACCCCTACTATAAAAAAACCCAAAACAAAATCCAAATCAACTTTAATCGAAGTAAACTGAATCACAATATGTATAATATCAAAATCTAAACTATACCAAACAGGGTACAGCAAAGAAATTCCAATAATAAAACCAATATCCCCAACTCGATTCATTAACACCGCTTTAATCGCTGCTTTATTTGCTTGTAGGCGCGTTGTTCAAAAATTAATTAATAAATACGAACAAATGCCAACTCCTTCCCAACCAATAAATAACTGAATAAAATTATTAGCAGTTACTAAAACAAACATAAAAAAAGTAAATAATGATAAATAACTCATAAACCGAATAAAATGAGGGTCAGATTTCATATAATCAATTGAATACAACTGGACCAATCCTGAAATTATACTAACCATTAATAACATAATAACCGAAAGAGAATCTAAAATAAATTCCCAAGTAACATTTAGCATTGAAACATTAAACCAAATCCCACAAAAAAAATAAAAATTAGTGTTCAATTGGTTAACCAAAATATATAATCAAAAATTTCAAATAATACCGACAACGGAGTTGAAGATTGACCAATAAATTGTACCTAATTTACCTAAATGCCTGCCAAAAAAGGCCAAGCCTAAAAACGATAATAATGGTAAAAAAATACTAAGAAGCATTACCGATAATATTTAAAAAATGATGACGTCAGTACCACCGAACCAATCATCGCAATAAAAATAAGCAACCCACAAAAAAAAAAAATAATAAAATGACCATTGAAAAGACCAATGAATTGCACTGCATCAGTTGAATACAATAGAAAATTTGAATTTGAACGAAGAGTTGGTCCTAAAACTGACAGTAAAATTTGGCAAATATAAGTTACTTTACAAATTAAAATAATTAAAAAAACCGATAGTCAAAGATTATAATCACGAAAAAAAATTGACCGTAAATTGTACATAATAATTACAAATAAAAATAAAACAGTAATAACACCCGTATAAATAATTAAAATCAATAATGCAAAAAATTCAGCGCCTATTAAAACTAAAATAAAAAAAACAATAAAAGCAATAAAAATAAAATTAAAAACCGAATAAACAGGATTATTTTGAATTAAAATTAAAAACAAGGCAAAAACTAATAAAACACTTAAAAAATTTAAAATTAAATTAAAGTTTGAATAAAATCAAAAGGTTCGCATATTTGTTTCTAAAACAAAAAGTAGGAATGACGGGAGTCGAACCCGCCCTAAAGTTATTTAGACCTCCGTTTAGCAAACGGGTACCTTTAGCCGATCAGTCACACTCCTTTTCTTTTGTGTCTTTTTTACTGTAAAAAATAAAACTTTTTTAAAATATAAAAAGTAGAAAAAAATAAATTTGGTACCTTACGGTGCTATTAATTTATTTTTGGTATACTAGTATTCTACAGTTTTAAGTAAATATAAAAAATATATTTCATATTTGATAGGCATTCAATATTTATTACAACTAATATACCAATAAAAGCTTACTTTTAGTAAAATAACTTTATCAGCAGAGATTAATGTTACTGGTTCCTCTCGTACTTAGTTCAAAATTTTTTATATTTAAAATTATACCAGATAGGGACTAAACTGTTTCACAACGTTTTAAACCCAGTTCACGTACCGCTTTTAATTCGCGAACAGCGAAACCCTTTCTACCATATTCAGCAGAAGGATGCGACGAACCGACATCGAGGTGTCAATCTTTGCGTCCAATAAGAACTTTTTCGCAAAATAAACCTGTTATCCCCAACGTACCTTTTATCCGTTGATCGATATTTTCTCCATTTAAAAATACCGGGTCTATAAGATAAATATTAATTTATTTTAATACTTCAAGTTAATATGTCTATTAAAAAGTCAATTTAGTTTTATATCTTTAAACTTTACCAATTGTTTTCATAAATAAATGAAAAATAAACTAAATGTTACACACCCTCGTTACGTTTTAGAAGATGACCGCCCCAGTCAAACTACCAATAATGCATTTTTAACTACTACTTACTTTTTTAATTTCTAGTCTTAAAAGTTATAATAAGTAGTATCCCACAGACATTACTATTCCTACTTACGCTCTTATATTATAATTTTAATAACTATACAAAATTATAGTAAAGGTGTATGGGGTCTTTCCGTCTAAGTATAAATATTTTGCATCTTCACAAAAATTTCAATTTCACTAAAAAAATATTCAAGACAGTAGGGCGGTCGTTATACCATTCATACTAGTCGGAACTTACCCGACAACGGATTACGCTACCTTAGGACCGTCAGAGTTACAGCCGCCGTTTCCTGATGGTTATATTAGATGCATTTTAAACATCGCCTGTTCGCAGAGCAGGGCCGGGCAGGTATCAAACCCTATACCGCATTTAATAAATTTTGCAGAGTTTTGTGTTTTTATTAAACAGTCGCCGCCCTTAGTTACATGTTAATTAAATTTAATTTTAATTCCTCCTTCTCCCGAAGTTACAGAGTTAATTTGCAGAGTTCCTTAAATATTCTTACTTTACTCGCTTTAAGATTTTTTCTTAAACTACCTGTGTTGGATTCCAGTACGGTTTGTTAGTTTTTTTCTCGTACTATTTTTTTTTATAGCCACGCCTTACACTATCCGAAAACTATAAAAAAAAACTAAACTAAAACTTAATCTACAATTAATATCATATAAAATTTGCATACTAATTACTTAATTACCGTCTATTGTTATTAGGTTTTCCCTGAAACTTCAATCCTTAGTCTTACAGCGATAGTCATTTAAAACTATTTAACGTTACTCATGCCCGCATATTGTTAATAAAATATTTTTTTTTATTTTTAAGTAAAAAACTAAAATAAATTATTTCTTCAACTACCAATAAAAAACTACTATAAAATTTTAGAATATATTTAGTTTCATTAAATTTTTAACAAATTAAAACCAAATCTAGAGATAAGCTTGTGGGCTTTTATAAAAGGATTTCTGCTATCAAGAATACCCGCCACGTGTAAAAGAAATATATTTGTTTTTAACCACTTAATTAAAATATTTTAAATCTTTAATTGTTATACTGAGATGTTACTCTTTAAACTATAGACCTTATCACCTATAGTTTGATTAATCAATTTATTGCATTTTAATTTATTTAAATTAGTTTTACAACTAAACTTTTTATTATTTTTTTAAAGATATACGTCACATAGTGCTAACTAATTAACCTACGGTAGAAATAAACTCTACAAAAATAACCAAAAAAAGATTACTATACTTATATATATTTCGTCGAAAACCAGCTGTAGTCAAGTTCGATAAGCCTATCACCCCTAACTACAATTCATCCAAATCTTTTACAACAGATATTAGTTCAAGCCTTAAAAAAATATAAATTTTTCGCACTCTAATTATAGTTAGATCACATGATTTCGGGTTTAAATATTAATATTAAAATGACTAATACTTCGAGCGGGACTTGAACCCGCAATCTTTAGAGTATAAGCCTAATGCTTTACCAATTCAGCTACCGAAGTTTTATAAATTTTATTAAAAGTCTATCTTGCATTTGAAATTTTTGCAAGATAAAAATCCACAATAGTTTCGTCAAATAAATCTATATCAATATAATTTCGCTGAAACATATGGTGTTTTGCCTTCGCTGCATCAATATCAGAAGGATTAAGATTAAGACGCGCATTGGCCTGGGAATACCGGAAATCCATTTCATTTTTTACTCTATCATAAATACCGGCTGTTTGTAACTCAAAGTCCTTATTACGAGCAAGCATAAACCTATCGGTACATCAGTGCTGAGCCTGGGCCTTTTTAATTGCCCGGTCTAAATATTCAATAATTTCTGATTCATAACGTAAAAAAGGAAAATAAACTAAATGTTCAAAAGGCTGTGCCTGGAAATATTGCTCCTCATCTTCAGGATTAATTCTAAACTCAGCCTTGCTAAAACCCTCTAACTCCCCCGGATCATAAGCCCTAGTGATAGTTAAACCAGGTCAAGTTAAGTTAAACAAAGACTCCATTAACGCCTCCCTTTTAACAAGGAAATTGGGTAAAAAGTCTTGTATGTGGAAAACATCTGTTTCTTTCCACATGCGTTCTGCGATATAAACTGGCGCCATAAAAAAATCATATTTTTCTAATTCTGAATAAAAATCATTTTTTTTTAAATCAATAAAAAAATTAAAACTTTCTTCTTCTGTTAAAATACCTTTCAGAATGCTGGCGCCATACTTAAGATCCAGATCAGCCGAAAAATTTGCTGTCGTTTGATTGATATTAAACATTTCATCCGTAACATATTTTGCTAAAACCTGTGTTCGTTGATAATAATTTTCAAATATATTATTAAAAGGCTCCATCACATAGCGTAAACGATCTTCACCCAAAGAACCAAATTTTTGTGCCATGATGCCTAACCTATCAGTAGGTTGTAATAACTTAGGAAGTTGACCAAAAAATAAAATTGATAACGCAGTCAAATCCTGAGTTGCACAAATTGCTAGATGCTCAGCACTAGTATATAAAGGACGGTTAGTCGATGGCTTGTTAGTTTCAAACCAATATATTGTATCAAAATCTGAATCAAACATTAGTGCGGTAACGGCACTATAAATTGGGCCTAAAAAAAAATTAGGAACTATCCCAAAAATAAAATTGCCAATAAACAATGGTATCATTATATAAATTTCACGACGTGTTAAATCGGTAAACGTTGAAAAATATTGTACTTTTAGCGAACCAAAACTGATTCTGTTAAATAAAAACAACGAATACGTAACGGTCACAAAAGTACTACTTGCTAAAACGCCTAATATAATTGACGAACTTTCATACTCTCCAACTCCTATAAAAATTAAAATTTCTCCAATAAAATTGCTACTACCTGGAAAACTAAAATTAGAAACAATAAAAATAAAAAAGAAAAAAACTCAAATTGGCATTACTTGCACTAACCCACCATAATACGATAAATTACGAGTATGATGCCGATCATACAAAAATCCAATTAATAAAAACAACGCCGAAGAAACAATACCATGACTCATTAACATAGCAAACGCACCAGTTGAACCAATAATAGTACCAGAAAAAAATCCTGCTAAAGCAAAATTCATATGGGCAATGGAAGAATAAGCAATAGCTTTTTTTAAATCAAGTTGTCGCACGGCACTAATCGACGCTATCCAAACACTTAATAAAACAAAATAAAAAATAATTGGCTGTCAATAAATAAAAGATGTCCAAAATAACCATAAAAAACGAACAATCCCATAGCCTCCTATTTTTAATAGTAAACCAGCCAAAATAACAGACCCAACTGTAGGCGCTTCAACATGAGCTTCTGGTATTCATAAATGAAAAGGAAAAACTGGAATTTTAATAGCAAAAACTAAAAAAAATAAAAATCATAAATAATTTAAAATAAAAAAACCTGCATTCCACGCACCTTTTCCACTAATCCACCCATAAATTGAGAAAAAGGCAGTTGAACCAACCTCACAATAAACTACAAATAATGCTAAAAATAAAAAAACGGAACCCAATAAAGTATATAAAAAAAAATATGTTAACGCCTTAATACGACGTTCACGCGAGCCCCATCATAAAATAACAAAAAACATTGGCATTAACAAAGCTTCGAAAAACAAACAAAATAAAAATAAATCAAATACGGTAAAAGTTAGCAACAATAAAAATTCTAATAAAACCAAACAAAATAACAAAAATCTTACTGACGCTACTTCCCAAACAGCTAAAACACAAAACGGGAAAATAAAGGTGGTTAATAAAACAAAAAATAAAGACAATGTATCAACTGCAAATAAAAAACTTAAATTAGAACCACTAAAAACATTAAATATAACAATAAAATTGCCCGATTGTCAAGCACAATTTAATCACATATTTAATGAATAAAACATAATCCATAAAACCCCAAACAAAGTCAAAAACTTATACAACCTAATAAAACGGTTGGGCCCAAACAACAGCAGCGATAATAAAACAAAAAATAAAAAAAAAGTGAAATTTATATAATTAAAATTCACGGCCTAGACGCAGACTCGCACTGCGAACATTTTTTAAAAAATGGTTATACTTTTAACTATCCAGGCAATAATACAACTAGAGGGTAATGGGATTTGCACCCATGCTAAGAACACGCTTAGACCTCTGCTTTCAAAGCAGGTACAATAACTACTCTGTCATACCCCCAAATACCTTCACTTTAACTAACTACTCCAGGTGAGACTTGCACTCACAACCTTCAAATTTTGAATCTGCTGCGCTACTATTACGCCACTGAAGCAGTAGTATAATTTTAAATTAAAAATGCTTTTTATTAAATACTAAAATAACTTTTATTTTACCCTAAGTGGGACTTGCACCCACAACCTTTAGATTTTAAATCTACCGCGCCACTATTGCGCCACTAAGGCTAATTTATTAACTTAAAGTTGCCTAAAGGTGGAATCGAACCACCATTTTCAGATTTTCAGTCTGACATACTAAGCCATTGTACGATTTAAGCTATTTAATTTTTTTTTAACGAGTGGCCGTCACTGAAATTGGCATAAATCCATGGTTAATTCCGCACAACTCACTACACTGTCCATAAACTGTAACTTGTTGCATAATATATAAAGGTGTTTGATTTAATCGGCCAGGAATACAATCGGTTTTAATACCAAACGCCGGAACCGCCCATGAATGAATCACATCAACACCCGTAAAATTCAGGCGAATTGATGTATGCACTGGTAATAATAATGCTCGATCAACTTCCAATAAACGCAACATATCATTTGAAAGATCTTCTTCTTGACGCATATAACTATCAAACTCAATGTAAAATTCTTGCCAATAATGACTATTCTTCTTTAAACTACGTTTAAACACACTACTGGTATCAGATGCTATATCACTAAAACCCGCATGGGCTAATTCATATGTCCAATATCACTGGTGACCAATGACTTTAACAGTAATTTCTGGATTATATAATTCTTCTAAAGAATATAATAAAGCAAATGACGCAGCCATGATGTTTGCTAATAATAAAGTCGGCGCTAATGTTCAACCAACTTCAAGTACAGTATTATGTTTTAAAGTCCAAAAATACTCTTCTAATTTTAAAAAATTTTTATTACGCGCCGCAACTGGCTGACGAAAATAGAAAATAATATGAATTATAAAAAATATAACAAAAGTTGAGATTAAAGTCAAATAAAACATTAACTCATTATGAAAACTCATAATAGCACTAGCCGCAGTCGATTTAGGGTCTTGGAACCACATAGCAAATAATAACTCTTCACGGATATCGTTTTTTAATTCACTTTGTAAATACGCTAAACGTTCCGGATCCATACCATTAAACCACGGATGAGTTTGGTCTCCCTTTTTAATGTCACTCATTCCAGCTAAATCACAAACAGCAGTAAATATAAATAAAACAAAACTGATAAAGCTACAAATAGCTCCAAACGAAGCTACCATATTCCATCCCTCAAACGCCGCTGGATAATCCGGAATTCTACGTGGCATGCCAGCTAAACCTAAAAAATGCATTGGAAAAAATGTAACATTTACGCTGATAAAAAATGTCCAAAAATGTAATTGTCCCATAAATTCATTATAATAATGAGCAAATAAAGTATGGAATCAATGATACCAACCCGCGAAAATAGCAAAAACTGCACCCATTGATAACACATAATGGAAATGTGCAACAACATAATAGGTGTCATGAAAGGCAACATCTAAACCTGCATTTGATAAAACAATACCAGTCAACCCACCAATGGTAAACAAAAAAATAAATCCTAATGCAAATAACATCGGGGTTTTCAGTACTAACTGACCCCCTCACATGGTAGCAATTCAACTAAAAATTTTAATTCCTGTTGGAACGGCAATAATCATTGTTGCCGCAGTAAAATACGCACGTGTATCGACATCTAGGCCGACCGTATACATATGGTGTGCCCAAACAACAAATCCTAAAACACCGATTGAAACCATTGCGTATACCATGCCCAAATAACCAAAAATTTGACGTTTATTAGACCACATTACAACAACATGACTAATAATCCCAAACCCAGGTAAAATTAAAATATAAACTTCCGGATGACCAAAAAACCAAAATAAATGTTGGTATAAAACTGGATCACCACCACCAGTTGAGTCAAAAAAAGCTGTATTTATATTTCGATCAGTTAACAACATAGTAATCGCCCCAGCCAGCACAGGCAGCGATAATAATAATAAAAAAGCAGTAATAAAAACTGACCATGGAAATAATGGTAAATGATGAAAATCACAAATACTATCCCGCATATTAATAATTGTTGTAATAAAGTTAATTGCACCCATAATAGATGATGCTCCTGCAATATGCAAACTAAAAATAGCAAAATCAACAGAGGGACCCCCATGAGCAATAGGACCACTTAAAGGTGGGTAAACTGTCCAACCTGTTCCAACACCAGTATCAAAATAACCTGATGCTATCAATAAAAATAATGACGGAGGTAATAATCAAAAGCTTAAATTATTTAAACGCGGAAAAGCCATGTCCGGCGCTCCAATCAGTAAAGGTGCAAACCAATTACCAAACCCTCCAATTAAAATTGGCATTACCATAAAAAAAATCATAACAAAGGCATGTGCTGTGACTAAAACATTATACAGCTGGAAATTTCCATGAAGAACTTGACTTCCAGGCTGTGCTAGTTCCATTCTAATGACTATGGAAAGGATAGTTCCGATGACACCCGATAATCCACCGAATAACAAATATAAAGACCCAATATCTTTATGATTAGTGGATAATACTAAACGTGTTAAAAAATTAAATGTATTATGAAAGCGAACTCCCATTTTATTGTTTATAAAACTAAGACATATCAAATTAGTGGCTAATAATCCCCGCCGCCCGGTCAGTGGCTTCAAGTCTCATTTTTAATATCGTGGTATATTTTTTTGAGGATTATATAAAAGTTGAAAAGTACAACTTTTCAACACCAACCCAATAGCATATATGACCAAAGTGGAATTTCTCTACATACCCACTTAATAATACACGACAAAACAATAATAAATCTCTCTAATCACACTCCAAACTCGCCTCAGTCCGAATGATTTTTAAAATACAAAATACTTTCGAACAACGAAGAAATAGGGGTCGCAAACCAAAAAGCAAGCTCTACCTGAGCACTTTTTCAGTCGCCTTTGTGTAACATGCGCAGCAGCTCTATGCTTGTAGCAACAGTATAAAACAATAAAAAAAACCATAAAATAGTCGGCATTTTTTTTTTAGGCATTACTTTAATTCAATTTGAAATTGCACCACTTTAGATTATAATCACGAAAAAAAATTAAAAATAACGCAAAAACAATTGCTACAATAGTAATTGCCTTTTTACCGATATCGCGATCACCAATAAATGACTCCTGTTGACCTCGCCCAATAGGAGTCATTGAAGCAATCGCTAGAACACCGGTAATAACTGATTCTTTAACACTAGCACGTTCAATAATCCCCGGAGCCTTAAGTTCCACAGCCCGATAGACAGTTTCAATTTTCATTGGCAGTCCTATTTTTATTTTTAATATTTATTTAAGCATAAAAGCTCGCATAATTAAATAAAGTCGGATAGTTATGAACCAATAATTCTCCGGTACTAACATTTAATAAATAAGTTGACAAAAGCCAAATTTTATCCTCATTATAATCAATAAACTGGCCCCAATAAAGTTTAAAAAAATACTTTAAAAATCATGGATAAAAATAAAATTAATAAACGGTAAAAACAAAGATCAGTAACTAAAAAAAAAACCGGACTAATCGCGCTTTACTTAATACAATATTTAATTGTAATTCTATCAATATAATAACTTATAAGCTTGTACTGAAACTAAAACTTTTATTGATAAATAAAAAATTTTTGAAAAAATTAAACAATTTTTTTTCAAGGCAAACACTAGTCTTTTTTAAAAGATGCAAACTAGCAACGGACCTTAAATCCTTTTGAAATTAATTTTTTTATTAAAAAACCTTAGCTTAGAACGGGTAAGTAAAGTCTCTGACGTAGTTGTTTAATTTTTTTTTAACCGCCATTTCAACCGAGAGGTTTTTATCCGCGGCAAATTTTTTTTTAACTGTTTTAACTTAAAGCGAGAGTCTACTTATTTTGACTGCCTATTTTTAAATCTTTTTTGTTTCAAATTCTTTATAATTTTACCTTAAAAACAATAAGGTAAATAAGGTAAAATTAAATACAATTTTAAAAATAAATCAAAAAAAATGCAACCTTCAATATTCATACTATGTTTTATAGAAATAAGCTAGAAAGAATGGGAGTCTACCCCCCCCCCACGATAAATTTAAACCTCCATTTAACAAATCGATATCTTTAGCGACTCAGCCACATACGTAACATTGCTAATTAAAACAACTGCTCTTAGTTATTAAATTTTGATGTCAAAATAAAAAAAATGCTATTATTTACAACAGGCGAAATCAGACTTGCACTGATATCTTTAATTTTGGAAATTAATATTTTACTATTCAAACTATTCGCCCGAAAAGTTATAATTGGAACTCTACTCCAGGTGAGACTTGCACTCACAACCTTCAGATTCTAAATCTGACGCGATTCTATTACGCTACTGAAGTTTTGTTATTTGTATAAAATAATTTAATTTTTAATCCTCTCGGGCGGACTCGAACCACCATCACCCGCTTCCAAGACGAGCATTTTTCCAATTAAACTACGAAAGGAACACAAAACTAAAAATATATATGTGTATAAAAGCCTAATGAACAAAAAAATCAACTAACAAAAATAAAATTTGTTTTTAAACTTTTTAAGCAAAAGCATATAGACAGTTTTTATTGGAAATTCTAAGTTTTCTAAAATCATTAGCTCAGAGGGCCTGGAGTTGCACCAAG
>Ga0315899_10000877_pt1 | contig 35440 bp, 47 predicted proteins | sample LakEriMetagenome_2_FD_203518 | JGI IMG/M metagenome (GOLD analysis project Ga0315899, IMG submission 203518) | Freshwater fungal communities from buoy surface, Lake Erie, Ohio, United States - Buoy 4 MA112 | ecosystem: Environmental > Aquatic > Freshwater > Lake | place: USA: Lake Erie, Ohio...
AACCTGTTGAACGCCGGTAAGCCGGAAGGCATGAGCGACGAGGACTGGGCCGATTGCGTGAAGCGCAACAAGGAACACCTTGAGATCATGCTTGCCAAGGACTTCTGGACGAACGAAGACCTCAAGCCGCTACAGGATGCCGCCAAGTGATCAAACTAGACCTCGACATCAACGAAGTGAACTTCATCCTCTCGCTGCTTGGCGACCTGCCTAGCAAGACCGGGGCTTGGCCGCTGATGGTCAAGATCAAGGAACAGGCTGACCCGCAGGTGCCTGTGCCGGATGAAGTAAAGCAATGACCACCGTGCAAGAACTGGAAGTGACCGTAACCAGCCACATTGATGTCTGTGCGGTACGGTACGAAGCGATCCATGCCCGTTTAAAGCGTCTGGAGAGACTCGTGATCTCAGTCGGAGGCGCGGTCATTCTGGTGCTGGTCGGCGCGTTGGGTTCGATGGCAATGATGCTGGTGGAGGCATTGCAGAAGTGAACATGCAGAAGATTGTGGATATGTTGTTCCCGGTGCTGTTGGCCGCTGTCGGCTGGTTGCTCACGGAAATTGCATCGTTCAATAATCGTCTGATTGCTATCGAAGGCAAAATGCCCGCCCTGATTACGCCGGAGGGTGTACCTACCGATAGTCCGATTAGTGCTGCCACTCGGCAGAAACAGAAAGAAGAACTGCTAGATAAGATTTATGATTTGCAAATGCGAGTTAAGTTGATAGAGGAGCGCGGCAAATGATGACGATGATTAGCACCTTTCTGTCGTTCCTTGCGGGTGGGCTTCCCAAGATTCTGCAAATCTTCCAAGACCGGCAGGACAAAAAGCACGAACTTGCCTTAGTCGCAGCGCAGCGTGAGCGTGAACTGGCCCTCGCAGAACGTGGCTTTATTGCACAGGCACGGGTCGAGGAAATCAAACTGGAGCAAATCCAGACGCAGACCGCAGGTGAAGAGCGTCAGGCTCTTTACGCCCACGACATTGAGATCGGCAAGGGTGCGAGCCAGTGGATGATTAACCTGCGGGCCAGTGTGCGCCCGGTTGTGACGTACATCTTTGTGCTGGAGTTGGTCGCGCTCAATGTGGCCGGGGTTTGGTACGCCTACACAACTGGTATCCCGTTTGCTATTGCGATGGAGAATGTTTTCTCAGATGACGAGATGCTGATCCTGTCTTCAATTATTGCGTTTTGGTTCGGTACGCAGGCTTTTGGCAAAAAGTGAAAGTCTCCGCCGCTGCCATTAAAACCATAAAATGCCACGAGGGCGTCAAGACGCGGCCTTACCAATGTCCGGCATTAATTTGGAGCGTCGGCGTCGGCCACGTTATTGACCCCTCACACGCGGCGGTGAAATATGAGGAACGCAAGAGTCTACCGATACCCGCAGGCTGGGATCGCAGCCTCACTATGGACGAAGTTGACGCTATTTTGGCTCAAGACCTTGCGCGGTTTGAGCGTGGCGTGGCCCGACTTTGCCCTGCTGCTCTTGGTCATCAAGGCCAATTCGACGCTTTGGTGAGTTTCGCCTTCAACGTCGGCCTCGGCAACCTCCAGCGCAGCAGCATACGGATGCGCTACAACCGAGGCGACATTGAGGGCGCAGCCGATGCCTTCCTCATGTGGACAAAGGCTGCCGGCAAGGTCTTAACGGGCCTCGTTAAACGTCGCAACGACGAACGGGCCATGTTTTTAGGTGGCTGACGGGCTAGGGATCGAACCTAGATAAACGGAGTCAAGGTCCGTTGTCCTACCTTTAGACGACCCGTCACCAGTAAATTTGCCCAGAACCCCTTTTAGCGGCCCAATTTGGGGGCGGCACATGACGCCAGTCTGTCGTCCAAATCCGCCGTAATCGCCTTATAAACGCTTTCATGGCATACCCTCCACGGTGTAGTTGGTTGAGGGGGAGTGCCAGTCCCTCGGCACCTCCCCGCTGATCCACGACGGGTCTACCCACAACAACCGATTGTTGGGGTAGGCAATCCATTGGCCGTCGTCTAACGCGATGATGTGGTGGTCTTTGGACTGATCAGGCACCTCACTCCAACCGCCGTCGCACCAGAATACCGTGAACAGGTACGCTCCGCCGCCCTGCACCCCGTCACGGCCAATTGCCTTGACCCGGTGGTTACGCAAAAACGACACCTCCTTGACCTGACAGTTGCGGCTGAACGAGTCCCACCAAACGCACAGCCGTAGCGGTAGCGGGTCGCAGGGTTTGCTGCACAGCGCATGGATCGGGATACGCGCCCACTGTGCGCCGTTTTCCAGCATGATTTGGAACATCGGCACGCGCATAGGTTCAGCGCGAAAGCCGAACACGGTGCAGAGCGTGTATTCGCCATGCCCTTTCTGCTGGTCGTACAGGAACTCGTTGCGCACATAGGCAGTGGTGTATGGCGTGTCTGCCCAAAAGTTCATTTGCGCTCCGCGATTTGCCATTCCAACTCGTCAAGCAAATCCTCAGTGGTGTCACCGTGGCCCGTGGCGTAACCGTTGCGGATCATCCACCGGGCGACTTTCTCACACTCGGCTGCGGCAACGAGGGCGGCGAAGCGTTCAAGCGAAGGAAGCAAATCGCTATCTGGCGTGACGGCGCGGCGGGAATATATGCCGTTAGAGTCTTTGCAAAATCCTGCCTCTAGCGCCAGTTTGATGATGTCGTCGCAAATCATACCTCCCCCCTCGCCCGAATCGCGGCGGCACAATCATTTCCATTGGCATGCATCCACCCATCACACGCCTTCGCACACGCCTCCCGCTCGGCGGCGGCAACGAGGGCGGCGAAGCGTTCAAGGTTTTCTAGGTTTGGGATATTTACAATGTATCCATTGAAAACCTTAGTGCGTTCATGCAGATTGGCCTTTCTCGCCATGTGGATGATGTCGTCGCGGGTCATATCAGCCCCTCCTTGTGCAATTGCATGATGGTGCGTGCCATTCCTTCAAAGTGTGCGAGCCGCACATAGTCACGATCAAGATCAGCGTGTGATCGGCGGTCGATGGCGTCGTGGCAGGCGCTACACGCCCACGCGCCAAGCAGATCGGGTGCCTTCAGCCCCATGCCGCTGACGCCTGCAATGCGGACGTGTGCCAGCACCACCGTTTCGCTGTTGAAGTTGCAGATGTTGGGCAGTCGCACCATGCAACCACGCCCCTTGGCCTCTTTGCGCAGGCTCATACGACCCGGTACGCAATCATGCGACGGGCGTGCGCCTTGGGGTCAGCGCCCGTTTTCCAGCCGTCCATCTGGATGCGGTTAGTCCGCAGCCACACGCGGATACGCCCGCCAATTACGGCGCTCCATGCGTTCGGGTGGTGCGGTTCTTCCAACCCTGCGTCCTGCAGGTCAAGGCGTATATCCTCGCCCGTAAATACCGTGCCCGCTGGCATAGAGTTAATCCATTCATCGGCACGCTGGCGTGTCAAATCACGCCACTCGCCCGCATTGTCCTGCACCTGCGCCATGCCTTCATCGCGCAAGATTTGACCAAGTGTGGAGCCGAAAAGCATTTCTGTCTGTGTCATGTTTCGCCCTCGTAAGGTTGTGGTATCACGATGCCCATTTCGGCGCACTTGGCTTCTATGAACATCAGGTAGTCGGTGAATTCTTGTTTGTTCAGCGTGGAGGATCGCTTGAGCGGCCGCAGTCGCTTACGCCCAAAGCCTTCCAACGTCTCCCAGCCAAAGCACTCGCCCAGAAAATAGTCGTGTAAATCATCCCGCGTCCAACCGCCTAGCGCCTCCCCACCGCCCTCAATAACGGCGGGGTAAACAACGCCCCACAGGTAAGCGTTTTGCTGGTTGGTGCGCGGCTTCTTCCATACCTCCACGGTCACCGCAAAGGGTTTCTGCGGGAGGCTGCGGTACATGACCTCCACAGCCTTCAGCACCTGCTCGACAGGCGTGCCAGTTGGAAATATGCGCTTCAAGTGTAGGCCCGCCACTCATCTGCATATTCAACGTTCTCGTAGCCGGCAAACCACGGGCCGCCACGGGTCATGTGTACGCACACCGGGTTGGGTTCCTGCTCTTTGGTGTGCCAACCCTCAAGGTAGTTGTACGTCATCGGCAATTCGCCAATCTCGCTATCGGCGCACCACTCAAACTGGTGCAAATACTTGCCGCTTGCGGTGCTGACAAGTTCTGGTGTCAACTTGCGTGATGATGGATGGCCGCAGTTGATGAGCATAAATGACGACCAATTTTTGCGTGGGTACTGATGCTGCGCCTTGCCGTCCATTTTGACCGTTTCGGGCGGGCGGTAGTCGTGGTGTACGCAAAACACTGCTTTGCTGTCATCAATGTACTTTCCAAGTTGCGTCAGATCGCCGCGAACCAAAAAATCGCAGTCAAAAAAGATCGCCCAACCCTCAAAGTCGCACAAATACGGCACCAAAAACCGGGTAAAACTAAACTCGGTTGAGGCCGTTGGGTCATCGGGCCGCCAAAACACCCCGGTCGCTCTCAGATAGCGTTGCTCTATCGGCTGGACGTACAGGGGGTTGCGTGCGTGACGCTCAAGCGAGCGCCGCGCAACGCGATAGGCAATATCCTCACGGCTGTCGAAGCCAATAAAGACGGGCCATTCAAAAGGGGGTGTCAAGGTCATCCCAATTTCCCTCGGTCATGGTGGGGGCGGCTTTCGGCTTAGGCGGCGCTGCACGCTTGGCCTCAAACTTCAACGACATGAACTTGTCGCCGGTTTTTTTGCTCGCCTTGATCCACGCCGAAATATTCATGTCCACGTTGTCGATCACGCATGACCCGCGATAATCGGGGCGCTTGTCGTTGCCTTGCTTGTCATTCTTGAACAGCACGCCCTTCATGTTCGGGTCGTAGTTACCTTCATTCACGGTCTAACTCCTGTAGTTTGGTTACTTTCTCGTCAACTTCAGCCAAAAATTTACGAACCTCGGTTTCCAGTTCCGCAATGCGCTTGTCGTCACGCTGCACGCGCTTAACAAACATCTGCAGATGCGCTGGCAGCCGATCATCAAACGAAACAAAATCGCACCACGGTCGCCCGGTGCAAGCCATTTGCCACTGCATCTGGGTGACGTACTTGGTTGGCACCTCATCGGCCAGCAGCGTGTCGAGGTGGGTGGACGTGTTGGGGCATTTGAACTCCACCAATCCCTCGGCTACCAGCCCGTCTGGGGACGCACCAGCCATCGGTATGGCCGGGTGGTCAATAAAGCCCACCTCCTCGACTAACTCGCCTGTACGGGCGCTATAGGCGGCCCGAGCGTGTGGCTCTTGCTCTACGCCACGCTCCATTGCCGCGTTCGTGAACGTGCTGGCCTTCTGGCCGGTCAACCGTTCCACGATTAGGTCGGCCATGTAGTTTTCGCGTGACGCGCTGTAGCCGGTCTTGGTCTTGGCGATCACGTCAGCCACGCGGGAGGCTGTGACCTTGCCGAGCCGGGCGGCATACCAATCGTCGGTGCGCTGCTCCATCAAACAATCCTCAACAATTCAACGCATTGTTTGCCACGGTTTATTGCGGTCATCGCAGAACCGTTGCCCCACAGTTTGCTGCAATAAGAGGCGATACCGCTTCGCAAAGGTTCGGGGTCAAATTTGTCAAAAGGAATTTCAACCATTTGCCCTACCTGCAAATCTGCAACGTATGGCTTGTAATACTGGCATACGCTCCCTATTGGGTACTTCAAATTGCGGGTTCTCTGTTTTGCTTTTTCTAACTGCAAATCGCCCTGCGTAATCGTTGTGCCGTCAGGCAACACAATTACAAACTTGACGGCGGGCATGGCTTGCAAAATAACAACTGCTTTGTTGAATAAAGCGTTCATGTCAACTCCTTCTTACGGGTCGTGAAAGCGTCCATGTGCAACTGGCGGGCATCCACCGGCAGCGACTTAAACAGCGCGGTCAGGGCGGCAACGTCAGCGCACGCAGCAATCTGTGCCAGCACCTCGGGGTCTGGTTCGGGCTTCTCGCCCCCCTCGGGCAAATCCTCACCGGCAAATATGTACAGCCCCAACCCAAAAAGGGCGATGCACTTGGTCAGGCAACGCATGATCGCGGTGTTAACCGCAAACGAGTCGGGGTCAGCAATGCTGCGGTTACGGTTGTCCATCACCGGCAGCAGGCAAGTCTTGATGTCGCCCTTGATTTCAACGCTGACCTTGACCATCGCGGTGCCGTTGCGCAGGTAGCACACCGGCATGTCGGCCCACTCATGCACCGTGTAACGGGCAGCCGGGTCAATCTTCAACACCTCGGCCCATGCCCACGCCCATGAAAGGTACGTCAGGTTGCCTTTGCGCTCGGTGTGATCGTTGACGTTGATCTTTAACAGTTCACTCATGGTTGTATTCCTTCAGTTCGGCCAATGCGCTATTGCAGGCGTCAATGCGTTCTTCTTCCTCACGCTCCTGCATTTCCAAATCCAACTGGTGCCACCAAGAAGCGTCATCGTTGCCCCACGGTTCAGCGTCCATCGACCACCTCCGCGTCACAACTGTGTCCGTCACACGGTTCGACAATGCAGGCGAGCGCGTAGATCACGATGAGCAGGATGGCAACAGGCCAAAGGGATGGCTGCTTATTCATACATTGCTTCCTCGGCAATGGCGCGTTGCTTCGCGAAATCAAGTTCGCAGCGGCGCAGGATTTCCTGATACTCGGCGTCCGAGAAATAGCCGATGTCGGCGCGAACGCGGTACGGGTCGTAATCGTTGCGATCAACGGCGCGGGTGGACTCGCAGCCCTCTGGGTAGCAGCCGAGCAGCCAGACGTCGGTGACATCAACGCCTGCGTCAAGGTTGTATTCGACCTCGGCCTGCCAGTAAACGCCGAGGGCGTAGATTTGGGTTTCAAAGGTGTACATGGTGGCTCCTGTTTGTGGTAGCGGTTGTGTCTGTCAACAAGGCCAGTTTAGCAACCTATACGCCGATGTCAACACCCTAGACGAAAAAAGTTTAGGCCGCTATAGTCCGCGTCATGGACATACAGAAACTTATCAAACGATACGGTAGCCAGCAGGCTGTAGCGCAGGCGTTTGGCGTGACCAAGGGCGCTGTGAGCCAATGGCTGAAGGCTGGGACGATCCCGGCTGCGAGGCTGTGGCAGGCCAAGGCAGGGCAGGTAAAGCCCCCAAAGGGCCGGTAATGCGTTTACTCGAGGCCAGAAACGACAAACCCCCAATTAAGGGGGTTGACGCGGCAGGGGGGCTGCCTTACGCTGAAAGGGCTACATTCGCGTGATGGAAAATGTACACCGCTGTTCTAGCCGTGTCAAACACCCCACCACGCGCCCCCTCAACATGGGGCAAATCTGTTGGCGAAGGGCCGCCTATTTGGGCGGGCTGGGCATCGCTTACCAAAGTCCAGCGGGTCTAAACAACCGTGGCTATACGGGCATTTAGGCATGACCTCACTACCTTCCGATTTAAGGGGGGTAGGGGGGTCATTCCCGGGCTTCCGAGCATTAGGGGTAATGCCATGAGATGGATAGTACGAAGTGACCAAGCCGAGTACATGAGAGAAAGGCAAAAACAAAACAAAAGCAAAATTGTTGAGGCAGAACTGTGGGCAAAACAAAAACTAAAATTCACAGAACATAAATGGAACACGCAAACAATTTGGGGTTGTCGGTTGTTTGACTTCTGGTGCCACAAATTAGGCATAGCGGTTGAAATTGACGGTTTGACACATGACAAGAATTATGATGCCGCTCGCGATCAGTACAATTTTTATCGCAGCGGAATTATTGTATTGCGCGTTCCGAATTACGACGAAACAGCAATGGCTGCCGCGTTGCAAACCATTGCAGATGCCGATACGTGGGAGGTTCGCAAAGTCAAAATGCGCGAACAATATGGCCTGCAACAAGGTCAAAATTTTAGTGATATCTTGAAAATCGTGGGTATAAAAAAGGCTCACGGCAATTGGAGTCCAACAGCATGATGGAAGGATTAGACACGTCAGCATGGGATAGGTGGAAAGCCTACCGGACAGCGATACGCAAACCGATCAAACCTGCCAGCGAACACGCCATGCAGATGAAACTGGTCAAGTACGGCGCTGACCAAGATGCGGTGGTCAATCAATCCATCAGTAACCAGTGGCAGGGTCTGTTTGACCTTCAACGCGCTAAACCTGCACCGGGTGAAAAACCCGTCAAATCCGCCGAGCAAATTGCTGCCGAAAACCAGCGGTACGAGGGTTACAACAAGCAAAGCGCGTGGCATTGGGACAAGTTTGTGGTGCCAACACCCCTCGGTAAACTCAAACTCGCGGATGCTTTGCATGGCCGTTATATGGTTAGACAGGACGAACCGCAGCACGAGGAACGCATTGAATGGCTGCGCGACCAAGTTGGCTTGTTAGTGCGTGACGCTGACGCAAAAGCCGTTTGGGGCGATCCGTCGCTGCGAGGCTTGGTTAGGTCGCTGTTTGGGGAAAAAGGCGCGGAGCGGCTACGTGCGCGTGCCTCCGCTTAAAAAAATCAATCGGGTATGGTGGCAAATATGGTTAGGCCGCTGCATCAACGAGGCACGGGATGAGATACCGAGCGAGGCGGGACGCGAACGATGGTCTAATCGGTCAGGCGTTGACAGCCGCCGGGTTCGTCGTCCTCGACTACGCCTCAAACGGCGGCGTACCGGATCGGCTCGTGGTGCGAGACCTACCGGACGGAACACCGTGGATATGCTGGGTGGAAATCAAGGTCGAGAAGGGGAAACTACGTCCTAGCCAAGAGCGGTTTGCCGCCATCTTTGAGCCACGACAAGAGTTCTACGTCGCCCGTGACCCCGAGGAAACCGTCAGGGAGTTAATGGAACGGTATCTAGCCGCGATCAAGCCCGAGCAGTATCGCTAAACATGAGCAGTTTGCGGTGACCCTTGTAATGGACGATGGCCGGGTCGGGGTATTGGGCAAGGTACTCAGGCAAGCAAGCGTAGTGCGCTTCTGGCAAGTGTTGTACGGCGGCACGTTTGGCGTACTCTCGCAAAACCTCTTGGTCGCCGTACCAGACCCGGAACTTGTCGGGCAGGGCGTTGTACATTTCCGCAAGGTCGGCCCACACGCCCCAATCCGCCGTGATCGTGCAGCAGCCGACGAACGGGTAGATTTCATCCAGCGTCTTACCCTCGTATTCCGAGTAATCCTGACCGCGCTGGCGGATGTTAAAGATCGCCTCGCGGTTAAAGTCACGCCGGGTCATCGCAACGGTTCCGCGCAAGATCGCGGCAGGGTCGATGGGGTGCCGCACGATCATGTCGGTATCCATGTACATGGCAGGTTCAGTCAGCCCAAGTTCCGCAAAGGCATTGGTACGCCATTGCATCAGAAACTGCCGGTTGCCCTCGGTCACGAACACCCGCGAGACACCCGGCACGGGCGGGGTGTTTTTGTCGCTGACCTGAATGATGGTCGCGTCGGGGTTGTGGTCGCGGATGGAAAACACCATCGCGGTGGGCTGGGCGATGTCCTCGCCTACATGAAAAAATACAAACATAGGGAAACTATATGCTGAACTTGAACCGAAGGCGACTCTCACGGGCTATCTGGGACACCCTATTTGCCGACTTGCCTGACCTGCCGTGGCACGTTATCGAAGACCTTGAGAAGTTAGACCCTGCCCGACGTACTGGTAGCACCAACCACGCCTCCCTAATCGCCTTATGGGCGGTTATACGCTACTTCCGGCCCAAGACCGTAGCCGAGGTCGGTACGTACATTGGCAAATCGACGTTTGTGCTGTCGCGGCTGGGCGCTGACGTCCATACCTGCGACATGACGCACGATTTCAAACTCCCGATTGCAACCAAGATCACCCAGTACCACACAAGCAGCACCGAGATGCTTGCCAAACTAGACGGCAAGATCGACCTGCTGCACCTTGACGGGCGGCTACAGGCGGATGACCGGGAACACCTCGTTCGGCTGTGTACCCCCGAGACAATCATTACGCTTGACGACTTTGAGGGCGTGGAGAAGGGGGTATGGAACGCCATGCAATTTGACTTGACCAAGCGCATCCTCGTATACCCGCCTGAGCGAGTATTGACAGAGCGATACGCGGTAGGGGATGCTACGACTGCAATAATCCTGCCCACCTTGAGGCTAACGCCGCAATGAGCCACAAAGACGCCGCCGAATTTGTAGGCGTATTGCTACACAGCAGCACGGCCACGCATTTTCTGCATTTGCAGACGGCCAGTTATGCCGCCCACAAGGCACTCGGGCATTACTACCAAAACATCGTGGACTTGGCCGATAAGTACGCGGAAGCCTATCAAGGCCACTACGGGATCATCCCGCTGGCCGACTACCCTGAAGGGTTTAAGGTACAGACCGATGCGGCCAAGTACGCCAACAGCCTGCTGACGTTCGTCAAGGGCATCCGCAAAGACCTGCCCAAAGACACCGATTTGCAGAACATTATCGACGAAATCGTGGGCGAAATTGCCGCCCTGCTGTACAAATTGGAGCGGTTCAAATGAACAAACCCGGTCTCTATGCCAATATTCTCGCCAAACAAGAGCGCATCAAGGCGGGCAGTGGCGAGCGTATGCGTAAGCCCGGTGAACCCGGCGCACCGACAGCCAAGGCGTTTCGTGAGAGCGCCAAGACGGTCAAGAAAGAAAATAAATGAGCGCGGCTTGGACACGCAAAGAGGGGCAAAATGCCAAGGGCGGACTGAACGCCAAGGGCCGTGCCTCGTATAAGCGTGAGACGGGCGGGACACTGAAGCCCCCTGTGAAGTCGGGCGACAACCCACGCCGAGCCTCGTTCTTGGCCCGTATGGGCAATATGCCGGGGCCAATGGCAAAGGACGGTAAGCCCACACGCCTAGCCCTCGCACTCAAGGCATGGGGAGCCTCTAGCAAGGAGGACGCCCGAGCCAAGGCTAAAGCCATTAGCAGCAGGAACAAGTAATGGCTGCTGACCGTCAACGCCTAGCCGCAGCACTCGCTTACGAGCAGCAACGACGGCGCATGATGGAATCCGTCCCCACGACGGACAACCTGCCGCCTGCCCGACCGGCTCGCAGCGACTTACGAACCGACCTTGAGAACCTGTCATCGGGCATCGGTCAAGGCATCGTCAACCAGATGGAAGGCGTGAAGGGGCTGATCACCGACCCCGTAGGCACGGTTAAAGGCGCATACGAGGGCGTTAAAGGCATTGTGCGCGACCCGTCCGTACTTGCTGACGCATTGCGCTATACCGCCGACAAAGCCATGAGCGGCCCGTTAGGCGCAGGCGAAGTGGTAGGCGAGATGCTCGGCCCGATGCGCGGCAAGCCGCCAATGGCCGAAATTGACGTTTACCACGGCAGCCCGCACCGCTTTGAGGAATTTGACGCCAGCAAAATCGGCACAGGTGAGGGCGCACAGGCGTATGGGCATGGCATTTACCTTGCCGAAAGCCCGGGCGTTGCGAAAAGTTACCAAACTGCTTTAACGCACTCTGATGATTACGTTGATGGGCAGTTGCTTGATTCTTCAATACCTAATCATTTGCTTGCTCGCGTGTTAAGCGAAGAGTCAAATAATATAGATAATGCTCGTGATTCTTTAACTGCATTAACAAGACCGGGCGGATCAAAGTCTGTTGCAGATTCAGCAAAACAAGCATTAAAGTTGTTAGATGCTGGCGAAAGGCCAGTTTTGCAAACAATTAAGCCAAAAGGCAGTTTTTACACCGCCGACCTACCCGACGAAATGGTAGATCGGATGCTGGATTGGGATAAGCCGTTAAGTGAGCAACGCGAACTTGCAACTCCAATTTTGAAAGAACTGGGATATTTACGTCCTAACGATGATGGCCCTCGTCAGTTCGCACAAGCCGTAAAAGCATTAGATATGGAGTACGGTGGATTTGGAGAAAGCGGCGCGAATGGCATGGCGTTGTTTAAGGCTATTTATAGAGGACTAGAGCAAGGCAAACCAAAAGTTATTGATTTTGCAAAACGAATGAACCTTGGCGATCAAGCAATGTTTATGGAGGCTTCTCCTTTAGCGTCAGAAGTGATGAAGCGCATGGGCATCCCCGGCATCCGATACCTAGACGCAGGCAGCCGAGGCCAAGGCGGCAGCGGGACTCGTAACTTCGTCGTGTTCCCCGGCGAAGAAAAGAAGGTCAAGATACTGAAGCGTGAATGACATGAACGCAGGTGCTTTTAAAAAGGGTCAGAAAGGCGGGCCGGGTAGGCCCAAGGGATTGCCCAATAAGTCCACGCAGGCGGCCAGAGAGGCTATTGCAGCGTTTGTGGACGGCAATGCAGACCGTCTCCAAGGGTGGCTAGACGAGATCGCTGCGGAGAAGGGGCCACAGGCTGCCTTTGAGTGCTTTAGCACGTTGCTGGAATACCACGTTCCCAAACTTGCTCGCCAAGAGATCACAGGCAAGGACAACGGCCCGGTCAAGGTACAGATCGGATGGATGGCTCCCGAATAATCCTCCCCTACCGCCCACGCAAGGCGTTCATGCCGTTCCATGAGCGCACTAAACGCTGGGCTTGTCTCGTCGCACACCGCCGCGCAGGTAAGACCGTCGCCGCCGTGAACGACATGATCCGCGCTGCTGCGATGTACCAGCAGCCTTATGGACTATTTGGCTACGTTGCCCCCTATCGCAGTCAGGCAAAGGCCGTGGCATGGCAATACTTCAAGGACGGCGCACACCCAATCATCCAAAGCATCAACGAACAAGAACTGACCATCACGCTAATCAACGGTAGTCAGATTCGCTTGTTCGGTGCTGATAATGCTGACGCCATGCGCGGGTTAGGCTTTTCGGGGCTGTACCTTGACGAGTACGGCGACTTCAAGCCGAGCGTATTCGGTAACGTATTAAGAGCGTCCCTCTCGGACAAGCAGGGTTGGTGCGTTTTCGGCGGTACACCGAAGGGCAAAAACCAGTTCTGGGAAATCTACGACACCGCACAACGCTTGCCGCAAGAATGGTTCCTGTTGCGTTTGCCTGCCTCCAGCAGCGGGTTATTACCGGCGACTGAACTAGCAGCCGCCAAAGCGCAGTTGGCCGAGGATCAGTATCTACAGGAATACGAGTGCAGTTTTGAGGCTGCGATTCTCGGCGCTTTTTTTGGTAAGGAAATGCGCGAGGCTAACGACCAAGGCCGCATCACCAACGTGCCGTATGACCCCGGTATGCCCGTATACACCGCATGGGACTTGGGGTGGAGAGACGACACGGCAATATGGTTCTACCAAGTAACCCGCGGCGAAATCCGCGTGATCGACTTCTATGCCGTCTCGGGCGAGGACATCCACACAATTGCGGACGTCGTGACGAAGAAGCCCTACCGTTACGCCAAGCACTACCTACCGCATGACGCTCGGGCCAAGAGCCTACAGACTGGCAAGAGCATCATTGAGCAATTGGCCGCGCAACTGGATATTGCCAAACTGGCCGTTGTCCCCGACATTGGCGTGCAGTCGGGCATCCAAGCGGTACGCATGATGCTGCCCCGGGTGTGGTTTGACGCAACCAAGTGCAGTGATGGCATTGAGGCGCTGCGGCAGTACCAGCGCGAATACGACGAAGACAAGAAGGCATACCGGCAATCCCCGCGCCACGACTGGACATCACACCCTAGTGACGCCTTCCGTATGGTTGCGGTATCATGGTCTGAAGTCGCTGACAAGCCCCCAGCGCCAGAGGTCAAGCCGCTGATGGTGGGGCCGGAAAACACAGTCACGTTGAACGATATGTGGTCGGTTCACGACCGTACCGTTAGCAGGAGAGCACGGATATGAGCATTGTCAGCCCGAATCGTTACCCCTATGAAACGGTGGCCGCCTCGCAGACCGCACAGGTACTTGGTGGCACAGGTGCCGTAGGCGACTACCTCCATCGCATTGTGGTGACGGTCACGACGACTGGCACCAGCACGTTAAGCGTGTTGGATAACAGCACAACGGTGTTGACGATGGCTGCGAACACCCCGGTTGGTGTTTACAGCCTTGAGATCAACGCTGCCTCTGCCAGCGGCCCGTGGAAGATCACGACCGGCGCAGGGCTTGCCGTCATGGCTGTCGGATTCTTCACGGCCTAATGGCATCAAATCGCAGCAAACTTGCAAAACTGCTGCTTCAGCAAATGGAAGCAGGGCAGGCAATGGGCGTGCCTTACGTTGTTGAAGGGCGCAACATTGATGTAAGCAACTTGCCGCAAGTGCAGAACCGCATACCCGGCGAAGGCGGTATTAGCACCGTTCGGAGCATGGGGATTACCGAGGACGGCAAAGAAGTTGTGTTGCCGACCGTGGTTGAAGGCAAACTGCCGCCATCAGCGGAAGAAGCCGAGCGGCAAGCGTTGGAGTATTACAAACGCACGGGCAAGCATTTAGGAAAATATGCAACACGCGGCGCTTCTGACGCGGCAGCAACCCTTTTGCATGAACGTGAAGCCTTACGGACGGGACGATAATGGACGGCATACTGCAACCAGAACTGGAAAAGTACCTCCGAATTATCGGTCAGTATGACAACGAGTTTGCCAAATGGCAGGCGCGTACCAAGAAGATCGTTAAGCGGTACCGGGATGACAGCCGTGGGCAGGGTGGCAACGAAGCCGCCCGTTTCAACATTCTGTGGTCAAACGTCCAGACGCTAACCCCTGCCGTTTACGCCAAACTGCCGAAGGCTGACATCAGCCGTCGCTTTGGCGATAACGACCCCGTGGGCCGCGTAGCCTCGCAGTTGCTGGAACGCGCCATCGACTTTGAGATTGAGCATTACCCCGACTTCCGCTCGACGATGAAGTACGACGTTGAGGATCGGTTCCTCGGCGGTCGCGGTACGGCGTGGGTGCGGTACGAGCCGCACGTTGCCCCCATTGGCATTGAGGATGATGGCGTGTCCATCACCTCGGCCATCGAACAGGGTGAGGGTGCGCCGCCGAACCTTGAGCAGATCGAATACGAGTGCGCCCCGGTGGATTACATCCATTGGCGCGATTTCGGACACTCACAAGCCCGCACATGGGAAGAAGTCACCTGCGTGTGGCGCTGGGTGTACATGACCCGTGAGGCGCTCGCAGAACGCTTTGGCGACGAAATGGCCCGCAAGATACCCCTCGACCAAGGGCCGGAGCCGCTGAACGCCTATAACGAGGCCAAGCGCACGTATAACCGTGCGAAGATTTGTGAACTGTGGGACAAGGAAACCCAAAAGGTCTACTGGTTCTGCAAGGGTATGCCGCAGATGATCGACGTCCGCGATGACCCGCTCGGGATTGAAGGGTTTTTTCCCTGCCCGAAGCCGCTTTACGCGACGACGACCAGCGACACGCTTGTGCCGGTGCCGGACTTCCTGCTGTACCAAGATCAGGCGATGGAGTTGGACATTCTGTCCGACCGCATTGACGGATTGGTGAAGGCGCTGCGCGTGCGTGGCGTATACGACGCTAGCCAACCTGCCCTGCAACGACTGATGACCGAGGGCGACAACAATGCGCTTATTCCAGTTGATAAGTGGATGGCTTTTAGCGAGAAGGGCGGCCTTAAAGGCAGCATTGACCTCCTTCCGCTCGACACCCTCGCCAACGCCCTCATCCAGTGCTACCGCGCCCGGGAAGACATCAAGTCCCAAATCTACGAAATCACGGGTATCTCGGACATTATCCGTGGCACCTCGTTCGCCAGCGAAACCGCGACCGCGCAGCAAATCAAAGGCCAATACGCCGGATTGAGACTGCGGTCGATGCAAGAGGACGTTGCCCTTTTTGCGTCGGAACTGATCCGTTTGAAGGCGCAGGTAATGTGTCTGCATTACCAGCCCCAGACCATCCTTGCCTACGCTGCCGCGCAGCAGATGACGCCAGCCGACCAACAGTTGATCCCGCAGGCGCTGGAATTGCTGAAGGACAAACCGCTGCGAAACTTCCGCGTGGACATTGCTGCCGACAGTCTTGTGATGCTTGACGAAAACCAGAACAAGCAAGACCGTATGCAGTTCTTGCAAGCATTTGGCGGGTTCCTTGCTCAAGCCCTGCCGGTTGGTCAGGCCAGCCCGCAGATGGTGCCGATGATGATGGAACTGCTGCGCTTTGGTATGCAGGCGTTCAAGGCGGCCCGTCCGATTGAGGGTCAGATCGACGCCACGTTGCAGCAATTGCAGCAGGCGGCCATGCAGCAGCAAAACCCTGAGCAGCAAGGCAAGCAAGCCGAGATGCAGCAAAAGGGCCAGTTGGAGCAAAGCAAGATGCAGATGGAATCTGCCCTTACGCAAGCCAAGATGCAGCATGAGATGCAGATGGAGCAGATGCGGAACCAAGCCAAGATGGCGATGGAGCAGCAGAAAATGGACTTTGAGGCACGCCTCAAGGCTGCCGAACTGCAACAAAAGCAGGCTGCTGACCGTTACCGCGCTGACCTTGACGCACAAACCAAACTGGTTATTGCCCAGATGGGTAAGACAATGCCAACGCCACCGTTTGAGCAATGAAACGCACCTACATTTACATTGACGGCGAGTTTGTAGAGCGTAAGAAAGACGCTAAGGGGCGTTATCACTACGTCATGCCTGACATCGTGCCGTACAAAAGCATGATCGACGGCAAGATGGTTACCTCCCGCTCGGAACACCGACGCCACCTCAAGGCAAACAACTGCATTGAGGTCGGCAACGAAGACCCGAGCAAACACGGAAGGCGCGAAACGCCGGTAGACACCCGGTTGGAGCGCATCAAGCACATGGTCAACACACGCCTGACCAATGAGCAAGCGGATCGCATACTGCGCGACCTGCGCCAGCACGCTAATTTCACCAATCCCCACAGGAGAGGCTAATGGACGAGCAAGTAGAACGAGACGAAGCCCCACAGGCAGAGGTCACAGACCGTCGTGCGATGCTGGAGCAAGGGTTAGAGGCAGCCGAAAAGGGCGAGCCGGTTGATGGGCGTGACGCACAGGGCCGGTTTGCGCCACGGGCGACTCAAGTTGAGCCACCGGAGACGGAGGCAGAACCGCCGGTATGGCGTCGTCCTCCCGCGTCGTGGAAGAAGGATTACCACGAGGTTTGGCAGAAAGCCGACCCGAAGATGCAGGAATACGCATGGCAGCGTGAGGAACAGATGCGGGCAGGGGTAGAACCGCTGCTTTCCAAGGCGCAGTTTGCCGACACGATGCAGGAAGCCATCGCGCCGTACCTGCCGACTATTCAAGGCATGGGATTGTCGCCCGAAAAGGCGGTGTCGGCCCTGATGCAAGCCGACTACACGCTGCGTACCGCCCCGCCGCAGCAAAAGATGCAGTTATTTATGCAACTGGCGCAGTCCTACGGCATCCAATTGCCTACGGGCGGCCAGTCGCCACAGCAGCAGCCGCAAGCGCAAGTTGACCCGCTCGTATGGCAACTCCAAAACGAGTTGAACAACGTGCGCGGCGAGGTAATGGGCTGGAAACAGCAGCAGGAGATGCAGCAAAACCAGCAACTGCTGGGTGAAATCAACCAATTTAGTATGAAGGCCGATCATTTTGAAGAAGCCCGCCCGACCATGATCCAACTCCTACAGAGTGGCATGGCCGAAACGCTGGACGAAGCATATGAAAAGGCTATTCGACTGAACCCTGACTTGTTTGAGCAAATCAACAAGGCCCAACAGGCTGAAGTTGCCGCTCGACAAGCCAAGGAGCAGAACAAGGCTGCGAAAGCGGCCAGAGCAGCAGCGGTGAGTGTCAGAAGCGCCACACCCGGCGTAAACACGGCTCCCAAGGCAGCAAACCGTCGTGCGCTCTTGGAGGAGGCATTTTCCGAATCCGAGTCGCGCTTATAACCACTGATATAGGAGCATAAAAATGGCATTTGCCAACTCAAGTATCAGCGACATCATTGCTACCACGATTCAGAGCCGTAGCGGTGAACTCGCTGACAACGTGACGAACAACAACGCTTTGTTGCGTCGTCTCAAGGAGCGCGGGAACGTCAAGACGTTCTCGGGCGGTAACGTGATTTTGCAAGAAATCATGTACAACGACCCGACCACCAACAACACGAATTCCTATTCGGGATACGAAGTGTTGAACGTCGGCCAGAACAGCCCGATTTCGTCGGCGCAGTTCTCCATCACGCAGTACGCTTCCGCCGTGACCATTTCGGGTCTGGAGATGATCCAGAACTCGGGCAAGGAGGCGATCATCGACCTTCTTGACGGTCGCATGGAAGTCGCGGAAGCCCAACTTGCTAACCGCATTTCGGGCGACCTGTACGGCGATGGCACCGGCAACGCGGGCAAGAACCTCACGGGCCTTGCTGCGGCTGTGCCGGATGACCCGACCACCGGAACCTACGGCGGCATCAACCGCGCCGTGTGGTCGTTCTGGCAGTCGAAGGTGTTTGATGCCTCGGTCAGCGGTTCTGGCGTTGTGTCGTCCACCACGATTCAGGGTTACATGGACGCTCTGGCCGTCCAACTCGTTCGTGGCACCGACAAGCCTGACCTGATCGTTGCTGACAACAACTACTACCGTTATTACTTGCAGTCGCTGCAAGCCATCCAGCGCATCACCGAGTCCGGCTCGGGCATGGCTGGCGCAGGCTTTGCCTCGCTCAAGTATTACGGTGCCGGTATGGCGTCTGACGTCGTGCTGGACGGTGGTATCGGTTCCTCCACCTACAATTCGGGTGCTGGCAACGCGAACCACATGTGGTTCTTGAACACCAAGTACCTGCACTTCCGCCCGCACAAAGATCGTAACTTTGTGCCGATTGGCGGCGAGCGGCAGGCCGTTAACCAAGACGCCATTGTGAAACTTATCGGCTGGGCGGGTAACTTGACCTGCTCGGGCGCTCAGTTCCAAGGCGTGCTGATTGACTAAGAGGGCAAACAAATGTCTATTTCTGTAAGCAATATGATTGGTGTGTCGCTTGAATACACCGACACCTCGCCCTCGTTTGCCGTTGGCACCGTCGTCAACCTGAGCGATGGCGGACAGGCCCTGTACGTGCAGGCGGCCTCAACTTGTGCAACGTGGTCGGCTGTGACCGTCTCCGTTGACAACAAGGTGGCTCCGCTGACCACGACCAACTCTGCCAATTCCAAGGCGGTTGGTTTCGCACAGGTGTCCATTGCCTCGGCTTACTACGGCTGGGTGCAGTTGGGCGGCAAGCCCCGTGTTAGCGTGTTGGTCGGTTGCCAGCCGAACGTCCCGCTGTTCACGACCGCAACTCCGGGATCGCTTGACGATGCCACGGTGACTGCGGGCTTGGTGGCGGGCCTTGTGGCAACGACGTCGGCGGCCTCGGCCTCCGCTGTCACTTGCATTGCCGGTTACCCCCATGTCCTAACGGGGTTGAACGCGTAATGCAGCCTCTGGAGATCACGGTACAGGCGGCGGGTACGGAGGAGGAACTATGTTCCAACATCCGCTCGGCGCTTGCCCGTGGTCTGCCAGAACTGACCCTCGCTCCCACCAAACACGATGGCAACATGGTGTTGGTGGCGAGCGGGTGGTCTATGCCCGATTTCATAGACGAAATCAAAGCGCACCGCAGGGCCGGACGGCCCATTGTGGCAATCAAGGCGGCGCATGATTTCTTGTGTGAAAACGGCGTACAGCCGGACTTGTGGATCAACCTTGACCCGCGTGACCGCACGAGCGGCATCAAACTGCTGAACGATCACACGATTTATATGCCAGCCTCGCGCTGCCCGCCCTCGACGTTTGACTACCTCAAGGGTAGAAAAATGCTGTTGTGGCACTCGTGGGCGCCGGGGCCGGAGATGGAAGCCATTGGCCCGGGCAAGGTTGCCGTGGGCGGCGGCACGACCTCTGGCCTGCGTGCCGTCAACATCGGGTACCTGCTGGGGTTTCGTAATTTTACGATGTACGGCTACGACAGTTGCAACCGTGCAGATGGCCTAAAGCGGTTTACGGGCGAATACACCGGCCCCTCGGTTGACATCTGGGTGGGCGGCCCCGAAGGCAAGAAGTTCAACTGCAACATGGCGATGGCCCAGCAGGCCAACGAGTTTCAAAAACTGTTTTCGGTTATGGGCGATATAACGGTAGACGTTAAAGGGCCGGGGCTGATTGCTGAAATCATGCGTGTACGCCACGAGCGGAAGGCAGCCTAATGGCTATTCCGTCCCGCGTGCTGAACAGCGGCGTTACGCAACTGTCCACCGTGTCAATTTGCGGCGATGGGAACGCAAGCATAGCGGCAGCGGGTACGTCGGCAGGCGATGCCACCACGCTGACGTATGTATACAACAACGTCACGACCGTAGGCGCTGGCGCAGGCGTCAAATTACCGCCGACCGAAATGGGCGAAACCATCATCGTCAAGAACACAAGCGCCAATCCGTTGACGGTTTACCCATACAACACGAGCAGCAGCATCAATAACGTAGGGTATGGCACGATCAACCCCGACTGCTCGGCCTTGTTCTTTGCCGTAAGCAATACGCTGTGGGAGGAACTGCAAGGCTTTGGCCGCGCCGTGCCAATCCTGCATTTTGGTGCGTTCAGCGACACCACGCTACAAACGGCGGCATCTATCAACACCGCCTACGGGATGACCTTTAACACCACCGACAGCAGCAATGGCGTGTCCATTGGGTCGCCGTCGTCCCGTTTGGTTGTGGCCTACCAAGGCGTCTACAACGTGCAGTTTTCGGCACAGTTAGACAAAACCTCGGGCGGCGTGGGCAACATTTATATCTGGTTGCGTAAAAACGGCACCAATGTTGACAACACAGCCACTACCGTCGCCATTCAAGGAAGCGCAGCGCGTACCGTCGCCGCGTGGAACTTCATCATTCAACTAGAACCAACAAACTACGTTGAATTGATGTGGGCGACGGATGATACAAGCGTTAGAATTCTTGCAGCCAGCGCCACAAGCGTTTGGCCTGCGATCCCCTCGGTCATTTGTACCATCACACAGGTCAACAACCTGTAATCCCCACAGGAGCAAGGACAATGCCATTAGATAGCGATGTTTCTAACGCCGACGCACAGTTGCACGTTGAGTTTTACGTCAAGGACGATGGGCCGGGTAAGGGCAAGACTTATTGCCGCATCATGGCCCCGGGCGATAAGACCAACATCATTGACCAGCCAAGCCGCGACGATCACAAGGCGCGGTTTCCGCGTCAGTGGCTGTACTTTCAAACGCAGCAAAGCGACGGTGTGGCGGCAGAGATCGGCACCCCGCTGTCGGCATGGCATAAGGACGCTCCCGAGGAGATTACCCGCGACCAGATACAGGAGTTGGTAATCCTGAAGTTTGTGACGGTCGAGCAGTTGGCTTTGGCGTCGGACGCGCAGTTGCAGCGGATCGGCATGGGCGGCGTTGGGCTGCGTGAGCGGGCAAAAATGTACTTAAACCGCAAAAACCGCGTAGAAGCCACTGCCGAATTGGAAGATACGAAGCGTCAATTGGCCGAATTGCAGGCACAGATGGCGCAGTTGTTGGGCAGCGAACCGGCCAAGCGCCGTGGACGCCCGCCCAAGGAAACCTTAGCGGAGGCATAGCATGGGCAGCACGATGGTTCAACTTGTCCAGCAAGTAACAAACGAACTGGGCATCCCTACTCCGCAGACCGTAGCGGGAAACGCGAGTCAGGACATCATCCAGATTCTTGCGTTGATGAACGCCTGCGGTTACGAGTTGCTCCGTCGTGCTGATTGGCGCGAACTGACCCGCCAGCACACGTTTTACACCGAAGCCATCACGACCACGGGAACGTGGGCCGAGGACGTTGCGGTAATTACGGCTATTCCGACGACCGCAGGGCTGTCTACGCAATACCAAGTGCAGGGCGTGGGCATCCCCAACGCTACCTACGTCACGGCTGTGACAGGCGCTACGTCGGTCACGTTGAACTACGCCCCGACGTCCTCGGTTGTAAATGGTCAGGTCATATTCCAGAAAGTGAAGTACGACCTGCCTGCCGATTACGTCAGCACGGTCAACCGCACCCACTGGGACAAGAGCAAGCGTTGGGAAATGCTCGGCCCCGAGTCGCCGCAGCAATGGGAATGGCTGCTGTCGGGCTATATCAGCACCGGCCCGCGTATCCGTTGGCGTCTGCTTGGCAAGTATTTCCAGATTTGGCCGGGCATGAATGGCGGCGAGTTGCTCGGGTTTGAGTACCGTAGCGCCGCATGGGCCGAAAGCGCCCTTGCCGTGCCAAAAAACAGTTTTACCGCCGACAACGACACCTGCGTTTACCCCGACCGCGTGATGGTTCTGGGTACAAAACTGAAGTATTTTGAGGCCAAGGGCTTTGATACGACGGCTTTGTACCGCGATTACCTTGCAGAACTTGAAACGGCCATCGCGCAGGATACGGCAGCGGCCAACCTGTCGTTTGCCCCGCGTCCGGGGACGGTGTTGATCGGTTACGACAACATTCCTGACAGCGGTTACGGCACGAGCAGCACCTAATGGCATCGCCCGTTCGCAGACGGCTAGTACAGCGCACCACGGCCAACGTGGCGTCCTTGCCTGCCCCGGTGGGCGGGTGGAACGCACGCGATGCGCTGGCAAACATGGCACCTACGGATGCCGTGTATTTGGAAAATATGTTTCCAAGCGTGTCCAACGTCAATTTGCGCGGTGGATACGTCAAACACGCGGTCGGACTGCCTGCCGAAGTGCAGACGCTGATGACCTACAACGCAGGGTCGGACGTAGAACTGTATGCCATCAGCGACGGCAAGATTTTCGACGTTACCTCGGCGGGTACGGCAGGGTCGGCTCTGGTCGCCAGCCTTTCCAACTCGCAATGGGAGTACACCAACGTCACTACGGGCGGCGGGCAATACCTGTACCTTGCCAATGGTGTGGACAAGCCCCGGTTGTTCAACGGGACAACATGGACGCCCATTGACGGTGCGTCTACGCCAGCGATCACGGGCGTCACGACGACTAACCTAATCCAGCCGACCTTGTTCAAGAACCGAATGTGGTTTATTGAAAAGGACACCTTAAAAGCATGGTATTTGCCGGTAGCATCGGTTGGCGGTGCGGCAAACGTGCTAGACCTGTCAAGCGTCATGCACTTGGGCGGCAAGTTGCAGGCAATGGCGACTTGGACGATTGACGCGGGCTACGGCGTTGACGACAACCTTGTGTTCATTTCTGACCAAGGCGAGGTGGCGGTATATCGCGGCACCGACCCAACGAGCGCGTCCACATGGTCGCTGATCGGCGTCTGGATCATTGGTGCGCCAATTTCCCGTCGCTGCATGGCGAAGTACGGCGGTGACCTGCTGATTTTGACGCTGGACGGGTTGATACCGTTCGCCTCGGCGCTGCAATCGTCACGGCTCGACCCCAACATTGCCCTATCGGACAAAATACAGGGCGCATTTGCGGCTGCCGCACGCACGTACAAGGACACGTTTGGCTGGGGGTTGCTCTACAACCCGCTCAACAACGCCCTAATCGTCAATGTGCCTGTATCAACCGGGCAACAGCAATTTGTGATGAACAACATTACGAAGGCGTGGTGCAACTTTACGGGCTGGAACGCAGCGTGCTGGGCGCTTGTGGACAACGAGCCGTACTTTGGCGGCAATACCTACGTCGCAAAGGCATGGACGACAGGCGATGGCGGGTATGCCGACGATGGCGAACCCGTCCGCACCAAGGCGCTGCAAGCGTTCAACTACTTTGAGACACGCGGCGTTATTAAATACTTCACCCGCGCACGCCCAAGCATCTTCAGCAACGGTCAACCCAGCGTGGTTATCGGTATCAACACCGATTTCCAGACGGCAGACCAGACCGGCGCGGTGTCATTCTCGCCCACGGTGGCGGGTCTATGGGGCGTCGGGTTGTGGGACGTCGCGCTATGGGGTAGCGATGTGGTCATCACCAATAACCAGTCGGGCGTCACCGGCATTGGCTATTGCGGGGCCATATCGTTCAACAGCAGCAGCGAAAACTTGCAGATTCAATGGGCATCAACTGACGTTGTGTATCAAATCGGATGGGCTGGAATATAGTCAGCGGCCCCCATGTGGGCCATTGGGTCATGTCTCGCACCGACGGGGCGTACAACGCTGACCGTTCAGCCGCCATTGGGCTGGAGCGGGACGGCGAACTGGTCGCCGGTACGGTGTACGAGATGTGGAACGGCAAGTCAGTCGTATGCCATATCACTTGGGATCAGATCACCCCGGCCTACTTGGCGGCGGTGTATGACTATCCCTATAACGTCGCAAATGTTGATAAGATCATAGGGCCAATCAGCAGCAACCATACCCGGGCGCTCAAATTGGTCACGAAAATGGGGTTTTCAGAGGAGGCGCGGATCAAGAACGCCGCTCCCGATGGAGACATTGTTTTTATGACGCAGACACCAGAACGGTGTCGTTATTTGGAGCCTCGGTATGGGCAAAAGATCACCGGCACCGCCGCCAACACCTGACTACGCCGCGATTGCGCGGCAACAGGGTCAGGAGAACATCGAAGCCGCTAAACAGTCGGCTTATATGTCTAACCCGAACGTCTACACGCCGACAGCGCAGCAGACGGTTACGTGGCAAAAGACCCCGCAATTTAACCAGTCGGAATACGACAAGGCGATGGCCGAATTTCAGGCCAAGTCTGCGGCTGGCGTAGAAAACGTTGCCGAACCGACTAAGGATCAATATACGTCGTTTGTTGAGCAGCCGACCGTCCGCCAAGAGTTAGTCGGCCCGGCCAAGGACATTTTTGCCACGCAGCAGCAAGCCGAGCAGGCGATGGGCCTCTTGGGGCTGCGCGAAATTGGCGACCTTAACAAGTTTCTTGCCCAAGACTTCCAAGCCCAACTGCCGCAAATCCAGACGGCATTGGCAAACTACGGCCAAGTCGCGCAGACGCCAAACTTAGCCCAGTACGGTCAAGCGGGCGGCGTTGCAGCAGGCACGGGCGGAGCGGTCGCGGGTGCGCCCACGCCAACAACCCTGCAAACTGGCTTTACCGCCGACCAGATGCCCGGTGCGTTTACTTCAACAGGGCAGGCAGGATCGAACGTCAACGCTTTGACGCTGCCAAACGCTTACGACCTATACCAAGGGCAGGCGTATTCCAATATCGGCCCCACGGGCGCTGTAAGCGGCGCACCGAACCTTGCTGGCATGGGTCAAGCAGGGACGGGTGGCGTGCAGGCTGGGGCGGGAGTCCCCGGGCAGGTCAACTTTGCCGCGTATGGTCAGGCGGGTGCAAACGTTACGCCGACAAACGTGGCTTACGGCCCGCAGGCGGGTCAGTACGGCATGGCGCAGGGCGGCCCCGGCGCGTACAACCTCGGCCAGTTGAACCTTGCCGGTGTCGGCGGTGTGCAAGGCGCACCCACGGGCGGGCAGTTTGGCGCCGCAACGGGTGGCCCGGGTGGTGTGCAGTTTGGCGGCCTTGACCTGTCTGGGCTTGGTGCAGCGCAGGGTGGCCCGAGCGCAGGTCTGTATGGCCTTGCAGGCGCTGGCCCCGGTGGGCTGAACCTCGGCGGGTTTGACGCCAGCCGCGTCGGCGGGTTGGCAAACGCCCCCTCTGGCGATCAGTTTGGTCGCGCCATTGGCGGCCCTGCCGCGCCGTCGCTTGACGCAAACCTTAACCTGTCGGGTGTGGGCGATGTGTCGCGCAACGTGCAGGAAGGCCGGTTTGGGTACGCACGCGGCGACCTTGCCACGCCAGAACTGCAACGTCAGTTAGCCACGCAAGGGTTGGCCGCCATGCCGGTTAACGCTGGCATGAACGCCCAGAGCGCCATCATGTCGCGCCTTGACCCGCAGTTGCAGCGCGAACGGGCGCAGTTGGAGCAGCGCCTTGTCAACCAAGGCTTGCGACCGGGCGGTGAGGCGTACAACGCCGAAATGGAACTGCAAGCGCAGCGTGAAAACGACTTGCGTACCCAAGCCGCGTTGCAGGGCATTTCGCTTGACGCTTCTATGCGTCAACAAGGGCTGGCCGAGCAACAAACGCTGGCCGACTTTGCCAACCAAGCCGCACAACAACAGTTTGGTTTGGGCGCACAGGGTCTTGGCCTTTACAACGAAGCATTGGCGCAGAATTTCCAGCAGTCGTTGGCCGCGCAATCCGCGCAGAACATGGCGCAGCAGCAAGCGTTCCAACAGCGCGTGCAAGCCGGTCAGTTTGGACAAGAAGCGCAAATGGCGTCGTTTGGCATGGGTCAGCAGGCCCAGCGGGCGGTTAACGAGGCGCAAGGTCAAAACTTCCAACAGGCTCTTGCCGCACAGCAGGCGCAAAATGCAGCACAGCAACAAGGCTTTGCACAACAATTGGCAGGCCAAGAATTTGGGCAACAAGCCGCTTTGGCTGGATTTGGCACACAGCAGCAAGCGCAGCAAATGGCTAATCAGGCTGCCGCCCAAAATTTCCAACAAGCGTTAGCCGCCGCACAGCAAGGCAACCAAGCCCAGCAGCAAAACTTCTTGCAGCGCGTAGCCGCAGGCGAGTTTGGCCGCGAAGCGCAACTGGCGACGTTCCAGACGGGTCAGCAAGCCGCACAAGCGCAGAATCAAGCCATTGGGCAAAACTTCCAGCAAGCCCTTGCTGCCCAGCAGGCTGCAAACGCCGCGCAGGCGCAGCAGTACGGTCAGGCGGTTGGTGCGGGTGAATTTAACCGCGATGCGTTGCTGGCCCAATTTGGTATGGGTCAACAGGCAGCGCAGGCGCAAAACCAAGCCGTCGCGCAGAACTTTGCCCAAGCCCAAGCCGCTGCACAGATGCAGAACCAAGCGGGCGCACAGCAGTTTGGTCAGCAATTGTCGGCGCAGGAACTGGCAAACCAAGCGGTTGCACAGAACCAAGCCGCCGCAGCCCAGCAGGCACAGGTCAACGCCGCATTGCAGGGTCAGACCTTTGGTCAGCAAGCCCAAGCCGCGCAGTTGGGAAATCAAGCATTGGCGCAAAACCAACAGACGGCGCTACAACAGCAGCAGGCCGCAAACCAAGCCCAACAGCAGCAGTTTGCCCAGCAAATGGGACAGGCCGAGTTCGCCAATCAGGCGCTCGCGCAGAACCAGCAGGCCGCTTTGCAGCGTTACCAAGCCATGTTGTCGGGCCAAGGCCAGCAGTTTGGTCAACAGGTCACGGCGCAAGAGTTGCAGAACCGCGCCCTTGCACAGAACCAACAACAGGCACTGGCGGCGTATCAGGCCAACCTTGCCCGTCAACAGCAGGGCTTCCAGCAGGCTGGGGCGCAAGCAGAATTTGGCAACCAAGCGCAGTTGCAGCAATACCAGCAAGCATTGGCCGCGCAAGCCTTTGCAAACCAAGCGCAGCAACAGCGGTTTGGTCAGGCCATGGACATCCAAGGGCTGTACAACGCATCAACCTTGCAAAACCAGCAAGCCGCGTTGCAGCAACAAGCCGCGCAGAACGCCGCACAGCAGCAGATGTACAACCAAGCCGCTGGCGCGGGTACGTTTGCAAACCAAGCCGTACAGCAAGCGTTGCAACAGCAACTTGCCATGCGAAATCAGCCGCTCAACGAGATTTCAGCGTTGTTGTCGGGATCGCAAGTGCAAATGCCGCAGTTCCAAGGCTACAGCGGCGTATCGGTCGCCCCGACGCCGTACCTGCAAGCCATGCAGGCACAAGATGCTTCCGCAATGCAGCGTTACGGCATCCAAGCCAACCAAGCCGCTAGCAATATGTCCGGTTTGTACGGGCTGGCAGGCGCATTTGCTGGCGCACCTAGCGGTGGATTTTTAAGCGGATTGTTTGGGAGATAATAACCATGAACGGACGACGCCCGATGAGTATGCCGATGCAACCTGATCGTCGCCCACAAGAGTTGGCGCGTATGTTGGCAATGCAGGAACGCAATAGCAGCCTTGACAGCCCTGTGCCGCAACAGCCAATGCGCCCGTCGCTGGCATACGCTGGCGCAACGCCCAACAGCGCACCCGGTGTCGCCCCGCAAAGCATGAACTTTAACGGCCCGGCTGGCCCGCAGCAGTACCGTGGCCCAATCAGCAACCCCGCAATGAGCGCAATGGCTCCGCCGCAGCAAGGCGCACCGCAGATTGGTGGCATGAGGCGGCCAATGGGTGCAGGCGCACGCGGGTACCCGTCCTCCCCCGGCATGACGACGCCGCAGGGAGGAGCCTACCGAGGGGACTTTGATGGCAATTAAAACTTACCAAGCGTTTACGCCCCCGTCGCCCTACGAAATGGAGCGGCGCAAGGCTGAACAGCAACGCCGGTACGCCGAACTGCTGCAAGAGCAGGCAATGGCGGAGGATGAGCCGTTTACTTATCAAGGGTTCCGCGCAATGCCGTCCCCGGCTGCTGCCCTTGGCAAGTTGCTAAAAATATACGGTTCCAAAAAGGCCGGAGAAAAAGCCGAAGAAGCCGAACAGCGTGCGCGAGAAGCGGACATAGAGGGTGCAGAACGGTTGAGGCGAGAACTTGCACCAGAAGCCCGCATAGCCGCGCCAACAGGCGCAGAAATTGCTGGCACAATGGGAATGCCGCAAATTAACGAAGAAGGGCAATTGTCATATGGCCCAAGCGTGCAATCGCCATTGCGTACTGAAATGGTTGGCCCAACGGCAAAAGAGCGCCAAAACATTTTTGCAAATTATGCCGTGAGCGGAACGCCGACCGCACAGCGCCTCGCACAAGTTTTGGCTGGGCAGGAACCGCAAACGCAAACAATGGAATTTGGCGATCAACTGTTAAACGTCACCGATGGGCAAGCAACGCCTGTGATGATGGGCGGCAAACCCGTAACGGCATCACCAAAGCCGGCGCCGGGGAGTTCGTTGGCAAAACTGTTTAACGAACGCAGCCAATTTTCTCCCGGCGATCCGCGCATTCCAATTTGGGACAAGGCAATAGAAAGCGAAGCAGGCAGCAAAGCGCCTGTTGTAAATATGCCATCAACTCGTGACCGTCAAAAAGATGAAAGTTTGTTGCGCGATCAACTTGAGGGACGCCTTAACAAGATGGATTGGGCAGGTACGCAAAGTGCTATGCAACGCATTTTGACGGCACCAGAAACACCAGTGGGTGACGTTGATATTGTGTATGCCGTTGCCAAAGCCGCAGATTCAAGCGGAGCGGTTCGCAAAGAAGATTTTGACCTCCGCGCTAAAGAAGGAAGTTTAGGCGGTCAATTGCAATCAGCATACGAAGAAGCCAAAAGCGGAAGAATGTTGCCTGCACGGCGGCAACAACTAATAGAATCCGCTCTTAATTTTTATAAAGCGCGGGAGGCAACGGTTAACAAGTTGCTTTCAGACTATCAAGGCATTGCAGAAAGAAGCGATCTGAATGTTCAAAATGTTATTGAACCGTTTAAGCCAATTCCTCTTTGGTCAGACGATGACGAAAAAGAATTGCAACGGTTAAGAAATAAGGCACAAGGGAGGCAATAACAATGGCCCTCACGCCTGAAGAATTGCGACGACTGCAAGAGTTAGAAAGCCGTAAACGGTTGACTCACGGCCCATCCGTTGTGTCATTTGCTGAACCCGAATCAGAAGAATTCAAGGCTGGCCGGACAATGCCCCGACCTGCGCAAGTGGCATTAAAAACTGCTCAAGCGTTAAGTTTTGGATTGTTGCCATCTCTTACTGGCCCAAAAACCGGAGAGATGATTCGTGGCGCGTCTACGCAATTCACAGAGGATTACCCAAAAACTTCATTTGGTCTTGATGTTGTAGGGTCAATGGCGCCAAGTCTGATCGGCGTAACTGCTGGCCCCACAATTGCTAATGTTGGCGCAAGGATGGTTGGCGCACCCCGAGTGCCTCCTCCGCAAGCCATAGACGTTGGGCCAATGGCTCGCGTTGGCACCGCCGCAATGACGGGCGGTGTTGAGGGCGGTGTTTCAGGAATTGGCTATTCCAATGCCAAGACTGATGAAGAACGAATGCGCGACATCTTGTTTGGTACTTTCATGGGCGCGGCAGGCGGCGGTGCGTCAAGTGCAGGCACGAATGTGCTTGGCGCTGTGGGTACAAACATTGGTGAGCGGGCATCGCAGAAAATAGCGTTGTCAGAAGCGCAGAAGCGGCTTATTCAAGCATTGATTCGTGATACGCCAGAGGGTCAAGACGTAGGCCCGTATGTGGCAAATAGACTGCGCAATCTTGGCCCAGAATCAGCGTTGTTAGATGTAGGCGAAAACTCACGGCAACTTGCCGATTTGTTAGCCACTTTGCCGGGCAGAAGCAAACAAGAGTTGCGTGATTTTGTTGAACAACGTGCTTTTAGTCGCGGTGAACGCATGGCAGCGGCTGGCCAAGAAGGACTTGACACGGGCGGCAAACGCGTTGTTTCAACGCTTGATGACCTTGCCAAACAACGATCCCGCGAAGCCGGCCCGTTGTACCTACGTCTAGAAGGAATGTCGGTATCTGACCCTTCTGGTGTTATCGGAAGCATTGTAAAACGTGCGGAAGAATTAGGCGCGACGCGCATTGCTCGCAGTCTTGCAAAAACGCAGCAGGTAACGCGAGGCGGTAAGGGTTGGACATATAAAGGCACAGAAAGCGGCACTTACAACGCTTCTGATTTGGCAAACATTAAAGAAGGTCTTGACGCACTTGTTGAGAAAGAAACAGACAAGGCAACTGGCAAAATTAGCAAGTTGGGATTGTCGTATGAAGAACTTAGAAACAAACTGCGGGCAGAACTAATTGACAGCACAACTAATCCAAAAACAGGTCAATCTGTTTACAAACAAGCGTTAGACGCATGGGCTGGCCCCAGCGCCGCAAGTGAAGCGGCAGATTTGGGTAGAACCGTGTTAAGCCCTAGTTTGTCTGCCGATCAATTGCGCAAAAACCTGTCAAAAATGTCTGATTCTGAGTTGGAGGCTTTTAGAATTGGCGCGTTTGAGGCAATTCGCAGCAAAGTTGGTACGTCTAAAGGCGGCCGCACCGAGATGATGAACTTAGTTGAAAACTTTGTGCCGCGTGAAAAATTGCAAGTAGTGTTTGGATCGCCAGAAAAGTTTGACCAGTTTTACCGCACCATGCTTGCTGAACGCACAATGCGTGAAGCCGATGTGCTTGGCCGTAATTCGCAAACGGTATCGCGCCAAACTGCGCTTGGCGAAATGAACGCAGATTTAGCGTTAGATGTAGGCGGTATGGCCTCTGGCGGCCCAATGCAATTTATTACTGGCGCTGCAAGAATGTGGAATCAGGCGCAACTGCCAGAAAAAACACGAGATCAACTTGCCCGAGCGTTAATGATGGGCGGCCCCCGCGCAGAGCAAGATGTTTTCTCTATGGAAAACGTAGCAAGAGAACTTGCAAAACGGCGCGTGCGTAGAGCAAGCGCCATTGGCGGCGCGGGTGGTGGCACAACCACCGGCGCAACGCGGCAAAAAGAGGAGTAAGCACAGATGTCTTTCAATGGTTCTGGGACGTTCGTCATCAACTCGGCAGGCCAGCCTGTCGTCGCTAACACCGTCATTTCGGCCACGACGTTCAATGCGTTGACGTCTGACCTTGCTAACGGCTTGTCTACCTGTATCACCAAGGACGGGCAGACCACGCCGACCGCCAACATTCCAATGGGCGGGTTCAAGATCACAAACCTTGCCACCGGCACGGCTGCCACAGACGCGGCCACGGTCGCGCAGATTCAAAGCAACGGCGCTGCCCTTGTCACGGTCACCGGAACCGACACGCTGACGGGTACGCTGACGCCTGCACTGGTTGCCTACGTCACAGGCGCTGTGTACTACTTTGTCGCCCCTGCCACAAACACGGGCGCTGTTACCCTTAACATCGACACCCTCGGCGCTAAAGCCGTTACACGCGACGGTACGACCGCCCTTGTGGCCGGTGACATCGTATCGGGCGAAATGGTTGCCGTGGTGTACGACGGCACGCGCTTCCAGTTGATTAGCGCGGTCAACAGTTTTACCAACCTGAACGTCTCCGGCACGCTGACGGTGGCCGGGGCAACGACCCTTAACGGCAACCTTCAGGTCGGCAATGCGGCTGCGGATACGGTCAACTTTCAAGCAAGCGGCTGGACGCTGACCAACAATGTATCGGTCATTGGAACGTGGGCTGACATTGGCACCATTACGACTGCCGACATCAACGGCGGAACCATCGACGGCACGACCATCGGCGGCGGCACGGCGGCTGCGGGTACGTTTACGACCGTTGGCGCAACGACCGGCAACATCACGACGGTCAACGCTACGACGGTGGACAGCACCAACCTTGAAGTCACGAACATTAAGGCAAAGGACGGGACTGCCGCAGGCTCTATTGCCGACGCTACGGGCGTTGTGACGCTTAACAGCGTTGTTGCCACGACGGCTGACATCAACGGCGGCACGATTGACGCTACCACCATCGGCGGATCGTCCCCGGCTGTGGGTAACTTTACGACCGTCTCGGCTGCCTCGGCGGTCTTTACGACGGCGACCATTACCACCGTCAACACGACGACCCTTGACCTGACCAACCTTGAAGTCACAAACATCAAGGCAAAGGACGGCACGGCGTCGATGACCATTGACGATTTAACGGGCAAGGTCAACGTTACGACCGTTTCCGCCGCCTCCATGAACGCGGCAGTTGCGGCTATCACGACCGGATCGGTTACCAACCTTACGGCCACCTCAGCCTCGGTTGCCAGCATGAACGCAGGGGTAGCCCTGCTGACGACTGCTACGGTTACGACGCTGAACGCCTCTGGCGCATCTATCGCCTCGGCCAACATCGGCAACCTTCAGTTTACGGCTGCCTCCATCGCCTCCATCAACGCGGGCGTGGCGGTTATCAACAACCTGACGGCTACGAGTGCGTCTATTGCCTCCGCTAACGTCGGTGTGGCGCTAATCACCACAGGCACGGTTACAGCCCTTACCGCGACCGGAGCCAGCGTAGCGTCGGCTAACGTCGGCACGGCGGTTATCACAGGGCTGACGGTTACGGGCGCGTCCATCGCCTCGGTCAACGCAGGAACGGCCACGCTGTCGGGTAACTTGACGCTCAACGGCGGCACTGCCAACCAAGTCCAGTACCTCAATGCATCCAAGGTATTGTCGGGATCGTCCAACCTCACATTCGACGGAACGACGCTCACGGCCAACACGCTCGTCAGCACCAACCAAGCCACCATCGACGGCATGGCTGTCGGGCAGGGCGTTGGGAACGTCTCAACAAATACGGCAGTTGGCGTGGATGTACTGTCTAACGCATCACAAACTGGTCAGGGTAATACCGGGTTTGGATTTAGTACGTTAAAGGCCAACACCAGCGGTAATAATAGTACGGCAATTGGAAACTCTGCGTTAATTGTCAATACCACCGGAGACTTCAATACCGGAGTTGGCTCGGCAGCGTTGTTTGGCAATACGACTGCAAGTTACAACACGGCGGTTGGTAGAGCGTCCCTGTTTACAAACTCAACTGGTGGTTCAAACACAGCAATCGGTTATGAATCTCTAAACAAAAATACCACCGCTTCATTCAACACCGCTGTTGGGTATCAGGCTGGATATGCCAACACGACCGGAACGGCTAATGACGCTTTCGGAGTGACGGCTCTTTACAGCAATACAACCGGATCAAACAACCGGGCTTTTGGCGGCGCTGCTCTCTACAGTAATACAACCGGAGGCAACAATACCGCCGTTGGTTCAGCCGCTCTCTACTCCAACACCACCGCTTCCAACAACACGGCTGTGGGGTATCAGGCTGCATATACGAACTCAACTGGTACTGGAAATACATTAGTAGGCACGGCGTCTGGTTATTCCAATTCGACTTCAAATGCATTAACAGCCGTAGGATATAACGCAGCATATACGTCCACGGCTGGTAGAAATACTGCAATCGGTTGTCAAACGATGCAGTTGAATACCACTGGCACATACAACGTTGCTGTGGGCGGTGGAGATGGCAGCGCAGAAGTACCGACTTTTTATAGAAACACGACGGGGTCATCCAATACTGTTGTGGGTTGGATTGCGATGCAAGAAAACACAACAGGCTCAAACAATACAGCAATGGGGTATCAGGCGCTTAGTCAAAACACCACCGCCTCCAACAACGTAGCAGTCGGCTATCAGGCTGCGTACAGCAATACGACTGGGCTTGAAATTACCGCTATCGGCTTTGAAGCCTTAAATAAAAACACCACGGGTAATTACAATACCGCTTTAGGTTATCGAGCGTTAAAAGAAACCACTACCGCTGTCGAAAACACGGCGGTTGGTGATTCCGCAGCACAAAACCTAACAACTGGGGCTAACAACACAGCATTAGGTTCTATTGCTTTAGTTACTGCAACAACGGCTGGCGACAACGTTGCAGTTGGCAGATCTGCGCTGCGACTTACGACCACAGGTTCCTATAACACCGCCGTTGGCTCATCTGCGCTTAACGCTAACACGACAGCATCCTATAACACTGCGGTTGGATATCAGGCTGGCACGGCTAACACAACGGGGGCAAGGAACTCGTTTTTTGGTTCATTCTCCGGTTTGAACAATACGACCGGAGAGTACAACGCAGCGTTTGGCTATGAGACTCTTGCTACAAATTCTACCGGCGCTAATAACGTTGCAGTTGGATATCAGGCGCTTAATCTAAACACCACCGCCTCCAACAACGTGGCTGTTGGTTTAGAGGCACTTTATTCAAACACCACCGGCGGTAATAACACTGCGGTTGGATCGGGTGCGGCGCGTACCAGCACTGCTGGAAGTACAACTGCTATTGGGTATCGTGCGCTTTACAATAACACCACAGGAAATACAAATACTGCGGTTGGTTTAGATGCGCTTTTTGCTAACACCACAGGAGACGGTAGCACTGCGGTTGGTTATCTTGCGCTGACCAATAATACGACGGGAACGTATCACACGGCAGTTGGACATACCGCTCTTCAAAATAATACGACGGGTCAAAATAACTCCGCGTTTGGACATCAGGCGCTTAACAAAAATACGACAGGATCGTACAACGTCGCGTTAGGGCTTAATTCGCTTTACTCCAACACCACCGCCTCCAGCAACACGGCTGTTGGGTATCAGGCTGGGTATAGCAACACGACTGGCTCCAACAATACAGTAGTTGGCAATCTGGCTGGGTACAGCAACACCGCCGGGTTCAGTAATGTATTTATTGGGAAAGAGGCTGGATACAGTTTCAATCAACCCACCAATTTAGATACATACAATACATTTGTTGGGCAAGCGTCTGGTTATTCCGTAACGACTGGTTCGTCCAACACCCTGATTGGTCGGGGCGCAGGTAGTAGTATTACTACTGGTTCAAAAAATACCATTCTTGGCTTTTACAACGGCAACCAAGGCGGCTTGGACATCCGCACGAGCAGCAACAACATTGTGCTGTCGGATGGTGATGGGAATCCAAGACAAATTATCAATGGAAGTGGATACTTGTTTTACTACACCATGAATAGTGGTGCTGGTACAAATGCTTTAAAGTACAACACTTCAACTGGCGCTGTTACCTACGATA
>Ga0315899_10000879_pt1 | contig 35397 bp, 31 predicted proteins | sample LakEriMetagenome_2_FD_203518 | JGI IMG/M metagenome (GOLD analysis project Ga0315899, IMG submission 203518) | Freshwater fungal communities from buoy surface, Lake Erie, Ohio, United States - Buoy 4 MA112 | ecosystem: Environmental > Aquatic > Freshwater > Lake | place: USA: Lake Erie, Ohio...
TCGTCTACGATCATCCGTTCCAGTGGGGCAGCAAGCGCACCGGCCCGGACCTGCACCGAGTGGGCGGCCGCTACAACGACGAGTGGCACCGCGCGCACCTGATGAACCCGCGCGATCTGGTGCCCGAATCGAACATGCCCGGCTACCCGTGGCTGGCGACCGGCACGATCGACGCATCGCAGCTGCAGGCGAACATGCGCGCGCTGCGCAAGGTCGGCGTCCCGTACACGGACGAGGACATCGCCAAGGCGCCCGAGGCGGTCAAGGGCAAGACCGAGATGGACGCGATGATCGCGTACCTCCAGGTGCTCGGCACCGCGATCAAGTAAGGACCCGACATGGACATCAACCTGCTGCGCGGCCTGCTGACCGCCGCCTCGCTCGCCTGCTTCGTCGGAATCGTCTGGTGGGCCTACTCGCCGCGCAACAAGGCGCGCCACGAGGAGGCGGGCCGGCTTCCGCTCGACGACTGACAAGGAAGAAGAACCATGGCTGACTTCACGAGTGGATTCTGGTCGCCCTTCATCGCGATCGCCACGATCGTCTCGATCGTCGCGTGCCTGCTGCTGCTGATCGTCAACAGCAGGAAGCCGGTCAAGACGGCCGACAACACCACCGGGCACGTCTGGGACGGCGACCTCAAGGAGGCGAACAACCCGCTGCCCCGGTGGTGGAGCGGGCTGTTCGTGATCACGATCGTCTTCGCGCTGATCTATCTCTGGCTCTACCCGGGGCTCGGCGCGAGCGCGGGCTCGCTCAAGTGGTCGCAGGCCGGCCAGCACGAGGCCGAGGCGAAGGCGCTGGCCGAGGAGATGGCGCCGCTGTACGCGAAGTTCCAGGCGAAGCCCGTGCCTGAGCTGATCGGCGACCCGCAGGCGCGGGCGATCGGCGAGCGGCTGTTCCTGAACAACTGCGCGCAGTGCCACGGCTCGGACGGCCGGGGCGCGAAGGGCTTCCCGAACCTGACCGACGCCGACTGGCTGTACGGCAACGCGCCCGAGCAGATCGTCGAGACGATCACGAAGGGCCGCAACGGCGTGATGCCTGCGCTGGGCGCCGCAGTCGGCGGCGCGGCCGAGGTCGAGCAGCTCGCGCAGTACGTGCTGTCGCTGTCTGGCAGCGCGACCGATCCGGTCAAGGCCGAACTCGGCAAGGGCAGGTTCGCCGTCTGCGCCGCCTGCCACGGCCCCGAGGGCAAGGGCAACCAGGCGCTGGGCGCCCCGAACCTGAGCGACAAGATCTGGCTGCACGGCGGCGGACTCCAGTCGGTCGTGTCGATGATCAACGGCGGCAAGGACAACATGATGCCGGCCTGGAACACGAAGCTCACCGAAGGCCAGATCCACGTGCTCGCGTCCTACGTGCTGGGCCTGTCCCAGCGCGCGCCGGCGTCCGCGTCGAAGTGACCCGGCGGCGGCCCGGCCCCGCGCGGGGCCGGCCGCCCTCCCCTCTCCCGAGCGGTACATGTCCGAAGCGAAGAAGGTGATCCCGATCCAGGCCGCCGTCGATGACGGCGGCGGCCTGTTCTCGATCTACCAGGCGCACCAGAAGATCTACCCGCGCTCGGTCACCGGCCTGTTCGCGAAGCTGCGCTGGGCGGCGGTGCTGTTCACCCAGCTGATCTTCTACGGACTGCCCTGGCTCCAGTGGAACGACCGGCAGGCGGTGCTCTTCGAGCTGCAGGCGCGCAAGTTCTACCTGTTCGGCGTCGTGCTCTGGCCGCAGGACTTCATCTACCTCGCGGGGCTGCTGGTCATCGCGGCCCTGTCGCTCTTCTTCTTCACCGCGGTGGCCGGGCGGCTCTGGTGCGGCTACGCGTGCCCGCAGACGGTCTACACCGAGCTCTTCATGTGGATCGAGCGCCACGTCGAGGGCGACCGCGTCGCGCGGATGAAGCTCGACGCCGCGCCGATGTCGGTGCGCAAGCTGCGGATCAAGGCGACCAAGCACGCCCTGTGGCTCGCGCTCGCGCTGTTCACGGGCTTCACCTTCATCGGCTACTTCGCGCCGATCCGGGAGCTGGGCACGGGGGTGCTCGCGCTCTCGCTCGGTGCGTGGCAGTGGTTCTGGATGCTGTTCTACTCGTTCGCGACCTGGGGCAACGCCGGCTTCATGCGCGAGCAGGTCTGCAAGTACATGTGTCCGTACGCGCGCTTCCAGAGCGCGATGTTCGACAAGGACACGATGATCGTCACCTACGACACCGAACGCGGCGAACCGCGCGGCTCGCGCTCGAGGAAGGCCGACCCGACGTCGATGGGGCTGGGCAGCTGCGTCGACTGCGGGCTGTGCGTGCAGGTCTGCCCGACCGGCATCGACATCCGCAACGGGCTGCAGTACGAATGCATCGGCTGCGCCGCCTGCGTCGACGTCTGCGACACGGTGATGGACAGGATGGGCTACGCGAAGGGGCTCGTGCGCTACGCGACCTCCCACGGCATGAAGGACCACCTGGACCGCTCGCAGATGCTGCGGCACGTGCTGCGGCCGCGCACGCTGGTCTACGGCACGCTGCTCGGGCTGCTGACGATCGCGCTGTTCGGCTCGCTCGCGTGGCGCAACCCGCTCAAGGTCGACGTGATCCGCGATCGCAACGCGCTCGCGCGCATCGTCGACGACGGCCGGATCGAGAACACCTACCGGATCCACTTCATGAACGCGTCCGAGACGCCGCGCCGGCTGACGCTGTCGGTGCAGGGGCTCGACGGCATCCGGATCGCCGGGCCGGTCGAGTTCGACGTCGCGGCCGCGTCCAACCGGGCCGTCCCGGTCAGCGTCCAGGTCCCGCCGGGCGTCGGCGCGGCCGGTTCCAATCCGATCCGCTTCGTCATCGAGGCGAGCGACGATCCGTCGCTCGCCCGCAGCGAGAAGGCGGCGTTCATGGTGCCCCGATAGCCGCCCGCACCGAGGAGAAACAGATGTCCGCGACCCCGATCGACGTTCCCCCCCGTCCCCCCTGGCGCGAGCCGCTGTTCTGGCTCGTCTGGGGTATCCCCGCGCTGACGGTCGTCGCCGGGATCGTCACCTGGTGGATCGCCGCGCAGCGCGCCGACAGCAACGTCGCCGAGGACTGGTACAAGCGCGGCATGGCGATCAACCGCTCGCTCGAGCGCGAGTCGCGCGCGCAGGCGCTCGGGCTGCGGGCCGAACTCGCGCTCTCGGGCGAACACGACCTGCGGCTGCGCCTCGACGGCGACACCGCGGGGCTGCCGCCCGCGGTGACCGTCGTGCTGACGCACCCGGTGCGCGCCGAGCAGGACCGCCACCTGACGCTCGATCGGCAGGCCGACGGCAGCTACCGCACGGTGAGCCCGCAGGTCGGCGCCGGCAGCTGGACCGTGTCGATCGAGGCGCAGGACTGGCGGATCGCCGCGCGGCGCGCGACGCTCGTGCCCGGACGCACGCTGCGGATCGCGTCCGACGGTCGCGTCGACTGAGCCGGAGGGCGCCGTGCCGCGCAACTCGCGTGAATGGATCGCGGTGCTGTGGCCCGCGTTCGTCGCGGCCTGCGTGCTCGAGATCGTGGTGTTCGCGGCGTTCGACCCGCACGACCTGAATGCCTTCGGGATGTCGATCGAGGCCGACCGCGATGCGGTCTACTCGATCGCGTTCTTCGCGTTCTGGGCGATCACCGCGGCCACCGGCGTCGTCACCTGGTCGCTGTCGCGCAGCGCCGACGAGATCAACCGCTTCCAGCGCCGCGTGCCGGTCACGCTGCCGCTGCCCGGGAGCCCGCCCAACCCCGACTACCGCGGGCCGAACCCGCCGCCCTCGGCACCGCCGCCCGACGGCCCGGCCTGAACCCTCGCACGACGCGATGAGCCTGATCGTGCTGCTGACCACCGCCGCCTCGCTGGGGCTGCTCGGCGGGCTGCACTGCGTCGCGATGTGCGCGGCGCTGCAGCGCGTCGCGGTCCACGGCGTCGGCGGCGCGGCGCCGCCCCTGCCCGGCAACGGGCCGCTCGCGCGCACGATCCCGCTGCGCCCGGCCGAGGCCGTCGGCGGCGGCGCCATCGCGGCCACGCTGCCGATCGGTGCCGACCTGCGCTTCCACGCAGCCAGGATGCTCGGCTACGCCGCGCTCGGCGCCGCGGTCGGCGGCGGCTCGTGGCTGCTGCGTTGGGGGGCCGACGCGATGCCCCTGATGCGGCCGCTGTGGGGCACGCTGAACGGTCTGCTGCTCGCGCTCGGGCTCGCGCTGCTGGTGCTCGGCCGCCAGCCGACCTGGGTCGATGCGCTCGGTGCGCGCGTCTGGCGCGCGACCGGCGCACGGCTCGGCGGGGCGCGCCGCCACCGCCCCGAGCTCGCCGGGCTCGCATGGGCGCTGGTGCCCTGCGGCCTGCTCTACTCGGCGCTCGCCACCGCGGCGCTCGCGAGCGACCCGCTGCGGGGCGCCGCGGCGATGCTCGCCTTCGCCGCCGGCACGGCGGCGAACCTGCTCGCCGCGCAGTGGGTGCTGCACGCGGTCGGCCGCGGCTCGGCGAGGCGCGCGGCGCGCCTGGAGTCCGTGGGCATCCGGATCGGGGGCGCGCTGCTCGCCACGATGGCGATCGCCGCGCTGGTGGCGCTGGCGCTCGGCCAGCCCCACCCGTTCTGCGCGAGCTGAGCGCCGCCCGCGGGCGGCGCCCGGCCGCGGCCGGTCAGGCGCCGGTCACTCGGGCTCGCAGGTCGCGCCGGCGATCTCGCGCAGCCTCGCGGCGTTCTCGATGCTGAGCCGCTTCTGCTCGACCGCGATCACGCCCTCCTCCTGGAGCTTCGAGAAGGTGCGGCTGACGGTCTCGAGCTTCAGGCCGAGGTAGTTGCCGATCTCCTCGCGCGTCATCCGCAGGATGAACTCGCGCGGCGAGAAGCCGCGTTGCGCGAAGCGCTGCGACAGGTTCAGCACGAAGGTGGCGATGCGCTGCTCGGCGCGCATCGTGCCGAGCAGCATCATCACGCCCTGGTCGCGGACGATCTCTCGCGACAGCACGCGGTGCAGCTGGCGCTGCAGCCCGTTGAACTCGCGCGTCAGCGACTCGAGCTTCTCGAAGGGGACCACGCAGACCTCGGCGTCCTCGAGCGCGATCGCGTCGCACTGGGAGCTGCCCACGCTGATCGCGTCGAAGCCGAGGATGTCGCCGGGCATCGGGAAGCCGGTGACCTGCTCGCGGCCGTCGTCGGAGGTGACGCGGGTCTTGAAGAACCCGAGGCGGATCGGGTAGACGGCGTCGAACCGGTCGCCGGCGCGGAAGAGCGGCTCGCCGCGCTTGACGCGCCGCCGCGTGGCGACCATGCCGGTCAGCCGGTCGAGCTCGTTGGGGCTCAGCCCCTCGACGAGGCAGATGTCGTGGAGGCCGCAATCGCCGCAATTCACGGCGTGGGCTGCCGCCCCTGCCACGGCCTTGACCGCTGGGATCGGATGCGCTGACACGTTTCTTCACTCCCCGTTGTGACGACTAGTCTACGGCAATTTGACCGGCGTCAAATCGCCCGAAAGAGCCGGGTGTCACGATGGGCCCATGCAGCCGATCGCCGCCCCCACCCGCCCCTCCGCGAACGATCCCGGGGGGTCGATCGCCCCGCGGGCCGAGCTGATCGAGCGTTTCGACGTCGCCGGGCCCCGGTACACGTCGTACCCGACGGCCGATCGCTTCGTCGAGGCCTTCGACGCGTCGAACCTCGACCAGTGGCTGAGGCAGCGGGCCTCGCTCGGCTGGCGCCAGCCGCTGTCGGTCTACGTCCACGTGCCGTTCTGCGCATCGGTCTGCTACTACTGCGCGTGCAACAAGATCGTCACCAAGGACCACGCCCGCGGCCGGCCCTACGTCGACGACCTGCTGCGCGAGGTCGAGCTCTACGGCGAGCGGCTCGGGCGGCGCGAGCCGGTCAGCCAGCTGCACTTCGGCGGCGGCACGCCGACCTTCCTCGACGGCGCGACGCTGCAGGCCGCGATCGACGGGCTCGAGCGGGTGTTCACGTTCCCCGAGAACGCCGAGCGCTCGATCGAGGTCGACCCGCGTACCGTCGACGTCGCGCGCTTGCGCGAGCTGCACGACCAGCGCTTCAACCGCCTGAGCTTCGGCGTTCAGGACTTCGACGCGGACGTGCAGCAGGCGGTGCACCGCGTGCAGTCGACCGAGCAGGTGTTCGAGCTCACGCGCGCGGCGCGCGAGATCGGCTACGAGTCGATCAACGTGGACCTGATCTACGGCCTGCCGAAGCAGACCGAGTCGAGTTTCCGCCGCACGCTGGACACCCTCGCCGCGCTGCGCCCCGACCGCGTCGCGGTCTACGGCTACGCGCACCTGCCGCAGCGCTTCAAGCCGCAGCGCCGCATCCACGAGGCCGAGCTGCCGAGCGCGCACGACAAGCTGTCGATGATGCGCACCGCGATCCAGTCTCTGACAGAGCACGGCTACGTCTACATCGGCATGGACCACTTCGCGCTGCCCGACGACGCGCTCGCGGTCGCGCAGCGCCGGGGCATGCTCCACCGCAACTTCATGGGCTACACGACGCAGCCCGACTGCGACATGATCGGCCTCGGCGTGTCCGCGATCGGCCGCATGGGACCCTGCTACGCGCAGAACGCCCGCACGCTCGACGAGTACGCCGACGCGGTGCGCGCCGGCCGGCTGCCGATCGTGCGGGGCTGCGAGCTGAGCCGGGACGACATGCTCCGGCGCAGCGCGATCATGTCGATCATGTGCAGCGGCGAGGTGTCGTTCGCCGCCCTCGAGAACACCTTCCTCGTCGACCCCAAGCTCGCCTTCTCCGACGAGCTCGGGCGGCTGCGCGAGTTCCAGGACCTGGGGCTGGTGCGCGTCGACGCGGAGAGCATCACCGTGACGCCGCAGGGACGCTTCTTCGTGCGCCCGATCGCGATGGTGTTCGACCGCTACCTGCGCTCGGCGCTGCAGCGCGCCTCGTATTCCAGGGTGCTCTAGGCACCCTGCACCGACGCGGGGCGCCGGGAACGCGACCCCCCCTCCGGCTCCGCGGCGCGACCACCGCCCGGTGCCGGTTCGTTCCCGGCGCACCTGCGTACCCGACCGGCCTCAGGCCCTCGACTCCAGTGCCTCGACCGCCGGCAGCGTCTTGCCCTCGAGGAACTCGAGGAACGCGCCGCCGCCGGTCGAGATGTAGTCGATCTTCTCGGTGATGCCGAACTTCGAGATCGCGGCGAGCGTGTCGCCGCCGCCGGCGATCGAGTAGCCCGGCGACGCGGCGATCGCGCGCGCGACCGTCTCGGTGCCCTTCGCGAACGCATCGAACTCGAACACGCCGACCGGGCCGTTCCAGACGATCGTGCCGGCGACACCGAGCATCGTCGCGAGCCGCTGCGCGGTCTGCGGGCCGATGTCGAGGATCAGGTCGTCGGCGGCGACGTCGGCGGCCGCCTTCACCGTCGCCGCCGCATCGGCCGCGAAGGTCTTCGCGACGACGACGTCGGTCGGGATCGGCACGTCGGCGCCGCGCGATTTCATCAGCTCGATGATCGCCTTCGCCTCGCCGACCAGGTCGTGCTCGGCGAGCGACCTGCCGATCGGCAGGCCGGCGGCCGCCATGAAGGTGTTCGCGATGCCGCCGCCGACGATCAGCTGGTCGACCTTGACGGCGAGCGACTTCAGGATGGTCAGCTTCGTGGACACCTTGGAACCGGCGACGATCGCGACCAGCGGGCGCTTCGGCGCACCGAGCGCGCGGCCGAGCGCGTCGAGCTCGGCGGCCATCAGCGGGCCGGCGCAGGCCACCGGCGCGAAGCGCGCGATGCCGTGCGTCGTGGCCTCGGCCCGGTGTGCGGTGCCGAACGCGTCGTTGACGTAGACGTCGCACAACGCGGCCATCCTGCGCGCCAGCCCCTCCTCGTCCTTCTTCTCGCCCTTGTTGACGCGGCAGTTCTCGAGCAGCACCACCTCGCCTGCGGCGACCTCGAAGCCGCCGTCGACCCAGTCGCGCTGCAGCCGTACCGGATGGCCGAGCTTCTCGGCCAGCCGCTCGGCGATCGGTGCGAGCGAGTCCTCGGGCTTGAACGCGCCCTCGGTCGGACGGCCGAGGTGCGAGGTCACCATCACCGCGGCGCCGGCGTCGAGGCAGTGCCGGATCGCGGGCACCGACGCGCGGATCCGCGTGTCATCGGTGATCGCGCCGGCGTCGTCCTGCGGCACGTTCAGGTCGGCGCGGATGAAGACGCGCTTGCCCTTCAGGTCGAGGTCGCTGAGTCGCTTGAATCGGATCATGGTCGATCGGCGGGGAGGAGGAAGAGGGGTCGCCGTGCGCGGAGCTCGCGCGGGCGACGATCCGATGATTCTAGCCGCTGACGGACACACCGCCCGTCGGCGATCCGGGGCGTTCGTCGCTGGATCGTGACGTGCTCCACGGGCGGGCCGCATCCTACCCTCAAGCGGGGCGCCGCATGGCCGACAACCAACAAGCGGCGGCGCGCGCCGCACGAAGGATCCGAGCCCGATGGACGTGGTGATCGTCGACGACAACCCGGTCAACCTGACCGTGATGGAACACCTGGTGAGCCGGGTGGACGGTGCGTCGCCACGCGTGTTCCGGCACAGCGAAGAGGGCCTCAGCTGGTGCAGCGAGCACGATCCGGACCTGGTGATCGTCGACTACCAGATGCCGGACATCGACGGCATGAAGTTCATCGAGCGGATGCGGGCCCTGCCCGGTCGCGACGAACTGCCGCTGCTGATGGTCACCGCGAACACCGACCGCGATCTGCGGCGCGCGGCGCTCGAGGCGGGCGCGACCGACTTCCTGCACAAGCCGGTCGACCGTGCCGAGTTCACCGCGCGCGTGCGCAACATGCTGCGGCTGCGCGCGATGACGCGCCGGCTGACCGACCGTGCGATCGAGCTCGAGCACGCGGTCGCGAAGGCGACGCGCGCGCTCGTCTCCACCGAGCGCGACACGCTGCTGTGCCTGGCGCGCGCCGCCGAGTACCGCGACCCCGAGACCGGCGCGCACGTGCTGCGAATGGCCGAGTTCTCGCGCGCTCTCGCCCGCGCGATGGGCAAGGACGCCGACTACCAGGCGCTGATCCGCAAGGCCGCGCCGCTGCACGACGTCGGCAAGCTCGGCACGCCCGACCAGATCCTGCTCAAGCCCGCGCGGCTGACCCCGCAGGAGATGGAGGTCATGAAGCAGCACACCACCATCGGCTGGCAGATCCTGCGCGAGCACCGCTCGCCGGTGCTGCAGATGGGCGCGACGATCGCGTGGACGCACCACGAGAAGTGGGACGGCTCGGGCTACCCGCGCGGGCTGGCCGGCACCGACATCCCGCTCGAGGGCCGGATCGTCGCGGTCGCCGACGTGCTGGACGCACTGACGTCGGCGCGTGCGTACAAGCATGCCTGGGACATGTCGGAGGCGCGCTCGTTCATCGAGAAGGGCTCGGGCGTGCACTTCGACCCGCAGTGCGTCGCGGCGCTCTCCGGGCTGTGGGACGAGGTCCGCGCGATCCGCGACGAATACCATGACTGAGCGGCGAGCCGACCGCCCGTCCGGCGCAACGATCCGCCGGTGCGCCCCATGCGGGGACCGAGCGCCGACGCGTTTGAAGATGGTGCCGACCCCGCCCGGGTCGCGAAGCACGAAGGACCGATGAGCCCCGTGACCCTGCCTACCGACGCCACCGAATGGGCCCTGGAGCCGTTCGACGGGCATCCGCCGAGCGCCGCGCGCACGCGCGCCGACGCGCTGGCGCGATTCGAGAACGACGAGGCCTTCTACGACCGCATCGTGCCGCTCTTCAGGCAGGCCGCGAGCGAGCAGGCCGAGGCGCTGCTCGAGGCCGCGACCCGCGGCGACGTGCAGGCGCTGCAGCACTGGGCCCACACGCTGAAGGGCTCGCTGCTGACCGTCGGCGCGTCGGCCACCGCCGAGCGCGCGGAGGAGATCGAGCGCGCGGCTCGCGAAGGGCGCCTCGACGGGCTCGCCGCCCGGGTCAAGCGGCTGGTGGCCGAGGCGGCGATCGTCGTCGCGCACCTGACGCCCGCCCACCGCGGGTGATCGCGCGGCGCGCGCGCCGCCCCCGAAAGAAGAAGGCCCGCGCGAGCGGGCCTTCGTCATCGCGCGGACCGACGCCCCGGAGGGCGTCGCGGCGTCACTTCGCCGACATCAGCGCGACGGTGGTGTCGAGCATCCGGTTGCTGAAGCCCCACTCGTTGTCGTACCAGCTCGAGACCTTGACGAGGCGACCCGAGACCTTGGTCAGCGTCGCGTCGAAGATCGACGAGCGCGGGTCGTGGTTGAAATCGCTCGAGACCAGCGGCGCGGTGTTGTAGCCGAGGATGCCCTTCAGCTCGCCCTCGGAGGCGGCCTTCATGATCGCGTTGATCTCGTCGACGGTCGTGTCGCGCGCGGCGATGAACGACAGGTCGACGATCGACACGTTGATCGTCGGCACGCGGATCGCGTAGCCGTCGAGCTTGCCGGCGAGCTCGGGCAGCACCAGCCCGACCGCGGCGGCCGCACCGGTCTTGGTCGGGATCATGTTGTGCGCGGCGGCACGGGCGCGGCGCAGGTCCTCGTGGTAGACGTCCGACAGGCGCTGGTCGTTGGTGAACGCGTGCACCGTCGTCATCAGGCCGGTGACCAGGCCGATCTTCTCGTGCAGCGGCTTGACCATCGGCGCGAGGCAGTTGGTCGTGCACGAGGCGTTCGAGATCACGGTGTGCGAGGCCTTCAGCACGCCCTGGTTGACGCCGTAGACGATCGTCGCGTCGACGTCCTTGCCGCCCGGCTGCGAGATCACGACCTTCTTCGCGCCGCCCTTCAGGTGGGCCGAGGCGGCTTCCTTGGTGGTGAAGTAGCCGGTGCACTCGAGCACCACGTCGACCTTCTCGGCACCCCACGGGATCTGCGCCGGGTCGCGCTGCGCGAACACCTTGATGCGATCGCCGTTCACGACCATCGAGTCGCCGTCGACCGAGACCGTACCGGAGAAGCGGCCGTGGGTCGTGTCGTACTGGGTCAGGTGCGCGTTCGTCTTCGGATCGCCGAGGTCGTTGATCGCGACGATCTGCAGGTCGTGCGTCTTGCCGCCCTCGTAGTGGGCGCGCAGGATGTTCCGGCCGATCCGGCCGTAGCCGTTGATGCCGACACGCAGGGTCATGGAGGCAGCTCCCTTCAGGTTGAATGCTTGGCGAGCACGGCACGGACGGTGTCCGCGACGTTCTCGGCGGTGAATCCGAAGAACTTGAACAGCGCGCCGGCCGGGGCCGACTCGCCGTAGCGGTCGATGCCGACGACGGCGTCGCAACGGTACTTCCACCAGTAGTCGGTGACGCCCGCCTCGACCGCGATGCGCGCAAGAGTGTCGGGCAGGACGCGCGACTTGTATGTGACGTCCTGCCGATCGAACACCGAGGTCGAAGGCATCGACACCACCCGGACCTCGATGCCGTCGGCCGCCAGGAGGTCGCGCGCGGCGAGCGCGAGGCCGAGCTCCGAGCCGGTGGCGACGATCGCGCAGCGCGGGTTCGCGCCGTCGCGCACCACGTAGCCGCCGTGGCGGATCGCCTCGACCTGCGAGTCGGAGCGGCTGACGAAGGGCACCGCCTGGCGCGACAGCAGCAGCGCGCTCGGGCCGTCGTCGCGCTCGAGCGCGAGCTGCCAGGCGACGGCGGTCTCGACCGGGTCGGCCGGACGCCAGACGTCCAGGCCGGGGATCAGCCGCAGGCTCGAGGCGTGCTCGACCGACTGGTGGGTCGGGCCGTCCTCGCCGAGGCCGATCGAGTCGTGCGTGAACACGTGGATCACGCGCTGTCGCATCAGCGCGGCCATCCGGATCGCGTTGCGCGAGTAGTCGCTGAAGGTCAGGAACGTGCCGCCGAAGGGCAGGTAGCCGCCGTGCAGCGCGATGCCGTTCATCAGCGCGGCCATGCCGAACTCGCGCACGCCGTAGTTGACGTGGCGGCCGGGCATGTAGGTCGGGCCGTCGGGGCCGCCGTGCATCCGCATCGCACCCGCCCCCTTCCACTCGGTCAGGTTCGAGCCGGTCAGGTCGGCCGAGCCGCCGAGCAGCTCGGGCAGCGCCGGGCCGAAGTGGTTGAGCGCGTTCTGCGAGGCCTTGCGCGTGGCGATGGTCTCGGCCTTCGCGATCGCGTCGTCGACGGCGCGCTGCGCGGTGAACTCCCAGGTCGCCGGCAGCACGCCGCGCATCCGGCGCTCGAGCTCGCCGGCCTCCCCCGGGTAGCGCTCGGCATACGCGGCGAAGACGTCGTCCCAGGCGGCCTGGCGCTGCGCGCCGGCGCCGGTCGCGTCCCATGCGGCGTAGACGTCGGCAGGAATCTCGAACGGGCCGTGGCTCCAGCCGAGCGCGCGCCGCACGCCGGCGATCTCCTCGGCGCCGAGCGGCTCGCCGTGCGACTTCGCCTTGCCGGCGCGGGTCGGCGCACCGTGGCCGATCACCGTGCGGCACTGCACCAGCGTCGGCGCGAAGCGGCGCCCGAGCGGCGTCTCGCGGCCGTTCGCGCCCCACTCCTTCGCGAGCGCGATCGCCGCGTCGACCGCCTCGACGTCGTGGCCGTCGACGTCGGCGATCACGTTCCAGCCGTAGGCCTCGAAGCGGCGCACGGTATCGTCGCGGAACCAGTGGACGACGTCGCCGTCGATCGAGATGCCGTTGTCGTCGTACAGCACGACGAGCTTCGACAGGCCCCAGGTGCCGGCGAGCGAGCACGCCTCGTGCGAGATGCCCTCCATCAGGCAGCCGTCGCCCGCGAACGCCCAGGTGAAGTGGTCGACGACCGGGAAGCCGTCGCGGTTGAACTCGGCCGCGAGCATGCGCTCCGCGAGCGCCATGCCGACCGCGTTCGCGAGGCCCTGGCCGAGCGGGCCGGTGGTGGTCTCGACCCCCGGGGTGACGCCGACCTCGGGGTGGCCGGGCGTCTTCGAGTGCAGCGCGCGGAAGTGGCGCAGCTCGTCGATCGGCAGGTCGTAGCCGGTCAGGTGCAGCAGCGCGTACAGCAGCATCGAACCGTGACCGTTCGACAGCACGAACCGGTCGCGGTCGAACCAGGTGGGGCGGGCGGGGTTGTGCTTCAGGTGCCGGGCCCACAGCGCGACCGCGATGTCGGCCATGCCCATCGGCATGCCGGGGTGGCCGGAGGCGGCCTGCTCGACGGCGTCCATCGCGAGGGCGCGGATCGCGGCGGCCATGCGGGCCGGCTCGCTGCGCGCGCGCTCGGCGCCGGTCTCGGGGGCCGCATCGGCCACGGCGGGGGAGGATGTCTGCATGGGGGATACCCCGCGGATCGCGCGGCCGGTCTGGGAAGACCGCGATTTTATCAAAGCGCCGTGGCGCGCCGGTCGCGCGCTACACTGCGCCGCCATGCCCGCGCCGTCGCCGAACCGCCTGTTCCAGACCGGGCCGCTGCCGGACGGCGGCACGGTCCGCCTCGACGCCGACGCCAGCCACCACGCGCTGCGGGTGCTGCGCCTGCGCACCGGCGACCCGGTGGAGCTGTTCGACGGCTCCGGGCCGCGCTGGCCCGGCCGCCTGCTCGACCAGGATCCGCGCGGCGCGTCGGTCGCGCTCGACGCGCCGGTGCGCGCCGGCACGGAGAGCCCGATCGCGCTCGGCCTCGCGCAGGCCCTGCCCGCCGGCGACCGGATGGACTGGGTGGTCGAGAAGGCGGTCGAGCTCGGCGCCACGGCGATCCAGCCGCTGTTCTCGCGACGCTCGCTGCTGCGGCTGGACGCCGCGCGGGCGGCCAGGCGGCTCGTGCACTGGCGTCGCGTCGCGGTCGCCGCTTGCATGCAGTGCGGCCGCGACCGGGTGCCCGCGGTGCTCGAGCCGGTCCCGCTCGAACGCTGGGTCGCCGCACCCGGCGATCCGGGCGGTCCGGACCCCGCCGACGCGCGCCCGGCGCCCGCCCCGGCCCGCTGGCTGCTGTCGCCGCACGACGGCGAGGCGATCGGCGCGCTCGGTCCGGCGCCCGCGGCCGCGTGGCTGCTGGTCGGCCCCGAGGGCGGGCTCGACGACGACGAGGACGCCCGCGCGCGGGCGTCCGGCTGGCGCCCGCTGCGGCTCGGCCCCCGGGTGCTGCGCACCGAGACGGCCGGGCTCGCCGCCCTCGCGGCGCTGCAGGCCCGCTTCGGCGACCTCGGCTGACGGTCGTTCACGTTGCCGACGCGGCACCGCGTTAAGCTGCCCCCGGCCGGGGCGGCCCGCCGCGGCGCTTCACCTGGAGAACCTTTCGATGAGCCTGATGGACAGCCTTCTCGGCGCGCTCGGCGGCGCGGCCGGCGGCGCCGGCGCACAGCAGCCGGCGGTGAATCCCCTGCTGCAGATCGCATTGCAGCTGCTGGCGGGCGGGGGTGGCGGGGGCGGGGGCGCATCCGCCGGCGGCCTCGGTTCGCTCGGCTCGCTGGCTGGCCTCGGCGGCCTCGGCGGCCTCGCGGCGAGCCTCGGCGGCGGCGGCGGTGCGGGCGGCGCCGGCCCGCAGGGCCTCGGCGGACTTGGCGACCTGCTCGCCGCGTTCGAGCGCAACGGCATGGGCGAGCAGGTGCAGTCCTGGGTCGGCACCGGGTCGAACCTGCCGCTCGCGCCCGAGCAGCTGCAGCAGGCGCTCGGCGGCGACGTGCTCGACGGGCTCGCGCGTCAGGCCGGCGTGTCGCCGGCCGAAGCCGGCTCGGGCCTCGCGGAGCTGCTGCCCCAGCTGATCGACCGCCTGACCCCGGACGGGCAGCTGCCCCAGGGCGGCGGCCTCGGGGACATCGGCTCGATCCTCGGGGCGCTCAGCGGGCGCCGCGCCTGACCGAGTGGAACGCGCGGAACGCGATCCCGCGTTCCGCGAACCGGTCGGCCGCGTCGCGCAGCACGTCGAGCAGCGCCTCGCGCTGCCCGGCGTCGAACCCGGGCCCGTCGGGCAGTCCGTCGACGAGCAGCACGAGGCCCGGCCCGGCGGCGCCCTGCGACGGCTCGAGGTCGGTCAGGCAGTCGTAGAGCGCGTCGAGGTTCGCGCCGAAGTGCGCGGGCAGCACGAGGCCGCTCGCGAGCGCCGCCATCACCCCGGCCTTGTCGTGGGCGGCCGAGCAGTCGGCGTGCAGCCAGCGGTGGCCTGCCCGCTCGGCCTGCCGGCGCAGCGCGTCGGGACGGCGCGCGCCGAGCGGGAGCACCGCCTGCGCCGGGAGCCTGTCGAGGGCGGTCATTGCGTCACTCCCGGATGCGCCTGAACGACCGGTAGTGGTCGTCGGTGTACCAGTACTCGCCCGAGGTCCGCGGATCGCCGCCGGCGACGATGCGCCGCGCGCCGCGATCGCGCGAACCGGGCGTCTTCACGGTGTACTCGGTGTAGTAGCCGCGCGACTGGCGGGGCAGCAGCCGTTCTCGGTTGCCGAACACCGTGCCGTCCTTGTCGTAGGGGAACGGGCCGCCCGCGCGGATCAGCGCGAGCGTCTCGCGGGCCTCGCGCGGCAACTGCCGCAGCTCGACCTCGGCGCCGGCGGGCACCCGGTCGTCGCGCGCGCCGACCGCCCAGGCGGCCAGCAGCCCAAGGCACAGCACGATCCAGATCCACCCGCGGCGCAGCGACATGGCCGCGATGCTAAGCCATCGGGCGCGCGGCCCGCGCGAGGCCGCGTCGCGGACGGGGACGTCAGGCGGCGGCCTCGGCGCGCTCCTGCAGCGTCATCGTGACCGTCGGCTCGCCGGCGGCGGACGCGGCCGCGTCGCCGGTCACCGAGCCGATCGCGCGGTCGAGCGTCGAGTCCTCGGGCGCCACGCGCGCCTGCTGGCGCTGGAACAGGAACGCGAGCTCCGGCCCCTGCATCGTGAGGCTCTCGTCGGGGTAGCGCGTCAGGATGAACAGCTTGCGCGCGGGGCTGATCCACGCGAGCTTGAACACCCTCGAGCCGTCGTCGCCGAGCATCTCGACGCGCTGGCCGCGCCGCAGCGAGGACAGCAGCTCGTCGCTCGCGGTCGGCGCCGGCGACGCCTCGGCGGCATCGGCCTTCGGCACGAAGCGCACGGTGCCGTCGGGCTGCATCGCGACCGCGACCGGCGGCGCGGTGGGCGCGGTGGGCGCGGTGGGCGCGGTCGGCGGGGCGCTCGAGGCCGCGCGCTTCTTCGCGGCGGCGATCTCGAGGGTGTGGGCGCGCAGCAGCTCGTCGAAGAACGCCGCGTGCTCGCCGGCCTCGATCTCGACGAGCTCGAGCCCCTGGCGCAGCCCGCGGATCAGGCCGGGCAGCACCGCCGCGAGCCGCGAGATCTCGTCGGTCCGCTTGGGCGCGACGCTCCAGATCAGGTACTCCGCGGTGCGAAGACCGGTCTCCCAGGCCTGGTCGGCCGCCTCGCCGTCGCGCGAGGTCCGCACGCGCGCGAGCACCTGCGTCCACCACCGGTGCAGGAACTCGCGCACGAAGGGCGTCGAATCCTTGTCGAGCCGGCGGCCGAGTTCGGCGCGCGCAGAATCCTGGGCGATCGCGAAGGCCTCGCGGGCCGCGGCCTCATGCGCGACCGCGTCGAGGCGCGCGGCGCGACGCTCGCCCTCCTCGCGCGCGAAGCGCTCGATCGCCTCGAGCGCCTCGTCGAACAGCGCGAGGTCCGCGTCGAACTCCTCGAGGATCCGGTCGACGACGCCGGTGAGGCCCGCGATCAGCGGCGAGCCCGGCGCGAGGTCGGCGTCCGGATCGGCGCCGACATCGGAGATCCGATCGATCAGCCTGCGCATCGGATGCTGGCGCCGCGCGAAGAAGCTGCGGTCGAGGAGCGCCGCCTTCACCGCGACGACCTGCAGCCGCAGCAACTGCTGCTTGATCGCGTCGGGCAGGCGCCGGTCGGCGTAGATGTAGTCGAACACCATCGAGACGATCTCGACGGTGATCTGGTCGAGCGGCGAGCCCTGCTCGCGCACCCGCTCGACGACCGCGGGCAGCACCGCCGCCGCGTCGATCGGGCCGGCGTCGCGCTGCAGCGCGGTCAGCGACGCGACCAGCGGCTGCTGCACCGGCGCGACCGGGATGTCGGCGACGCCGAACATCGCCGGGTTGCGCAGCATCCGCGCGACGTGCATCCGGCCCGCCGGCCGGCCCGCGGACGCGTCGGCCATCGCCTGCTGGAGTGCGGCGAGCGGATCCTCCATCGCCGCGTAGCCGTCGACCGCGGCCGCCGCGGCGGCGCCGTCGACCCACTCGGCGGCCGCACCCGGCCCGACGCGACCGGGCGCCGCGCCGGCGGACGGACCGCCGTGCGGCGTGCCGGCGACCGCGCCGCCGGGCTGCACGGTGCCGAAGGCGCCGGCGACCCACGGCCCCTCCCCCTGCGCCGCGCCCGCGGGGGGCGCACCGGCCGGCGCCGCCGCGCCGGGGGCGTCGCCCGACTTGCGCGCGCCGCTGCCGAGCGTCTGCACCTGCGGCTTGATCCGCGGCAGCACGTGATGGGCGCGCAGCCGCTCGTTGACCGACGCGTAGATGCCGTTCAGGTTCTGCGAGACGTGGGGCTCGAACGCGTCGAGCAGCGCGGCCTTGACCTCCGGCCGCGGCGAGAGCTCGGCGAGGGCCGAGCGCAGCGCCTCGAAGATCGCCTCGGGCGAGACCGGATGCCGGGTCTCCCCGAACCACTCGCGCTCGAGCAGCGCGCCGAGACGCGCGCGGATGCCGAGCGCCTCGTCCGGGTCGAGCCGGCCGCGCGCCTTGCCGATCAGCCGGTCGACGTTGAGCTTGTCGCTGATCGCGTCGTCGGACACCAGCGTCAGTTCGGACGGCGACGGGCGGGCTTCGGTGCTCGCCGCCTCGTTCATCGCGAACAGGCGGCGCTCGAAGATGTCGGCGAAGCTGTGACGGAACCGACCCTCGATCTCCGTGCGGTGCTCGCGCACCAGCGTCACCGCGTCGAGCAGCGCCTTCTGCTGGTCCGAGCGGGTCGAGCGCAGCGCCTCGGCGGTGAGCTCGTCGCTCATCCGGTTCAGCGCCTGCGCGATCACGTCGGTCAGTTGCTGCAGGATCACCTCTCGGCATTCCTCCAGCAGCTCGAAGCGCTTGCGCGAGCGCGACGGCATGCCGCTCCCCGACGAGCGCTGCACGCCCGGTGTGTCCGTCGTCTGTTCGGTGATCGCCATGGGCCTCGGGGCCGCGTGCCGCGGCCATTCGCGGACGCTCGCCGCCCGCCGAGTCGAGGGTAGCCAGCCCCGGGCCGCCCCGCAGGCACCGTGGGCCCGACGCGCGTCGCCGGCCGACGAACGGCACGCCCCGCAGGCGCCGGACGCGCCGCCGATCGGCCGTGGCCTTCCGCCCAGGGGTCGCGGCGGACCGTGGCCCGCAGGGACGGCGGCCCGCAGGGACGGCGGCCCGCCCGCCGCTCGTTCAGCGCGACGCGTTGATGTCGACGATCGTCCAGGCGGTCATGTTGACCAGGCGCCGGACCGTGGACGAGGCGGTCAGCACGTGCACCGGTTTCGCCGCGCCGAGCAGCACCGGGCCGATCGCGATGTTGTTGCCGGCCGCGGTCTTCAGCAGGTTGTACGAGATGTTCGCCGCGTCGATGTTCGGCAGCACCAGCAGGTTGGCCTCGCCGGAGAGCGTCGTGCGCGGCATCAGCCCGCGACGGTAGTCCGGGTCGAGCGCCGCGTCGCCGTGCATCTCGCCGTCTATCTCCAGCTCCGGCGCACGCTCGCGCAGCATCGCGAGCGCCTCGCGCATCTTGACCGCCGAGGGCCGGTTCGACGAGCCGAAGTTCGAGTGCGACAGCAGCGCGACCGACGGCTTGATGCCGAAGCGCCGCAGCTCGTCGGCGGCCATCAGCGTGATCTCGACGAGCTCGGCCGCGCTCGGGTCGGCGTTCACGTGCGTGTCGACCAGCGTCACCTGCCGGCCCGGCAGCATCAGCGTGTTCATCGCCGCGTAGACGCTCGCGCCCGGCTTGCGGCCGATCACCTCGTCGATGTACTGCAGGTGCTGCGAGTACGGGCCGAACGAGCCGCACAGCATGCCGTCGGCCTCGCCGCGCCGGACCATCAGCGCGCCGATCAGCGTGTTGCGGCGGCGGACCTCGATCTGCGCGTACTGCGGCGTGACGCCCTTGCGGTCGACCAGCGCGTGGTAGGTCTGCCAGTAGTCGCGGAAGCGCTCGTCCCACTCGGGGTTGACGACGTCGAAGTCGCGCCCCGCACGGATCCGCAACCCGAATCGCTCGATGCGGCGTTCGATGACCGCGGGCCGGCCGACCAGCGTCGGCTTGGCGAGCCGCTCGTCGACCACGCCCTGCACCGCGCGCAGCACCCGCTCGTCCTCGCCCTCGGCGTACACGATGCGCCGCGTCTCCCCGCGCTTGGCCGCGGAGAAGATCGGCTTCATGAAGTTGCCCGAGTGGTAGACGAACTGCTCGAGCTGGGCGCGGTAGGCGTCGAAGTCGGCGATCGGGCGGGTCGCGACGCCCGAGTCCATCGCGGCCTTCGCGACCGCGGGCGCGATCTTCACGATCAGCCGCGGGTCGAACGGACGCGGGATCAGGTAGTCCGGGCCGAACGACGAGCCGACCGAGCCGTAGGCGGCGGTGACGACGTCCGACTGCTCGGCCCGCGCGAGCTCGGCGACCGCCCGGACCGCGGCGATCTCCATCTTGCGGTTGATCGTCGTCGCGCCGACGTCGAGCGCGCCGCGGAACAGGAAGGGGAACACCAGGACGTTGTTGACCTGGTTCGGGTAGTCGCTGCGGCCGGTGGCGATGATCGCGTCGTCGCGGACCTCGCGGACCTTCTCGGGCAGGATCTCGGGGGTGGGGTTCGCGAGCGCGAGGATCAGCGGCTTCGGCGCCATCTTCGCGACCATCTCGGGCTTCAGCACGCCGCCGGCCGACAGGCCGAGGAACACGTCGGCGCCACCGATCACCTCGGCGAGCGTGCGCGCGTCGGTCTGCTGCGCGAAGCGGGCCTTCTCCTCGTCCATCAGGACGGTGCGGCCCTCGTAGACCACGCCCTCGATGTCGGCGACCCAGATCTGCTCGCGGCGAAACCCGAGGTCGAGCAGCAGGTCGAGGCAGGCGAGCGCCGCCGCGCCCGCGCCGCTCACCACCAGCCTGCAGTCGGCGATCTTCTTGCCGACGACCTCCAGGCCGTTCAGGATCGCCGCGCCGACGACCACCGCGGTGCCGTGCTGGTCGTCGTGGAAGACCGGGATCCGCATCCGCTCGCGCAACCGGCGCTCGACGTGGAAGCACTCCGGCGCCTTGATGTCCTCGAGGTTGATGCCGCCGAAGGTCGGCTCGAGCGCCGCGATGATCTCGACGAGGCGGTCCGGATCGTTCTCGGCGATCTCGATGTCGAAGACGTCGATGCCGGCGAACTTCTTGAACAGCACGCCCTTGCCTTCCATTACCGGCTTGGCGGCGAGCGGGCCGATCGCGCCGAGGCCGAGCACCGCAGTGCCGTTGGTGATGACCGCGACCAGGTTGCCGCGCGCGGTGTAGCGGAACGCGGCGGCCGGATCCTCGACGATCATCTCGCAGGCCGCCGCGACCCCGGGCGAATAGGCGAGCGCGAGGTCGCGCTGGTTGACCAGGCTCTTGGTCGGCACGACCGAGATCTTCCCGGGCCGGCCCTGTTCGTGATACTCGAGCGCGGCTCGGCGCAGGTCGGGATTCAGCGGCTGGGCCATTGCGCGGTGCCTCGTGTGTCGGTCTCTCGGAGGCGACGGATTATGACGCACGCCGTGCCCGAGACCCCTCCGCGATCGGTGGGCCGCGGGGTCCGGGCGCGGACCGGGTCGGATGCGGCGGGACGGCCCGCTGACACCGAGCCCCCTGACGGCCCGGCTGCGGGGGCAGCCTGCGTCGTGTCGCGCCCGCGTCGCACTCGACCGTCGGACCGTGTCGCGAGAGTGACGCCCGCGCACCGTCCGCGTGCACGCGCTCGCCGCCGGTCGGGTGCGCCGCCTCGCCCGGCGGGCGACCGCACTCCACCCGACGGACGGGCCCCGCGCGACGCCGCGTCGCCTCGGCGGATCGGCCCGCCGCGGCTACCCTTTCGGAGTAAGGCGGACCTCGTCACGAACCCGCCGGAGCGAACGATGAAGGGCATGGTGTTCACGGAATTCCTGGAGATGGTCGAGGCGCGATGGTCGCCCGACCTGGTCGACGACCTGGTCGACTCGACCCCGCTCGCCTCGGGCGGCCGCTACACGGCGGTCGGCACCTACGGCCACGAGGAGATGGTCGCGCTGGTCGGCGGGCTGTCCGAGCGCACCGGCATCGCCGTGCCCGACCTGATCCGCGCGTTCGGACATCACCTGTTCGGCCGGTTCGCGGTCACCCACCCGTCGTTCTTCGCGGGCATCTCCGACGCGTTCGACTTCCTCGAGCGGATCGAGGACGCGATCCACGCCGAGGTGCTGAAACTGTATCCCGACGCGCTGCTGCCGCGGTTCGACGTCACGCGCCACGGCGACGCGCTGACCCTCGTCTACCGCTCGAGCCGGCATTTCGAGGACCTCGCGCACGGCCTGATCGAGGGCTGCCTCGAGCACTTCGGCGAGCACGCCCGCCTCGAGCGCGCCCCGCGGCCGGACGCCGACGGCGGCATCCGCTTCCACCTGACGCGCATGCAGTGACCGAGCCGAACCGTACCGCGGGCCACGCGCCGGAGCCGCCGGAACCGCCCGAGGCGCGCATCGCGCAGCTCGAGCGGCGGGCCGCGCGCGAACGCGACGCGCGCAAGGCGGCCGAGGAGCTGCTCGAGCACAAGGCCCGGGAGCTCTACGAGGCGAACCGCTCGCTGCAGGGGCTCGCCGGACGCCTGGAGGCGCTGGTCGACGAGCGCACGCTCGCGCTGCGCGCGGCGCTCGAGCGCGCCGAGGCCGGCACCCGCGCCAAGAGCGAGTTCCTCGCGACGATGAGCCACGAGATCCGCACGCCGCTGAACGGCGTGGTGGGGATGATCGAGCTGCTGCGCGGCACGCGGCTCGACGGCGAGCAGCGCGGCTACGTCGACACGCTGCTGCAGTCGGCCGACACGCTGTTCGCGATCATCAACGACGTGCTCGACTTCTCCCGGATCGAGGCCGGCCGCCTCGAGCTCGAGCGCCGGCCGTTCTCGCCGCTGCGGCTCGCGCAGGACGTGCTGGCGATGCTGCGGCCGCAGGCCGAGCACAAGGGCCTCGCGATGCTGCTGTGGGCGGGCCCGCTGCCCGAGCGGCTGCTCGGCGATCCGACCCGCCTGCAGCAGGTGTGGCTGAACCTTCTGTCGAACGCGATCAAGTTCACCGAACGCGGCGAGGTGCGTCTCGAGCTGCGCGGCGAGCGGCTCGACGACGGCCGCTGGCGGCTGCACGGCGCGGTGACCGACACCGGCATCGGCATGAACGAGGCGCAGCGCGAGCGGCTCTTCGAGGCGTTCACGCAGGTCGACGCCAGCATGTCGCGCCGCTACGGCGGCTCGGGCCTCGGTCTCGCGATCTCGTCGCGGCTGGTCGCGCTGATGGACGGCTCGATCACCGTCGACAGCCGCCCGGGCGAAGGCAGCCGCTTCGGCTTCGACCTGCGACTCGACGCGGCCGCCGCGGCGTCCGCGTCCGGCATCGCGGGTGCCTCGCAGGTCGCGCCGGCCGCGCCGGCCGCGCCGGCCTGCGGCGTCGACGGGCCCGACGCGCCGCAGGCGCCCCCGCCGTCGACGCTGCGCGTGCTGCTCGCCGAGGACAACCCGGTCAACCAGATGCTCGCGCTCGCGACGCTGTCGAAGCTCGGCATCGAGGCGACGCTCGCCCGCGACGGCGCCGAGGCGGTCGACGCGCTGCGCGTCGCGGCGTACGACGTCGTGCTGATGGACATGCAGATGCCCGGCGTCGACGGGCTGGAGGCGACGCGACGGATCCGCGCGGCCGGCGTCGCGATCGCGCAGCCCTGGATCGTCGCGCTGACCGCGAATGCGTTCGATCGCGACCGCGAGGCGTGCCTCGCCGCCGGCATGGACGACTTCGTCGCGAAGCCGTTCCGCCAGGAGACGCTGCGGCAGGCGCTCGAGCGCGCGCCGCGGATCGTCCCGTCCGGAGCGGCCTGAGCGGCGGGCGGCACGGCCCTCAGGCGAGCGCGCGCTCGAGCACGCGCGCGACGTGCACCGCCTCCCGGCCCGCGCCGTCGGCGATCTGGTGCCGACAGCTGGTCCCGTCGGCGACGATCAGCACGTCGGGGCCGGCCTCGCGCACCGCCGGCAGCAGCGCGGCCTCCGCCATCCGCATCGACACCTCGTGGTGCGCGGTGTCGTAGCCGAACGCGCCCGCCATCCCGCAGCAGCTCGACTCGATCGGCTCGACCTTCAGCCCCGGGATCAGCCGCAGCACCGCGAGCGTCGGCGCGAACGCGTCGAACGCCTTCTGGTGGCAGTGGCCGTGCACCCGTGCGCTGGACTGGGGCAGCGCCTTGAGCGCGAGCCTCAGGTGGCCGGCGGACTGCTCGGCCGCGAGGAACTCCTCGAACAGCATCGCGCACGACGCGAGCGTGCGCGCGGCGCCGGGCCGCCCGAGCGCGTCGTCGAGCTTGAGCGCGAGGAACTCGTCGCGCAGCGTGAGCAGGCACGAGGGCTCGAGGCCCACGACCGCGACGCCGCGCTCGGCGAACGGCAGCAGCGCGCGCAGCGTGCGCAGCGCCTCGGCGCGGGCCTCGTCGACGAGGCCCGCCGACAGGAAGGTGCGGCCGCAGCACAGCGGACGCTCGCCCTCGGCGATGCCCGAGCCGGACGCCCCCGCGACGTGGACCCGGTAGCCGGCCGCGCGCAGCACGCGCAGCGCCGCGCGCGCGTTGTCCGGCTCGAAGTGCTCGTCGAAGGTATCGATCCAGAGCACGACCTCGCGCGCGGCCGCGTCGGCCGGCGCGCCCGAGCCCGCGGCGGCGCGCCCGAGCGTGCGCAGGAAGCCGTCGCGCCTGAAGCGCGGCAGCGAGCGCTTCGCGCTCAGCCCGACCAGCCGCTCCGACAGCGCCGCGAGCCCGGGCACCGCGTCGCGCAGGTTCGACAGCGGCGCGAGGCGCGCGGCCACCGGCGCCCAGCGCGGCAGGAACGCGACCAGCCGCTGCTTCGCCGACAGGCCGTGCTTGGCCTGCCAGTGGTGCAGGAACTCGGTCTTCATCCGCGCCATGTCGACGCCGGTCGGGCACTCGCGCCGGCAGCCCTTGCACTGCACGCACAGGTCCATGGCGTCGCGCACCTCGGGCGAGGCGAGCCCGTCGGGCCCGAGCTGGCCGGTCACCGCGAGGCGCAGCGTGTTCGCGCGGCCGCGGGTGACGTGCTGCTCGTCGCGGGTCGCGCGGTACGACGGGCACATCGTGCCGGCGTCGAACTTGCGGCAATGTCCGTTGTTGTTGCACATCTCGACGGCCTTGCCGAAGCCGCCCGCCGGGTCGCCGCCGGTGCCCGCAGGCGAGACCGCGACACCGTTGCCCTCGCGGACCCAGCCCTCGCGCGGGGCGCCCGCCTCGGACGGGTCGTTGTGCCGGTTCCAGTCCGACCAGTCGAGCGCGGTCTCGAGCGGCCGGATCGCGTAGCCCGGCGCGAAGCGGAACAGGCTCGCGTCGTCCATCCGCGTCGGCCGCACGATCTTGCCCGGGTTCATCCGGTCCTCGGGGTCGAAGAGCCCCTTGACCTCCTCGAAGGCGCGCACCAGCCGCGGCCCGAACTGCCAGGCGACCCACTCGCTGCGCACCAGCCCGTCGCCGTGCTCGCCGGAGAAGGCCCCGCCGTACCGACGCACCAGCGTCGCGGCCTCCTCGGCGATCGCGCGCATCTTCGCCGCGCCGCCGCCGTGCTCGCGCAGGTCGAGGATCGGCCGCACGTGCAGCGTGCCGACCGAGGCGTGCGCGTACCAGGTGCCCTGCGTGCCGTGCCGCGCGAACACCTCGGTGAGCCGCGCGGTGTAGTCGGCGAGGTGCTCGAGCGGCACCGCGCAGTCCTCGATGAAGGAGACGGGCTTGCCGTCGCCCTTCATCGACATCATGATGTTCAGGCCCGCCTTGCGGACCTCCCACAACGCCTTCTGCCGCGCGTCGTCGGCGAGGTCGATGACGCTGCCCGGCAGCCCCAGGTCGGCCATCATCTCGTGCAGCCGCGCGAGCTTCGCGAGCTGGACGTCGCGGGTCTCGCCGGCGAACTCGACCAGCAGCACCGCCTGCGGCTCGCCGACCAGCGCCGAGTCGATCGTCGGGCGGAACGCCGGGTTCATCCGCGACAGCTCGATCATCGTGCGGTCGACCAGCTCCACCGCGACCGGGCCGAGCGTCACGATGTGCCGCGCGCACTCCATCGAGCGCTGGAAGGTCGGGAACGACACCACGCCGAGCACCTTCGCGCCGGGCAGCGGCGAGAGCTTGAGCGTGAGCCGCTTCGACCACGCGAGCGTGCCCTCGGAGCCGACCAGCAGCTGCGCGAGGTTCAGCGAGCCGTCGGCGGTGTACGGGCGCTCGGAGCGCGGCTCGAACACGTCGAGGTTGTAGCCGCCGACGCGGCGCACCACCGTCGGCCAGACGCGGCGGATCTCGTCGCGCTCGCGGTCGGCGATCGCGTGCAGGCGGCTGACGATGTCGCGGATGCGCTGGTTCGACAGGCTCATGTCCCCGCCCGAGCCGTCGCCGCGAGTGAACGTGCCCCAGTACCCCTGCGTGCCGTCGGCGAGGATCGCGTCGATGCCGACGACGTTGTGGACCATGTTGCCGTAGGCGATCGAGCGCGAGCCGCAGCTGTTGTTGCCCGCCATCCCGCCGATCGTCGCCTGCGCGGAGGTCGACACGTCGACCGGGAACCAGACGCCGTGCGGCTTGAGGAACGCGTTCAGCGCATCCAGCGCGATGCCGGGCTGCACGACGACGGTCGCCCGCGTCGGGTCGGCCTTCGCCGCGGCGGCGTCGAACGAGACCACCTCGCGCAGCCACTTCGAGTGGTCGATCACCAGCGCCGCGCCGATCGTCTGGCCGCACTGCGAGGTGCCGCCGCCGCGCGGCAGCACCGGCACCTTCAGGTCGCGCGCGACGTCGAGCGCGATCGCGAGGTCCGCCTCGGTGCGCGGCACCGCGACGCCGACCGGCTCGACCTGGTAGACCGACGCGTCGGTCGAATAGCGGCCGCGCGAGGCCGCGTCGAACAGCACGTCGCCCTGCATCTCGCGGCGCAGCCGCGTCGCGAGGTCACTGCGCGCGAGCCGCGGCGCCAGGAAGACGCGCCGCGTGGGGTCGATCCGCTCGGGTGCGTTCATCGTCCGGCCTCGGAGGTGCCTGGGGTGCCTGGGGTGTCCGGTGCGCCGTCGAGCTGCGCGAGCACGGTCGCGCGCTTGTGGTCGAGGTGGCCGCGCATCACGGCCGACAGGCGCGCGCCGTCACCGGCGTCGAGCGCCTCGATCATCGCGGCGTGCTCGGCGACCGCCGCGTCCCACTTCTCGCGGTTCAGGTTCGAGCGGAAGCGCAGCGCCTGCAGTCGCGCGTTGAGTCGCGCGTAGGTGTCGGCGAGCACCGGGTTGCGCGCGCAGTCGACAAGCCGGCGGTGGATCGCGCTGTTCGACCGGTAGTACGCGGGCAGGTCGCGCCGCGCGTGCGCCGCGAGCATCTCGAAGTGCAGCGCGCGCAGCTCGTCGCGCTCGGCGCGGGTCGCACGGCGCGCGGCGAGCTCGCCGGCCAGTGCCTCGAGCGTCGCCATCAGCTCGAACGCATGCTCGATGTCCTCGCGGCGCATCGCGGCGACGACCGCGCCGCGATTCGGCTGCAGCTCGACGATGCCCTCGCCCGCGAGGGTGCGGAACGCCTCGCGCAGCGGCGTGCGCGAGACCGCGAGCTGCGCGCACAGCACGCGCTCGTTCAGGTGCGCCCCCGGTGCGAGCACGCCTTCGACGATCAGCTCGCGCAGCCGCTCGGCGACGGCCTCGTGGAGCACGCGGCGATCGACCGCGGCGAGCATCGGGCGCAGGGCGGCTTCGAGTGCCGGTTCGGATTGCATACGATCGTTCACCTGGAAAACCGGGCGCCTCCCAGCGCACCGCAGCTCGGCCGTTCGCGGTTTGCGCCGCGTCACGGTTTCGCATATTGTATGCAAAACGGAGGCGACATGCTCGAACTGAACTCCCATCCGGCGGGCCGGCACTTCCTGCAGATCCCCGGGCCGACCAACGTGCCCGACGACGTGCTGCGGGCCATCGACCATCCGACGATCGACCACCGCGGTCCGGAGTTCCAGAAGCTCGGGCTGAAGGTGCTCTCCGACGCGAAGAAGGTGTTCCAGACCGAGCAGCCGGTGATCGTCTACCCGGGCTCGGGCACCGGCGCGTGGGAAGCGGCGCTCGTCAACGTGCTGTCCCCCGGCGACGCGGTGCTGATGGCCGAGACCGGCCACTTCGCGTCGCTGTGGAAGAAGCTCGCCGAGCGCCTGGGCCTCGCGCCCGAGTTCATCCCCGGCGACTGGCGCAGCGGCGTCGACGCCGCGCGGATCCACGAGCGGCTCGCCGCCGACCCGCAGCACCGCATCAAGGCGGTCTGCGTCGTCCACAACGAGACCTCGACCGGCGTCACCTCCGACATCGCCGCGGTGCGCCGCGCGATCGACGGCGCGAAGCACCCGGCGCTGCTGATGGTCGACACCATCTCCTCGCTCGGCTCGGTCGACTTCCGGCCCGACGAGTGGGGCGTCGACGTGACGGTCGCCGGCTCGCAGAAGGGCCTGATGCTGCCGCCCGGCCTGTCGTTCAACGCGGTGTCGGCCAAGGCGATCGAGGCCTCGAAGCACGCGAAGCTGCCGCGCGCCTACTGGGCCTGGGACGAGATCCTCGCGGCCAACGCGAACGGCTTCTGGCCGACCACGCCGGCGACCAACCTGCTCTACGGCCTCGCGGTCGCGTTCGACCGCCTGCTCGCCGAGGGGATGCCCGCGGTGTTCGCGCGCCACCAGCGGCACGCCGAGGCGACGCGCCGCGCGGTCCGCGGCTGGGGCCTGGAGATCCTGTGCCGCAACCCCGCCGAGTACAGCCCGGCGCTGACCGCGGTGATGATGCCGGCCGACGGCAAGGGGGGCGTTCACGACGCCGACGCGTTCCGCCGCATCGTGCTCGAGCGCTTCAACATGTCGCTCGGCACCGGCCTGTCGAAGCTCGCCGGCAAGGTGTTCCGCATCGGCCACCTCGGCGACTTCAACGACCTGACGCTGCTGGGCACGCTCGGCGGCGTCGAGATGGGCCTGCAGGCCGCCGGCGTGCCGCACCGAAAGGGCGGCGTGCAGGCGGCGATCGACTACCTCGCAGAGGCCGCGCCGCCGCGCGCGTCGCTGAAGGCGGCCTGAGCCCCTGTCCCGCGCACGCGCCGGCCGCGGGGCCGGCGCGCGAGACCCCCCTTCCGTTCGACGATCGCGGCGGCCGACGAGCCCCGCAGCCCCAGGAGACCCTTCGATGACGACGCCCCGACGCACCCTGCTCGCCGCCGCGCTCGCCGCGGCCGGCCTCGCCCTGCCCGCCGCCGCTTGCGCGCAGGCGTGGCCCGGCAAGCCGATCCGGCTGCTGGTCGGCTTCGCGCCCGGCGGCGGTACCGACATCGTCGCGCGCGCGCTCGCACCGAAGATCTCCGAGATCCTCGGCCAGCAGGTGGTCGTCGAGAACCGCGCCGGCGCGGCCGGCACGATCGCGGCCGATGCGGTCGCGAAAGCGGCGCCCGACGGCTACACGCTGCTCGCCGGCCATGCGAACAGCAACGCGATCGCGCCGCACGTGCTCGCGAAGGCGCCGTTCGACCCGATCGCCGACTTCACGCCGGTCACCTACATCGGCTACGTGCCGAACATCCTCGTCGTGCACCCGTCGGTGCCGGCGAAGTCCGTCGAGGAACTGATCGCGCTCGCGAAGGCGAAGCCCGGCACGATGACCTACGCCTCCTCGGGCGTGGGCAGCACGCAGCACCTCGCGGGCGCGCTCTTCAACCAGATCAGCGGCACGCAGATGAACCACGTGCCCTACAAGGGCAGCGGCGCGGCGATCGTCGACCTGCTCGCCGGCCAGGTCAACGCCAACTTCGACACCATGCCGCCTGTGCTGCCGCACATCCGCGAAGGCAAACTGCGCGCGCTCGCGATCTCGACGCCGAAGCGCCTGCCGCAGCTCGCCGACCTGCCCACCTTCGAGGAGAAGGGCATCCGCGGCTTCGACGTCACCAACTGGTACTCGGTGATGGGTCCGAAGGGCCTGCCCGCGGACATCGTCGCGAAGCTCGACGACGCGGTGAAGAAGGCGATGGCCGACCCCGAGGTGCGCGCGAAGCTCGACCCGCAGGGCGTGCAGTTCGGCGGCCCGCAGACGCCGGCGGCCTTCGCCGAGTTCATCCGCGCCGAGAACGCGAAGTACGCGCGGATGGTCAAGGAACTCAACGTCAAGGCGGACTGAGGTCGCGATGTCCGAGGTGCTCGTCGAGCGCGACGGCGACGTCGCGACCGTGGTGCTGAACCGGCCGGCGAAGCTCAACGCGCTGACCCGGCCGATGTGGCGGATGCTGGGCGACGCGTTCGAGGCGCTGTCGGCCGACGACGCGGTGCGCTGCGTGGTCGTGCGCGGCGCCGGCGAGCGCGCGTTCTCGCCGGGCAACGACATCTCGGAGTTCGAGACCCAGCGCGCGACCAAGGCGCAGGCGATCGACTACGGCCGCGACATGCACCGCACCGCGCACGCGATCGCCGCGTGCCGGCACCCGGTCGTCGCGCGCATCCACGGCATCTGCGTCGGCGGCGGCCTGGAGATCGCGGCACTCGCAGACCTCCGGATCTGCGGCGAATCGAGCCGCTTCGGCGCGCCGATCAAGAATCTCGGGCTGGTGATGGCCTACGCCGAGATGGCGCCGCTGGTCAAGCTCGTCGGCGAGTCGGCCGCGCTCGAGATCCTGCTCGAGGGCCGGATCTTCGACGCGGCCGAGGCGAAGGACAAGGGGCTGGTCACGCGCATCGTGCCCGACGAGCGCGTCGGCGACGAGGTCGACGAAACCGTGCGGCGGATCGCCGACGGCGCGCCGCTGGTCGCGCGATGGCACAAGAAGTTCGCGCGGCGCCTCGCCGACCCGCGGCCGCTGTCGGACGCCGAACTCGACGAGTGCTTCGACTGCTTCGACACCGAGGACTTCCGCACCGGGTACGCGGCGTTCCTCGCGAAGTCGAAGCCCGTCTTCCGGGGACGCTGAGCATGGCCGGCCCCCTCGCCGGCGTGCGCGTGCTCGAGTGCGCGCAGATCATGGCCGGCCCGACCTGCGGCGCGCTGCTCGCCGACCTCGGCGCCGACGTCGTCAAGGTCGAGAAGATCCCCGGCGGCGACGACGCGCGGCTCTACCGCGAGCCACGGGTGGGCGGCGTCTCCGCGCCCTTCCTCGTGATGAACCGGAACAAGCGCGGCGTCGCGCTCGACCTCAAGCACCCGGCGGGCCGCGACGCGCTGCTGCGGATGGTCGACGAGGCCGACGTGCTGCTCGAGAACTACCGGCCTGGCACGATGGACAAGCTCGGCCTCGGCTGGGACGTGCTGCACGCGAGGAAGCCGTCGTTGATCTACTGCGCGATCAGCGGCTACGGCCTGACCGGGCCGCTCGGCGGCGGCGGCGGCTTCGACCTCGTCGCGCAGGCCTTCGCCGGGCTGATGAGCATCACCGGCGAGGCCGGGCGCCCGCCGGTCAAGGTGGGCAGCTCGGTCGCCGACCTGAACGCGGGCCTGCTCGCCGCGACCGGCATCCTCGCCGCCTACGTGCACCGGCTGAAGACCGGCGAAGGGCAGCGCGTCGACACCTCGTTGATGGAGGCGGCGCTGCATCAGACCGGCTGGCACGCGTCGGTGTGGTTCGCGACCGGCCGCTCGCCCGAGCCGCTCGGCTCCGGCCACGTGCTCGCCGCGCCCTACCAGGCGTTCCGCGCGCTCGACGGCTGGCTGGTGATCGGCGGCGCGAACCAGGCGAACTGGGAACGGATCTGCGATGTCGTCGGCCGCCCCGAATGGAAAGCCGATCCGCGTTTCGTCGACAACTCGGCGCGGATGGCGAACCTGCCCGCGCTGGTCGCCGCGCTCGATGCGGTGCTGTCGACGCGCGAACGTGCGGATTGGCTCGCCGCGTTCGAGCGCGCCGGCGTGCCCGCGGGCCCGGTCAACTCGATCGGCGAGGCGCTGTCGCACCCGCAGACCCTCGCGCGCGGCATGGTCGTCGAGCTCGAGCACCCGGTCGCGGGCACGACGCGCGCGCTCGGGCCGCCGGTGAAGTTCTCGGCGACTCCGGCCGAGGTGACCCGACACGCGCCCTCGCTCGGCGAGCACACCCGCGAGGTGCTGCGCGAACACGGACTGGACGACACGGCGATCGACGCGCTGCTCGCGAGCGGCGCGGCGCTCCAGTCCTGAGGCGGGACGTCCGGGCCCTGGTCCCTCAGGCCTTCAGCACGTCGTCGAGCCGCGCGGTCCAGCCGACGATGCCGCCCTGCGCGCGGATCATCTCGATCGTCGCCTGCTTGAACTCGGGGAAGTAGCTGCCGGTCGCCTCCTCGACCAGCAGCGCGTCGTAGCCGCGGTCATTCGCCTCGCGCATCGTCGTCTGCACGCAGACCTCGGTGGTCACGCCACCGAAGATCAGGCGCGTGATGCGGCGCGAGACCAGCGAGTGGGTCAGCGTGGTGTTGTAGAACGCGCCCTTGCCGGGCTTGACGACCTCGATCTCGCCGGCGAGCGGCTCGAGCCCGTCGACGAAGCCCGCGCCCGGCTCGCCGTCGATCAGGATCCGCCCCATCGGGCCGGGGTCGCCGATCCGCATCGACGGCGCGCCGCGCAGCCGCTTGGCCGGGGGACAGTCGGACAGGTCCGCACGGTGCGCCTCGCGCGTGTGGACGACCAGCAGGCCGCGCGAGCGCGCCCAGCCGAGCAGCTCGATCGCCGGCGGCACGACTGCCGCGAGCCGGCTCACGTCGTTGCCGAGCGATTCGCCGAAGCCGCCCGGCTCGACGAAGTCGCGCTGCATGTCGATCATCACCAGCGCGGTCCGCGCCGCATCGAACTCGAACGGCCGCGGCTGCGCCACGACGCGACGCACCGACGAAGACAGCTCGCTCATGCGGTCCCCTCCGCAAGCGCCTCGGCCACCGGCCGAGGCGCGTCGTGCGCGTCGTGCGCACCGCCCATCCGCCGCCCGATCTCGGCGCGGTCCTCGGCGGCCCGCGCGGTCTCGTAGACGAGCGCGCCCTCCGACATCACCAGCACCCGGTCCGACAGCTCGATCAGCTCGTCGAGGTCCTCGCTGACCAGCAGCACCGCGGCGCCGCCGTTGCGCGCCTCGAGCAGCCGACGGTGGATCTCGTCGACCGCCGCGAAGTCGAGACCGAAGACCGGGTTCATCACGACCAGCACCCGGCAGCCGCGCGACAGCTCGCGCGCGAGCACCGCCCGCTGCACGTTGCCGCCGGACAGCGTGCCGATCGGGGACTCGGGCCCGCGGGTCTTGACGCCGAACGTCTCGATGCGCGGCAGCGCGGCGGCCGACATCCGCGACGGGCTCAGCCAGCCGGCCCGCGCGAGCGGCGGCGCGTCGAACTCGCGCAGCGCGAGGTTCTCCGCGACCGACATCGCGGCGACGCAGGCGTTGCGCAGCGGCTCCTCGGGCAGGCTGCCGACCCGGTGGCGGGCGATCTCGGCGCGGCGGCCCCGGTAGCGCTCGCCGCCGATCAGGATCGCTCCGGACGCGGGCTCGCGCTGCCCGAGCAGCGTCTCGACCAGCTCGCGCTGGCCGTTGCCGGACACGCCCGCGATGCCGAGCACCTCGCCGGGTCGCACCGCGAGCGACGCATCGCGCACCACGCGCCGCCCGGCGTCGTCGGCGACGCTCAGGCGCTCCACGACGAGCGACGGCGCCACGCCGGCGTCCACCGGGTTGCGCGGCGGCAGCTCGCGGCGGCGCGCCGCGCCGATCATCGCGTCCGCGAGCCGCACCGCGTCGAACTCGCCGACGTGGCCGCCCGCCACCCGGCGCCCGCGCCGCAGCACGGTCACGTCGTCGGCGAACGCTGCGACCTCGCGGAACTTGTGCGTGATCATCACGACGGTGAGCCGCCCGGCGTGCGCCATGCCGCGGATCGCGCCGAGCACCTCGTCGGCCTCGTCGGGCGCGAGCACCGAGGTCGGCTCGTCGAGGATCAGCAGCCGGTTGTCGGCGTAGAGCTGCTTGAGGATCTCGGCCTTCTGCTTCTGGCCGGCCGCGAGCGCCGAGACCGGCACCTCGAGCGGCAGCGTGAACGGCGTCGTGTCGAGGAAGCGGCGCATCGCGGCGATCGTCGAAGGCCAGTCGACCACCGCCTTCAGGCCGCCGCGCGCGAGCGCGAAATTCTCGGCGACCGTCATCGAGGGCACCAGCGTGAAGTGCTGGTAGACCATGCCCACGCCGAGCGCGCGCGCCGCCTGCGGCGAGCCGACGTCGCGCTCGCGGCCGTCGACGAGGATGGAGCCGGCGTCGGGCCGGTGGTAGCCGACCAGGCACTTGACCAGCGTGCTCTTGCCCGCACCGTTCTCGCCCAGCAGCGCGTGCACCGTGCCCGGCCGCACCTCGAGGTCGACCGCGTCGAGCGCGACGAAGTCGCCGAAGCGCCTGGTCAGCCCGATGGTCTGCAGCGAGGGCGCGGCGTGTCGGCTCATGCCTGCCCCAGCGATGCCAGCACCTGCGACGAGCGGCCGACCGCGCCGAACACGCCGCCCTGCATCGTCACCATCTTCAGCGCGGCCTCGTGGTTGCCGAGGTCGGTCGCGCCGCAGCAGTCGGCGAGCACCAGGCACTCGAAGCCGCGGTCGTTCGCCTCGCGCATCGTCGTGTGCACGCACACGTCGGTGGTGATGCCGGTCAGGATCAGGTTGCGGATGCCGCGGGTGCGCAGCATCAGCTCGAGGTCGGTCGCGCAGAACGAGCCCTTGCCGGGCTTGTCGACGATCGGCTCGCCGTCGATCGGCGCGAGCTCGGGGATGATCTCCCAGCCCGGCTCGCCGCGCACCAGGATGCGCCCGCAGGGTCCGGGGTCGCCGATGCCGGCACCGATGCGCCGCGAGCGCCAGCGCTTGTTCGCCGGCAGGTCGGCGAGGTCGGGCCGGTGACCCTCGCGCGTGTGGATCACGTGCATGCCGACGGCCCGGGCCGCGGCCAGCAGGCGGCCGATCGGCGCGATCGGCGCGCGGGTCATCGACAGGTCGTAGCCCATGCGGTCGACGTAGCCGCCGATGCCGCAGAAGTCGGTCTGCATGTCGATGATCACCAGCGCGGTGTCCGACGCGCGGAACGCGCCGTCGAACGGCCACGGATACGGATCGGCGTCGATCTGCGGGAAGTCGGTCATCGGCGGGCTCCCTGTCGTGCGGACGCCGCGCTCAGGCGGCCTTGCGTGGTGCGGCCGCGAGCGGCAGGCCGTCGGGGCCGGCGGGCTCGGCGCCGACGTAAGCGCGCGTCGGCGGCGCGAAACCGCAGGACGTGCCGTCGACGTGCACCACCTCGCCCTCCCACGGCAGCCGGTAGCGGCCGTCGACCATGTCTTGCATGAAGGTGTACGGGCAGTCCTGCGCGCCGCCCTTCACCGCGACGTAGCCGCGGTGCCAGAGCTGGTAGGGGTTGTTCTCGACACCCCAGTGCTTCCGGGCCTCGCGCACCAGGTCGGGCCGCACCTCGCAGGTGACGATCTCGTCGGGCCGGTTCGAGCCCTCGACCAGCACGGTGCCGTCGAAGTCGCAGACCATGCCCTCGCCCATCGAGTCGAAGCTGCCGTCGCTGCCGCACAGGCACACGCTCGCGGTCACCATCAGGTTCTGGAACGCGTTGGCCTGGTTGGTGATCTTCCATGCGTGGCGGATCGGCGCGGTGTAGCCGGCGGTGCGCAGCATGATCTCGGCGCCCTTGTAGGCGCACTCACGCGCCATCTCCGGGAACATGCCGTCGTGGCAGATGATCAGCGCGAGGCGGCAGCCCTTCGGGCCGTCGATCACCGGGATGCCGAGGTTGCCCGGCTCCCACGCCTCGACCGGCACCCAGGGGTGCAGCTTGCGGTAGTACAGCGCGATGCGGCCGGTGTCGTCGATGACCAGCCCGGTGTTGTACGGGTTGCCGCCGGGGTTGGCCTCCATGATCGAGAAGCAGCCCCAGATTCGGTTCGCGACGCAGGCCGCGCGGAAGGCCGCGACCTCGGGTCCGTCGAGCGACACCATCAGCTCGGGCGCGGTGCTCATCGACAGCCCGTGCAGCGCGTACTCCGGGAACACGACGAGGTCCATGCCCGCGTTGTTGCGCCGCGCCTTGCCGACCATCGCGACGATGCGGTCCGCCTGCGCCGCGAGCTGCGCCGGTGTCTCGACCACCGGCAGCTGCAGCTGCACCAGCCCGATCACCACGCCATTCGGCGACTTGTTCAATCCACCCAGTCCGCTCATCGCAAGGCTCCCGCGTCAACGCGTCATCGACAGCTCGCCCGGCGC
>Ga0315899_10000880_pt1 | contig 35392 bp, 23 predicted proteins | sample LakEriMetagenome_2_FD_203518 | JGI IMG/M metagenome (GOLD analysis project Ga0315899, IMG submission 203518) | Freshwater fungal communities from buoy surface, Lake Erie, Ohio, United States - Buoy 4 MA112 | ecosystem: Environmental > Aquatic > Freshwater > Lake | place: USA: Lake Erie, Ohio...
TGTAATTGCTCAGCAGTTGGTGTGTCCCGGGTGTTTGCGGCAGGTTTGCGAAGATCGGATCAAGATCGGCGTTGAATGCCCCCAGGTTGATAATCTGTCCCACCACCAGCAGGGCACCCCCCGCCGATTGGTGGACGAGGTGCAGTTCCATCTCGCCCCGGACGCCGTCGATCAGATGCTCGGCCTCAGAGTGAAAATGAAATTGGAGCAAATCGTACTGTATTCCGTCCACGGTGACGCTGCCGGCGCCGGCCGGCACACTGATCTTGATTGTCGCTTCCACGTCGGGTGACCCGGTGTTTTTCAGGTCGAGCGACGTGTTGCTGCTGTAATTGAACAGCAGGGGCGGCAGGGCCGGATTGTAAACCGTGCGGTCGGGCCGAATATCAATCGGGCTCTGGGAAGCTCCCAGCAACGGTTTTGCGGCCGTCAGCATGCTGACCGCCAGAAACCCGGTGACAATCCAGCCCACACACCCTGGCAATCGATTCACTCTCACTCCCTTCAAAAAATCAAAACCGGGCCTTGCGTTGGACAGCCCCATTGGTGCGGGCAATTGGCGAAAGTCGACTTGCTGCAGTCCCGATGAACGACTGCCCATGGTAAGAGGTGTCGATGGGAATATCAATTCGGTGAGGGAAATGGATGGGCACTCATTGGAAGGATCTGGCAATTGAATCTCGGCGAAGCTCAGGAGCAGTGCGTTCTTCGTGCCGGGGCTTGGTGAACTGTGTCTGCCCCAATACCGCGGGAGCGGCAACTCCAGCGAGTCCGTGGCGAACCGCGGCCAATGGGCGCGAACGACTCATGAGCTTCTGGCATTCTCCCACGCTCGCGCGGCGGAGAGACATTGCCGCTGAACATCGCGGGATGATTCTTGCGGGAGTGTTCGATTTTGAGAAATCGCGCATGGAGTAAAAAAGGCCCATTTCCATTGGAAACAAAGCCGGGAAACCGCCTGAACCTCACCGTTGTAACGGAATAATCATCCAGGACGATCGCATCTCCCAATCGATCACACGGTCTCGATTGGGAGATGCGTCCCACTGCAGAGGAATTGTCCAGGCTTGCGGATTGGCATCCCGAAGGTCCATCCGCGTTGCCAGGAAGAGAATTCCGGTCAATTGCCAGACTGCCCGACCGGCTGGACCTTCACCTGGATGGGGCGGGGAGGTTCCGGGCGTTGCCGGGCGAGGCGGATGGTCAGGACTCCCTGGTTGGAATGAGCCGAGACCTGTTCGCCATCGACCGGACAGGGGAGGGGGAGAGAGCGTTCGAACCGGCCGGCGGGGCGTTCGGTACGATGCACGGTCTGACCCGGTTGGACCAGGTTGACCGGACACGAACCATGGATGGTCAGCATGTTTCCCACGAGGGTGACATCGATCGCCTGGGAGTCGACTCCGGGCAGATCGACCAGTACCAGCACCTCATCGGGAGTTTCGATCACATCCACGGGGGGAACGGTGACGCGCGAGGAACCGGGGGCGCCGGCATTCCCCGCCGGCCCGCCAGGGGGACCGTTCCTGAAGACCCGCTCGCCTTCCTGGGCGGCGGTTTCAATCAGATTCGCCACCACATTGAAGATCTTCTCCAGCGGATTTCCGCCGGGAGGAGGAGGGGGGGGCGGCGGAGGAGGAGGCGGTGGGGGGGGACGATGCCCGTGCGGGTGGTGTTCGTGCGACATGGAGACCTCCAGGCGGTACAGAGCGCGGTGCGCAGAACGGAAGCCCGGGAGCACCAGCGGCCGGGTCCGGCTGACGGGTCATTCGCCGCAGCGCCGAGTTTATTCGCTTCGGACGTTGATTTTTCGGGGGGCCGCCCGGGCCACCCGGGGCAACACCACTTCCAGCACGCCATTCGAGAGCCGGGCCGAAATGTGCTCGTGGTCAACATCCTCGCTCAGGATGAACGACCGCACAAAATCACCCTCTTCGTATTCCCGATGTACGAGCCGGGCCCCTGGGGGAATCACGGTTTGGCACCGCCCCAGCAGAGACAGTTTGTTGTCCTGAATCTGCAACTCCAGACTTTTGGAGTGCACACCCGGAAGGTCGGCCAACAGCACGAGGCCGGCCGGGGAGTCGTAAATGTCGACCGGCGGGGTGAACAGCAAACGCTCGGCCGGGGGAGGAGCCGACACGGGAACCGACAGACTTGTCTCGGGACCCGAGACCACGGTGTTTGCCGGCGGAGGCTCGACGGGAAGCGGGTTGGAATCGGCGGGGTGATTGGTCATGCGTCAGACTCCCGACGGTTGCTGCCGGCAGTGGTTCCCGGCAGAACCTGGATTTGCCGGGGGCGTGTTTCGGGTGCCTTGGGCAGATGGACCTGCAAGACGCCATCCTGGAAGTCGGCCCGGACTTCGTCATCCCGGATGCGTTCCGGAATGGGGATGGCCCGTTCCCAGGCACCCCACATCCGTTCGTGCCGTCGGAACTGATCGTCGGTCACTCCCGCGGGGCCGACGCGCTGGCCGCGCAGGGTCAGCACACCATTGGCGACCGTCAGCTCGAGGTCGGCCGGCTCGACGCCGGGAAGTTCCGCGGTGATGAGAAACTCATCCGGCAGTTCGTAGATATTGACCGGGGGATATTGCCGTTCGACACGCAGGACGGGAATCGGCAACGCCAGCCCGGAGAGCAGGCGATCGACCTGCCGCTCCAGATCGCGGAAGGCATCCCACGAGTCACCCCAGCGGAAGACGGGCATGTTTGTTCACACTCCCTCGCAGCAGAAGAACCAATGGAGTGGGTGCGGCAAGTTCCCGACACTCTGTTCACCACACACGGTTCACGTCCAACGCCGGGCCGGTCGGTCGTTGAGTCCCCTCCGACCCCGGTTCGACCGAATTCCCAAGGTGTTGAGTCGACAACTCGATACTAGCAGCAAATCGCGTACCGCTCCCGATGCCTGAGGGGGTTTTCGAGGATGTGGCCCATTCCCCGGCGGCAATCCGCCCGATCCCGAGTGCGTCCGCCGGCCAGTTCCCCTGGATTTCGGGGAGTTGACTGCCAAATTGGCAACTTTGCGGAGAGGGCGCGAGGAGCTGCCAGACAGGTCGGGGGAGCGGCCAGGCCTGGCATTGCTCGTTCCCCACGTCCGTTGGTCCTGAGGGCCACCGGCGAGTCCGGTTGTTGCGATTGGGTGGGGTCTGGCGAAGTTGATGGCTGTGGGGTTCGTGCGGGTCGTGTGGGATTCAGATTTTGGATCAGGTCAGTTTTCCGGATCGGGAGGAGTTTATGAATTGTCAATGGATGGGCAATCTGGTGTTTTGAAAAAGGCTGTTGCGATTTTGACGTTGAGGAGGTTCCCCATGCGGTTCCCAGAACTGGCGGATGCTCCCAGCACACGTGCGTCGCTGATTGCGGCGCTGGGACGGGGCGGTCGCCCGGAGGCGGCGTGGATTCGGTTCGTTGAGGTTTACGGCCCTCCGATTCTGGAATGGTGCCGAAACTGGCGTCTGCAAGACGCTGACGCCCGCGACGTGACTCAGGAGGCTCTCCTGCGGCTCGCCCAATACCTGCCGGCATTCCAATATGATTCCAGCCGCCGCTTTCGGGGTTGGCTGAGGACGATAGTTCATCACTGCCTCTGTGATTGGGTGGAAGACCAACGGCGGGCGGCCTCGGGGAGCGGGGACACCACGGTGCTCAACCTGCTGCAGAGTCTCCCGGCCCGCGACGCGTTGGCGGAGCGGTTGGAGCGGCAATTCGACCGGGAATTGCTCGAGCGGGCGATGGTGCGTGTCCGGGACCGGGTGGAACCGCTCACCTGGCAGGTGTTCGAGTTGCTGGCGGTCGAGCAGTTGTCGGGTGAGGAGGTGGCGCGGCGCACCGGCATGAAGGTGGCCAGCGCCTTCGCATCACGCAGCAAGGTCCAGCGTCTGCTGCGTCTGGAAGTCGATCACCTGCGTCAACAGCGGAGACTCTCTTGAGACCCGCGATTGCCAATTCTGCCCAGTGCCCGGCCCCCGCCGAACTGCAGCGACTGCTTCAGGAAGAGCTGGAGGTCGCGGCTCGCTCCCGGCTGGAGGAGCATGTCGAAATCTGTGCCACCTGCCGCGAGTCGCTGCAGCGGCTGTGTGAGGACAGTGTGCTGGCTCCGTTGGTCAGGACACCGCCTTCCTCGTCGACGGAAAGTGTCCGCAGGCTGTTGAAGGATCTCACCGGTCGGGTGCCGGTGCCGCGCTGCACCGAAGTCACGGCCATCCGAACCGAACTCACCGGGAAGGTGCCGGAGATTCCGGGGTTCCACCAACTGGAACTGATCGGGCGGGGAGGCTCGGGCGAAGTGTACCGGGCGTGGCAGCCTGCGCTGGCCCGCTGGGTGGCCATCAAGACGCTGCCCCTGGGGCGATCGCCCGAGCAGGCCGACCGGGTCCTGCGAGAGGCGAGAATTCTGGGGCGGCTGAGCCATCGGCACATTGTCCAGATCCACGACACCGGTGAGCTCGCGGGACACCCCTTTCTGGTAATGGAGTGGATGGCGGGGGGATCGCTGCAGGAGCGAATTCGTCGTCGGGGGCTGTCGATCCGGGAAGTGGTTCAGGTAGGTCACCAATTGGCGCAGGCTCTCTGCGCCGTCCATGCCCTGGGGATCATTCACCGGGACCTCAAGCCGGCGAATGTGCTGCTGCAGTGTGACGGTGAGCCGTCGGCAACTCTGTCCGGCGATCCGCTGCTCGCCAAACTGACCGATTTCAGCATCGCGATGGATTCCACTGCCACCGATCGTCTGACACTCACGGGCCAGGTGATTGGAACACCGCATTACATGGCTCCCGAGCAGACTGGGCTGGCTCCGCATCTGGGAGCTGTGGGGCCGGCGACCGACATCTACGGATTGGGAGCCATTCTGTACTCGGCCCTCACGGGGCAGGCCCCTTATGGAGCCGACGGCAGCCTCGCCATTCTGCGGGCCGTGGCGTCGGGAGAGCCCCGTTCACCACGGACGCTGCGTCCCGAGATTCCCCCGGATCTTGAAACCATCGTTGTCAAGTGCCTTCGGCATGATCCCCTGAGTCGCTATCACTCGGCGGGGGAATTGGCGGATGACCTCGACAGGTATCTGCAGGGACGACCGATTTCCGCCAGGCCCTACAGCCTGCACCAGAAACTCTGGAACTGGGGAAGACAGCGGCCGCTCTGGGGGGCGATCTCGGTTACCGGATTGGTTGTGGCGGGGATGTCGCTGGCGGGTTGGGAATATTATGTGGATCGGACGACCCAGCTCCAGTCGGACCTGAATGGCAGCCAGCAGCTCATCAAAACGACCCGGGCCCAGGTCCTGGATGAACAACGCGAATCGCGCCGTGCGAAATGGGAGTCACTCAGGCAGCTGACTGCCAAGACGGATGCGATGCTGAGATCCGGTACGCTGGATGCGGAGCAGCGGCGGGGATTGCTCGAGACACTCCGCCGGGATTATCGCAACCGGATCGAGGATCTGGATCCGGCGGATCGAGAGTTGGCTTTCGATCTGGCGACTGGTCTGGATCAACTGACGGCGTTCGAGGAGCGCGCCAGTTTGTGCCCACAGGTCCTCGAAGATGTCGAATTGCTGGATCGATTGGATCGAAAGTTTTCGCCAGAACTTCCGCTGGAAGCGCATCGGGTCCAGCGTGACATGCGGCGCACGCGGGTGCTGATCCAACTGGAGCGGTTGGACGAGGCCGCCGCGCAACTGGACCAACTGCTCGCGCGGGACGTGAAGCGGCCCCTCGGACCGAATCTGCTGGTCGTGCTTCAGGGGGTGGAATACCTGAGCGAAGCATTGACTGCCAGGGGGCTGTTCGCGCGGATGCTGCCCCGCCTCGGCTGCGCTCTCGAGATTGTGCAGCGACATCTGGCCACACACCCGGACGATTTGCCGATCTGGCGAGGGCGATTTGAGTTTCTGGCGCGGAAACTGCGGGTTCTGGATCAGGCCCAGGATGTCGCTGGGTGCGAGAAGGTTGAGGAGGAGTGGCTGCAGTTCGCACGCGAGTTCACATCGCGGGGGACGCCTTCCGGACTGACGGAACGAATGGGTCGACTGAAGCTCATGCAGCGCATAACCGAACTGGCGATGACTCGGTCTGCGCCGTTCGCCCGGGAGCAGTTGGCGTTGTGGTACCGGGAAATAGCCGCTTTCCGCGACTTGTGGAGCGAGGTATCCAAGACGAGTGAGGGCGATCCCGGCAAGTCTTCCGAGCGGACCTGTCAGGCGGAATTGGTGGCCCAGCAGATGGACTGCCTGGTCAAGTGGAAACGCCTCGCTCCACCTGATGCGCCGCACTCTCCCCCTATGTTGCCCGGATATCGCGACGCGCTGGCAGAGTCCCACGAGTATCTGCGTCTGAACCCCGACGACCATGCCACGCGATTTCGGCTGGGTTACTCGCTGCGCGATCTGGCGAATTATCTGGTTTCGCGGGACGCACTCCGGGTCTGCGAGGTTGCCCGGGAGGCGAGTGATGTGTTGGCTCCCGGTGCCGGGGGGGGCGCGGCACGCGCCGACTGTCAGCAGTTGATGTCGGATATGTTGTATCTGTCAGCCTCGGCCCTGCGCACACTGGGCCGGCTGCAGGAATGCCGCATGGAACTGGAGCAGGCCTACCTCATCACACAGGGTGGAAACCGCGACACCATCGCCGCGGACCTGGTGCAGGTGCATCTCGCCCTCGGAGACCGGGCGGGAGCCGAGAAGGCGGCTGGCTGGATTCTGAATGAAGGTCCCCAGCGGCAGGAGGCACGCCGGTTGCTGCGGGAAGTCAACACGGCCCAGACTCCCCGGTAGTCCCAGGCTTGGGGGGATGCTGGCGATCCGAGGGATCTGCCGTCGCTCGCGGCAGGTACGACGCTGTGCTGGGTGTCGTGGCCGCCACCCGAGATAACCGGAGTCTCCCTCAGGATCGCGCACCCCAGAGGGAACAGCATCTTCCCGGAAGCGAGTCCACGGGGGTGTTCCGCAGTCGGGCTCTCAACCTGACGGGCTGGCCGGCTTCGCGGAATCGTCAAAAACAAAAAATGAGCTGCTAGGTTGGGGATGGAATTCCAGTAGGAATGGTGTGGTGATCGTCCCGATTCCATTTTCAGAAAGCCCGGTCGGCCGGCTGTCGAACCGTGTGGGTCTACAGCGCTTTGCTGAGAGTGGAAAGAGGATGTCACCTTTTACTCAGGTGAGTTTCTTCTGGAAAGGTGCTTCATGGTGCGTTGGAATTTTTCGTCTTTGCGGTGGCTCTGTCTGCTGCTGGCGGCCTCGGGCTCTCTGGCCTGGTCGGCCAATCTCGTGACCAACGGGGATTTTGAACAAAACGGCGGATTGGGGCAGATTGACGTCAATCCCGCCATCAGCTACGCCACGGGGTGGACCTCGGGAGACCCGACCGACACCACGGCTTACGCATTCAATTTCATCGTAAATGCCGACGCCGACAATCTGGGGTTTCCTTCGGAGAATACCCTCTCTCAGGGAACCAATATCTACGTCTGGGGTCCGCAAACTCCGCCCAACAAGGGAGGACCGCAGAACAATGGGTTCACTGGCAGTCCGAATGGGGGTTACTTCCTTGGAATGGACGGCGGCTATGCGACCGCCGCGATGTCGCAGCAGATCAACGGTCTGACCGTCGGCACGAGCTATACCCTGAGTTTTGAGTACGCCTTCGGTCAGTTTACCGACCAGTTTCTGCAGACAGACCAGAGCATTACAGTCAATTTCGGCGGCAGTACCGACACCACTGGCACATACACCGTGCCCGATCGGGGTTTCAGCGGCTGGCATCAATACAGCAAGTCGTTCGTCGCCACCAGTACCAGCCAGTTGCTGTCGTTCCTCGCGGTGGGCCCCTACGGTCTGCCTCCCTTCGCATTTCTTGACAATGTGAGGCTGGAGTCGCCGAATGGACCTCCCCCGCCGAATCCTGTTCCCGAGCCCGCCACGCTGAGCCTCGCCGCTCTGGGGGCCTGCGCGGTGTTTGGACGGTACCGTCGTCTCAAGGCCCGCCAGGGCTGAGGTCACGCCTCCGCAGCATCTGCCGCGCCGAGACGAGCGGCCGTCTGAGGTGACTGCGGAGAAGTGGGTGCGTTGTCCGGAGGGAAGGGTGGTCTTGCTCCCGGCCATCCTTCCCTTTGGCGTAACGGGAACGCGCGGTGGCATTCGCGAAGAGTTTCTGGCTTTCACCGGTGGGGTCGTCATGGAACCGTTGTGGGATTCGTTGCTCGTCCCGGTAGGGGAGCGGGTGTTGCCCCTGCTGATCTGGCTGGTGGGGCTGACGGCGGTCTTCGTGCCCCTCGAGATGCTGTTTGCCGTCCACCCGCATTCCCCGGTGCGGCGGCAATGGCTGGTGGATCTGGGGTATTACTTTCTGAACAGTCTGATTGCGGCCACATTGGTGGCGATTCCGCTCAGTGTGTTGACGATGACGTTGCGGGGCCAGCTTTCCGCGGCATGGCTGGCGGGCATTGAGGGGTGGCCGGTCTGGCTGCGGTTGCTGGCGGGCCTGGTGGTTTCCGAAACGGGGTATTACTGGGGACACCGTTTGAGTCACCAGATTCCCTGGTTGTGGCGGTTTCACGCCATCCATCACAGCGCGGCCGAACTTGACTATCTGGTCAATACCCGTGCCCATCCGCTCGACATGGTCTTCTCGCGATTGTGCGCCCTGGCCCCGCTCTATGGGTTGGGGTTGGGGAGCCCTGTGCAACTGGAGGGGAGTCTGTTACCGATCGTCATTTCAGTGCTGGGGACCTGCTGGGGATTTTTCGTGCATGCCAATCTCCGATGGCGATTCGGGCTGCTGGAGTGGCTGGTCGCGACCCCCGCTTTCCATCACTGGCATCACACCCGCACGGGCCCTCTCGACCGCAATTTCTCGTCGACCCTTCCCCTGCTGGATGCTGTTTTCGGAACTTTGCATCTGCCGCGCGAATTTCCCATCGACTACGGTGTGGAGGCGACGCTCCCGGAAACCCTGGTCGACCAGATGCTGTATCCGCTGGTCCCGGAGCTGACCACCGGGGGAACGCAGCGGTTGGCGCCAGACGTGCCGCTCGCCGATTGTCATCAGACAGGTTGATTGCCTGGCTCTCGTGCAACCCCGGGATGAAAGATGCCCCGATCGTCCATTCGACAATCCGGCAGACCGGTGCAAAACCCCCGATTTTCCGCATGGGGGAACCTCGAAACGGAGAATCCGGTGGGGGGACCGCATCGGGTGGCGGGATGCGACGCGGCAGGTGAAAAAAGTTCCGCAGGAGAAATCAGTCCCGGTGAAGAGTGACTGTTGCCGATCTGGTTCAGATTGGCTGTTGGATGGTATGCTCGGTGGCGATGCCCATGGAGCTTGGCTCTGGAAGGGGTGTCGTTCATTGGCACCCTGGAGACTTTCCTTTGAGAAAATCGTCACCGGGGGCATTGCTGTCGATCCGTGAGTCTGTCCCAGATGATGAATTGTCCCGAGGTGTCCCGGTTCAGGTCGTTGCTGGAGGGGGACGGTGACAAGGATCTGGCCGACCTGACCACGCACATCGAGAATTGCCCGACTTGTCTGAAGCGGCTGGATGAGCTGGCCCGACAGAGTGCGCCGCCGTTCCCCGTGACTCCGGCTTCCGTGGTGCGAACGCCGGAATCGGATGCGGCGGTCGAGTCTCTGTTCCGCGCCGTTCCGTCCCCATTTGGCATCGGAGAGTCTGAACGGGCCTCCAGCCAGGTTGATCCGCCACTCCCGGAAATCCCGGGTTTTGAGCGGCTGGAGCTGGTGGGACGGGGAGGTTTTGGTCATGTCTATCGGGCTTGGCAAACCGCCTGTGACCGCTGGGTCGCCCTGAAGCTCCTGAATACCGCCCGGGGTTTGGGGGCGACCCCCCGCGTCTTGCGGGAGGCACGGTTTCTGGGGCGGCTCAATCATCCGCAGATCGTCCGAATTCTCGATTCGGGGACATGTCAGGGGCAGCCCTATCTGGTAATGGAATGGGTCGCCGGGGGATCGCTCGACAATCGGTTGAAGCAGGGCCCCCTGTCGATCCAGGACGCGGCCCAGGTGGGGCAGCAGATCGCTTCGGCTCTCGAATCGGTCCATGCTCTCGGGATGGTCCATCGTGACCTCAAGCCCGCGAATGTGCTCCTGGAGGAGCGGCCGTCGCCAGACAGTGGACTGGTCGCCAAGTTGACCGACTTTGGCATTGCCCGGGACGATCAGGCCGACGAGCGGCTCACCAGCACGGGAATGATCCTGGGGACTCCTCAATACATGTCTCCGGAACAGACCGGGCTGTCTCCCGACACCATGGTTGTGGGACCGGCCAGCGACATTTATGGAGTGGGGGCGGTGCTGTTCGCCTGTCTCACCGGCCAGGCTCCGCACTCGGGCGGGGGAAAGTTTTCGACCATCTCGCGGGTGGCCCGGATCGAGCCCCCCGCGCCGCGGACGCTGCGGGAAGACATCCCCGTCGATCTCGACACGATTGTGATCAAATGCCTCCGCCGGAATCCCGCGCACCGCTATCGTTCGGCCGGGGAGTTGGCCGAAGACCTGCGATGTTTTCTGGAGGGGCGACCCATCTCCGCCCGCCCCTACACCTGGGCCGAGCGGTTCTGGCATTGGGGCCGCCGGCATCCGGGAGCCGTTGCCGCGCTGACGCTGGGGGGGTTTTTGCTGCTGATCTCGATCGGTGGGGGGCTGTATCACTTCCGAAGCCGGGAGGTATTGATTTCCCAACTGGCCTGGCAGAATCGGGTGTCTGCAGAACGGGCCGACCACGCCCAGAGAGCGGCGGCCGAGGCGGAGGCCAACCGCAACGAGGCAATCCATCAGGCCCTCGAAGCATCACGGGCGCTGCTGGCGGCAGACGCTCCAAGTCAGTCGAAACGACGGCAGATTCTCGAGAAAGTCCGCGCGGTGCAGCTGGCCGAGAGCGATACTCCGGACCGGCTGACCATCACGCAGGCCGAGATCCTGGGAGGCTCCCTGCTGAACCTGACGTTCGTCGAGCACCGGCATGGAATGTACGATTTGCACCAGGAAGATGCGGGCCGGATCCTGCGGCTGGCCCGGAAATTTCCTGAATCGAAGCTGCTGAGGCGGTGTGCGGCCATGAGTCTCGTGAATCAACATCAGATCGACATCGCGCAGATTGGGACCGTTCAAGCCGCCCAGACGATCGAAGCGTTTCTCGCACTGGAAGAGTTGGAACCGAATGAGCAGGTGGGCCAGCTCCAGGCCTTGCGGTTGCAGGCGAGCCATGACGATCGCCGGGGCGAGCTGCAGCAAAGTCTGTTGATTTACGACCGGGCCTGTGACATCGCACTCCGCTTCTGGCAACAGAGTCCCCAGGATCTCACACGTTGGTTGATACTGCTCGATCTACAGTTCCAGAGGGCGGAACTGGTCTGTCGGCTGCCGGAACCGGTCCCTGTGGAAGAGGCCTTCGCCTCCTGGCGAGAGTGGTTTGAGCGATTCCGCCAACTTGCCCCCGACGGTACGATTTCCACTGCTCTGGGCCGGTTTCGGATCATCGGTGAGCAGTTCGAACTCGCGATGGAACTTCGACAATTCGGGATTGCCCGCACTCTGCTGGCGGAAAGCCGCCGCGAGGCTGCCGCCGCCCAGCGGCAGCACCCGCAGTCAGCGGAACTCATCGCCCGATCGTTGAATCGTTCCTGGCAACTGGGGCGACTGGCGGCCCATGTTCCGCTTTCGGACGACGAACACGCGGAACGTGTGCAGGCAATCCACCTGGCCCGTCAATACCTGCGGGAGCACCCCGAGCAGTCCCGCTTGATCCTTCCGCTCGTCGACAATCTGCTCCTCAGCGCTGTGGGCCACATCAATCGTTTGGAATTCAACGAGGCCGAACGGACGGCGAACGAGGTGCTGGGGCTGCTGACCACCGCGAATTCGAACGGGTTGCCCGTTCAGGAGCTGGCGCCGCTGATGTCGGATGCCCACTGGTTGTGCTTTCAGGCACTGCGGGAGGCGTCACGACAACCCGAACGGCTGCTGCACCTCGAGTCGGCTTGTCGATTGGTCAAGGCGGATCAACGTTCGCGTCGGGCGCTGGAATTGCTGCGGTTGCAACTCGCGGGTACCGACACGGTCGAGGCCCGGCGCGTTCTTGACTGGATCCCCCCGGAAAGTCCCGAACGTGCCGAAGCCCAGGCGCTGATCGATCAAGCCGGCCAAGCCCAGCCCACTCTGGCACGTTGACACAGCGGCCAGCCCGGGCGACCCCGGGGCCTTCGCGGGGAACCGGGCGACCCCGCCCGTCGGGACGACCAATCCAGGTCAAGCGCTCTCGCGGGACCGCTGATGCAGCCCGCCTCGCTCCCGTCGTCCCTGCCCGGATCAACATGCCGTGGCAACTGGAATTGTTCCCCTTCCGGTCGCCAGGGGCTGACCGCAACTTGAGGCGGCCCCTATTGACCTGCACTTGCACAGACGGGGCAGTCTTCGCCAGGGATTTGGTCCGGAGGATTGTGTCGTCCCCTGCCCTGTCTCCGGGCCTGTCGCTTTTGGCTGTCTGGGGGTCAGCGTTGGTCCTGACGGACCACGGGGAATGGGCTGGGCAGGAATGGGCTGGGGGGAAATGGGACCATGTCCGCCAGGGAAGACAGGCTCCCGAGTCCGGACGATTCCTGAGCAGGCGACAGTGGCAGCGGCTCCGCCCTCGCTGCATCCCCCCGAGATCGATCGTCGGATGACTGCGCTCGACAGTGCGGTGTCGGGTCAATACGGGCAGACGCAGGCTGGCCTGGTGCGGATCGGTGGACCAGCGGTGACGGCAATCCACAGGGGGCGGAAGAGGGGGAGCCTCGAATGGACTTCACGGGCGGTAAGCGCGTTGGGGCAGATTGGGGCTGGGAGAGACCTCGCGGGTGCGACCGGGGTCGCCCGCGAGGGGTTGGTCGGACCATTTCACTGTGGTGCGCGGGAGGTTTGACTCGGGTGGGGGGGACGCCGGAGGGTGCCGGATCGCGGCAAACCGTGGTTCAGGTCGGGAGTTCTCCCCGGTGGGACTGGCGGTTCGCGGTCTGGCCGAATCTTGTCGCCAGCGGGTATTCTTGAGTCGATCTCTCGAGCACCTGTTCCGGGAGACGGATGTCGGTCACAGACACCCCGGGATTTGTCTGGTGGAAGACCAGACGGAGGGGTGTCGATGTCGGTTTGTGAGTCAGTCCCAGATGAAAAAATGTCCCGATGTGTCACAGCTCAGTTTGTTGCTGAAGGGGGACGGCCACGCAGATCTGGGCGACCTGGCGACGCACATCGATGTCTGCCCGAACTGTCTGGAGCGACTGGATCAGTTGGCGCGGCAGGATGCGCCGCCGCTGCGGTTGGGCCGGTTCGCAGCGGCACAAACCCCTGATTCGGATGCCCGCGTGGCTCGTTTGATACAGGATGTCCCATTTCTTGATCCCCGCGGCGATCGGATGTCCGCGCCCCCCCCGATTGCGCCGCCAACTCCCGAGATTCCGGGCTTGGAGCGACTGGAACTGGTCGGACGGGGAGGTTCGGGTCATGTCTACCGGGCCTGGCAAACAGCTTGTGACCGCTGGGTGGCCTTGAAGATTCTGAATCCTGCCAAAGGTTTTGGCTGGACTCCCCGCCTGTTGCGCGAGGCGAGATTCCTGGGACGTATCAATCACCCGCACATTGTCCGCATTCTCGATTCGGGGACCCATGAGGGACAGCCCTATCTGGTCATGGAGTGGATCGGCGGCGGCACGCTTGACGCAAGGCTGAGGGAGAGCCCCCTGTCTTTCCAGGAGACCGCCCAACTGGGGCAGCAGATTGCCTCGGCCCTGGAATCGGTCCATGCTCTGGGGATTGTCCATCGCGACCTCAAGCCGGCGAATGTGGTGCTGGAGGAAGAGGCGTCGCCAGCCAATGGGCTGGTCGCCAAGTTGACCGATTTTGGCATCGCCCGGGACGACCAGGCGGAAGAACGACTCACCAGCACGGGCATGATCCTGGGGACGCCTCAATACATGTCTCCGGAACAGACCGGACTGTCTCCCGATACGTTGGTCGTGGGGCCAGCCAGTGACATTTATGGCGTGGGGGCGATCTTGTTCGCCTGTCTGACGGGCCAGCCCCCGCACTCCGGTGGAGGAATGTTGTCAACCATCTCGCGGGTGGCCCGGATCGAGCCCCCTGCGCCGCGAACGCTGCGGGGAGACATTCCGGTCGACCTCGACACCATTGTCATCAAGTGCCTGCGCCGGAATCCCGCGCACCGTTACCGGTCGGCGGGCGAATTGGCAGAAGACCTGAATTGTTTTTTACGGGGACTGCCCATCGCGGCCCGTCCCTACACCCCCGTCGAGAAGTTGGGAAACTGGCTGCGTCGTCATCCCGTGGCGGCGACGACACTCGCGATGGCGGGCTTGCTGCTGCTGACCCTGCTGGGGGGAGGTCTCTACCATCTCCGCGCCAATCAGGCTTTGATCGGTGAATTGTCGAAGCAGCGGGACCTGGCGGAAACGCAGACACAGCAGGCCAGAGAGGCGGCCCGACGTGCCGATGACAAGCGCGATGAGGCCCTGCGGCTGGCCTTGTCCGCCTCCCAGGCACTGCTTTCGGGGGTGTCTCCCCAACTTTCCGACCGGCGACGGATCATCGAAGTAGTTCGGGCGAACCAGTTGGCCGAGAGTGACGATCCCGGGAAACTGACTCTGGAGCAGGCCGAAATCCTGGGAGGCGCGCTCCTGAACCTGACCCATGTGGAGCTCCGGGATTCTCTGGTCGATTTCCATCAGCAAGACACGGCCCGAATCGTGCGGTTGGCCCAGTACTTTCCCCAATCGGATTCATTGCGGAGATGCGCCGCGCTCAGCCTGCTGGGCCAACATGCGCTGCAGCTCGGACAGAATCAGGTGGAGGAGGCCCGACAGACCAGCAAGAAGCTGGTCGCCCTCGGTGATCTGGAGCCGAATGAGCAGATTGGCATGCTGCAGTGTTACCGGAACCAGGCGATCTTTGAGGAGCAGCGCGGAGGGGCGCAACAGGCACTGGCCACCCTGGATGAGGTGTGTGCCTTCGCCGAGTGTTATCTCGAACGCGATCGATCCGATTACTACCGTTGGTTGATACTCCTCGATCTGCGACACCAGCGTGCGGAAACCGCGATCCGGCACGCCATCCCCGCGGCCACGGCTTTCGCCCCTTGGGAAGAGACCCTGCGGCATTTTTTGGCCACCCCTTCCGACGGCACCGAGGCGACGCTCATTCAGCGGGGGCGGGTGGTTTCCTCGCAGATCGATCGTGCGACCTTTGCCCAGCGTTTCGATTTGGCCCGCCAGCTCCTCGATGCGACCCGTGCCGATGCTTTGACCGCGCAGCGGCTGGATCCAAACTCGGCGGGCCTGATCCAATTCCGGATGGAGCGCGCCCGCTTCCTGGGGAGATTGGCGTTGTCGGGTTCCTTGACCCCGGTCGAGGAAGAAGAACTGCAACAGGCGTTGGATGCGGGGCGCGCATTCCAGCGCTCGCATCCGGGGCAGTCCGGGAACATTCCCGTTCTGTCGCAAACCCTGTTGTTTCAGGCCAAACGCCAACTGGCGGCTGGACTGAGTGTGGAAGCTGAAACGACCGCCCGTGAGGTTCTGGCGCTGCTGACCCCCTGGGGCGGCTCCCCGGCACCTTTCGCGGATTTCTCCCGGCAATTGTGCGACGCCTACCTGTCTTGCTCCGATGCCCTCCGGGGGTCTTCCCGGGTGGCCGAGCGGCGCCTGCATCTCGTGGCGGCCTGTCTATTCGCCGATGCCAATCGCCGACCCGGAGTGGCGTTGGAACTTGTCAAACTGCTGGTGGAACTTCCCGATCTGGTTGAGGCGGAACGGGTCAGAGACTGGATTCCCCGCGAGAATCCCGCGCAGGCCGAGGCGCAGTCCCTGATCGAGGCGGCCCGAAACGACTCGCGGCAGATCGAGTTCTCCGCAGGCGAGACCCGCCAGAGCAACCCTGTCCGGACTGGCGACTGACCCACACATTCCGCCGGACCAGGCTGATCGCATCACGTCACGGTGCAGGTGGCGGAGAGGGCTGGGCGCGGCTCTGACAACTGGAATTGTTCCCGTCCACTCGGCGAGATTATGATCTGGGGCATGAGCGGGAACCGTTGGACAGCAGGCTCTGCATGGCGGACAGGCTCTTCGGAGCGAATGTCTCGTGCCATGATTGTTTGCCTCATAAGTGGTGTGGTCAGTCTGTGCGCGATGCCGATCGATTCGGTTCTGCTCGCGGATGAAGGCGGTGCGACTGTCGAGGCGGAACGGCCACCGATCCCGGCCGATCCCCAAGACCCGACTGGTGAGCAAGACCCGCCGGGTGAGCTCATCGCGACTCCCGTCGATCTTGCCGAGATCGAACGCAATATCGCGGCGCTCGATAGCCCCCTCTATGCATCGCGTGAGCAGGCTCAGGCGAGCCTGGTGCGGATCGGCGGGCCTGCGGTGACGGCTCTCCACAGGGGAGCGGAAGGGGGGAGCCTCGAGCGGACTTCCCGGGCGGTGAGAGCGTTGGGACAGATTGCGGCGGGGGGAGACCTCCCGACGTTTGAACGGGTGCAGGACGCGCTGGAGTCTCTCACCCGGTCGAAGTCACGGCCGGTCTCCCGGCGGGCCCAGATCGAATTGGAAGGATTGGGCGAAGTGCGGACCCGGCATGCGATTGCCCGGTTCGAGACGCTGGGGGGCCGGATGAAGAAGGCTCGTAGCCCGATCGCCACGCAGGCCGCCCTCGCCAATGGAATCGATTTCCGCCCCGGGGCCCAGGCCGTCCTCAATCGGAAATGGCATGGCACCGACGAAGATCTGGTGTTGCTGACGCGGATTGCCAATCTCGAGACGGTGTACGTGACCCGCAGTGCGCCGGTCTCGGCTGAAGCGTTGGAGAAGCTGCGGCGTGCCATCAACACGGCCCAGCCCAACCGCCGGTTCCAGATCCAGCCCCGTGGTGACGCCATGGTGGGGATCCAGGCGGGCACGGGAGAAGAGCGCTGCCTGGTATCGGGAGTGGAGGAAGGGTCCCCCGCCGATCGGGCCGGGCTCAAACCCGGGGATATCATCACGCATTACAACGGCGAAGAAATCGATGGATTCGAACGGTTGGTCGAGATCACCCGCGAGCTGACTCCTGGGACCAAAGTGACCCTGGAAGTCGTCCGCCGGGAGCAGTCGAAATCGATCGAGCTCGAATTGGCCGACTTCGAGTAGGTGTGGCCTCGATTCCGGTCGACTGCGTGATTCAGCGGGGGGGCCTGTTTTGTCATGTTTCGAACGCTTCCGGGTTTCCCTGGTCTCACGTCCCTAACTCATGAAGACATCCTGTTTCCAGATCGTCGGCAGATTCGTGGCGATCGTTGCGTTGCTGCTGCCCGTTTTGCTGTGTCCACCGGTGATGGCTCAGGAAAAAGACAAATATGTCTCGCCCTACCGGTTGAAATTCCGGCATTCCGCGCAGCAGCTCGCGGCGGGTTTTCAGCAGCCTCCCTGGAACAATCCGCACGAGCAGTCGGAGCTTCCCCACAGCCGCTGGTATGACCGGGAAACCGAGAAAAAATTCGGCAGCTGGGGCCCTGTGGCGAGGCAATACCCGGCCCCTGCCGGGCTGGAGCGCCGCGATTCCATCTGGCTGCAGGATCGGGTGATTTACACCGCCTCCCTGTGGATCGGGACACCCTATCAGCATCATCACATTCCCGATTGGGATCCTCCCGCACATTGGCCCTGGCAGAAGGTGGCCTATGGAAGGAACTCGCGCGGTGTCGATTGCAGCAATTTCAGCTCGTTCTATTACAACTTCGGTCTGGGGGTGAAACTCGACACCGGGATTCATCAACAGGCGGAGCGGACCGTGGTACGTGGTCCTGGGGGGCGGGGACAACTGCGGATCGAGGTGATCAAACCACGTTCTTACGAAGAGATGCGCAGGGAACTGTTGCCCGGCGATCTGCTCTACATCAAGAACCGCAAGGGGGTGGTCGGGCATGTGATCCTGTGGCTGGGGGAGGTGGGGGTCTCACCCGACGGGACCCCGCTTGTGATTGATTCCACTGGCGGCAATCATGTCGATTCGAACGGTCACAAGATCCCGATTGGCGTCCATATTCGCCCGATGCCCCCGCGGAGTTGGTATGCGGAAGACCTGTCGCACGCCCATCGCATCATTCCGGGATACACCCGCGTCGAACCAGGGGAAGCACCCCCGCCCGAAGAAGGTGGGGCGGACGAGTCTTTCGACCGCGAATGAGAGACTTGTCGTGGAGACGCACCACCAGGTTGATCCTGGCTCCCGGAGAGCGGGATAAAGTATTCCCCCGCGCGAGAGTTGGATCAGCCCGGGTGCGTCGATAACTCTTGCCGAGCGCTCGATCCTCCCGGTCCGTCAGCCGGCGAAGGCCGATTCCGTCACCTGGGGGGCACTCCAGAGCAGTTCGGGATCGCGGGGATACCAGGGCCCCCGCAGCCGTTGGAAAGCGACATTCCGCACCGAGGCGGGGGTTGGTCCGGGGGTGTCGAGGATAAACACCCCTGCGGCAAATGGCCGAAAGGCCATGTTGAAGTTCATCGGGTTCTTCACCACCAGAAATTTCACGCTGCGTGGATCGAGTCCGACCCGCTGCAACTGCTCTCCATTCCAGTCGTAGGTTCCCCGTGAGGTGACCAGGATGTCGATGGCACCGACCCGCAGCACCGCCGTCGGTCCCATGTCTCCCACCTGCCCGTCGAAAATTCCCCCCACGTACTGGAACCGTCCATCACACAGGTGATTCACCACTCCTGTGACGCAGACCGGAGTGCCCCAGTGGGGATCCACCTGATGACCGAGGTGGACGGTCACCTGGCCGCGGAGGCCGGCGGTGTGACACAGGCTGGCGGCTGCCGGATCGACCACGGGCACGATCGCGGTCGTCTCTTCTCCGGCCGCCAGCAGAGCCTTCAGCGACGCCACGCTGTCTCCCGCCGCACCGCCGCCGCAGCAGTCGGCCGTTTCCACCAGCAACACAGGGCCCCCGGCAAGCTGCCTTCCCAGCGCCACCGCCTCGTCCGGCCGATACACCCGCGGTTCGAGTTCGTGCCGGCGGGTCCAGTAGAGCCGCGCGACGTCGAGAGCGATGCGGCGGGCCAGCACGGCATCGTGGTCGGTGACAACCAATCCCCCGCTCCCCATGTCGGGGAGATCGAGATAGGGATGCACCAGGAAGACGCTGGTCGACAGCACGCCGGGCAGGCCTTCATGCCACTTGGCAAACCGCATGACGTCGACAAAGGGACCGGGGCCGTCGGTGCCGCCGTGGAGCGCCGCCGTAATCACCGGCACCTTGGCCAGGGCCATGGTCGGACGGCATTTTCCCGCCACCGTGGCGAGCAGCAAACGGGCCCCGCGCGCTCCCGTGCCGTAGGCATCCCGATGCGGATAGGTTTCCCAGGCCACGAGGGCCGTCGCCTGGGTGACCATCGCGGGGGTGACATGGGCGTGCAGGTCGAGCGTCGCGACCACGGGAATTTGTGGGCCAACCAGTTCGCGGACAGCGGTCAGCAGGTCCCCTTCCAGATCGGGGGCGTTCTCGGCGGTGGCCGAACCATGCAGGGCGAGCAGCACCCCGTCGACCGGCAGGGCGTCGATCAGCCGGGCCAGCAACTCGCCTTTGAGTACCGTGTAGCAGTCGGCGGTCAAGGGGCCACCCGGGCAGGTGCTGGCTGCCAGGGTGGGCAAGACCGTGGCCCCCGACCCCCGCAGGGTGGCCAGGGCACCTCCCAGCGTCCCGTGGGTGGTCGCCAGCAGAGCGTCTCCCCGGGTCAATTCCCCCCGCTCGAAATCGGCCAGCTGCAGCGGGGTTCCCCCCAGGTGATTGCACTCGGTGAAAATCGAGCCGACAGCCAGACGTGGCATGCAAGTCTCCCGAAGACAATCTGTCGAAATCTGGGGTGTGAGGGGGAATCCACCACCGTGTCCGGTCAACGCCGGGGCTCAGCCTTCGTAGGGGGGGGCGGGTTTGTTCCAGTCCGCCCCGAACAGCATGTCCGAATACCAGCCATTCGGAATCTGGTACGGATTCACCAGCCGCAAGCGGTCGACTGCGGCCGGGTTCAACTCGAGACCCAACCCGGGGCGCTCGCTCAATTGCAGTCGTCCGTCGACAATCTGCAGCGGTTCGACCAGCAGTTCTTCGACGAAGGGATTGCCGGTCTGATCGATCTCGACCGTCAGGGCGTGGGGGGTGGCTGCCACCACCTGGGCATTGGCCAGCACGGCCACGGCATCACTCCAGGAGTGGGGGGCGAGTTTGAGGGCCGCCTGGTCGGCCAGGCGGGACACCCGCAAGACCTCGGTGATCCCTCCGCAGCGGCTGGCATCGGCCTGCACGATGTCGACCGCCTGGCGATGAACCAGCTCGGTGAAGCCCTGCAGGCCAAACTCGTTTTCGCCCGCCGCCAGGGGCAGGCCCACGGTGCCGCGCAAGGCCGCGAACGAATCGAGATCCTCCGGAGCGAACGGTTCTTCAAACCAGAAGATGCCGATCTGCGCGAGTTCCCGACCGACCCGGCGGGCGATGTCGACGGTGTACCGCATCGAGGCGTCGCACATCAGGTCGCAGCGCGGACCAATCTCCCGTTTGACCGCCCGGGGGGCATTGATGTCGTAATCCAGATTGCGGCCGAGACGCATTTTCATCCGCCGGAAGCCGCGGGACAGATGCCGTTGCGCCTCGCTCTTCAGTCCCTCGATGCTGTTCCACAACAGGGCACTGGCATAGGCGGGGCAGGAGGGGGTGGTTCCCCCCAGCAGGCGCCAGACAGGTTTGTCGGCCGCCTGACCACGCAGATCCCACAGAGCGACATCAATACCTCCGAGAGCCGACATCGCGGCCCCCTTGCGTCCGTACCAGCGGGTCCAGCCATACATCAGTTCCCACAGGTCTTCGACCTCGCGCGGATCGCGCCCCCGCAGCAGAGGATCGAGTTGGCGAATCACCACATCGACCAACGCGGGATGCGAATAGACGGAACCGACCCCCACCTGCCCACGGTCCGTGTAGACGAGGACCAGACTGGTCAGCCGGGCGCTGGTGATGCCCCCCGAGCTTTCGAAACCGTGTTGGTTCGGGTATTCATGGCGCAGGTGAATGGCCTCGACGCGGTCGATCTTCATGGTGCCGGGGTTCGTGGGTGAAATGGACCTCATCGATTATGAAAGGACCGTGTCTGGATCGGCAATCGTGCCGGCCAGCTTTCCTCTGTGCGCGAACGAGATCTCCATGTGCCCCGACCCACTCACCTGGTTCCAGACAATCGAGTCCCTGCCGAGGCCTTGGCTGTGTCCGTCACCATCGCGCGGTTGGTCGTTTTGGAAGTTCGGCCTGCCGTTGCTGATGGTCTGCCTGGTCCCCGATCTGCCCGACATGCTGCTGCAGGGCACCCGTGTGGGAGAAACCGCCACGATCGGACGAACCGCGGTCTGGGGACAGGAGAGTCGGACTGATTTGCCGGACACCGATGGGGTGGTCGAGATCCCGGCACAGGAGTGGCCACTGCGTCCTGGTCCGCGCCAGGTGCGGGTCCGGGTGCATTACCCCCGGGGAGGATTGAAGGGAGTCGGCCCGCGCACGGGACTGTTCCTCACACTGCACAACTGGGGGGGGACCGACTGCGTCGGCACGGCCGATCCGGCGACGCTCGCCGAGCGCTGCGATTGCGTGGCTCTGTGCGTCAACTATCTGCAGAGCGGCCCTCGCGATTCGATTGAAGGGCCCGAGCCGTATGATTTCGGCTGGCTGCAGGCGCTCGATGCGCTGCGGGCTCTGCACTGGGTCTGGCAGGGGCTGCGCGAGCAGAAGATTTCCTTTGATGACAGCCGGATCTATGTCACCGGGGGCTCCGGAGGGGGCAATGTCTCACTGATGGCCAACAAGCTCGCTCCGCGCACCTTCGCGGCGGTCTTCGATCTCTGCGGCATGGCGAAGCTGAGCGACGACATCGCCTTCCAGCTGCCGGGGGGGAGCGAGTTGAACGCCCGGTATTCGCGTGATCCCGCCAGTCCGAACTTTCTGTCCCGCGACCGCCAGGAACTGCACTTCGTGGGGCATCCTGTTCATCTCGCACAACAGAAGGCACTGGGCCAGCAGACGCGAATTCATGTGATCCACGGGGCGACCGATGAGGTCTGTCCCATTGCCGACGCGCAAGAGCTGATCGCCAATGCCCAGGCCGCCGGTTTGCAGGTGGTTCCGGTGATTGTCGATCCGGCCCGGGTCGACGGGACGGTCTTCACGACCACCGGCCATGCGTTGGGGGACCGGACGGCAATCGTGCTGCAGGTGGGGGGGGCGGGGCTGGATCCGCAGCATGCCGGGCGGTTCGTCCGCCAGGGGCCGACCGACTTCGAGCGTCGGGATGAAGCGGTCCGTTACCGGACGAGCGGGGGAGAGTGGGTGGTCTCGTATCGCGAGGGGTGGCCCGAAGGACGGTTTGTTTCCGATCCAGCTCCTCCCGGGTATCCCGGGCATCTGGATCTGAGCTACGTGCTGGGCGCTGGTGGAGAACGCCGGCCGCTGCGCAATCCGGCCGATTGGGACGAACGCCGGCGGCAGATTGTCTGGCAGTTCGAACAGGCCGCTGGGGAGTTTCCCGGCCCGGCCCGCAAGGTTCCCCTGCAGTGGGAGATTCTGGAAGAGCGGCAAGAGGACGGAGTGGTGCGGCGCAAGGTGCGCTATCAGACGGAACACAATTCCCGGGTGACCGCCTGGCTGCTGCTGCCTGCCGAGGGGGGAGCTGGCCCACGGCCCGCCGCCCTCTGTCTGCAGCAGACCACTGACGTGGGCAAAGATGAGCCGGCTGGTCTGCGGGGAGATCCCGAGCTGCAGTATGCGCTCGAGTTGACACGCCGGGGATGGGTGACCCTGTCTCCCGACTATCCGTCGTTTGGCGAACATGCCTGGGACTTCGCCGCCCATCCCGAGTACGCCAGCGGGACGATGAAGGCGATCTGGGACAATGTGCGCGCGGTCGATCTGCTGCAGGAGCTGCCGGAGGTCGACCGGGACCGCATCGCCGTGATCGGTCACTCGCTGGGGGGGCACAACGCGATTTTCACGGCGTTGTTCGAGCCGCGGCTCAAGGCGGTGGTCTCAAGCTGCGGATTCTGCACGTTCACCCGGGATGACATTCCCAGCTGGACGGGTCCGCGGTACATGCCCCGGATTGCCGAGCGGTTTGGGAACGATCTCTCCCGCGTACCGTTCGACTTCCCGGAATTGATCGCGGCCATCGCCCCCCGGCCGTTTCTGGCCATCGCCGCCACACAGGACAGCGACTTTGATGTCGAGGGGGTCCGTCAGACCATGACGTCGGCCCGGGTGATCTATGAGCTGCTGGGAACAGCGGAGGGGCTGCAGGCCGACTATCCGGAGGCCCCCCACAGCTTTCCCCGGGCCTCCCGGGAGGCCGCCTACCACTTTCTGGAGCGGTCGCTCGGGACCCGCTGATGCGGGGGGGGGGAGGGGGCACGACCGGGCTCGTGGGTTTCGCTCAGTCGACGAGGGTACTCCCCAGCCAGCGGGCGGCGTTGGCCATGATCCGCAGCGGGATCTCCTGCCGGTAGACCGGGTAGGTCTCATGCCCGGGACGGTAGTAGAAGATCCGGCCCGCCCCCAGCTTCCAGACGCATCCGCTGCGAAACCGTTCGCCGGCCTTCCAGGTCTCTTCGAAGACGACCTCGTCGGGTTCGGGAACATGGAAGGGTTCGTCGTACATCTCGGTTTGGGGGATGGTGAACTCGCGGGGAATGCCCACCGCCAGGGGGTGGTCTGGCAGCAGGACCCGCGTCTCGCTCGGTTGGCCATCTCCCCGATAGGCCGGGAAGACGCAATTGGGCAGGTCGACACGCACGGTGAGCTGCCCATTGAACGACCGCATTGCGTAGTACGCGGGGGTCAACAACGAGTCTTTGGTGGGGACAAACCCACCGGCATACGGGATGTATTCGAATTTGACGGGGGGGCCATTCGGGGGATCGGGAAACCGACGGCGGGCGTCGGCCTTGGTGCGCTCGTTCATCGCCTCGACAAACGGGCGGGCCCAATGGCCCGAGTGGAGCGCAACCAGCGCCAATCTGCCGGCCTGGATCCGGGCGACAATTGCCTGGGCCTTCTCTTGAGGGATTTCCTGGTGCCGGACATGACCCCACCAGATCAACACGTCTGTGTTGTCGAGCAGATTGGCGGAGAGCCCCTGTTCGGGCTGCTGCAGGTTGGCCGAAATGACCCGCAGTCCCTGCTGTTTCTCGAGATGCGCGGCAATCGCATTGCCGAGGAAGTTGTCGTACGCCTGCTTCTGGGCCGGCTGCTGTTCATCCCACACCAGCACCCGAATGGGAGTGTCGGCGGCCCGGGCCGGGGAGGGTGCGAGCGTGAAGGGGGTCAAGGTCAGCGGCGCGAGGGCAGGCAGCGAGGCGAGCAATTCGCGGCGGTTCAGCATGAGACAGCCTCCAGAGACGAGGGACGCGGTTCGGTCGTGAGAGTGAACCGGTCAGCATAAGTCCCGCGGTGTTGGCTGGCGAGACGTCTCAGGGACCTGGTTGCCCAGCCGTGGGGTGGTTGCTCACGGTGCGTTTCCGGCGCTGGTCTGCGGCCGAATATGCACCGCAAGGGATACGGCGCGGCAGGGGGCTTGGCGGTGCTGGGCACGGCGCCGAGCGGCTGTGTGAGTGTGGAACCCAGGGGGGGCGAGCGGCGTCAGCCCGGGGGTTCGCTCAGCGTCGGGGCTTGTTGGGATCAACCCGGCCGAACGCCTTGAAGCGAACGGGCGCGCTCGACTGGTCAATCACCACGCTGAACTCATCGGTGATGACGCCTGGAGTCATGGGAGCGACAAAGGTGATGGGAACGATCTGGATCGCCTTCCCCTCTTTGGGCAGACGGGCTTCGAAGGTCCCGGCGGTGGTCTCACTCTCGATGCCCGTCACCTTGAAGGCGCGGCGGCCGCGGATGACGAGGTTGCGGGTGGTCTCGGTTCCGGGGGCGACGACTCCGAAGTCGAGGAACTCGGGAGTCGCGTAAAAGTCGGGTTCGATCCGTCCCTCGATGACCACCGGAATCTGGGGACCGGCGGCATCATCGGTCACGATGGTGAGCTGCTCGCGGAAATCCCCCGCCGGGGCGGTGGGCTTGAGGCTGACCACCAGTTCGTAGGTGGTCGACCCATTGGGCTGGCGGGCCAGTTCGGTCGCCTTGGCCTCGATGTGTTCGTTCTTGCAGATCAGCTCGGTGATTTTCCAGTCGGGACGTCCCACGTGGTTCACCTGGATCCTGCGATCCGCCGGCTGTCCCTTGGGAACATTGCCGAACTGGGCACCACCGGGGGTCAGCCCCACGTCTTTGCGGATGTAGGCATGCAGCGGGATGGGAATCTCGGCATAGGCCGGCCGATCGAACGTGATCATCATGGTCGACTTGCGTTCTCCCTCGAACTTGAGGGTGTCGACGACGATCTCGACTTCGGTCGATTCCAGACTGGCGAGAGTGTCCTTGGGGATCTTCACCTGGAAGCACTTGCAGGTGGTTCCCGCCGACCTGATGTGCACCGTCTCTTTGAAGACGTTGGTCAGCTTCAGCCGGTATTTCGCCTCCGAGCCCCGGGCCACGGTTCCGAAATCGTGATCCAGCTTGGGGAACATCTTCTCGGCCCATTGGGGGTCGAATCCCTGTTGGACCACAACCGGGCCAGCCAAAGTGGGGACGGCACCCTCGGGCCCACCGACCGTGGGAATACCCAGGCCCGGGGCGGGGGGCGGAGGTGAAAGCTGGGCCACGGCTGGAGAAACTCCACCGGCGACCAGCAGCAGACAGAAGAGAAGCGTGCGAGGCATGACTCGGAATCCTTTCCGCCGGGGAACGTACTGTTTTGCCCCAAGAGTGTCAATCTGTGGTTGGCCGTCGAGGGACACCCCCGGTGGAGGGGGGGGCGGGTGCCGCGGAGTTTCGCGGTCGATGCCTCGTACGAGGGCCTGAGGCGTGGTCAGGAAGTGTGATTTCCCCCCGTCTGGGGCCACTTCATCTTGACCATCGGGGGCGGAAGGTCGTATACGGACGCTCCCTCCGTCTCGGGGCGATTCGCGGCCCCCTTCCCTCACTCACCCATTGGTCATGTCGATTCTGCAGCGGTATGTCTTGCGGCAACTGCTGGGGGTGTTTTCCCTCACGCTGCTGTCGCTGACCGGAATGTTGGTGATCGTGGGGGTGATTGGCGAGGCGACGAAGAACGGGTTGGGGCCGCAGCAGATTCTCGACATCCTGCCATTTGTCGTTCCCAGTCTGCTGCCGTTCAGCATCCCGGCCACTTACCTGCTGACCATCTGCGTCGTCTACGGGCGACTGGCGGGGGACAATGAGATTACGGCGGTCAAGGCGGCCGGCATCAATCCGATGACCATGTTGATGCCCGGATTCGTAACCGCCGCCGTCTTGAGCCTGGCCACCTTTTACCTGACCGACCAGGTCATTCCCTGGGCCCGGTCGAATGTCGAGCGGGTGGTTTTGACGGCCATGGAGGATATCTTCCTGGGGATTCTGCGCGAGAAGAACCATTACTCGGACCCCACCCGGGGAATTGCGATTTCCGTCCGGGCCGTGGAGGGAGAACGCCTGATCGAGCCCCACTTCCGGTACCAGTTACCGGGGGGGCCGCAGACCGTGAATATCACGGCCCGCGAGGCGACGATGCGTTTCGATCTGCCGGGCCAGCAGGTGTTGTTGAGCCTGGTCGAAGGGCAACTGGTGTTGCCCGGCGGGGACCAGGCGACGGTGGCGGACGAAGCCTATCCGTTTCCGCTGCCGATGGGGACCAATGTCCCCCCGCCGAGGGACCTGCCGATCCAGGCGCTGCGGAGCGGCATGCGGCAGGCCCGCCAAAAGCGGGAGTCGCTCGAGCGGCGGCAGGTGATCACCACGGCGTTCGCCCTGTCGCACGGCGAATTCGGTTACCTCATGCAGCCCGAGCAGAAACGGCAGGAATGGGAGATCAACGGGCAGCAGGAACGGTACAACAAGCTCTATACCGAGTTGCATTCCCGCCTGGCGCTGGCCTGCAGTTGTTTCTTCTTCGCTCTGGTGGGGAGCCCGTTTGCGGTCCTGCAGGGGCGGCGCCAGTTCCTGACCAGTTTCGCGCTGTGCTTTGTGCCAATCCTCGTGTTGTACTACCCCATCGTCCTGGTGATGATGAACCTGGGGAAGGACAACGTGTTCGATCCCGCCCTGGGAATGTGGGTGGGGAACGCGGGCATGGGCGTGGCCGCCTGGTTGCTGTTGCGCCGGATTTGATCTACAGCGTCGCCTGCAATTCGGCGATGAGGTGGTCGGGAATGCTGTAGTTGGCGGTCACGCTCTGAACGTCTTCGTGGTCTTCGAGAGCCGAGATCAGTTCCAGCACCTGCCGGGCCTGCTCGAGATCCAGTTCCACGGTGTTCTTGGAGATGCGGGCAATCTCCGAGCGGTCGCAGGGAATCTGGGCCGTCTCGAGCGCCTGCTTGACGGTGTCAAACACGGCGGTGTCGCACAGCACCTCAAACGACTCCCCCTGCAGCGAGACATCGTCAGCACCGGCGTTCAGGGCCACGTCGATCAGGCGGTCTTCTTCGACATTACGGGCGGGGACCAGGAAGATTCCCTTCCGCTCGAACATCCAGGCGACACAGTTGGTCGCCCCGAGGTTTCCCCCCTTGATCTCGAAGATCTTCCGCACCTCACCCGCGGTGCGGTTGCGGTTCTCGGTGAGGATGTCGCACATCACCGCCACACCGGCGGGGCCATAACCCTCGTAGACCAGTTCCGCCAGATCTTCCCCATCGAGTTCGCCGCAGCCTTTCTTGACCGCCCGCTCGATGTTGTCCTTGGGCATGCTGTTCTCACGCGCCTTGTCGATCGCGTACCGCAGCTTGAGGTTGGTGACCGGATCACCCCCTCCATGCCGGGCCGCAATCATGATCGCGCGGCTCAGCTTGCCAAACAACGCCCCCCGCTTTTTGTCTTGTGCCCCTTTCCGGATCGCGATGTTCGCGGAGTGGGAATGCCCGGCCATGTTCTTGGTCCTGTACGGTCTCTCGTCAAAAGAAATCATCCCGGGATTCCCGACAGGCCTGGTTTGTCCAGAACCGCCGGTCGACACCGGTCACCTGCCCCGGCTCAGGGGGCCTTGTCGTCCACCGGAGGGGGCTTGCGTCCCTGCTCCCCGACGCGGATCTTGTCGTCCAGCCGCTGGATCAGGGCGGGATCCCGGAAGGGATTCTCGGTCGCCAACTGGCGCGACCGCTTCCAGGCGGCCAACGCGTCGGCGGCCCGATCGAGCTTGTCCAGCACATCGCCCAGGTGCTCGTGCAGGGTCTCGTCCCCCGATCCCTGACCCTTCTCGACCGCCTTCTCAATCAGAGGCAGCGCCTCGGCGTGTTTTCCCCGCCGATGCAGCACCCAGCCCAGACTGTCAAGGTAGGCACCGTTGTCGGGCTCGGCTTCCACCGCCTTGCGGATCATCTGTTCGGCCTGCTCGAGGTTCTTCCCCTGGTCGGCATACAGGTAGCCCAGGTCGTTGTTGACCGAGATGTCGTCGGGAGTTTCCCGGTAGACCTGCTCCAGAACCTCTTCCCCTTTCTGGAAGTCTCCCTTGGAGACATACACGTTCGACAGCCCCGAACGGCCCAGCCGCTGGATCTGCGGCAAGTCGGGATACCGCATGAGCAGACGCTCGTAGGCGGCAATCGCTTCATCAAACTTGCGGGCATGACCGAGGATCCACGCCTCCCGGAACGGGTAGGCCGGATTGCGTTCATTGTCGTTCATCAGCCGCCGAATCACCTCGAGCCCCCGGTCCGCCTGTCCCGCCATGGTCAGGGCGAACGCCTGCTGGTACTCGAACTGCGACCGTTCCTGGAACCCGACCGAGCGGGCGGCTTCGCCAAACACTTCGGCGGCCTGCTGGTAGCGGCGGGCGTCGACCAGGTGTTGTCCCAGTTCTTCATAGAGCTGGGATCCTCGTTCATTCCGGATCCGCAACAGGTGGCGGTAAAACTCGACCATCAGGTCGGTCTGCTTTGCTTCCGCAGCCAACTGGGCCAGAACATAACCCTGGGGAAACTTCAACTTCCCCGGTTCGGACCGCAATTGGTCCTGCCCCAACTGCAGAACGGAATTCGCCAGAGCCTTGTCCGACACCAGCGCCTGCAGTTCGGTTTCAATCACCTTGGAGCTGCCAGCTTCCCCGAACGAATTCGACAGGGCGGCGAGCAGTTCAGGGGGCTTCCCGCGGCGGCGATAGACTCCGGCCAAACCGGCATAGCCCCGCGCATCGGCTGAGACTCCCAGCGTTTTCTTGAACAGCGTCTCGGCTTCATCAAGACGATTGGCCGTGACGTACTGCTCCGCGAGAGCCAGTTGCAGGTAAGGGTTACGCAGATCCTTCATCGCGGCTTGTTCGAGCCGCGGCAACAACTCCTGCTGAAGTCCCAGCTTCGCGAGCACTTTCTCCAGCAGATCGTAAGCGGCCTGACGTTTCGACTGCCGGTTGTTGTCGAGGTAGCCCTGCAGTTCGGCAAGGGACTGATTGGCATCTCCCTTTTCGAACTGGGCCAGGGCCAACAGGAACGAGAGATCTCCCGTCTTGCTCCCCCGCTTCTCGATCGCCTTGGTCAGTGCGTTGATGGCCAGATCGGGATTGCCCCCCTGGAGAAACACCTCACCAAACTTCTCAAAACTCACATTCGCCAGGATCTGGTTCCGCAGTTGCGGCGTGAGCTTGTAGGGGGCGGGGTCGAGAACAGCGGCGAAGACCGGCTCCAGAACGCGCGACGCATCCACGAACCGCTGGGTAGCCAGATACCACTGGCCCAACTGGTTCTTCAGCACGATGAACGCAGTCGATTTGGGATCGAGGCTGGGAAGCCGCGTCGCCTTTTCAAGGCTGTTGATGGCACCGCCAAGATTCTCAGTCCGAATCTGCAGTTCCGCCAGTTGCACCAGCCATTCGTAGTCGTTGGGGGCCAGTTCGGTCGCCTTTTCGACCGAACGCAGCGCGACCTCCGGCTTGTTCAAATGCAGCGCCAGAGGGATGACCTGGCGGTACACGGCGAGAATGTTGGGATCTTGTTCGATCGACTTGAGGTAGGCTTCATACGCCCCCGGCAGATCGCCCCGTCCTTGCAGCACGCGGGCGGTGCCAAACCAGGCGAGAGCGTCGACCCGGGCCTGCTCGGCGGGAGTTCGGGGACGAGCCGGCGCCAGTGGTTCGACCACATCTTCCAGTTCCTGCCCCCGGATGGATCCCGGAACGACGGGAGACTTCCCCTGCACCCCTGCGGGGGAAGGATTCTCCGGTGCCTGCGCCCGGACGACAGCGGAATCGGAAGTCAGGCCAGCCCACAGCACCGCCAGACAGATTCCGAAGCAGACGCGATTTCGGACCATTGTGCCTTCCTCAAGAGCTCCGGGGAGGAACGGGTTCGGGAAGAACCCCTGCCGCGGCGAAATTGTAGAACTCCGGACTGTGGGGGGACAGCAGCCCCCCGCGAAAGTTCAAGAGCGTTTCTTTCCCGAGGGACGTCCATCCGGTTTGGCTGTCTTGGACTTGCCGTTCTTGACTCCCTTGGAAGGGGTGGGAGCCACGGCCTTTGCAACCGACTTGACGGGGGGCTTTGCGGACACAGGCTTGGAGGGGGCGGCCCCCTTCGCAGGGGATTTCCCCGCCGCCAGTTTCGCTTCCGCACTCTTTTCGCCCGCTCCCTTTTCGTGGCTGGTCTTGGGAGGGGTTCCCTTTTTGCTCTCGCCCCCCTTGCGGTCACCGGCACTGGCGGGTTTCGCTGTCCCCGCTCGAGATGATGCTTCGCGGGCCGCCTCGGGCTTGGTGCTGTCGGTTTTTTTGTTGTCCGCTTTGACTACGGCCGATTTCACCGGCTCAGATTTCGCCGGTTCCGGCTTGCCAGCGGTGGGTTTACCACCGGTTGGACGCGTGGTGTCACCCTTGGCTGGCCTGGCGGGATCCGGTTTGCCGTGGTCGGGTTTCCCATTCTCGGACTTGGCGGGTTCCGCCCGGGAAGGTTCCCCCTTGCCCGCGGTCGACTTGGCGGGGGTTTTGGCGGTCTCCACCCGTTCGGGCTCACCCGGCCGGGTGTCTGCCTTGGCGCCCTCGGGTTTGGTCCCCTTGGCGGTTTTGGAGGGAGCGGGCTCGGGCCGCGGGGCTGGTTTGGGGACGGCGGCGGGTCCCCGGTTCAGCAGAACCTCCAACCGGTGCACGCCTTCATCCGGACTGGCCGAACAGTCGGCTTCTTTTCCCGCCGGGGGAAAGAGCTTCGCCCGCTTGGGGTCGAGCGACAGGCATTTCAGCAGGTGGCAGAACAGCGGGGCGTCGGCCTTGCGGATGTACGATCGCAAGGATTCCGAGGTCTGCTCGGGGTCGGCGTGGGGTTCGGCGAAACCCAGCCAGGCCAGTACGCCATGCATGCGGGTATCGAGCGGCAACACGTGGCTGCCCAGCGAATGCTGCAGCGACCAGCCGCGGACAAACCACGAGACTCCGGGAATGCGGGCGAGCTGTTTGCCCGCCAGTTCGGCCGTTTTGCGACGCAACGCCTCCAGTTCGAAAGAGTAGTTCAGATCGAAGGCGTGTTGGAGCAGGTTCTTGATCCGCATGGCCCGCCAGGGGGCATATTCGTCGGCCGGAAAAGCCTGCTGCAGCTCACCAATCGAACTGACACGGGCTTCGTTCAGATCAGGGTAGACCGCATGCAGCCGCTTCAGCATCGCCTGGGCCGACTCCAGATCGGTCTCCTCATAGCAGGCGGCGAACAGCAGGGTCTCGAGCACCGGTGCGTCATGCTTGGCCGGTGAGGAGTGATACGCCTTCTTCAACAGGGCGGTCAGTTTACGACACAATTCCTGCTTGTCGATCGGCTTGGAGCGTTGGGGGGCTACCATGGCTGTCCTGGATCGCAAATCATGTCCTCAGCGTGGAACCGCAGACGGTTCCGCACCGGGATCGTCCTGAGGGTCCGCCGCTGTCCCGCCCGACGGGGCGGCCCACACCTCCGGGGTCTCACCCATCACCCCGGTCAACCTTGGATCGGGCGACCGTTGCTCGGCCTCGTTCCCAGCCAGGGCCGAGACATCCTGCACTTCGGGATCCGAAGTGACATCTGCTGCGTCGGCGGATCCCTCCGCAGTCGATGCCGACGTTTGTGCCATCGCCTCCCGCAGCACCGCCGAAGTCTCGGCAGCCAGCTTCGCGCCGGGATCCAGAACGAACTGGAGAATCGGGGTGTATCGCAGGTCGAGCTGCTGGGCGATCTGGTGCTGGATGAAACCCCGGGCCGATTCCAACCCGTGCATCGCCAGCACCGCATGCCGGGGTTCGCCCCGCACCGAGATGAACACCTTCACACTTTTGAGGTCGGGAGCGGCATCGGCCCACAAGACCGTCACATTCTTCACCCGGGGGTCCTTCAGGCCGAACAGGATCGTGGTGGCAACCACCTCGCGCACGGCCTCAGCCACCTTGGCGGTTCGCCGACTCATGCGATCCTCCCAGAATGGGGTCCGCCCAGCCGAACCAGAAGGTCCTGGGGAAAATCACGAACAAGGATGTTCTCTGGCAGCCCGCTCACAGTGTGCGTTTGACCTCCTCGATCTTGATCGCCTCGAACATGTCGCCTTCCTTGACGTCGTCGAAACCGTCCAGGCGGATCCCGCACTCCATCCCCTCGCGGACTTCCTTCGCGTCATCCTTGCCGCGTTTCAGGGAGGCAATCTTGTACTCGTTCAGCACCCGTTGATCGCGGATGATCCGGATCAGGCTGTTCCGCTCAATCGTGCCGTTGAGCACCCGGCAGCCCGCCACGCGGCCGAACCGGCTGATGTCGAAGGTCTGCAGCACCAGGGCCCGGCCCATGCGCGACTGCACCACCTCGGGCTTGAGCAGCCCTTCCATCGCCTTCTTGATGTCGTCCGTGACCTCGTAAATGATGTTGTACTGCCGGATCTCGACCCCTTCGCGCTCGGCGAGGGCCTCGGCCCGATCTTCGGCCACCACGTGGAAGGCGACGATGATGGCCCCCGACGCTGCCGCCAGATAGACATCGCTTTCGTTCACACCCCCCACACCGTCGTGCAGGATCACAACCCGCACCTCGGGATGCTGGAACTTCAGCACTTCACCCCGCAGGGCCTCCAGCGAGCCGGGCGTGTCGGCCTTCATGATGATGGGCAGATCCTGAACCTCGCCCTTTTCGGCCTGGCTCAGAATTTCCTGCAGTGTCCGGACCCGGCCCTTCTTCGCCAGTTGGGCTTCGCGGCCCCGCTGCCGCCGCACTTCGGCGATCTCGCGGGCCTCATCAATTTCCGAGAGGACATAGAACCGGTCTCCCGCAGCGGGGACTTCGTCGAGCCCCGACACCTTGACGGGGACTGACGGGCCGGCTTCCTCAACCTCGCGGCCGTGATCGTCGTACATCGCCCGGATGCGGCCATAGGATGTGCCGCACAACACCACATCTCCCTTCCGGAGTGTGCCGTCCTGCACGATCAACCAGACCAGAGCCCCGCGTCCTTCGTCGCGGAACGCTTCCAGACAGATGCCATTCGCCGACTTGGCGGGATTGCCGCTCAGCTCTCCCAGTTCGGCCACCGTCTGCAGCGTCTCCAGAAGGTCGTCAATTCCCTGACCGGTCTGGCCCGAGGTCCGCACAACTTCGGTGTCACCACCCCATTCGGCGGCCAGCAGGTTGTGCGTCGCCAGTTCCTGCAGCACCCGCTGCTCGTTCCGTTCGGGGAGGTCGATCTTGTTCATCGCCACCACGATCGGCACACCGGCCGCTCGGGCGTGATTCAACGCCTCGACCGTCTGGGGCATCACGCCGTCATTCGCCGCCACCACCAGCACGGCGATGTCGGTCACATTCGCCCCGCGGGCCCGCATCTCGGCGAACGCCGCGTGACCTGGCGTATCGAGGAACGTGATCTTCCGCCCGTTGTGTTCGACCTGGTACGCCGCAATGTGCTGCGTGATCCCGCCGAACTCTCCAGCGGCCACATTCGCCGACCGGATCTTGTCGAGCAGGGTCGTTTTCCCGTGGTCGACGTGCCCCAGGATCGTGACGATCGCCGGGCGGGTGATCCGGTCGCCCGGCTCCCCTTCGGCGGAGGCCACCTCTTCCAGGTGCTCTTCGACATCCTTCTCGCGTTCGATGTGCAGATCGACTCCGCATTCCATCGCCAACTCGAGAGCCTGCTCCTCTTCGAGATACGAGTTGATCGTGACCATCTGGCCCTTTTTCATCATCAGGCCGATGAGTTCATTGGCCCGACGGCCCATGGCTTCCGACAGGCCGCGGACAGTGATGGGGAATTCGATCTGAGCCTCGCTTTTCTGCTCCACCTTCTGGCCGCGACGCAATTGCCGGGGGCGATGCGCACGAAGCCGGGATCCCTCTTCCTCATCCTCCCGCAGGCGGCCGGTTCCCCGCTTGCCAACACGGGCCTTCCGGTCGGCAACCGCTCCTGCCGTACCGCCCACCATGGGCCGCACGGGACCACGGCCGACGCCCTTCTTGCCTTCCTCCGTGAAGTCTTCCGGAGCGTCGTCTTTCCGCTTCTTGTCCTGGTTGTGCTGCTTGATGTGCTCATGCAGCGGTGTCCGCTCCAGCATGTCCCGCGAAATGCGCATCTCGGGCTTCTGGGCAGGGCCACCACTGGCGGCCGGGGTCGTCGTTCCCTGCGAGGCTTTCGGCGACGGAGGAGGAGCCGCCAGTTTGGGAAGCGTGGGCATCGGCCGCGCCTTCGGCTTCTTCGTGTCGCGCTGCAGCCCGGAAACGGCTCCGATGGCGGTCATTTCGCGGGTCCGCGAAGTTCCCGATGCACCGATGTAATCTTCCCGACGCAAGGGGGCCAGAGGGGCTTTCCCCGCAGATGCCGCGGGAGGCGCGTCGCCCGTGGTTGGGGAGGCCGTCTCCTCGGCAGCCACGTCCAGTTCGACCTCCGGCACAGTTTCCTCGGCCGGTGCGACGGTTGGCTCTGGAGCGGCGGTCAACTCCTCCGCGATGGGTTCCGGCTCGGGAGCGGGAGCCACCGGCTCGGTCGTCTCGGCAACCACCTTTTTGGGGCGGGTGATTGCGGGAGGACGGCTGGGACGCAGCACGGGGGGCTTGCCTGTCGCCGCGGTTTTCGAAGGCCGCACGGGAACATCGAGCGGAGCCACCGGTGCTTCCGGGGCGCGGGGGGCCACTGGCTCGGCTGCAGGGCGCTTGGTGTCGCTCCGTTCCAGCGCATCGCGGCCGGCAGTTCCCTTCTCGGGGACCGCCTGCTCGGCGGGAGCTTTCTCGGGCGCCGGTTCGCGGTGCGGCCGCAACGGGGACGCGGGGCGCGAGGGCTTCTCT